>Ga0181559_10001626_pt1 | contig 22076 bp, 15 predicted proteins | sample 011ome_21_FD_133752 | JGI IMG/M metagenome (GOLD analysis project Ga0181559, IMG submission 133752) | Coastal salt marsh microbial communities from the Groves Creek Marsh, Skidaway Island, Georgia - 011508AT metaG (megahit assembly) | ecosystem: Environmental > Aquatic > Marine > Intertidal...
AAGGCAAGTACCTTGGGATTATCAGAGTTTAGTGAAGCCAATTCGGTAAAAACAGTCTCCTGTTTATGCGAAACTTCTATAAGGTTTTCCAAAAGAGCTCTTAATGTTTTTAAATCTTCAGAATTGCGCTCCTTTTGCGCTTTCTCTAAACTATTCTGCATCTTTTGCTGAGCCTCTTTCATTTTCTCAGCGGCTTGTTTCTGAGCCTCCTTCGACTTATTCTCTCGTTTTTGTTCCAGCTCTTGAGTCGCTTTTTCTTGTTTGGATTGCGCCTCTTTTATTTCTTCTTTACCCAAATCCAAATTCATTGGATTTTGCAATTTCTTATTTTGTTCTTGAATTTGAGCTGCTCTCTTTTCGATATTTTCCGCTTGAATCTCTTGGGATTTTAATTCTTCTTTCAGTTGAGATTCGGCTTCAGATTTCTCTTTAGAATCCTCATTCATCTTTTCCAGTGCGGTGGTTTTCGATTGCAATTCCGCTTGTTTTTCAATCCATGCCTCCATTTCCTGAGCCTGCAAATCAATTTGCTCTTCCATTCGCAACTCTTTGAGCTGCTCCAACAATTGATCCATGTCGTCCTTTTGATTTTGCATGCGACGGTCAATTTGATCCATTTTCTGCTGAATTTCCTGAGGTGACTTTTTTCGACTCAACAGCTCCTGCAATTCCTTCATCAATTCTTGAAGTTTTGGATCATTCAATCGATCCATACGCTCATTCAGTTCTTTTCTTCTTTCTTTTAATTCATCATTTTTGGGAGAAACTTCCTTCTGCTGTCGGTCAATTTTCTCTTGTTCTTTTTTTATCTCTTCCAGGCGTTTTAGTTGCTCCTGTTGTTTATCGAGCCAATTTTCAACCTTTTCCTGCATGTCAAATGACACATTCGGAGATACCGACATACTTTCCTTTAATTTATCGGATTGCTTCTGCAATTTTTGAGCCTGAGATTGGGCTTCTGATAGTTGCTTTTCAATTTTGTCTTGGCTTTGATTAATCTGTTTTTCATATTCTTCATCGGACCATCTCCGGATAAAAAACCAATCCGAATAGGCAATTTTACCTCCAAAAATTGCATCGTTATCCTTAACTGCTATACGATAGCGAAGCCCTTTATTGGGAAGAATTCCTATTGTTTTCAAATTCCAAACATGAGAGAATACAACCGACTTCCCTGTTTCAATTTTCAAATCGAGCATTCCTTTTTGTGAATCTTCCCGACCTTCTACTTCATATTCAATAAAGGCGGATGTAATCCCATAATCGTCTACCGCATTACCCAAAACAAAATAGGAACTCTCATCTGAATTGGCTTCATTCTGTTCTACTTGGATTTCAGGATAGGAATCCGCAATTACATAAACAGCTTTCCAAAATGTGTCAGAACTTATACCATCTCCTGAAGACCAAAATTTAACCATGCCATCTGTTAGATGGTTTGTATGGAATCGAAATACTTTCTGATCTTTGGACTCAACAGGAATAACAGAAGACTGATTTATGCTTTCATTATTTTTTTTTGTTTCGCCCAAAAATATTCGATCTGCCCCGTTGCTGTTTACATACCAATTCAACGTACTTCCTGCAGGAATTCGCAAAGGGCCCGTTGTATTTAAAGATTCTTTAGGCTTCCCCATGTAAGCAGGGTAAACCAATTCGACGCGCAAATTCTCTAATTCAAATTTCGGAATGACTTCTATAGATCTCTCTAAACTTCGAAACCCAGCTGCCTCAAATTTTAGTTTAAACGATTCTTTAACATCCTTAATTTGATAAGAAAAATGATGATTTGTTTCGGACTTCATCAAATAGGATTTATCATTCACTCGAACCATAACTTCTTCGGGCATGGCCTCTCCTTCTAACTTCAAATTGATAGCATAATTTGAATGTTCACTTATTTGGGTGTCCGAAAAGTTCGCAATAAACTCAAATGGCGCTGGCCGTGAATACTGCGTATTATAATTCAAAATCCTTTGAGAAGCTGCGGAAATATTCGGCGAATCATAGATTCCCCAAGAAATCAAAAGTAAAATCAAAGCGGAAAATCGAAACAAACTTTTTCTTACAGCGGGCCAATCCAAAGCCTCTAAAAAAGAAAAAGGACTTAACTGCTCGGTTTTCTGTTCAATACTTTTTAAAAGTAATGCTGATTGTTCACGTTCACCCGAACTCATTTGTTCCAACTGAAGCAAGTTGAGTAGTTTATCTGAAATATCCGGAAAATGATTCCCGATTATTTTTGCGGCAAGTTCTTGACCCATTCGGTTGGATAATACATGGGTGAATTTTGCGAGAGGAATGATAACTTGAACAATAAATACAAGGATTATTATTGCCCAAAATCCATAAAACATAAGACCCCGAATACCCGACTCGAGCCATAATAAATACTCGGTGTAATTTATAAGATAAAATAACAGTATGCCTTGTAATGCCGTACTAAGCAACCCTTGTAAAAGTTGCTGCAAATGATACGACTTTATGAATGCCTCTAGTTTTGAATGTATATTTTGGGCCGACATAGTGTTAATTTCAAAGATACTAAAGTATGCCTAACCCCTCGTTTCCTTTATCGAAATATCATGCTTTGTGAATCAAACGATCGATAATTATTCCGGTTGAAACCGAAACATTTAGAGATTCTGCGCTTCCAATTTTGGGAATGGTCAAACGTTGAGTCAATTTCTGTGCATAATTCGGTCTAATTCCATGAGACTCTGAACCCATAATTAATACCCACTCTTCTGAAGGTTGTTGAACTTCATAAAGGGAATTGCCGTTTAAATCTGCACCCCATATATGATTTGATTTTTGCCAAATTTCTTCGTTCTTCCGAATACAATCCACACGAATGAAAGACCCCATGCTTGCGGCTATCACTTTAGGATTCGTTTCATCCACACAATCATCACTCAACCAAATTTGGGTCAATCCGTACCAATCTGCAATTCTCAATATGGCTCCTAAATTACCCGGATCTGAAATTCCATCCAACACCAAATTAAGTCCTTTTTGCAACTTGGGATTTTCATTAACTTTTTTTCTCACTACCGCAATTACACCTGGGGGCGAAACAAATTGCGAAATGCGTTTCATATCCTTTGCGCTAATAATTTCACAAGGGTAACCGGGTTTAAATTGTTCAAAAAAATCGGTCGTAACTAAAATAGTGTCTATTTGGAGCTTACTGTGGAATACTTCTTCCACCCCTTTTCGCCCTTCCACTAAGAATTGGGCATATTTTTGCCTATATTTAGTTTGTCCTAAAGACGCAATTTGCTTTAAATCCGCTTGTGAAATCATTTCTCTACAACAAATATGCAGCAATTTTCCGGAATGCCTTCGGAGGAGCCTTATTGCTGCTGTTGCTTTTGGAAAGTTGTGGAGTGCGAAAAGTAATCCCAAAAGAGGAACACTTACTGGTCAGCAACCGGGTTGTAATTGAAGGAAATCAATCTGCCGGTCGAAATACAAAGGCCCAAATTTTACATAGAACTAATAAACGCGTTTTGTTCAATCGACTTCCTATTTTTTTATGGATTTACGCCGCCGGTACCAATACACGACATCCTGAATTGTCCGATTCATCCTCTTGGCGTAGAAAATTCCGACAAGATTTAGGGGAAGAACCCGTTTTGTTCAATCCCCGCTTGGCACAGGTTTCTGCAGATAATATAAAATTCTTCCTTTTTAATAAGGGATATTTCGATGCTGAATGCAACTACACGGTTAAGAAAAGTAAACGAAAAGCAAGGGTTAAATATCATGCAAATACAAAAACACCTTATTTGATTCGTGAAGTAAACGTTGTAAGTCAAGATAGCGCGACACGCGCCATTATGCAAACAATTGTCGATGAATCTCCGGCTTTCCGCATGTGGTGGCCTTGTAATTTGAATGCGTTATCCGATGCCGAAGAATTATTTACACAACGCCTGAGAGACTCAGGATATTTCAGTGTCAATGCATCCAATATTCGTTACGAACTGGACACTAACCAAACCGCTAAAAGCGCGGCTGTGAAGGTTTATTTGGATCCTCCTGAAAAAGGTAAAATCCATAAAAAGTTTCGCATTGGACAAGTTGCTGTTTCGATTGAAACCGCCCCAAATTATAAATTGAATGATTATCCAGATTCCATTTCTCTTTCTGGATTAAAACTCAATATGAACCATTACCCTCTTAATTCGAGGGTACTCACTCAAGTAATCACATTGGACTCGGGAGATATTTTCAGCCAAACCAACTGGACTGAAACCTATCGCAAGCTTCTTGATTTGAACCTTTTCAAGGTAGTTGATATCGGTCAAAGTATTGACTTTGAGAACGGGGTGATCTCTCCCAAAATAGAACTCCAAACCGAATCAAGAATGAACTTTTCAGCAGAACCACAGATTCTGTATTCTCCACAGGGAAGTTCAGGAACAAATTTCCAAACGGCATCGCAAAGAAGTTTTGGACTTGCTGGGATTCTTTCGTTTAACAATCGCAATACCTTTGGTAATGCTGAATATTTCAAATTATCATCGATAACCTCGTTTGAAGCTATTTTCAAAAAGGATGACATCGGCGATTTCTTCACAGGCTTGCAACAAGGATTGGTAGCAAGTTTAAAACTACCCAAATTCAGCTTTTTGAAACGTTTCGAATCGCTTAAATCATTTGAACAACAGAGTACTTTGGTTTCTACCAGTTTCCAATACGAACAGAACCCCAATTTTATCCGTTCGGCAATTCCTGCTAATATTACATTGCAGTTTGCCAAAAAGAATTTCAGTTGGTACCTAACCCCTTTTGAAATCAGTTATAACAGGAATATTATCAGTCCCACTTTCCTTCCGCAATTACCGGCTCTCGACCAAGATTTTGTTTTGCGTGTTTTCACAGACCAAATTGTCACTCCGGTAAAATTGGGTATGATTTATGCCGATAACCAAAGCAAACCAGGTAGCACAAGCCATTTTTTAAGATTGGGAATAGAAACGAGCGGAAATTGGCACCATGGGTATCGCAAAATAACCGAGGAGAACTACAAAGACGATAGCGTGTATCAGTTATTTGGAGTGAATTATTTCCAATACACCAAATTAGAGGCGGAATATCGCATAAAACAGAATATTGACGAACTAAATAGTATTGCTTTTCGTTTCAACTCAGGTATTGCTATTCCTTATGGTAACAGCCAATTGGTACCTTATGACAAACGTTATTTCATTGGTGGTAGCAACAGTTTGCGAGGTTGGAGACCTAGGGGTCTTGGACCGGGAAACACGCCGGCGAGTGCTACTTCTTTGATTGATAGATCAGGAGAGCTGCTGTTAGAAGCAAATCTCGAATATCGATTTACAATCATACGCAAGCTATTAGAAAGTGCTATATTTTTTGATGCGGGAAACATTTGGAATCTCAGTCCTACCTCCAGTTCCAACCCAAATTACGGAGTAATAAATGCAGAGAACTTTATAAGCGAGATTGCCTTGAATACTGGCATCGGATTTCGATTTGATTTAAGTATTTTCCTATTCCGTTTGGACTGGGGAATGCCCCTGAGGGACCCTTCTTTGCCAAAAGACCAAAGATGGATACTTTCAAATCGAGTAAAAGATGTGGGTTTGGGTAATTATTTATTGAACGAATCGTCCTTAGCAATTGGTATAGGGTATCCGTTCTAGAAACCCTATACCATTAATCTATTATTTCTTAACGTCTTCGGTTGGTGCATCACCAGCAGAATTGTTTTCAGATTTAGCCGACTTTACCGCCTTCGGTTTGGTTGCTTTAATCTCTAAACCTTCTGCACCGTCTTTGTAGTCCACTTTAAGTTTATCACCCTCCTTAAGTGTGCCTTGTAGCACTTTCTCAGCGAGGGGTTCTTCTAAGAATTTTTGTAGCGAACGCTGTAATGGACGAGCACCAAAATCGGCATCAAATCCTTTTTCTGCTAAAAACTCTTTTGCTTTATCGGTAATTTGAATTTCATAACCCAAATCTTCGATACGTTTAAGCATACGCTTCATTCTTATATCGAGGATATGTACGATATTCTCTTTGGAAAGTGAATCGAAAATAATGATGTCGTCGATTCTATTCAGGAATTCCGGAGAAAAGAATTTCTTCAATTGGGTTTCAACAACCATTTTAGATTCCTTCTCGCGATTTACAGATTTCGTCTGAGTTCCAAATCCAACCCCGGTTCCAAAATCTTTCAGTTGACGTGAACCTATGTTAGATGTCATTATTATCACGGTATTCCTAAAGTCTATTTTACGTCCACCAGAATCTGTCATGTAACCTTCATCCAATGCCTGTAATAACAAATTAAATACATCGGGGTGGGCTTTCTCAACTTCATCAAACAAAATTACACTGTAGGGTTTACGGCGTACTTTTTCTGTTAACAAACCACCCTCTTCATAACCCACATAACCTGGAGGCGCTCCCACCAAACGGCTAACGGCAAACTTCTCCATGTATTCACTCATATCCACACGTATAAGTGCATCATCGGTATCGAATAAAAATTCAGAAAGGGTTTTGGCCAATTCTGTTTTTCCAACTCCAGTTGGACCCAAGAATATGAATGAACCTATCGGACGGTTGGGCTCTTTGAAGCCAGCGCGAGTACGTTGTATTGTTTTGGTTAATTTTTCTATTGCTTTATCCTGACCAACAACTCTCTTCCTGAGTGTATCCGCCATATGCAACAACCTTTTACTCTCATCTTCGCCCATTCTCTTTACTGGGATACCCGTAATCATGGATATTACCGACGCAATATCATCTTCGGTTACGCTGTAACGCTCATCTTTTGCTTTGGTTTCCCAAGCAAGTTTTGCATTTTCTAATTCTTCTAAAAGGCGTTTTTCCTTATCGCGAAGTTTCGCAGCTTCTTCGAAGTTTTGACTTTTAACTACTCTGTTTTTCTCGGTTTTAATTTCCTCAATTTGGCCTTCTAACTCCAAAATCTCTGTTGGAACATGGATATTGGAAATATGCACCCGAGCCCCGGCTTCGTCTAATATGTCAATAGCTTTATCCGGCAAATGGCGATCGCTCATGTAACGCTCACTTAGTTCAACACATGCTTTGATTGCCTCATCGCTATATCGAACGCTATGGTGATCTTCGTATTTACCCTTGATATTTGTTAATATTTCGATTGTTTCCTCTGGATTTGCTGGCTGTATCAAGACCATTTGGAAACGTCTTTCTAGAGCGCCATCTTTTTCAATATACTGTCTGTATTCGTCTAAAGTAGTAGCACCGATACATTGAATTTCTCCCCTTGCAAGAGCCGGTTTGAACATATTAGAAGCGTCTAAAGAACCCGAAGCCCCCCCAGCGCCAACTATAGTATGAATTTCGTCTATGAAAAGAATTACGTCTTCTGCTTTTTCCAATTCCATCATTAAGGCCTTCATCCTCTCTTCGAACTGACCACGGTACTTGGTACCCGCAACCATACTCGCTAGATCAAGACTTACAACTCGTTTATTGAATAATACACGCGATACCTTTCTTTGTGTAATACGCAGAGCCAATCCTTCGGCAATAGCCGTTTTACCAACTCCTGGCTCTCCTATCAGAACTGGGTTGTTTTTCTTCCTTCTGGATAGAATTTGACTTACTCTTTCTATTTCCTTTTCTCTGCCAACAATTGGATCTAATTTACCCTCTTCGGCAGCTTTCGTTAAATCTCTTCCAAAATTATCTAAAACAGGCGTTTTTGATTTACTCTTTGTTTTAGATGCCATTTGAGCTTTTTGTTCTTCGCGGTAATAGTCTTCCGGGGTTTCACCATCTTCACCGGTTGACTCACCACGAATGGTATCAATACCTTCTTCTAATGCACTTTTGAAAACATCATAAGTCAAACCGTATTGAGCCAAAACCTTTGAGGCTACGTTATCTTCATCTCGTAAAATGGAAAGAAGTAAATGCTCCGTTCCAATCAAATCCGTTTTAAAAATCTTAGCTTCTAAATAGGTTATTTTAAGTGCTTTTTCCGCCTGTTTGGTAAGCGGAATATTGCCAAGATTACTTGTTTTTGTGGCCGTTCCTTTGATAGCATCTTCAATGCTTTTTTTCAATCGAAGGGCATCAATATCCAACAAGCGCAAAGTTTGAAACGCCTTTCCCTCACCTTCACGGATGATACCTAACAACAAATGTTCACAACCAATATAATCATGCCCCAATCGAATGGCTTCTTCCCGACTGTATTGTATAACTTCCTTAACGCGTGGTGAAAACTTGGCTTCCATATTCTTTTCAAATATAATTATTAGTTAAGCGAATTGCTATTGAGCTCTGACAAGTGACGAATTTATAAGACAAAAATGCACTAAAATGCATTGGCGAGACTGAACACGTATTTACTGTAAGATGGCAAACATAAATTTTTGTTCAATTCATTCTGAAATTCATGGGCTTTTTTAAAATCTTTTATCCTTTTATTATAAGCGGTTTGAGACGCTAAATACATAGCATTATCAACACTTGCAACCAATGGATTATTGACAACAGCAACATGAATTGCATAACCGATATAATTCAATATTTCTTCAATTTGCTCCGTATCCTCTCCAAAGCGCACCAAAATAGGCAAAGGCTCCATGGAATTGGGCATAACACACGATAAGGGTTCGTTTTTTAGGTATCTCCACCAATCCGAAATCAAATCATTTCTTATTGCACCGGTTTTTAACAATTGATCCATAAATCTGGCCGCCCAAACTCTTCCATTAATTATTGGGAAGTAGTTTTTATCTAAAGGATATCGCGACAATGCATCACTCCATTTTTTCATCATGCCCACATTTCCTTCGAGATAATATTGGGTAAGTATTAATGATTTTTTAAATGTTTCTTCTTCAATATTCTCAGGGTTTATCTCATAAACCAATTTCCCATAATATCCGGTTGGTTTTAAACTCCCGTAATCCACAAAAGAATGTAAAATCCAATCTTTGAGTACAGGGTGATTCGCCAATATGTACAATTCGGATTTTTTGAATTTTCTGTTTCGCAAGATTTCACCCAAATGATTAGCGATATATCCCTTTAAATAAAATTCTTGAAGCACAGAGTCTTTGAGATCTAACCTCTGAAAAAACGGAACCCAAGCTAATACTTCGCGTTGACCAATATTTTTCTGCGCCCAAAGTATCAATTGAACCGTAGCTTCTGGATCAAAATTTAGCGCTCTAGATCGGCACGACTGAAAGTCACCATCTCTAACTCTGTAAAAATCCAATCTATATGAATTGAACATTTCGGGATTATTGCTTAATTGGGTAAGTGTATTAAAGATTTTTAAGTGCTGGTGCATCAGGGTTCAATTTAGTGTGAAAATGATAAAACCCAAGAGCGTTTCTTCAAAAAAGTTCAATTCTTTATCAATGTGCAATTGTGAAAAAATATTTCCATGCTAAGGGTTTTTTTCGAAATGAATTTTATCGAACTTTGGAAGATTATGGAAAATCCAATACCTCAAAAATCGAAGGGTAAGAAAATAATACCAAAAGAATTTTTTGACGACCGATTGGGGCGAATGCCACCTAATACAAGGGAGTTGGAGGAAGCCGTATTGGGTGCCATGATGTTGGAACGCGATAAAATTTTCCAAGTTATCGATATATTAACGAAAGAACATTTTTACGATCCGAAAAATCAAGAAATTTTCAACGCAATTGAAGTACTGTATCAACAAGGCGATATGGCCATTGACTTGTTAACGGTTTCCAATTATCTAAAAAACCAAGGTAGACTTGATCTTGCGGGTGGTTACATGTATTTAGCGCAGTTGACTAACAAAGTAACTTCTGCCGCTAATATCGAATTCCATGCGAGAATTTTAACCCAAAAATTCATTCAAAGGTCTCTGATTCGTGTCGCAGGAGAGATCCAATTTAATGCTTATGACGACACCATGGATTCATTTGAATTGCTCGATCATTCGGAATCTAATTTATACGAGATTAAGAACGCTGGATTAAAACGAAATTACCAAGAAATCAGCACCCTAATTTCCACATCATTAAAGGATATGGAAGCCCGTATGAACAGCGAAAACAACGGGATCACAGGAGTTGCTTCCGGGTTTAGCGATATAGATCGAATAAATGGTGGATGGCAACCATCTGATTTGGTAATTTTAGCAGCACGTCCCGCTATGGGTAAAACGGCATTCGCCCTTAGTCTTGTTCGAAACGCTGCAATTGATCACAAAAAAAGTGTAATGATCTTCTCACTGGAAATGGCTGATATTCAGTTGGTCAACCGTCTTATTTCAGCTGAAGCTCAAGTACCTGGTGAAAAAATCAAGAAAAGCAACCTCTCTGAAGAGGAATGGATACGTTTGCAAAATCAAACAACCGTCTTAGGAGAATCAAAAATTTATATTGACGATACTCCGCAGTTGAATATTTTCGACTTAAACGCAAAATGCAGACGCATACATTCTCAACAAGGTTTGGATTTGGTAGTTGTGGACTACCTGCAATTACTGCGTGGTGATGCAAAGTCGCAAGGAAATCGTGAACAAGAAATTGCATTTATTTCTCGTTCTCTAAAAGCATTGGCTAAGGACTTAAATATTCCTGTTATCGCGTTGGCGCAGTTGAGTCGTGAGGTAGAAAAACGTGCCAATAAAAGACCTCAACTTTCCGACTTACGTGAATCTGGTTCAATTGAACAGGATGCGGACATGGTAATGTTCCTTTATCGAAATGAATATTATGAAAAAATGGGTATGGATAGCGAAGGTCCAGATGACGGAGATAGCTTAGATGCAGACATAAAAGGTTTAACCGAAGTAATTATCGCGAAGAACCGTCATGGTACGGTAGGATCTGCTTTCTGTAAGTTTATTGGTGAATTCTCAAAATTCCAAGATCTTGACCATTACGAAAGGGATATGATCCGTCAGAAAAATCCAGAATATGGCTATACTCCTGACGTACCTCAAACAAAGGTTATGCCGTCTCGTATGAATACCGATGACAATATTTTCGGGGGACATGGGTCTGTATCTCCATTTGACGATACCCCATCAAGTAAACCCGACCCAGGATCCTGGAGTGGTGGCATACAACCTCCAAGTGGCGGAATTCCTCCTAATATTTTAGAAGATTAAAAAAAAGCCGTCTGAAATTAGACGGCTTTTTTATTTCTTAATCCCGAGTAAGTGGTCTATTATTCCTCTGATTTTTCTGTTTTCTTTGGAAGCTTAACAGCAAAGATGCGATCTTCACCAGATTTGGTTTTGCCTTCGATAACGATAGCACCACTCAAACCGGTTAATACAGAGATTGCACCTTGAGGTGAATACACCCTCTCGTTGTTAATATGAGTAATTACAAAACCCTTCGGTATGCCGGCATTTTCAAAAACACCTTTTTCCAAGCTCTCCACTTTTGCGCCCGCTTTAATTTTCAACTTTTCGCGTTCCTCTTTTGTTGTAGTTGTTAAATTCATTCCTAAATAAGATTTAGAATTTACTGGAGCTGCCGTTGAAAGCTTAGCTTCACCGTCTTTACTCAACAAGGTCGCCTTTAATTCTTTCAAATCACCCGCACGTCGAATGGTCAGCGTGATTTTATCACCAGGACGGTATTTACCTACCTTTTCTTGAAGTTTACTTGAGCTGTTAACTTCCTCCCCGTCTATTTTTAGGATTACATCATTTTTCTTTACCCCTGCTTTATCAGCAGACCCCTCTGAAACCACATCGGCAATAAACACACCTTTTAGATCTGGAAGATTCTTTTCCTCTTGAAGTGCCTGATTGATATCTTGAATGGAAACACCCAAAATAGCTCGTTGTACTTTGCCATATTTCATGATATCATTTACCACTTTTTTCATCAGGTTCACGGGAACTGCAAATCCATATCCCGCATAAGAACCTGTTTGAGATGCAATTGCCGTATTTATACCAATTAATTCGCCTGAAGTGTTTACCAAAGCGCCACCTGAATTACCTGGATTGATAGCGGCATCGGTTTGTATGAAATTTTCAATAGCATATTGATTTCCTTGTGATCTCAATAAATCGATATTCCTACCCATTGCACTTACAATACCTAAAGTTACAGTGCTGTTTAAATTGAAAGGATTTCCAACCGCTACTACCCATTGTCCTACTTTTACTTCGTCAGAATTACCCAATTTGAGGAATGGCAACTCCGCATCAGAAATGCGCAACACAGCCAAATCTGTGTTCTTATCTGTTCCCACTAGTTCCGCCAGATAACTTCTTTTATCGTTCAACACAACCTCAATTTTATTGGCGTTTTCTATAACGTGATTATTGGTAACGATATAACCATCTTCGGATATGATTACACCAGAACCCGATGCCATTTTAGGACCTGGACTATCGAAACGAAAGCCAGGGCCATTAAAAAACTCAAATGGATCAAATGGAGTTCCACCTTGTGGTTGACGAGACTGAGATCCTCCTGACGTGGTTTTTATATGCACAACAGCTGGATTTGCTATTTCCGCAACCCCGGTAAAATCAAAACCTGGGCTACTACTCAAAGCAGCATAACGCGCCATCTGCGCTGCTGCAGTTTGGTACTCTTGTGAATTAGAGCGTTTAAACAATTGGGGCGCCAATGCGTAAAACCCAAATAGACTGACAAGGCCTCCAACCAATCCGGCAAAAACGAGATTGGCAATTGTACGTTTCTGAAACATTCTTGACTTCATCATAGTTAAAATTAACGATTTTAGTGTAAAAACAACGCAAAAATCGATTCCTTCCTTTAATTTGCATAAGAATTCGTTTACCTTTTTCGATAAAGTCGTATAGATAGTCCGTGAAATGTCAAGTCAGAATGAAACCACAATTTCATCCTTAGATCGTCTTAAACAAGGCGACCGGGAAGTTCTGATTGAACTGTATCGAGAAAACGAACGAATGGTACGAAAATATATTACGGAAAACAACGGAACTTCCGATGACGCAGAAGATTTACTGCAGGATGCCTTAGTGGTGCTTTGGCAAAATGCTCGTAAGCCGCAATTTGAGCTCCAAGCGAAAATTAGTACCTATTTATTTGCGATTGTCCGAAATCAATGGTTAAAAAACCTTGAAAAGCGCAAGAGAGAAAATGGATCTCTCGAAACAGCAGGCGAAGGGAAACCTGATTTTATTGATGAATCTAGAATGGATCTGAAAATCGTTCGCGATTACCTCAATAATATGGGCGAATTATGTCGCAAAATTTTACTCATGTACTATTTTGATGGTTACGATATGCAAACCATTGCCGATGCCAATCAGTTGGCCAACGCCAATACTGCAAAATCAAAAAAATACCAATGCCTCAAAGATTTGAGTAGTCAGATAAAATCCAAGTTCAACCTCAATGATTTTCTGTCATGAATAATGAGTTTGACGAACGTATAATAAGGTATTACGATGCCGAGATGACTGAAGAGGAATCAAAGGCGTTTGAATTGGAATTAGTAGAGAATTTAAATCTAAAACAAGAATTTGAATTTTACGGCTCAATGATTGAAGGTATTAGATCAGAAGGAGCTATAGAACTAAAAGATTACATTAAAGCCCATATTAAAACTGAGGAAATAGAGGAGCAAAGTAATCTTTGGATGTATGCTGCTGCGAGCATCACTTTTCTACTCTTTAGTTACTTTGCTATTTATTCCTATTTAGAAACTGGGAATATTAAAGATGCCGCCGAGATCATTACTTTAAAGGACAAAAAATCCAATAAATTCAAATTCTGGAAAAAAGATAAAACCATTGTCAATTCTGAATACAACGATTCCACACGGGCCTACAAAGACTCATTATTAAGCCTTGAAAATTCGAGAAAAACAGATACCTCACTGGATAATGCAATTGCAATGAATGAGCCGATTTCTGAAGCAAATGATGATATAAGCCTTACAACCGGAGCTGCAATTGAATCGACCAAAGACATGCTTACCAGTGAGACCAGTATGTTTGATCAAGAAGAGGCAATTGCTTTAACTCAAGTGGTATTGATTCCTATTAAACTCAAGGAAATTGAACAATCCCCAATTCCAGCAAGTGCTCAATCCATAAACCCCGGATTAACCCGGATGAAAGAGTTGACGACTGCAAAAAAATCAAATCAAAAAACTCAGATTGATGAAGGGGTTCAATTAGAAAAAATCAACCGAACCGACTCTCAAGAATCCAAGCCTAAACCTCGGGTTTCTCAAAGATTTACTAAATTCAAACTTCAGAATTTTGAAGATGAAAAAGGTATTATTAAAATAGCTACCAGTAGAAGTAAGAATCCAACAGTACTTGAAATTTCATTGTTCAACATTTGGGGAGTAAACCCCTTGGTTTTTGAAATAAACGATTCTTATTATCTTGACTTAGGTCCCAATGGTCCTTGGATTGAAAAAGGAGGAAGCGGTATCTGGAAAATCCCTATGGAAACCGGTGTATTTGTTAAAATCGATTGGGTTAAGAACAAACAAATTATAGATCAAATTAGAAACTAATGGAAATTCCATTTGTAAAGTACCAAGGTACAGGAAATGATTTTATTTTAGTTGATGGCAGATTGGGACTTCCCCAAATTGACGTAAAACATTGGTGCGATCGACGTTTTGGAATTGGAGCAGATGGCCTAATGATTCTAGCCAACAGTCAAGATCCCAAATGTGATTTTGACATGATTTATTACAATTCCGATGGTAACCTCAGTAGTATGTGCGGAAATGGTGGGCGATGTATCGCGCATTGGGCTAAATCCTTAGATATTGGAATTAACCAAACACTCAAATTCAATGCACCTGATGGACTTCACGAGGCAAGTTTCCATGAGAATCTGGTTAAATTAAGTATGAACCCAGTCTCCAATATCAACACTTTGGAGAATGGCGATAGTCATTTAGATACCGGATCTCCTCATTATGTTCGTATGTGCAGTGCTATACCCAAATCATTTGTTGATGAGGCTTTCGCAATTAGGCATTCACCCCAATATAAAAAAGACGGCATCAATGTTAATTTCTATGAGAAGCTGGATACCCATCAACTTTTTTGCAGAACTTTTGAACGAGGAGTTGAAGATGAAACCTTAAGTTGTGGTACTGGCGTTACGGCTGTTGCCCTATCTTTTGCAAAGTTCAATAATATCCAAAATGGCAAAATTGATGTTCGCACTCGAGGTGGTGATTTAAGTGTCTATTTTGAAACCTCAATGGATGGGAGCTATCATAATATTCATTTAGAAGGACCTGCAACTTTTGTGTACCGCGGTTACTTAAAATAAAAGATCAATTTAGCAAAAACCTCTCGAATTGATTTATCCCTATTGAAGCCTATAAACAAATAAGGGCCATCCGATTGGATGGCCCTTATTTGTTTGAATCTATTTATAATTAGTTCTTTAATAATTTCCCTGTAAACTTCTCACCACTTGTAGTGGTTACACTTACAAAGTAATACCCGTTATTCAATGAACTAACGTTTAATTTGATATTGTTTGTTCCGGCATTTAATTGGGCAGAACCATTTAATACTTCCTGACCGTTAATATTTACAACCGAATATGTAGCTATCCCAGATTTAGTAGCTTCAACACTTACAACTGCTTTATCTGACGAAGGATTCGGATATATTTTTACCGAAGCGTTTGACTTTTTATTAATCTTCTTGGTATTGGTTAATAGATTCTCGGTTTTGAAGTAACCACGACCATGAGTACCCGCATAGATAGTCATACCTTCCCAAGGTCTCCATTCATATCCACGTAACTCGAATACCGGCACACGCGCTAAACCGTCGTTTGCTTCTTCCCATGTAGTACCGCCATTTTCAGTTACCCAAATACCCAAATCCGTACCGATAACAATTCTCTTTGAATCGTCAACATCAATCACCGCATCGTAAACCGGCATAGCAGGAAGATTTCCTGTAATGTTGGTGAAAGTTGGGGTCTCCGAAAGCGCATCAAAAGATTGCAATACATAAACGGTTCTGCCATAAGCACCTAAAGTAAGTACCACATGGTTAGGATTAACAGGGTTGATGTTCACACCTGTAACTGTGCGGCCCAAAATTGCTGGAACATTCAACTTAGTCGCTTTGATGGCTTTTGGAATATCCGTAGAAGATGGATTTGCGTCTAAGGTAAAATCCGCGCTATTCAAGCTATCCAGGCGCCAAAGTGCTCCTGTTTTAGCAATGAACAAATTATCACCATCTGGTGTGTAATCCATTTCTACAATACGATCATTACCTAGGTTATTGGCTACCAAGAACCAATGCACATCGTTGGCAAAATCTGTTGGATTTATTGCACACCAAACTTGATTGTTTTTAGCTAAAAACAAACGAGAAGTAGCTGTATCCTTTTCCCAAAGATTATAAGTAGTGTAGAAGTCCGATTGAACAGTACCTGCTTGACGATCATCCCAGAATGTAGAAGATGATTGACCACTATTTGCTGAACGCACCACACGACCGTAATATGTTGACATAAACACGATACGAGGATCAATTCTGCTGAATTCCACATCAAAACCGTCACCACCGTAAATACTTATCGCTGTTTGTGAAGGCTTCCCGTTAAAAGAATTACCAGAGAAGTTTATCAACTGTGTTCCGTTATCCTGAGCACCACCTACAACATGACCCAATTCGTTTGCTGCAACGTTGTACAACTGTAACGTAGTGAATCCTCTGTTGATGTTCGTCCACGTATTTAAATCTTTGGATGAGAACAAACCTCCATCGCAACCAACGATACACGTTGCAGGGCTTGTTTTTGTATTCCATGTAATAATGTGCTTATCAGCATGCACATAAGAACGATTCCATGGAACGTTAAACATACTAGCCATTTGACGGTATCCGTTGATGCTATCCCATTGAGCAAGATCGACACCACCCATGATAACTCTGTTTTTATCTGTTGGGAAAACGCTAACCACATTGTCGTACCAACCCTGACGGTTTGAACCGAAAATATCGTTTGAACTGTTTCCTTGCATCAATACGTTCCAAGTTTTTCCACCATCTGTAGTTCTTGAGAGACTACCCAAACTACCATCTCCCTTAGCACCTAAGGCGTAAACGGTGTTGTTATCTTGCGGTGCAATTGCTAAAGAAGTACGACCTCCTGTATTGGCACCCGTATTCATTGCCGTTAAGGCAGAAGCTGCGGCTTCCTTCTTGTAGATGATACCGTTTGACGTAGCACACCAAATATTACCTTCATTGTCGATTGTTAAATCACGGATAGCGCCACCACTTATGCGGTTTAATTTCTCAGGAGTGGAAGAAAAATCGATTTCGAACAAACCTGATTCTGTAGCCACATAAACTATTTCCGATGTTGGATGTGCAACCATTGCATTACACTGCCAAAAACGATTGTCTTTAGCGATGTTTGAAAGGGTAAAGTCAGTACCTTCATCATCGGAACTTACAAATATTCCAGAACCATAGAAAGCAGGAGAACCGTTTTTTGTTCCCGCTAGGTTGGTGAATCCACCTTCACCGGTTCCGTATATGATTTTACCACTATTGGGTAACTGGGCAATACAAGTGACATTCAAGTTTTCTTGCATATCATTTACAGGCATCCAGCTTTGACCGTAAGTATTCGAACGGAATAATCCACCACTAACACCGCCAGCAAACCACAATTCAGGTTTTGAGTTATGCATTAGGAACGCACGTATACGACCACCAACGTTGTCGGGACCCATACTCTGCCATTCTAATTTCTTATTCAATCGCTTAGAAACGGATTTCATAGCATCTGCCTGAGCAATTGCTGCTTCTACCCATTGAGGTTCTAAAGTTTTAGTTTCCTCATTCAAACGCATGCTGTAGATAGACTCAATAGCACCGCGAATGCTCTGTTCCTTGTGGGACTCCGTATTATGTTCTAGCGGTTGTAAACCAACTGGGGCTTTTTCATTGCTTCCCCAAATGGCAATTCCCGCTGCTAATGCTACGGTTGAAAGTACAGGTAATATTCTATTCATTCTCATAAAGGCGTTTTTGTGTATTTAAAAGTGCTTAACATGCAAATAAAGACAAATATGTGCTGTTTTCCAACGAAGGAAAGGAAGCTATCCGTGCTTTATTGCCATTTTTTCTTCATAAAATGCGAAAAATCTATAATTGCTCTTACAAAACATGCTTCTCAGCGTGGTAAGAGCTTCTTACCAACGGACCGCTTTCCACAAATCTGAATCCTAAATTCAGACCATATTCTTCCCAAAATTTAAACTTGTCAGGATGCACGTATTCAGCAACAGGCAAGTGCATTTTCGTAGGTTGTAGATATTGGCCAAGCGTGAGCACATCGCAATCATGCTCGCGCAAATCATTGATTAATTTTTTTACTTGGTCATCGGTTTCACCGCAACCCAACATAGCGCCACTTTTGGTTCTTCTACCGTATTCTTTTGTGCGCTTGATCTGCTCTAAACTCCGGTAGTATTTTGCCTGTGGGCGCACGAGACGATACAATTCTTCAACGGTTTCCATATTGTGAGAAACCACTTCTGGCTTCGCATCCAATACTAAGTATAACAAATCCCATTGCGCTTTAAAATCCGGGATTAGTGTCTCAATTGTTGTGTCAGGTGCTTGATTTTTCACTTCCTTTATGGTCTCAGCCCAAACCGTTGCTCCCTTATCTTTCAGTTCATCGCGATTAACGGAGGTAATCACACAATGTTTTACACCCATTAGCTTTACAGCCTCGGCAACTCGTTTTGGTTCATCCAAATCGTATTCACCTGGACGACCTGTAGCAACGGCACAAAATGAGCAACTGCGTGTACATATATTCCCCAAAATCATAAATGTTGCCGTTCCTGCACCCCAACATTCTCCCATATTTGGGCAACGGCCGTCTTCACAAATAGTGTGTAATTTATGTTCCTTTACTAAACGTTTTACACGGGTATAATTTTCACCGAAAGGAATATCAATTTTCAACCATTTTGGCTTTGTTGGACCTTTGGGTGCTTCTTTTTTTACTACAGGCAGTTCAATCACGTCTTATTTTATTTAAGGATAAATGCAATCTCTTTAAAAATAGCGGGCATATTAGCTACGCCCCCCAATTCCTACGGCAAAGTTAATGAATAGCGCGGGAAGGTTTTGTGGGTTCTTATTTATTGAACTCAAAAGTGGAATTTGTTGAACAAAAAGATCATTCATAATTCCAATTGACAGAGTATTACTCACATTTCTGTAACTACCCCACTCCAAACAAATTGCCATGGAAACACCCAATCCAGGTATTGCTTTCCCCTCAGAAAATCCTCTTGTGTAAGAAGACTCACCCCCTACATATTGCACATCGTGTACATCGGGGTTGTATTTCACTTCTTCGACGGCATCAAAGGGCAAATTTGATCGATAAACCCAAACATATATAGGCCAAGCGTAGGCAACCGGCAATTGCAAACTGCCATGAAATGAAATACCAATATCAAATCGCGACTTGCGTTCTGAAAGAACCCAATCCTTTCCATAATAGGGTCGCAATACCCATACCCGATTTATTTTATCCATTACAAAAGGTTCGCTAGCGGGCAAAGCTTGATTTACGACAAATACCTCTTTAGGATGTTGAATACTGCCCAATCTAAGACCGTACGATTCAAAATTAGCATCCGGCTCCCATGATGATTTTAGACCCATTCCAAAATCATATCCAAAATTTCTGACCTGCACATCTGCGGTTACAAAACGACTTCTTTGAGCATTTCCTATACCACTTTGGATAAAAAAACAAAGAATAATCAGTCGATAAATAGTGGATAAGGACATTAATCAAAAATAAGGATAAAATACCAAGTTTTAAAAACTAGCAAATTTTGATAAAAATCACCCACTTTCTCCCACAACACTAAAAATCCTTGAAAATAAAGGAAGTTAGCCTATATTTGCGACCTACACGCTCACCGAAAGAACATGACAAACCACTTAAAATACCCAATTGTGGGACTCTGTGGATAAGTGGTGGTTAATTTTGGGAGAATGTGGGAAATTGTGGGAATTTCTGTAGTTATTTAGCAGATGAAACCAACACACGTATGTCTGGACTGATTGGAGAATATTATTGCAAGCTAGACGCCAAGGGGCGATTGTCCCTTCCATCGCGTCTTCGCACTCAGATTCCTGAGGCAGCTGGCAATATGCTCGTAATTAACCGGGGATTCGAACAGTGTTTGGTGTTGTACACCAAAGAAGACTGGCTAAAAGAAACAGAAAAGCTTAATGCCGTTGATGATTTTACCAGTCCGGAAATTCGTAGGTTCAAACGTATTTTCACCAATGGAGCCAATATTTTGCCCATAGACAACGCACAGCGAATTTTAATTCCAAAAAAATTAATGGAATATGCAGGACTCGCTGACGAAGTTGTACTAAGTGCATTTGGCAACAAGGTTGAAATCTGGAGTAAAGAACTTTACGAATCCGAATTGGATGTGGAATCTACCGAGCTAAGTGAATTAGCGCGCAATTTCCATAACCAGAAAAAATCTTTGGGCGAATAAACACCCCACTTGTGTTGGTCTCGATGCAATAACATGGAGACCACCTATCACATACCCGTACTCTTCAAGGAAAGCTTGGATGCTTTAATTATCAATCCATCCGGCACCTATGTTGACCTCACCTTTGGAGGAGGCGGACATTCCCGTGGAATCCTAAAAAGACTAAATGCAGATGGGCGATTGATTGCATTCGATAAGGATACCGATGCACATGCCAATCAAATAAACGACTCTCGATTTACACTTGTTGGTCATAATTTCAGATATCTCAAACAGTATTTGAAATATTTGAATATTGAAAAAGTTGATGGGATTTTGGGCGATTTAGGCATCTCTTCGCACCAAATCAACACCGACGGGCGGGGTTTTGCACACCGATTTGATGGTCCACTAGACATGCGAATGGACCCGTTAAGTCCTTTAAGTGCTTCGATGATTTTAGATACCTACAGCAAAGAAGCCCTACTCCAAGTATTCAATGAATATGGTGAGATTAAAAATGCCTTCAAACTTGTTAGTCATATCCTACCCCAACAAAACATGGGCAAGTTCGATACTGTAGCAAGTTTCAAAAATGCTATCGAGACATTAATCCCACAAAAAGACCCATCCAAATATCTTTCACAAGTTTTTCAAGCGCTTCGAATTGAAGTAAATCAAGAGATGCTCGATTTGCAAACCTTATTAGAGGATGCTTCTGATCTCATCAAGGATAACGGACGCTTGGTGGTAATCTCTTACCACTCGCTTGAAGATAGGATGGTTAAAAATTTGCTTTTGAAAGGGCAATTAAAAGGCCGGGTAGAATCTGATGTATTCGGTAGGGTTCAACTCCCATTCAAAGCAGATCCACATAAAGCCATTATTCCATCGACTGAAGAAATCGAAAACAATCCCCGTTCCCGCAGTGCAAAACTGCGCGTGGGAGTAAAACAAGCAATGATATGAGTGTAGACACAAATAAAGAACAAAATTCAGGCAAGCCAAATAATCCACTCGAAACTTGGAATACTTGGCGCATTATAAAATGGGTACTCTTTGCCTTCCCAATTCTAATTTTTTACATCTACAATTCTTTACATACTGCCAAATCCATAAAACACAAGAACGAATTAAGCAAAACCTTAAAAGAACTCCACTCGGAAAGAATTAGCCTAGAAAGTGAAATCACACAAGCCAGCAAACAAACACGTTTGGCGGAACAACTTGAATCAAAAGGCCTTAAAGAAATAAGCACGCCCCCTAAAAAAATAATACGTGACAACCAATAAACCCAATACACGCAAAGAAATTCTGAATCGTGCCCGCATCATTTTTGCGTTGGTCGCCATATTTGGCGTGTATATCACGGTATCAATTTTCCGGCTTCAAAATGGCATGGAAAAGGACTTCAGCATCAAGCAAGAACGTAAAAACACGCGCATTAACAAGGTTTTTGGCATCAGGGGTAATATTTATGCCGGCGATGGTGGATTACTAGCTACTTCCGTACCTACCTATGATATCATGTGGGATTCCCGTGT
>Ga0181559_10001627_pt1 | contig 22069 bp, 22 predicted proteins | sample 011ome_21_FD_133752 | JGI IMG/M metagenome (GOLD analysis project Ga0181559, IMG submission 133752) | Coastal salt marsh microbial communities from the Groves Creek Marsh, Skidaway Island, Georgia - 011508AT metaG (megahit assembly) | ecosystem: Environmental > Aquatic > Marine > Intertidal...
CTGGGCTTTAAATGGCAACAGATAGTTACGTCAACAAGCCCAATCGGCAAGCTATCAGGAGAGTTTCATCCAGTTCTGGGTGCAGCGACTGCTTTACTATGATGTGCCGCTCTGGGTATTGCCAATTGCCTATACCATTTTTGGGGCGCTGGTGATGATAGCGTGGTTTCGGTTTCCACCGAATCTCAAAGTGAAATGAAGACAGCTTAAGAACATGAGGGCACCTGGCGTCTAATCGAATCCCCTGGCCTTTCAGATTTGTTAGAAACAGACTTATAGGAGTCTCCATGCTTAGAGTAGCTTTGTTTGTCGTTGCATTCACCCTGCCGCCGCTTGCGTTTCCGCAGCAAAGCGACATTACTTTTATTGTTGCAGGCAAGACTTCAAATCATCGGCAGCAACTCGATGGTTCTGTGAAGACGTTGAACTATCATTTTTTTGCAGAAATATTTCGTCAGCCTGATGGCATTGTTTCTCCAGCCAGCATCAGGCCCCCATTTACAGCCAGCCCAATCGATTTTATAGACGGTGGCTATGCGCTGGAAATGCATGGTGGGCGTTACTCCAGTGAGCAGGAATTAGAGGCCAATTACCCGGATGGTGATTATATTTTTCTTTTCTCTGCCCCAAGCATCGGCTCGGTCAGTCAAACTGTAGTGATGAAGAACCAAAGGATCAGCGGTTCCGGCTTGCCGGCCGCCCCGCAGATATTGCTTTCTCAGGCAGGACGATCCGTAGCGCCGGATAGTATCAATCCCGCACTTGATCTGGTCGTGACCTGGAGTGAGTTTTCCGAGGGCCGGCGCGACCCGCTTGGCATCATGGATGATCTGTTGTTTGTCATCATGGCCAACTGCGAAGGTGAGCGCATTGCCCACAGTGGACGACCGTTCGAGAATACCCCGTATCTTACTTTCGCCGATGAGTCATTCGTCATCGGTGCAGAGATCATGCATCCGGAGAATGCTTATCAAATATCTGTTGAACATGCGATTCTCAATACATCCTTCGAACATGACGTGCCGGCTTTTGCGACTTTCGCCACTACGACTTTTCTGGATCTGATGACCACTGGATCTGCGACTGATGAAGCTGCCTGCCCAAACATACTTGAGCACTTCGATGCCGGGCAAACGGTTTTACAATAAAGCCTTGCCATAAGGGCATTGCACAAAATGAATTCTCCCATTTTCTCCCCGATGCTGGGGCCCTGAGATCGCTGGGCTACTTCAATCTTTGCGCGACACCACCCACATCCATGCCACTTGCAAACACTTTGAGATAGACCCGGTCCTCATCGTATGCAGCCCGAAATGCTGGTGACATAAAAACGCTGCCACTGGCTTCGGTCCTGTCTGGACCCATCAGATTGTAGACCAGCGGCTCGTCCAGTCCGGCGTTTTCTTCGTCATCGATCATCAGGGTGACGGCATAGACTTCCGCGCTATTTTCATTGCCCAGACGAACATTATAGCGAAGCTCATTGCTTGGCAGGTCGTATTCGAATTCGCCCTCCAGTATGGCTCCCTGTGCCGCAAATGACAGGTCAAAACGCTGTGGGGCAGGCGCTAGACCCGACTGCAACGGCGGGGTGGAGCTGGGTGCTTGTCGCGGTGAGTTTGCCTCGGCATAGGGATAAGCTATACCCAACAGGCGAGCATCCTGGAAAGGCAGTCCCAGCAATTCCAACCCCACCGGCAGGCCGCGACTGGTGAATCCAACCGGCATGGCAAGCGCGGGGACACCGGAATGTGCAGACAGCTGGCACTGGCTACCAGACTGAGGTTCCCCGGTGAACGCAATTGTTTCTGTCACCGTGGGATAGACTATGGCATCCAGTTCATGATCAAGAAACACTTGTTCGATGGCAGCCAATACCTCGCTGCGCGCTGCTAAAGCAGCAGCATAGGCTTCTTCATCTGTCTCGGTTTCCAGGCTTCGCGTCATGCCCTGGTTGAGGCTGTAATGATAGAGCCCGTTATCGACGATATCGGCCAGGTCGGTGATGGCTATGCTGCCGAACTGTGCCAGGTACTGCTCGAGATCTGGTCGGAATTCATGTCCAATTAACGCGCTGGCAGACAGCAATTCTGCCAGTTCCGGAATTTCCACTTCTATCAATCGCGCGCCGTTTTCCTGATACCACTCAAGCGCTGCGTCTATTGGATCGACTACCGCAGCGCTGCTGCGCTCAAAGGCACTGGTCAGCTTGCCGAGGCGCAAACCTGAAACCTTAACTGAGGTCAGGTTTTGACGAAACTGCGGGTGAGGGTTTGACTGCATCACAGCAGTTGCAGAGTCACTGGGGTCATAGCCGACGACAACGTCCAGCAGAATAGCCAGATCATCCAGACTGCGAGCTAGCGGCCCCGCTACGTCCTGGGTGTGAGAGAGGGGAATGACGCCATGAATGCTGGACAAACCCTTCGTGGGTCGTAAACCAAACAGATTATTAAAAGCAGAAGGAATGCGTATCGAGCCGCAGGTATCGGAACCGAGACCGATTGCAGCAAAACTGGCGGCAACAGCGGCGCCGGTTCCGCCGCTCGAACCCCCAGGTACACGCCGGATATCGTAGGGATTACGGGTCTGGCCGCTGAGCGAGGAGATAGTCGTGATACCGCGCGCATACTCGTGCAGCGTGGTCTTGGCGAGCACGATTGCGCCAGCGTCCAGCAGCAGATCCACCTGGGTTGCATTGGCATTTGGCAGGAATCCTGCCAGTGCCACGGTGCCGTTGGTCGTTGGGATAGAGCTGGTGTTGTAGTTGTCCTTAACTAATATGGGAACGCCGTGCAGTGGCCCGCGGACACGTCCGGCGGAGCGCTCCGCGTCGAGCGCTGCAGCCTGCTGTCTGGCCTGAGGGTTGACGCGCATAATGCTGTTTAGAGCTGGGCCCTGTTTATCATAGGCTTCGATACGCTGAAGATAGGCATCTACGATTTCAACAGAGGTGACCTGGCCCCTTTCTAGAGCAAACTGGATTTCATTAATGCTGGCCTCAACCACATCAAATGCTGGTTGGGCAAAACTCGATACTGCGATCGAGTGGGCTAGTGTAAACAACAGGGCTGGAGCAAAATGCTTTAGCATGAGGGTTCTCTGGATTAGAGGTAAAAATTCGATTTACCTAAACCTTATCGGAGATCGGCAATTTACTCCAGAGCCCGGGTACTGTGTGGCCACCAAGACTCCGGACTAAAGTGACTGCGCAATTATCTGGGTAACTATAGGGCAATTACCTAGACAACTACTATCGGCATAGCTACTTTCTGTTAGTCTATAGCAGAGCTGACTCACCATCTCTCGCAGCAATTATGGAGCCTTTTGAGAGTTGGCTATAGCCTGATTTAACCCAAAGTGGTGTGGGCACTGAAATTTCGAGGAACTCATAATGAAGATTAGAAATTTAGGTTCAGGAGCCTGCGCTCTTATGCTTGTCATATATGCTGCATTGTCTACTGCTACCCAGGCGCAGCCAGCGGAATATCAGCTACAGGGCACCCAAACCCAGGACAAGATTCCCGACGATATTTACATGGACTCCCTGGCGCGCCTGCCCCAGGTACAGCGCGACGATCTGGACGCAGCGGGACAGGCGGCTTTCGACACTTATGTCAGTCCGGGTACAGGTTATGAAACTGGTTTACGTGGACCTGTTGGTATGTGGATGCACAGCCCAGCACTGGCGCAAGCCGTATTTGATGTGCGACAACGCGTGCGTTATGGCACCACCAAAGATCAACGATTGACTGAGTTAGTCATTCTCTCCACGGCGCGGGAGATTAGTAATCAGTATGAGTGGTCAGCACATGAGCCACTGGCCCAGGCGGCTGGCCTGGAGCAGGAGATCATAGAACTGATTAAGTATCGCAGGGATATTGATGCCTCGCCTGCTATCGATGGTTTTGGAGAGACTGAGCAGACTTTGGTGCAGTTTACCCGGGAGCTCGTCAGCGAGGACAAAGTCCGCTCCCCAACCTTCAGCAAAGCGATCGAGCTGTTTGGCAATGAGGGAGTAGTGGATATTGTTGGATTGATTGGCTACTACAATTTCGTGGCCATGACTTTAAAGGCTTTCGACGTGCAGCGGCCAGTGGGTACTGAACTGTTACTGCCTGTAGCAGCGGATTAAACTAGCCAATAGATTAGCTGCAATTAGACTGTTTGAGTTAGCCGGCCTTGTTGGGCTGCAACCGAACTTATGGCACTCACATATGAGAGGTGCAGCGGGTCTGTTTGACCTCCGTGGCGGTAGATCGATGGTCTCGCCGCTGAAGCAATTTTAAGCCCGCGGCTGAAAGCTCCCGCGAGCCATTGCAGTACTAACTAATCTAAACCCTGTCACGTTCGTATTAGCCTGTATCAATTATCCGTAGTATGTGCGGTACGGTAGGGCTTGAATATGATCAGACACTGGCCACACGGCTTGAAAGCACTAGTAATCCTGCTTACCTTCTCATCAACCGTGAGCGCAGAAGTCTATTTCTGCAAGGAATCGGCGACTGTCTCAATCGACCCTTACAATATATCGTCTTCTGGTGAAGACGGTGATGTCCCGTCTCGGCAGGATTGGATCGTCGATACGGAACGAGGCTGGCGTCGTTCGGGCTTTCCTGACTACCGCGGCGCTTGTCAGAAAAACAAGGGCTATGTGGTATGTCGCACCGACAATATTGCGTTCGGCGAGGCTACCCTGTCCATTCACCCTAACGATTCAAACTTTGTCGTTGTCTATCTGGACTATGGTCTGGGTGCGCTGGCTTTTGTGGGGAAATGTTCTCCTGGTTAGCCGCTCCAGCTTGTTCTGCAGAGCTCGCCTGCCATGCTTCAGGGCGGCGTCTTAGCTGCTCTTAGTCGTCAAAAATCCCGTTATCTCGGGTAACATCGGTGTGTTGTTGTGCGTGCTGGGCACGACCAGCACGCAAAAGCCGGCTTGCTGGCTAAACCAGCCTAACAATACTTAATCTTTTCAGTTGCTTACCTCGCTATAAACTTTACTTGGTCTAGTATGTGAATTGCAGTATAAATGAGCTTGGTTGATTCGCTGTCAGGATGGTCTTGCCTACTGCAATTATGCGGGAAGCTAGCCGGGGGAAATTGTGATTCTCTGGCTCGTTAAACCAGCGCCTGGGCGGGAAATCATGCTTCGGTCGCTGAATCAGCCGCTTAATAAGAACAATGAAATCCGCACAGTACAGCCTGTCCTCGAAAGAGGTGAAATAAGCATACGGTTGTGCGGATGCCGAATGGACCAACTCCTTGGGGGTAATTAATGTTTTCGCGTCTGTTATTAACGGTTCTCGTGACGGCTTCTGCCGCCTCGGTTAACGCTCAGCCATGGGACACGGTGCTGGGAGATGCTCTGGATATGCCGGAGACTGGTCCACACTGGGTTTCGGTGCGTGGCAGGGGCGTAGCCTACCTGCTGGATGCCGATAGCGGCAGAGTAGGGGGCACGCTGGACATTTCCAATTTTACGCCAGCAGTAAGGCCAGCGATGGATCGCGAGCGCATCTATGCCTATGGATCGTTTTACACCCGCGGCACTTATGGTGACCGCACCGATGTGTTGATTGGCTTTGATACCAATACAACGCTGCCTGTTAGTGAAGCAGAGATACCACCCAAGGCGGCTGGCATCGGCAACCCGGGCATGATCGGCTTGATCAACGACGACTTCATCGGTGTCTGGAATGTCACCCCAGCAATTTCTGTTTCAATCGTAGACCTCGACAGCAACGAATTTGTCACAGAAATCTCCACACCCAACTGTGCAGGTATCTACCCGGCCGGAGAGGGTTTTATCTCATCTTGTGCCGATGGCACGATTCAGTACGTTGAAATTGACAGCAATGGCGAAGAAGCCTCGCGCGCAAGCAGCGAAGTATTCTTCGAGCTATTTGAGGATCCAGTGCTGGATTACGCCGTGCCTTCCGACGACGGTTGGGTCTTTATGACAATGGACGGCATGGTTTACGAGGCGCAGGTTGATGGCGATGAAGTGTCGATCAGTGAAGGCTGGTCCATCAATCCAGCCGATACCGACGCGACTGATCGCAATGGCATGCCGCTGTCTGATGACGATGATTGGCGTCTGGGTGGCAGTCAGGCTTATGCCTATAGTAGCGATGCAGAGGTCCTGGCGGTAATCATGCACCAGGGTGGTGGCCAGGAGACTTTTGAGGATCCCGGCACCGAAGTCTGGGTGTTTAGCACGGTCTCACAGCGCCGCGGCTATCGTCTTGCTATGGAAGATGGGCGCATGGTTAGCAGTGTGCAAATAACCCAGGATGAAGATCCTCTGATGCTGCTATCCGTTGGTGGTGAGATTGAAGTGCGTGAACCCGTCACCGGAAGACTGATCAGAACGATCGATAATCTCTCCGGCACAATCCAGAATCTGTACACGGAATAGGGCGGGGTAAACAGTAAATGATTGACCCATTGATCGTGCTTATACTCTCAGCCTCTTTGGCTCTGCTGTTCTTCATGGCGGCACGTCACAAGATGAGCGCGCCTGGCCAGTTCAAGGCGCAGCTTGCTGCCTACGAGCTGGTGCCGGAGTTTATGCTTCCAGTCGTGGCAAAAATTCTCCCCTATATTGAAATGGCAGTGGTATTTCTAATTCTGGTGCCGTTTAGCAGACCAGTGGCAGCAGTGGTTGCCGCCACTCTTCTTACGGTCTACGCCCTGTCCATGGCAGTAAATATGCTACGTGGCCGGGCCGATATTGATTGCGGCTGTGGTGGCCAACCACAACTGCTATCCTCCTGGCTGCTGCTCCGTAATGGGGTATTGGTTGCCGGATGCTGCCTGCTACTAGCCCCTGTGAGCGAACGCGCAATGACCTGGGCAGATGGCTCGTTTCTTGTCTTGATGACCGCCGTACTCGCAATGGTTTACCTGTTAGTCGAGCAACTGGTGCGCAATCAGTCTTTCTCTGATGACAGGGGTGCCAGTCATGGATAGTTATCTCACTGAAATTGTCATGCTGCTGTCGGCAGTCGTCCTGGTTTTGGTGCTCGCCGTGTTTGCCCTGGCGCGCCAGATAGGTGTGCTGCATACTCGCCTCGCTCCGGCTGGTGCCTTGATGACTACCGCCGGCCCCAAAGTGGGAGAGCCGGCACCGTTATTGTCCGTGCCTGACCTGAGCGGCAGCCCGGTTGAGTTCGGTGGGTCCAGAAATTTGCCGCAGCTCTTGTTATTTGTCTCGCCTACTTGTCCGGTATGTAAAGAGCTTGTGCCAACTGCAAAATCAATGGCCAAGAGCGAAAAGCTTTCACTGGTTTTTGGCAGCGATGGCGGTGAGGTGCAGAAGCATTCTGACTATGTGAGCAAGATGGGTATTGAGGAATATCCCTATGTGGTCTCGCTTGAACTCGGCATGAAGTTTGAGGTGAGCAAGTTGCCTTATGCAGTCTTGATCGATGAAAAAGGGGTGCTGCGCTCCAAGGGTCTGGTTAATAGCCGTGAACACCTTGAGAGCCTGGTGGAATCAATGCGCACGGGTTACGAGTCCATACAGGACTACCTGGTAAAAGAAGAACTAATTGGAGAACAAGCATGAACAACCGAGAGCAGCTTTTAGATCAGTTACTGAAGGATCTGGATGCCGCCACCACGGGCGCTGTCCGATTTATTTCCTCGCGAACCTCGCGTCGTTCCTTCCTCGGCAAACTCGGCATGTTCCTGGCTGGTATGGGCGCGCTGCCAATGTTGCCGGTGGTGCGCGAAGCCAATGCCCAGAGTTCAGACAGCATCCCCGACATGGGAAACCCTGACTCTTGTGACTACTGGCGCTATTGCGCGTTCAGTGGCCAGGCCTGCAGTTGCTGTGGTGGAACCGTCACCCAGTGCCCTCCTGGCTCTCAGACTGCGACGGTGGCCTGGGTTGGCACCTGCCACAATCCAGGCGACGGTCGCGACTACCTGATCTCCTATAATGACTGCTGCGGCAAATCCAGCTGTGGTCGCTGTGGCTGTCATCGCTCTGAAGGTGACCGGCCGGTCTACTACCCGGGCAAGGCCAATAGTATCCTCTGGTGCTTTGGCTCCACCAGCCATGCCTACCACTGTACTCTCGCCCGCATCATGGGGGTGGAAGAAAGCAACGTCGCGGGACAGTAGTATGCTCCGCTCTTTACTTGGCGCCATTGTCGCTAGTGCCGTATTTGCTTTGCTGGCGCCTGCGGCAGTTGCGCAGATGAGTCCTAAATTCCGGTTTCTTCAGTTTTGCGTCGGCTGTCACCAGTACGATGGCACTGGCCTGCCCCCTGATGTTCCCAGCCTGCGTGATGATCTCAGTTATCTGATTGGAAGCCCCGAGGGCCGTGACTTCATGTTGCGCGTGCCCGGAGTCATTGGTGCGCCCGGCAGTGCTGATGAGGTGGCCGAACTCCTGAACTGGATCGTCAAATCCTTTTACCAGGGGAATGCAGATTTCACGCCATTCACTGCAGCTGACGTGCTGTCGGGTCGCGAACGCCCGATGCATGATCCTATTCAGGAACGTCTAGAACTACTGGCTGGGAATTGAGTTGGCTAAACCGCGCCACAACCTTATTAATATTTCAGCATTTTTCATTTTGCTGAGTTTTGGGTTGTTGAGCGCTGGGTCCAATGCTCAACCGCAAAATCCACCTGCGTTCTCCTACCTGCTGCATTGCTCGGGTTGTCATATCGAGGATGGATCTGGCGATCCTCCCGAAGTGCCTGACCTGCGTCAGAACCTCGATAAACTGCTCACCAGCGATGAGGGTCGCGGCTATATGCTGCGGGTACCTGGCGTGACGGATTCTCCCATCACCACGCAGGAGATGGCTGATCTTATGAACTGGATGATCAGTAAATTTTACCCAGAGTTAGAAGAATTCGAGCCCTACAGCGCAGCCGAAGTGCAGGCCGGACGCGATAACCGTCTCGCCAATCCAGTCAAGTTTCGCAAAGAGTACTTTCCCCAGTTGTCTGAGTAGGCAGGCCCTCGGTGCTTGTCAGGCTGTTCAAATCCAGTACAGACTTATCGGGCAGGACTGCATTCAACTTCAGTTGACGCGTCCGTGGTCGAGGCGATGTTTGTTTAGGCGGTGTTCGATGAGGCCGTGTTTGTAGAAGCAATGATGTGCTCCATCGAGTGCCGACAGGAACCCTTCTGCTCAATCAACTTGATTTCACAGATATCGCAGCGCACGCATTCCTTAAAGTCGATCTTCTCACCGCGAATGGCACCGGTTGGGCAGGCTCGTTCGCAGACGATACAGACATCACACTGTGGCACCCGTTTGATGCGTAGTGGGCTGACCAGGGAGACTACCCCCAGTGCGGCGCCAAGCGGGCAAGCATAGCGGCAATAGAAGCGCGGCACGATGAAACAGGCTGCCAGGATAGCAATAAGGATAACCCACAGGATCAGAGTGCCGTTCACAAAGAACAGCGTGCCGAAGGGCTCGAAGTATTGAAAGATTGAAACTTGTGGGGCAAGCGCAGCGGTGCCGATGATGAGTACCAGAATCAAGTACTTAATATAAATTGCCTTATCATATACAGACTGTGAAACCTGACGCCTCCAGAGTTTTGGCCCAAAACGAGTGATAAAGTCCTGAACTGCGCCGAAGGGGCACAGGGATGAGCAGAATATCCGTCCCCACAGCAGTGTTGTCACTATTGTAAAGGCCGCAAACAGCAGCAGTGGCAAACCACTTGCCAGGAATGCCGGGCCCAGCTTGATCGTGTTGACTATGTGAGAGACAGATATGAAACCACCGTCGAAGAATCCCAGGTACGCGACAGTAATGGTGAGAGTTATCCAACGCAGCTGTTCGCTCTTACGCAGGAATGCCGTCATGGCTGAGGCCAGAATAAGTAGCAGGGCAGCAACATCACTCCAGGGTGTCACGCCCCAGGGAGGATCCTGGATTAGTTGATTGAGCCAGCTGTTTTCAGCGCGCAGGATACTTTCGATTTCTGCAGCGCTCAATACATCCTCACCCTGCGCTAACTGCAGAGCCAGCCCTGTTAGCTGAATATCGATGGTGAATCGTTCAGTGGTGTTAAGGTGACGGTATGCCAAAGTAAAAGGCTGCGTTACATCGACAGTCTGAGGCAGCACAATGGCGCCGACCAGCGCGGCCTGTTCGGCGAGAATGCCTGTTTCCGCTGCTCCCATAGGGACATAGCTGTCAGTGGTGAATCTTCGGAACCACTTGAGTGCGTCACTATTTTCCTGCACCACCTGCAGCTGATAGTACTGAAATCTATCGGCGGCACTGCCGCCAATGGCTACCAGCACGATCTGATGGCCACCGAGGTGGACACTGGCGGCGCGCTCCGCCATGGCATATTTTTCGTTGCCTACCCAGAAGTCGCCAAGTCCCGGCACGCCTATGTAGCTAAAGGAGAGTAGTAGCTTATTCCCATCTTCTAGCGGGATTTGTAACTGTTGGACCATGCCACTAGAAAGCATCTCTTCCCAACTGCTGCCGCTCATTAACTCCTTGATGCGTGCGCCCCTGGCTTCCCGCACGGGATCACCGGGATCGTAATCCAGATAGGCTTCAGCAATCTGGCGAGCGGCATTGCGGGCACCCCTGGCTATGGCAAATACACTTACGGTCGAGCCCGCGATGCCATCGATATCCTGATCGATCTGAAACTCGTCACTGATGGATTTGTTGCGGAACTGACTCAGCAGGTCGGGCTGGGCCAGGAAATCGCCCTTGATGCGCAGGTAAGTCTCTTCATAGTCTAAAATCTTCACGCCGGTCATGTTGAAGTCAGCATCAACGCCCACCAGCATATCGATGGGTGCGCTATACCCTGACTCAACTGGAGGCACATCGGCGCTGTGGAAGGCATAGCCAATCAACTCACGCTGTCGGCTCTGCGTGTTCGTGCGATAGCCGGGCCAGGCAGCGGGCTCGCCTTGCTTGTCCCCGAAGGTTTCCGCCAGAGGCAATACCTCATGTAGCCATTCAGTCTGCACATTGGTAGAGAAGGGCGTAGGCACTGGTTCCGAGGATTGCGCTGCAGCGCGGGGTGCAATCCCTGTATTGAGTACCAGCAGGCAAGCCAAAAGCAACAGGGAATGGGTTCGCCTTGTCATTTTCCGAATTCCTGGAGTTCCAAGTTTTTTCTTTTCGTTTTATTGCAGTATGCATGATCCAGAACTGCAAGCCCATGATAGTTAGCGCTACAATAATGCTGTCGCTGCTAATTGCTGGTAGGGCCAGATGCTTCGACTATCACTCAGAATCAGTTTCAATCAATCAAGACGGAGATCAGTATGTCCGCATCATCTCGCGCTTTGTCTCGCGCCACTACTCGCACAAAAGGTGCTTCAGGGAATCAGTTTGCCATTGTTGTAAGCAAAGCAGTCGTGTTGTTAGTTTTCGCCGCGTTCGGTGCCAGCCTCAGCTATGCTGACGTAACGCGCTATCCGTTACCTAACGGTTCAACATTTCCAATCGCCCAGGCAGTGGAAGTCACAGCCGACACTGGACTGGTTTTTCTGAGTGGAGCCACGCCGCTGGCAGCTGACTCTTCTGCTGGTGTTGGCAATCCTGCCTATTATGGTGATACCAAAACCCAGACAATCAGTGTCTTCAACCGAATCAAGGAAAACCTGGAAGAAAAGGGTCTGGAAATAGGCGATATCATCAAGTTGACAGTATTTCTGGTAGGTGACCCCGCGAACGATAATGTTATGGACTTTGCCGGCTTTATGGAAGGTTACACCGAGTTCTTCGGTACTGCTGAGCAGCCGAGACTGCCAGCGCGCTCCGCGTTCCAGATCGCCAGACTGGGGCAACCGCTAATGTTTGTTGAAATCGTAGCGATCGCAGCAAGACCTTGATCCAGGGCCTTGGTTAGCCAGGTTGCATTTTGATCTTAGTATCCTAAGCTATAAAGAGGGCAAGTAACTCTACTTGCCCCCTTTTTTAGTTCCGTTCAGTTTAGATTTAGTTTAGATCAACAACTGAGTTCACTGACTCGCAAAGCGCGCTTCGACATTAGCTCAGATATCGCCGCGACGGGCCGCCTGGATTAAGTTATCTGCAGTGCGAAAGGCCAAGGCCATGATGGTCATGGTGGGCTGCCCCCTACCTGAAGTCACCATGGTGCTGCCGTCAACCATAAACAGGTTGGGTACATCATGGGCACGATTGTAGCGATCAATCACAGAACTAGACGGATCGTCACCCATGCGACAAGTGCCCAGCAAATGCACGCCGCCGCTTTGTCCGGTGGAATTGTAGTTGCTGTTGATTTCGATAGCGCCGGCAGCCTCCATCAGTTCCTCTCCGCGTTCCGCAAAAAACTTCATCGTGGCGAAATCATCCGGATGATTCATAAAGGTGGTGCGCAGGGCAGCACGTCCCCATTTGTCTTTAACTTCCGGATCCAGTGATACGCTGTTGCTTGCCAGCGGCACCGTGGTTGTGTGTCCATTGAAAGAACAGGCGTGGGTGAAGTCTCTGGCAATCTCCTGTTTGAACTGGCTGCCCCAGCGTGCACCGCTGAAACGTGCGCCGCGCATGGCGAATGACATAGGCAGGCCGCGGTTTATATGGCGTGCATCAATGCCGCCGCCGCCATAAAAACCGAGCTTGGGATCAAGCTCGTAAAAATCGTGAATTACCCGAGTAGTCGGCACGCTTTTATGGGCGTTAACCGGGTGTTCGAACAGGCCGGCCGTGGAGGAGCTGCCGTTAAACATCAGGTTCTTGCCTACCATGCCGCTGCTGTTGGCCAGGCCATCGGGGAACTGGCTCGATTCAGATAGAAGTAACAGTCGAGGCGTCTCTGCGCCATTGGCGCACACCACCACAGCTTTTGCGCGCTGTGATTGCTCGGTGCCGTCTTCTTCCCAGTAGACAACCTCGGTGACGCGGCCCGCACTGTTAGTTTCTATGCGTGAGACTGTGCAACCCGTGCGTAAATCACAGTTACCAGATTCTAGCGCCTGAGGAATCATGGCTTCGGCAGTAGATGACTTGGCGGCGACTTCGCAACCAAAACCGTTACAGAATCCACAGTTTATGCAACCAGGACGTCCGTTATAGGGCTGGGACAAGATGGCGTGGGGCTGAGGGTAGGCGGTCAGGCCGAGTTTCTCGGCAGCCTGCTCCAGCAGAACGCCAGAGGCTTTAACTGGCAGGGGAGGCAGAGGGTAATCGCGGGAGCGGGGTGGATCCCAGGGGCCGGCCAGGCCTGACATCCCGATATCCCACTCAACTTTTGAATAGTAGGGCTCAAGCTCTTGGTAAGTAATTGGCCAGTCAGTAAAGGTGGTGCCAGGAATTTCTCCTCTAACTGAACGTTCCATAAAATCTATTGGTCGCAGGCGCCAGAAGTTGCCGGAGAAATGCGCGCTGCTGCCACCCACATTATGGGCATAGCCGAGTACGGCACGATCGGCGATTTGAGCCTTCTCATTTTCGTGACGGCGAAAAGTCTGTGGGTGACCCTTGCGCGGCCCCCAGGCCAAACCCTCGTCCTCGGTGATGTCCCACTCATCATGGGAAAAGTCAGCAGGTCGAAGATAGGGTCCCTGTTCCAGGACTACCGTCGAGAAACCGGCAACTGATAGCTCTTTAGCGACAATGCCGCCAGCCGAACCGGAGCCCACGACGACGAAGTCGACTTCTTCTCGGGTCGGGAAATTCGGGAATGGTGCTTGAGCCATATTTATTCTCCGGTTTCCATCTGCTGCGCGTCGTAATATCCATAAGGCGGCATCCAGGCATGTCTAGCCTCGAATCCGAGCAGTTGCCAGCCTATACGATCGCGGTTGCCGCCAAGGGCAGGTGAGGAGAACATGCCGGCGATTGTGAGGTAGTGCAGGGTATTAAAAAAATCAGTGCGGTCGATGGTTCGGAGTAGCGAATCCTGCTGGTCCTCTGTCAGCGAGCTGAAGCCTGTGTTGCCATAGGTGTTAACTACGGACTGCTGTAGTTCGGCGAGACCCTGTCGCAATCCCGGTAGAAACTCCGCACGGCTGCCGCCCAAAATTCGATCCATAAAATAGATAACGCCCGCCTCGTTGGCGCCTGGCGTTTCATCGGTGGGAATAATTCTGGCAGCGATTGCCGCGAACTCGGTGGCTTCATCTGCAGCCAGTGCGGTGAACGCCTCGCCTGCCGCCATCGCGGCATGGGCTTGCTGGCCGGCAAGCAAGAGAGTCGGGGTCGACAGGATCAATAAAGAATCCCGCGCACTCTCGGTTGCGCTGCGCAGGAACTCTCGTCGCGTTAGAGCTTTTTCCGTCAAAGCCTTAGTCACACTTTCTCTCCCAGGCTCGCTGTGTGTTGAAGGCACAGCATCAGGTTGGTTTTGGTAAAACAAAAAATTCATCCATAAACCAAGCAAAAGCCAAGCCAGTCGGGCCGTTGGCGCGATACAGAGGTAATTGGTGGACTGGCAGTCAATATGGAACAAGTTGAGCTGCTTGGCAATGACCTAAAGTAGCGCACTCGCACCGATGATTACCTAAAAGGGTGCGTTGTATGGGCTAAGGGGCTTCGAAATTCAGCAGGTGGGCGCCCGGATTGTAGAGATCCGGCCTGCATTGGTAGCCCTTGCTTTCGGCGATCTTGTGCAGCAAATGCCTGGCTTCGCGGGCGATGATATTACGTTTGCGGTTGGAACTGCCGTAGCCATGAATGACTTTAAGGCCTCTGTAACGATAAAGCAGGGCCTCATTGAGGCCTTCCTCGATCTCATGCCTCGCTTGTTCCCAGGTCTGGCCGTCATGGGCGACATCAATTTCATAATACAGCTCGCTGAACGCCTCATGCAGCGAAGCATTGCACTTGGGGCAATCCAATACGACTGGATCGACCGGAATACCGCAGTCTGGGTTGGTGCAATAGATCAGCTTGGTTGGTCTGGCCATGTTTTCAGATGTATCGAAAAGAATCGGACTCAATGGTCCATTCTGCATGCTGAAGTCGTAAGCGGCTAGTTTTTTGCTATCCGATGACTTCCCGATACAGCCGTTCCAGGTTTAGCCCAAACAGTTTCTCCAGATCGCCCTGGCTCATGCCTCGGCTGGCGAGGCCATCCCAAATTGTCTCCATCCGGCGTGGTCCATTCAGTTCCTCAAAATACAGGGGCCACATCGCGCGATCAAAGTTCTCACCTTCCTCGCGTTTTAGTTCCTCCAGATATTCTTCGCTAAGCACCAGACGGCGGTGGTCTCGATCGCTGCCAATACAGACGTGGTCAATACCGGCCACGTTGATCGCGTGTTCGATGTGCTCATAGTAATAGTGCACGGCATTGTCGATTTGTCGGGTCATAAACGGGCGCATCTGGGTGACGCCAAACAGGCCGCCTTTATCGGCAGCGGCCCGGATGTTCTCATCGCTGGTATTACGCGGGTGGTCGAACAGCGCCTTGCAGCAGGAATGAGAAACGATGACAGGGGCTTCAGAGGCAGCGATGGTGTCGGCCATGGTGCGCATATTGGCATGAGACAGATCGATGAGCATGCCTATACTGTTCATCTTCGCGACTAGCTCGTGACCGAATTCCGTGAGGCCTGATCCACTGGTCTCATTGCAACCGGAACCGGCCCAGTTCTGATAGTTATAGGTGACTTGACTGGAGCGCACACCCAGGCCATAGAACCCATCGACATTATCCAGATCCCGGCCGAACTGGGTGGAATTTTGGAACAGGTAAAACAGGGCGATCTTGCCTGACTCCCTGGCGCGATGGATATCAGCCACCGAAGTCGCTTTCATCCAGAATTCTGATTCTTTCCCGATTAGCCGATCGTACTCCAGCACACCATCCATAGCCATGTCATAGGCTTGCGCTTCATAGGACTTGGGATCGCAAAGGGTTACGGTTACCGAGTTGAGGCCGGAATCAATCATCTCCTGGCATAAAGAGTCCGTATAGACCTCGCGAATCTCTCCCATGGCATCAATCACAAGCGCATCCCTGGTGGCTGACGAACTGCTTGCTGCAAAACTGGTGAGGTTGAGGTGAGGTGTGGCCAGGGCAAGACTACACGTAGTGGCTCCCTCGATAAACTGGCGGCGATTTATCATGATTAATCTCAGCTGCTAGGTCAGTGGAACGGTATCGATGAAAGCATAAATCTGACGCGAGAGAAAATATAGTCAGTAAGTAGAGTGGTGCTTTTCCCTGGGTTCAGTTCACTGGGTCCCTGGTTCCTCAAGAATGGCACGATATCAACTGCCTGCCGCTCGCCGTCGATTTGCAAAAGGTTTTTCAGAATCGCCTTATGTCCTTGCCCTCCGATTACAATCGAGCGTGTGTCTGGCGTAGCCAGTTTCTGGATATTGGCATACATTCTGAAATTTCTGTGCCACCAGCTTGCCGCAGCATCTGTGCCATAAAAGTTTGTACCGGCGCCGGCAGAATTGGTCATCAGGTATAAACTTTTGTTGAGCCTGTCTTCTTTTTCACTATAAGTTTGGAGCAGGAATTGTCCAAGTGACTTCCTGTAATGATCCTCGGCAGTGCGGTTGGTGAGTTCAGCGATGGCTGCATCCATTTTCGCTTGCGTCGCGGGTTCCTGAGTGGCGATATACTCGAACAGGTTGTCCGCACCCCACTCAATGTCTCTTTCGTCGTAGCAATGCACCCGCTCTAGACCCGCTTTCCGGGCAATTCTGAAGCTCAATTGAGAGGTCTCGTTGTTGCTCAGTTCAAAAGCGTTAGCCAGCTATTTATTATGCTGATCGTTCAATTAATCGGATCGCTGCAAGCTGCATTCCAATAGCACATGAGTTGCCTGGAGCTCAGTCTCGCGATCGGTCAAGTCTTCGAGATACCGTTGGCTTTCATCTAGTATCACATTGAATTGATCAGTCTTGATCACATCGAGACCTGGATTAGCAAAATGAAAAACACCGAACATTATCACCTGCGCTTATTCTGCCTGGAGACAGGAGGGAAACACGAACGACAATAGGAATAGAACAGTGTTGCTGGAATGCGCTCTCATGGGCGCTCTCACCTATGCTGTTTGGTTGAGAAATCTGTTCCTATTGGACGCAGGACCTTTATGAATGGTTACAGCGCAAAGTGACGACGCAGGGATTGTTGGCTCGCTGCAAGCTAGACCAATTAAATCGCACACACTCAGGATGTCTTCGATTTTTTTGCTAGTGTCCGCCTGACGAGTTTAATGGTGTATTTGGCCAATAGGGGAATGAGGCCGAGCAGAATAATAGAAAACATCACTGGTGCGCTGATGATTTCTGATACCGTATTAATTTGCGATAATTGCGCCCCCGCATTCACATACACCAATGTGATCACCAGCATCCCAGTTTGTGTAGCAATATAATATGGAAGGGTCTTCATTGGTGTCAGACCCATCAGTAGATTCAGCACAAAGTACGGCATTGCCGGGTTCATTCTCAGGCTAAACAGAAAAAACAAACCTTCTCGCTCAATGCCGCGGTTCACCGGTTCCAAATAGTCTCCATAGCGGGATTGCACCCAGTCATGTAAGAGATATCTCGCAGAAAGGAACGCACCGGTTGCACCAATTGAATTAGCAAAAGACACCAGCACAGTGCCGGTAGCCAACCCGAATATGCCTCCGCCCAGCATGGTTAACCAGATCGCGCCAGGGACAGAAAGAGAGGTGAAGATGATGTAGCCGAAGAAGAAGATTGCAGCGGTCTCAAAGAAGTGTGCATCTTTATACGTTTGCATCGCATCGAGGTTTTCCTGAAGGTATTCCAGATTGAAGTACCTGTTACCGATAAAGATGGCAAACAGCAATAGGCAGAATCCGGCCAGGAGCATTAACAGGAGTCTGGTTTTCTGTGTTCGGTTCATTGCTGAAAACCTTAATCCTGCTAATTCGGGTTAACGGCTGGGGCTTGTCGGCGACCCGCTGCTGTGGTTCCAGTATCCCTGGAGATCTGGATGACCAAACCCTGTCCGATTTCCTTGCCAGGTGGCCGAATCTCCCTGGGTAAGGCGTAGGCTGCTTGCTGATAGTGCCACAAGACAAAAGAGTAGCCGACCAGGAATTGACTGGCGCTTTCTTGGCATGGTTTAGCATTCGCCAAAGTCGATGGGGAAGCAGCTTAGTGGGTGATGCTGAGCTTGTCCAATCTGTCGGAATTGGGTCTGGCACCGATGTCTGAGGTTCTGATTTATCGCAATTTGTAGCGCTCGAATAGTGCGCAGGCGTATTTTGCTGACCCCTCAACTGATTTAGCTATAATCACTCAAATTCCCTGCCGGTGATATTGCTATGGCGCTCTTTTCTTTTCTGTTTTTTACCGGTCTGGTGGCTGGTCTTACCTGGTTGCTAACCCGCCGTAGCAACCATGCCACAAGCGACGGCTATTTTCTGGCAGGTCGTTCACTCTCCTGGCCGTTTATAGCAGGCTCCCTATTGCTGACCAATCTTTCTACGGAGCAAATGGTGGGGTTGAACGGCTCCGCCTTTGCGGATGGTCTGGCAGTAATGGCCTGGGAGGTTGTTGCCGTGCTTGCACTGGTGGCGATGGCGCTTTTTTTCCTGCCCAGGTTTCTTCAATCCGGAGTGACAACAGTACCGGAATACCTGGCGCAACGTTTTGATGAACAGACTCAATCCATCTGCACGCTGATCTTTCTTAGCGCCTATGCACTGATTCTATTGCCCATAATCCTTTACACCGGGGCTACCGGGTTGATAGGTATTCTGGATATTCAGTCCTTGTTGGGCATCGAATCCCGTGATGCTGCCATGTGGCTGGTGATCTGGGTTGTGGGCAGCATTGGCTCGGTTTACGCGCTGTTTGGCGGTCTGAAGACTGTCGCAGTCTCGGATACTCTCAATAGCGTCGGCCTGTTGGTTGGCGGGCTAATGATCACCTGGTTTGGGCTGGCGGCGCTGGGCGATGGGAGCCTCTCTGCAGGGTTGAATGCGGTTGCTGCGGGGAATTCAGGTCGACTCAATTCCAATGGCGCGGCAGACAGTTCCGTGCCGTTCTCAACCCTGTTCAGTGGTGTGCTGCTGCTGCATTTTTTCTATTGGACCTGCAATCAGCAGATTATTCAGCGTACCTTCGGTGCATCATCCCTGGCCGAGGGTCAGAAGGGGGTGCTCACCACTGGCTTGCTCAAGTTGTTTGGGCCCCTGTTCCTGGTGCTGCCGGGACTAATCGCATTTGCCATGTTTCCTGATCTGGGTGCCGCCAATGCCGATCAGGCCTATGGTCAGCTGGTGAATGCCGTGCTGCCTACGGCGCTATCCGGATTTTTTGCGGCGGCTATGTTGGGGGCGATTCTTTCAAGCTATAACTCGGCGCTCAACAGTACCTGTACCTTATTTAGCCTGGGTCTGTACCAGGGCATGATCAGGCGGGACGCTACTGACCCCGAAGCGGTAGCCAGCGGCAAGGTGTTTGGCTGGACCATTGCGGTATTCTCCATGGGCGCAGCGCCGCTGTTGATGGGACAGGAGAGTATTTTTGCTTATCTGCAGCAGATGAACGGCATCTATTTCATCCCCATACTCTCGGTGGTCCTGTGTGGGATGCTGTCACCAACCATGCCGTCCCTCTCGGCTAAGGTCGGCCTGATACTAGGTCCTGCTCTGGTTGCCTGCGGCTATTTTATTGGCCCCATAGCAACCTGGGTTGGTGCTGTCCATGAGTATCATTTTCTGGGGATGGTGTTCCTGTTCCTGGTAGGGCTCATGCTTTTGATTCAGCAGTTGTATCCGCGAGTAGAACCGTGGCAACAGCCAGGAGTAGAAGTGGTAGATATGACGCCTTGGCGCTATTCGAGGCCAGCTGGCGCCGCGCTGTGTGGTTTAGTGGTGATTGTGTATTTTGCTTTTGCGGATTTCGCCTGAGACTAAATAGCGTTAGCAGGGTATATCGCGCGGGCGAAGAAAGGGGGTGAATTAAAGAGGTTAAGTAGCTTGGCTCGGGCTAAGCGCCAGCCAGAGTCAAGCTACTTAAAGGTATGCGCTGACAGCTATTATCCACCAATTTGCACATAGCCCTGCCGGCCAAGCTCAATCAGGGTGGTAAGCGCCCAGTAGTCAACCTGGATTTCATCCAGCAGATCATCTTCCTCCAGGCCGCGTGATAACACACCCTGTCCGCACAGGTGGAATTCCACGCCAGCAGCATGAAGCATCTTGATCAAATCGATATTGGGATTGTCTTTGCCATCATGTCGGGCTCTGAATTCTTCGTTGGTCAGACCGATAAGGCCCGATCCCCGATGCATGACGATAGCAATCTTGCGATTTTCTTCCGGCACGCCGAGTTTAGCCAGGGTGTTGATGTAGCGTGCGATCAGCGGCAGCATGGGATACGGATCATCCAGATTGTCATCTTCTACCACCAGATCGAATAAAACCTTGTATTCAGTGTTGGGATCTGGGGTCAGGTGAGCACCGGGATAGTCGCGGCCAGCACCGTAGCCCGGAATGGGCAGTTCATCGGCGGCAAACACAGGGTTTAACAGAAGTAGGGCAGTCAGTGAGACGAATAATAGCTTTAATAATTTCATTCTTGGGGTTCTCCTTTTGGATGACTGAAGCCTAAATTAATAGGGCCAGAATACAAGGGGGCTTAACCCTCTGATTGGTCTGTTCGTCAGTCAAACTCCGAGCTTTGGCTAAATTAGCCGCGGAGTCTCGCCAATCAGGCCGCTTTTGTTTCGAGTTGTCCCAACTTATTGCCAAGGTACTGTGCCAGTTGCAGCATGCCGAAATGACCGGCTGCCGCCTCTGCCTCCGAGTTGTAATTGGTATTGGTGTTTACGTCATAGGCATAGATCATGCCAGCGGCATCCTCGATAGCCTCAATGCCTGCTACCTGAACACTGTTCGCCCGTAAGAAAGTTTCATACTGCTCGATAAAATCAGGGTGGTAGTCTGTCAGGATTTCGAATTTTGCTTTGGGTCTGTCTTGCTCAGCTTCGGTGGGGCAGAACAAGTCTTCGACTGAACAGGCGTCGGCGGGGCACAGCTCAAATCCTTCTGACGTGTCCACTTTCACAGCATAGAAGAACGTCCCGTTGATGAACTCGTGCCGAATAATGTGTGGCGTGGGCGCCTGAATGTATTGCTGGACCAGGGTAATGCCATCCACGGGCTCATCGAAATCTGGTCCATTGAGATATCCCTGCAGTGCTTCAATCGAGTGAAAGAGCTGCACTCCCTGACCCTTGCCGGCGCGATTGTGCTTGGTGATGAAGCTCGCCGCTCCCAACTCCTCAGCAGCCCTAAGAATGTTTTTCCTCCCCACTGCTGCTAATGTCTTTGGCGTTGCAATACCGGACTCATTCAGCGCCATATACTGGTTAACCTTGCTTACCTCAAGTCGCAGCGCTCGACTGCCATTAATCACAGTGCGTCCATGTCGCTCCAGCCATACTAATACTGCCTCAGCGTATTCAGGTGCGAAGCGATGGTCTCGGGTGTGGGATGAAGCGCTGATGCGGCTGTAAAATACCCCTTCAGGGGGTTCGCTGGACAGGTCGAAGTGACCCTCATCCAAGTGCCATAGTTCGTAAGGTAGGCTAAGCTCTTCCAACCTGTTCTGCAGATGCACGGTCCATTCGTTATGTTCGTGTAACACAAATATTTTTGCTGTCATTGCTTGTTATCGGTCTTAATGAGCTGCGGATTTTTTCTTACTACGCTTATGCCGGTGACCTTAGTTTGGTTATACCCATTAGTTTTTTATTTGGTCCAGAAACTGCTAAAAAGGAGGCAGCTGATTAGGGACGCGGCAGCTATCGGGCGTGACTTTGCTGGGCCAGGGCCCTCAGCGTCGATCCTGCTCAAGAAGCTGCAGTGCCGCTCCTAGTCATGGTTGCGAGCCTGAGCCACTGGGGCAAGAAAAAGGTGAGTTCATAGCCTGGTTTATTGGTCTTGCTTAATAGCCTGATCACTTGGGGCTTTCGGCGGGATGAGAGGTCAAGAAGTCTTCTTTCTGCCTCGCTGAGATTCTCGAGCAGTTGTCGGAGGTTTGCCAAAGAATGATTCCTCTGAAGCCATGGCTTTTCTCTTAGGCAATGTATCCGGCTCAGCGTATGCGTCACGTTAGACCACGTGATTTTC
>Ga0181559_10001632_pt1 | contig 22037 bp, 18 predicted proteins | sample 011ome_21_FD_133752 | JGI IMG/M metagenome (GOLD analysis project Ga0181559, IMG submission 133752) | Coastal salt marsh microbial communities from the Groves Creek Marsh, Skidaway Island, Georgia - 011508AT metaG (megahit assembly) | ecosystem: Environmental > Aquatic > Marine > Intertidal...
CAGGCGATCCGCGCAGCTGTAAGTGCGGGCACGAATATCACCTATAAAATCCTCTATAACGATGCAGTTGCCATGACAGGGGGACAAGGCAATGACGGGGGATTGGACGCCCCACGTATTGCGCGCGAACTCCAGGCGATTGGTGTCAAAAAGCTGGTCGTTGTGTATGATGATAAAGAAGATTTGGATCTTAACGCTTTCCCAAGTGACATTGAAAAACATGAACGTGCAAACTTGATGAATGTGCAAAAAGAATTACGTGAAATCAGAGGTGTAAGTGCGATTGTTTATGTGCAAACGTGTGCTGCTGAAAAACGCCGCCGCCGCAAACGTGGCCTATTCCCCGACCCGGATAAACGTATTTTCATCAACACTGATGTTTGCGAGGGTTGCGGCGATTGTGGTGTGCAATCAAATTGTGTTGCAATCACGCCTGTTGAAACCGAATTGGGTCGCAAACGCGCGATTGATCAATCTGCCTGTAATAAGGATTTCAGCTGCGTTAATGGTTTTTGTCCGTCTTTTGTGACACTGCCCGGCGCAACACCAAAAAAGAAAGCGCGCAAAACGTTTGAATTGCCTTATTTACCTTACCCCATCTTGCCCACAATTCCCGCAGGTGAAACTTTTAACATCATCGCAACTGGTGTTGGCGGAACGGGTGTTGTCACAATTGGTGCATTGCTGGCCCAAGCGGCCCAAATTGATGGCAAGGGCGCTGGCATGATGGAAATGGCGGGCCTTGCGCAAAAAGGCGGTGCAGTGCACGTACATTGTCGTATTGCCAATACGCCCGAAGATATATCGGCCATTCGGGTCGCAACAGGGGAATGTGACACACTGATTGGTGGTGATTTGGTGGTAAGTTCAGGCGCAAAAACGATCGGTTTAACATCCACAGGTCGCACTGGTGCGGTTGTGAATGATCATGAAACCGTCACTGGCGATTTTACCCGCGATACGGAATTCAAAATCCCCAACGATCACCTGCGCCTAACGCTTGAGGCGCGGATCAAAGATAAACTTGTACTGATAGATACAACAAAACTTTCTGCAGATCTGTTGGGTGATTCCATTTATTCCAACATGATTGTGTTTGGGGCCGCGTGGCAGATGGGCTTTATTCCCCTTAGCCACAAGGCTCTATACGAGTCTATTGCCTTAAACGGCGCAAAAGTTGAAATGAACCAACGCGCGTTTGAGATTGGGCGTTGGGCGGCGGCATACCCCCAAAACGCACAAAAAATGATAGCAGCCGAAGTGGTGTCATTAACTGAAAAAAGCGCTGACAAAATCGCTTATCGCGTTGATCATTTGAGCGCATATCAGGGCAAACGTTTGGCCAAACGGTATCAAAAATTCTTAGATAAGTTTGACAATGCACGCCTCCGCGATGCGGTTGCATTGGGGTATCACAAATTACTGAGCTATAAGGACGAATATGAGGTCGCGCGCCTGCATTTGACGACATTAAAAAAGGCTAAGGAACAGTTTGACAATGTAGAAATGGTGCGATTCCATTTAGCCCCGGCAATCTTGAGTGGAACGGATTTGAATGGCCGCCCGAAAAAACGCGTATTTGGTCCGTGGATGTTGCGTGCATTCGCTCTTTTATCCCGATTGAAAGTGTTGCGTGGTACGCCGTTTGACCCATTTGGCTATACCGCAGAGCGCCGAATGGAGCGCGGATTGATCAAGCAATATGAAAATGATTTCAGAACGTTATCATCTTTGATGAATGTCGAGAATTTGGATTTAATCGTTGAACTTGCCCTCCTTCCTTTGTCTATTCGCGGATTTGGACCTGTAAAGCGGGCGAACGAGGAAAAGGCCTCTAAGCGACGAACGGAAATCCTAGAGGCGTTGAAGCATACCAAATCCCCAATGCAGCATGCTGCTGAGTAGGTAAGTTCCGCTGGAAAGTCAAAATAGGGTTCGTTATATGGTGGCAAGATAACTGAGCACACTGTCATGCCGAGCCAAAGACAAATAGCACGTGATATAAGCTACGCCTATTCTGCACAAACACGCGGTGGGCGTACCCTGATCAAGTTGATGGAAAACGCATCGGGACGGGTGAGTCTAATCAAACGTGCGTGTGGTTATGAAGACGAAGTCGCAAACGGCGGCGATTTCTGGCAAGTTATGGTTCAGCGCTATGGTCTGAATTTGGATATCGTTAGCGGTAGTTTGGACAATATCCCATGCGACAAACCGTTGATTATGATTGCCAATCATCCTTACGGAATTTTGGATGGTTTGATGATGGGGTATATTCTGAAACACACGCGTGGTGATTTTCGTATTTTGGCACATAAAGTATTCCGCAGGGCCGAAGATTTGAACCGCGTGATCCTGCCAATTTCGTTTGATGAAACAAAAGAGGCGGTCAAACTAAATCTAGAAACACGCAAAGTGGCGCTGGATTATCTGAATAAGGGCGGTGCAATCGGTATTTTTCTCGGTGGTACAGTGTCAACTGCGGCGAAACCATTTGCGCATCCGATGGATCCCGCCTGGCGCTCCTTTACTGCACGTTTGATTGCGAAATCGGGGGCGACGGTCGTCCCATTGTTCTTTGATGGTGCGAATTCCAGCCTATTTCAGTATGCAAGCCGATTGCATTACAACTTGCGTATGGGATTGTTGATAAAGGAATTTCGTGCACGTGTTGACACGCGCGTGCGGGTGGTTATCGGTGAACCGATAGATCCAAGCGAAATGAAGGCGCGTGAAAAAGATGCGCGTGCGCTTATGGATTATTTGAGACAATCCACTTATAAGCTATCGCCAACACCATTGAAGTCATTGGATTATGGCTTTGAATTTGAAGAAAAACATAAACCTTAGAAAGTAGTGCCACATGGCAGTTGGTATTTTTGATAGTGGTCTGGGCGGTTTGACCGTGCATAATGCTGTATCTGCCCGTTTACCCGATGTTTCCTTGGTGTATTACGGTGACAGCGCACATGCGCCTTACGGCGTTCGCGATGCAGATGATGTATACAATCTCACCACCCGTGCTGTTGAGCGATTATGGGAAGAGGGTTGTGATCTCGTGATTTTAGCCTGTAATACCGCATCTGCGGCTGCATTGCGTCGAATGCAAGAAAACTGGATACCCACAGATAAACGTGTACTGGGCGTTTTCGTTCCACTGATCGAGGCCCTAACCGAACGACAATGGGGTGATAATTCGCCCCCACGACAGGTTGGTGTTCAAAACGTGGCTCTATTCGCCACGCCTGCAACTGTGGCCAGCCGTGCATTTCAACGGGAATTGGCGTTTCGTGCCATCGGTGTGGATGTCGAAGCACAGGCCTGCGGCGGTGTTGTCGATGCTATCGAGGACGGTGATTTCATTTTGGCCGAGGCCATGGTGCGGTCGCATGTCGATGCATTGAAACGGAAAATGCCTAAACCAGAGGCTGCGATTTTGGGCTGCACTCATTACCCTTTAATGGCAAAAACCTTTGCCGATGCCCTTGGCGAAAATGTCAAAGTGTACTCTCAGGCTAACATTGTTGCAGAAAGTTTGGCAGATTATTTGGAACGGCATCCAAAAATGGTTGGTGCGGGCCAAGAAAGTAAGTATTTGACGACAGGTGATCCGCGAACCGTTTCGTCGCGGGCCACACAGTTTTTGAAGCGCGAGATCAAATTTATCTCGGTGTAAATCTCAGGGAAAAAACACATGAGAAAGCAAATTGCGATACTTGGTGCATCTGGGTACACGGGCGCTGAGCTTGTTCGATTGGTGCATGCTCACCCAAACATGGAAATCGCAGCGCTGGCAGCGGACCGTAAGGCTGGACAACCAGTGGCGTCTGTATTTCCGCATTTAGGGCATCTTGATTTGCCTGATTTGGTCAAGATTGAGCATATTGATTATTCCAATATTGATCTGGTGTTCTGCGGATTGCCCCATGGGGTCGCACATGATTTTGTGCGCAGGGTTCCAGATCATGTGAAAATTGTGGATCTATCCCCAGATTTTCGCCTTGAAAACGGCGATGCCTATAAAAAATGGTACGGCGAGCAGCATAAGGCGCTTGATCTGCAGCAATCAGCGGTCCTTGGCTTGCCAGAAGTCTATCGCGAAGAGATCAAATCTGCACGGATCGCCGCAAACACTGGGTGTTTCGTGGCCACATCATTATTGCCGCTAATTCCCGTTCTAAAGGGCGGCGTGATCGACAGTGACCCTATTATTATCGATGCGAAATCCGGCGTATCTGGGGCAGGTCGTGGATTGAACGAACCCATGCTTTATTCTGAAGCGAACGAAGGTTTCAAAGCCTATGGTGTTGCGCACCACCGTCATATGGGCGAATTGGATCAAGAGCTGACAAAGGCCGCAGGCCATGATGTTTGTGCTACATTTACACCGCATTTGGTGCCCATGACGCGGGGCATGCAGGCGACTATTTATGTAAGAGGCGACCCAGATGCCGTGCGGGCACATCTGACATCATATTATGCCAACGAACCCTTTGTGCATGTTTTATCCGAAGGAGAAGTCCCGCAAACACAACATGTTAAGGGGTCAAATATTTGCCGTATAGCTGTGTTCAGAGATCGGCAGGTAGGACGTGTGATTATTCTGTCCGTCCTTGATAACCTGATGAAGGGCGCGTCGGGACAAGCGCTTCAAAATGCTAACATCATGCTTGACTTGCCGGAAACCGCAGGTCTGGGCATGGTTCCAATGTTCCCATGAGGTTGACATGAGATCACTGAAAAAAACACGTCGCATTCAAATTATCGTTCTTGCCTTTGTCTCATTGTCTATCGCAACGGGTTTAATCGGTTATGCCATGCGCGATGGAATCAACTTCTTTCGCTCACCTTCTCAGGTTATTGCGGAACCACCTAGCCCAAGCGAAGTATTTCGCATCGGTGGCCTTGTCGCCGAAGGCACCATTGTACGTGGTCAGAGCGAAGAAGTGCAGTTTTCCGTAACCGATGGTGGTGCAACAATCCCTGTCATATTTAAAGGCATTCTTCCTGATCTGTTTGAGGAAAATCAGGGTATGGTCGGCACAGGTAACTATGTGAATGGCGTCTTCCAGGCGACGGAAATTTTAGCAAAACACGATGAAACTTATATGCCAAAAGAGGTGATCGACGCGCTGAAAGAACAAGGCACATACGTCGATCCAGACAGCTAATTCACACTGTGCGTTGCGCTGAAGCAGATGGATAAAAAGGGCGGAAATTATCGTGAAAACCGTTCGCACAAACGCACTAGAAACCATCTGTGCAATCCCAGAAGAGCCGCGGCGGCAGAGTGGCGAACACGAAAATAAGGTTGCGACAAAAATCACCGCATTTAAAGATGGTAAGCAGGATCATAGCACCCTATAGTTCGCTGTATGATTACTGAATTTGGACACTTTGCACTTATTCTTTCGTTTATGGTGGCGCTGCTTCAATCAAGCCTGCCACTGCTTGGCGCTTCCTTTAACCGGCATGGGCTTATGGCATTAGCCATGCCCGCAGCGACAGCGCAATTTTTGCTAGTACTCGCCGCCTTTGGGGCATTAACGCATGCCTTTGTAACATCGGATTTTTCGGTGCAACTGGTTGTGCTGAATTCGCATTCGCTGAAACCCATGATTTATAAAATCAGTGGTGTTTGGGGCAACCACGAAGGTTCATTGCTGCTTTGGATCCTTATCCTTGCGCTTTTTGGGGCCTGTGCAGCATGGTTTGGTCAGAACCTGACGCCCACATTCCGCGCCCGTGTGATTGCAGTACAGGGTATGATAGGCGCGTCATTTTTAGCGTTTTGTATCTTTACTTCGAATCCCTTTCTTCGCGTGGCGCCCGCGCCATTGGACGGTCAAGATTTGAACCCCTTGTTGCAGGATCCGGGTCTAGCATTCCACCCACCGTTTTTGTATTTGGGATATGTTGGCCTTTCCATGGCATTTTCCTTTGCCGTTGCCGCCCTGATCGAAGGACGTGTTGATGCAGCTTGGGGGCGTTGGGTGCGTCCATGGACATTGGCCGCGTGGGTGTTTCTTACCATTGGGATCGCATTGGGAAGTTGGTGGGCGTATTACGAATTGGGCTGGGGTGGCTTTTGGTTCTGGGACCCAGTGGAAAACGCGTCTTTCATGCCATGGCTGTTTGCGGCAGCACTTTTGCATTCCGCTATTGTCGTGGAAAAACGCGAAAGCCTGAAGAATTGGACAATCCTTCTTGCAATTTTTGCATTTGGCTACTCAATAATGGGCACATTTATCGTACGTTCAGGGGTTTTGACATCCGTACATGCCTTCGCCAATGATCCTGATCGCGGTGTATTTATTCTGATAATCTTGGGTGTATTTATGGGCGGTGCATTAACCCTGTTTTCGGTGCGTGCATCAGAATTGGAAAGCAAGGGCGTCTTTTCATTCGTCAGCCGCGAAAGCGCATTAGTGATGAACAATATTCTATTGGCGGTCAGTTCCTTTGTCGTCTTTGTTGGTACGATTTGGCCGCTGGTTGCAGAATTGTTTTTTGATCGCAAATTGTCGGTCGGGGCGCCGTTTTTCAATCTGGCCTTTACCCCATTTATGATCGCATTGGGTTTAATCCTTCCGATTGGCGCGATTGTGCCATGGAAACGGGGGGGATTGGGCCGCGCCGTTAAATCCATGCAAGTTCCGTTCATCTTTGCAATCGCTGTTATGGGATTTGTGTGGGCCCTTCAAACGGGTCAAAGCCTGCATGGACCCATTGGAATGTTCCTTGGGGCATGGTTGATTTCGGGGGCGGCTATGGAATTGATCCTGCGGTTGGGACAATCGCGTGATTTCAGCCGCCTGTTGCGTTTGCCGCGTGCAGATTGGGGGAAATTCACCGCTCATTCTGGTCTGGGTGTAACCATGGCCGGCATTGCGGGAATAATGGCCTGGCAGGCCGAAGATATTCGCGTTGTGAATGTGGGCGACACATGGGATCTGGGTGGATATGAATTCACATTAAAAGATGTGCGTCAGCAACGTGGACCGAATTACTTCAGCACAACGGCCGATATACGTTTGGCGAAAAACGGAACGGAATTGGCCCTGATGAACCCAGAAAAGCGTAACTATCCCGTCGCGCAAATGCCAACGACCGAGGCTGCGATTGATTATAACATGATGCGCGACGTCTATGTGGTGATCGGTGATCCACAGGCGGACGGTGGATGGGCTGTGCGCACCTATATCAAGCCCATGGCAAATTGGATTTGGTTGGGTTCAGCGCTGATGGCGCTTGGTGGATTGATCTCGCTAACTGATCGGCGGTTCCGCGTTGCGGCGGGTGCGCGAAAACAAACCACAGTCGGCGGGGTGCCCGCAGAATGAAACGCATTATTCTGATCCTGTCATTGATTATCGCAATGCCCGTCCATGCGGTGCAACCTGATGAAATTTTGGATGATCCCGTGCTTGAGGAACGTGCGCGCGAACTCTCGAAAGGTTTACGCTGCCTTGTGTGCCAAAACGAAAGCATTGATGACAGTGATGCGGCCCTTGCGCGTGATTTGCGCCTTTTGGTGCGTGAACGACTGGTTGCAGGCGACAGTGATGAAGAGGTCTTGGACTTCGTTGTCGAACGCTATGGCGAATTCGCACTGCTGAGGCCCAAATTCGGAGGCAGCAATCTGGTATTGTGGATTGCTGGGCCGTTGGGATTGCTTTTTGCACTCTTCATAGGTTTGAACATGATACGCCGATCCTCTTCTAATCTCACCGCAAAAGAGGACCTCAGCACAGAAGAAGCGGACCGTCTGAACGAAATCCTTAATCGCAACTGACGCAAGGTTTGGCTTGTGCGTCTTGTTATTTTTGTCTCATTGTTGCCAAAAAAATATGTGAGACAAACTATGCATTATGACACTATTAGACTAGAGCTAAAGGACGATATATCCATCATTACGTTGAGCCGTCCCCATGTAATGAACGCACTTAATACACAAATGCGCGCTGAACTCACCCAAGCCGTAACACAATCGGGAAAAAATTCGCGTGTTGTCGTGCTGACAGGGGAGGGCAAAGCGTTTTGTTCTGGTCAGGATTTGGGTGATCGTCAATCCGTAGAAAATTTGGATTTGCAACGCACTTTACGCGATGAATATGAACCGATGCTACATGCGATCATCAATTGCCCTGTACCAACGGTAACAGCACTGAATGGACCGGCTGCAGGGGCAGGGGCTAACCTTGCCCTGGCCGCGGACGTTGTGATTGGTGCCAAGTCAAGCTACCTTATGCAGGCCTTTTCAAAAATTGGATTAATCCCTGATGCGGGCGGCAGTTACATCCTGCCGCGTGCGATGGGCATGGCCAAGGCTATGGGCGCATCCCTCTTCGCAGAAAAAATCATGGCCGAGGACGCTGCAAATTCAGGGATGATCTGGGAAGCAGTAGACGATGAACAATTTGAATCCACATGGCGCGCACGTGCAGCGCATTTGGCATCAGGTCCAACAGTCACCTATGGGCACATTAAATCAGCATTGCGCCAAAGCTGGGATAACGCATTGGGAGATCAATTAGCACTTGAAGCAAAATTGCAGAAAGCCTGCGGGGAAACACATGATTTTAAAGAGGGCGTTTTGGCGTTTTTAGACAAACGCACCCCTAAATTTGAAGGCCGCTGACCCATAAATTGAAATTGAAGAAAAAAAGAAGCGCTGAGTAAGCTTAGCGCTCCTTCTTTTACGTTGCTCTAAAACTTAACGATTTTCTATATCCACGTAATCACGTGATGTTTCACCTAGATACAACTGACGGGGGCGACCGATTTTCATTTGTGGATCGCCAATCATTTCTTTCCACTGTGAAATCCAACCAACTGTGCGCGATAGGGCAAAGATTGGCGTGAACATAGATGTTGGAAAACCGATCGCCTCTAGAATGATGCCAGAATAGAAATCAACATTTGGGAACAGTTTCTTTGAGATGAAGTATTCATCGTTCAATGCAACCTGTTCCAATTCCTTGGCAACTTGTAGCAATGGGTTGTCTTCAATCCCCAGTAGCTCCAAAACTTCATCCGCTGATTTTTTTAACACAGTCGCCCGAGGGTCCGTGTTTTTATAAACTCGGTGTCCAAAGCCCATCAGGCGAAAGGAGTCATTTTTATCCTTAGCGCGCGCGATGAATTCAGGGATACGATCAACCGATCCGATTTCACGCAACATTTCCAAGCACGCTTGGTTTGCACCACCGTGCGCAGGACCCCAAAGACATGCAATACCCGCAGCGATACAGGCAAACGGATTTGCGCCAGAAGAGGAGGCCAGACGTACAGTCGATGTTGATGCGTTTTGTTCGTGATCCGCGTGCAGCGTAAAAATGCGATCCATCGCGCGCGCGACGATGGGATTTACACGGTATTCTTCAGCGGGAACAGAAAAACACATGTGCAAGAAGTTTGACGAATAATCCAAATCGTTTCGTGGATACACAAATGGCTGACCAACGGAATATTTATAGGCCATTGCAGCAATTGTCGGTAGTTTGGCAATCAAACGGATAGCTGCAACCTCACGTTGCCAATCATCATTAACATCAGTTGAATCGTGATAGAATGCAGACATTGCACCAACGACACCAACCAAAGTTGCCATGGGGTGCGCATCACGGCGGAACCCACGGAAGAAATAATGCATTTGTTCATGCACCATAGTATGATTTGTGACTCGGGATTCAAAGTCCTCTAATTGCGCAGCTGTTGGCAATTCTCCGTACAGAAGCAGATAACAAACCTCTAAGTAATGTGATTTTTCCGCCAGTTGATCGATTGGATACCCACGGTGCAACAGTTCGCCTTTGCCACCATCGATGTATGTAATCGTGCTGTCACAGCTAGCAGTTGACGTAAAACCAGGGTCATAAGTGAATACACCGGCTTCCGCATAAAGCTTGCGGATGTCTAAAACATCAGGACCAGCAGTTGGCGAATGGACCGGTAAATCAAAGGATTTTCCGTCTAAGCTTAATGTCGCCTTCCTGGATTGTTCAGCCATGGATTTCCCTTTCATAGTTGCGCCTAAAAATCGTTCAGGGCGCTAATTCGACAAGCTCAGTGTTTAGAACGAATGTGAGTTTGCTCACTTTAGTCGTTACACTTGGCCTTGACATCGTTCAGGCGTGCGATGCTTTCGACGCGACCCAATACCAACATCATATCAATTACACTTGGCGTTACCGATTGTCCTGCCAACGCAGCGCGAAGAGGTCCAGCAACCCTACCAAAGCCCACTTCATGCGCTTCAGCTACTTGGTTTACAAGCGCCTCTAGCGCCTCTCTCGACCACGTAACATTATGCAACTGCGGCGTCAATGTTTCTAGTATACTGTGGGATACCAAATTAAGTTGCTTAAGAGCTTTTTCTTCAACTTCAATGGGACGTTCGACAAGAGAAAAATTCGCTTTATCAAACAGTTCACCAAATGTCTTTGCACGATCTTTCACGCAGTACAGTGCACGAGCTAATCTGGCTTCCACCTCATCTGTAAGAGGTTCCATGCCTGCTTTTTCACGATAAACGAGAATCTCTTGCAGCAGTGCAGCATCATCAGCCCTCGCAATATGTTGGCCTGATAAGTTTTGTAGCTTTTTAAAATCAAACCGCGCTGCAGACTTATTTATACCGCCGAAATCAAACCACTCTTTAGCCTGAACATCGGTGAAGAATTCATCATCTCCATGGCTCCACCCCAGTCGCGCCAAATAATTACGCATCCCCTGAGCAGAGTAGCCCATCGTTTGATAATCCTCAACCGAAGTCGCACCATGACGTTTAGACAATTTTTTTCCGTCTTCGCCCAAAATCAGTGGCAAATGCGCATAAACGGGCAAATTCCAACCCATAGCGTCATAGATCATCATTTGACGCGCCGCGTTGTTTAAGTGGTCATCCCCCCGGATCACATGGGTAATTCCCATATCATAATCATCAACAACCACAGCCAACATATAAACCGGTGTTCCATCAGAACGTAACAAAACCATGTCATCCAGTTGATCATTTTTGATCATCACATCGCCTTGGACCTGATCCCGAATGACGCTGACGCCTTTTTCAGGTGATTTAATACGCACCACATAGGGAGTATCATCAGGATGTATATCGGGATCTGCATCACGCCATGGACTTTGGAATAAGGTGGACCGCCCTTCAGCCCGCGCAGTATCACGGAATTTTTGAATTTCCTCTTGCGTAGAAAAACACTTATATGCCTTTCCTTGACTTAGCAGATGATGCGCAACCTCTGAATGACGATCTGCACGTTCAAATTGCGAAATGACCTCACCATCGTAATCCAATCCTAGCCATTCCATACCGCGCAAAATGGCTTTGGTTGCTTCGGGAGTTGAGCGTTCACGATCTGTATCCTCGATCCGCAACAAGAATTTCCCACCTCGACCGCGTGCATATAGCCAATTAAATAGCGCGGTACGCGCCGTTCCGATATGCATATAACCAGTGGGTGAAGGCGCGATACGAGTGACAACCTGTGACATAAGGGCGGTAACCTTTTGGAGTGATTTGAGTCATAGCTTGAGCCTTATCTAACGGGTGCCATAGCCAAGGACAAGATCAGGCATATCTATTCTAAAAAGAAACAACATAGATCCATTACTGCGATGCTGATTAACTGATATACTGAACACCTGATATCGCAACAATTGGACTGTATTCGATTTTAAAAAGTTGGATTTTTATGAATACGCCGTAGCACGCATCGTTTGGACGGATGAAAAATCTGAAATAAGAGGACGCAGATACAAAGCACGCACGCTATGCTTGGGACACAACGTAAAATGACGTCACTCAATAGGTGCGGATCAAGCCTACCAAACGACCCTGAACACGGACACGATCATGAGGCACTAGGCGTGTTTCATAGGCTGGATTTGCCGCCTCTAGTGCAATCATTTCGCCGCGATGGAAAAACTTTTTCAACGTCGCCTCAGTGCCATCCACCAATGCAACCACTATATCACCATTTGTAGCTGTTTTCGTTTCGCGTACGACAACGACATCGCCATTATTGATCCCAGCTTCAATCATTGAGTCACCCTTCACCTCAAGGGCATAATGCTCGCCACCCGAACGCAGCATTTGACCAGGCACCGCAACATTATGCGATACTTGGCTGATCGCTTCAATTGGAACACCTGCAGCAATACGGCCCATGACAGGCAGTTCCATAGCGTGCATCGTTTCAACTGGTGTTGGTGTTGACACGGCAGCCTTTTCCGCGCGCCCCTCAATCACCCGTGGTGTAAATGCATCGTCACTTTCTCCGCCCAAGGCTTCGGGCAGTTTCACAATCTCGATGGCACGTGCGCGATGGGCCAAACGGCGGATAAAACCCCGCTCTTCCAATGCAGTGATTAGACGGTGAATTCCCGACTTTGATCGCAGGTCCAACGCCTCTTTCATTTCATCGAACGAAGGCGGAACACCATCGCGCACCATGCGTTTGTTGATGAAATCCAGCAAATCCAGTTGTTTACGGGTCAGCATGACAAGCCCCTTTAGAACAATACTTTCAACATGTTCTACATGTGTTCTTGTTTTGTGTCAACGGTTTGTTTTACGGCAGGATCACTTCCACCTCTGAACCTGCATCTAATGGCCCCGCGTGAGGTGCGCGCACGATCAGTGCATTTGATGCCGCCATTACACTTAGTAGCGCGCTATCTTGTCTTTCAAAAACGTGCACCATTCCGTTGTCATAGACCGCTCGCATGTAATGTTCCCGTCCACCGTTTTGCTCAATGCTATGGGATAGTTTGGCGCTAAATCTGGGAGTTGCCTTCTTGGGTAGTCCTTGTAGCGCGCGCACAACGGGCGTTAGGAATATTTGACCACAGACCATCGCTGACACGGGATTACCCGGCAAACCGATCATCATTGCATCGCCCAATCGTCCAGCCATCAACGGTTTCCCCGGACGCATGGCAACCTTATAAAATTCACGCTGAACCCCATATTTTTCTGCCGCAGCCGCAACCAGATCATGATCGCCCACAGAAGCACCGCCAATCGTAACAACGACATCCGCGCCATCTGCCAAAGAAAACGCCTGTTCAAGAGATTGTAGGTTATCACGTGCGATGGGTAACACGCGTACATCGGCCCCACTATCGCGCAACATCGCCGTCAGGCCAAAAGTATTGGAAACAATGATTTGATCGGGGTTGGGTTTTTCACCCGGCATCACCAATTCATCACCTGTTGATATCAGGGCAACGATTGGTTTGCGATAAACCTGCACCCGTGGCATATTCATTGCCGCCAATAGAGCCAAGTCATTGGGCCCCAATAGTTTCGGTGCGTCGAACGTTTCGCCACAGGCATAGTCAAATCCCTTGGCGCGGACATAGTATTTTGGATCTAAATTTTCTTTCAGAGTAATCGTGTCGCCGCTGCGGTGAACATCCTCTTGGATGAGGATACGATCACAGCCCTCTGGCACCGGCGCACCTGTGAAGATGCGCACACATGCGCCTGCAGGAACGAGTGCGTAATATCCATGACCCGCTGCTGATTCACCGATGACTTGAAATGTGGCACCCGACACTGCACCTGTGGAATTTACCGCATAGCCGTCCATCGCCGAAGCAGCGAAGGGCGGTTGATCTCGTTCTGCGACAGCGGAAACGCCTAACACTCGACCAGAAGCATCCAACAATGGAATGGTCTCGATGTCCAGTGGATTTGTGAGTGCAAAAAGCGCGTCAAGCGCTTCATTCACACTGATCATTCTGCTGTATAGCGGCCAGATTTACCGCCATCCTTTAGCACAACGCGAATTGCTCCGATTTCCATGGTTTTATCGACGGCCTTGATCATATCATACACCGTTAGGCCCGCGACACTTGCGGCGGTCAATGCCTCCATCTCGACACCCGTCTGGCCGGTGGTTTTTACACTGGCTTCAATGTCCACGCCTGGCAAATCAGGGTTTAGCGCCAAATCAACAGTCACCTTTGTAATCGCTAATGGATGGCACAGCGGGATCAGATCGGGTGTTTTTTTTGCGCCCATGATTCCGGCCAAACGGGCCACTGACAAAACATCACCTTTTTTCGCGCGTCCCTCTGCGATCATGTCAAATGTAGCCTGTTGCATTTTGACGCGCCCACGCGCAGTTGCGATACGGTCCGTATGCGCCTTATCCGAAACATCTACCATGTGTGCTTCGCCCTTGGCGTTAAAATGCGTCAGGTCTGACATCACATCGCCCCCATCAATGGATTGGAAAGGATTGTGCGTGTTGCGTTTTCCACGTCATCTTGGCGCATCAGGCTTTCGCCGATCAGGAACGTACGTGCGCCATACTGCGCCATGTCGGCCAAATCCGCGGGTGTGTTTAATCCACTTTCACTGACCAATACACGATCCGCAGGAACCATACGTGACAGTTCGCGCGTTGTGTCCAAAGTTGTTTCAAAGGTTTTCAAATTACGGTTATTGATCCCCAATAACGGCGATTGCAACGCAAGTGCTCGTTCCAATTCATCGGCGTCATGCACCTCGATCAGGACATCCATATCCCATGAAAAGGCCGCGTCTTCTAGTTCTTGGGCTTGCTCATCACTAACCGATGCCATGATGATCAAAATACAATCGCCACCCAATGCGCGTGCCTCGGCCACCTGATAGGTGTCATACATGAAATCCTTGCGCAGAGAGGGCAGGGTGGTCGCTGCGCGGGCAGCTGTCAAATATTCCTTTGCACCTTGAAAACTGGGCATATCGGTCAATACAGACAAACACGTTGCCCCGCCTGATTGATAGGCTTTGGCCAAGATTTCAGGTTGAAAGTCAGCTCGTATCAGTCCCTTGGATGGAGAGGCCTTTTTCACCTCTGCTATCAGACCATAGCCCGTTTTGGTCGCCTCAATTAGGGATTTTGCAAACCCGCGTGTTGGACCCGCGGCTTTTGCCTCTTCCTCAACTGCAGCATAGGGTTTTGTCGCTTTATCGGCTGCAACTTCCTCCAATTTATAAGCCTTTATGCGGTCTAGGACTGTCTCGCTCATGCCACCTCCGCTGTGATTTTAGCAAGTATTTTAATCGCGTTCATTGCGCGTCCACTGTCGATGGCGGTACGCGCCATTTCAACGCCAGACTTAAGGTCACTGGCCTTATCGGCCACAACCAATGCAGCCGCCGCGTTAAACAGCACCACATCGCGATAGGCCGATGCTTCACCCTCCATCAAGGCACGCAGAGCAATAGCGTTTTCTTCGGGTGTACCCCCCATAATAGAACTAAGGGGATGAACGGGCAGGCCCGCATCCTCTGGGTGTATTTGACGACCTTTTATTTCACCGTTTTCTAATACGGCAACCTCAGTCGTTCCCGTTATGGCGATTTCATCGGTGCCGTCTGACCCATGCACCAACCATGCCTTTTCTGATCCTAATTCTCGAAGAGTTTCAGCCATTGGAAAAATCAAATCAGGGGCAAAGGCACCTGTTAGTTGCCGTTTCACACCCGCAGGATTAGTGAGAGGGCCAAGAATGTTGAAGATTGTTTTGCATCCCAGTTCCTGACGCACAGGCATCACGTATTTTACCGCTGGATGATGCATCGGGGCCATCATAAAACCAATGCCTGCTTCGGCAATTGCGCGCTCAACTGTGTCGGCTCCCACCATAACATTTACGCCCATTTGCCCTAGGGCATCTGCCGCCCCAGATTTAGAACTTAGGTTGCGGTTTCCGTGCTTGGCCACAGGGACACCCACACCGGCCACAACAAAGGCGGTTGCGGTTGAAATATTCAGCGTGCCAACTCCGTCACCACCTGTTCCGACGATATCCATCGCTGTTTTTGGCGCTGATACAGAGATGCATTTGGCTCGCATCACTGCAGCGGCTGCTGCATATTCCGCAACGGATTCACCACGTGCACGCATTGCCATCAATAAACCACCCATTTGTGACATTGTGGCGTCACCATTGAACAACAATTCAAATGCTTGTTCAGCTTGAGTACGGCTTAACGGTCCTTCCGAGGCCGCGTAAATTAGGGGCTTCATCAAATCGCTCATGCGGGCACCTTCATCATATTTATAAAGTTTTGCAGCAGGGCGTGACCATGCTCGGATCTGATCGATTCTGGATGAAACTGAACGCCTTGGATCGGCAGATCACGGTGTTCCAATCCCATGATCGTTCCATCATCCAACCACGCTGTCACATTCAAGCAGTCAGGTAATGTTTCACGCTCAACAATCAACGAATGATAGCGCGTCGCTTGAAACGGTGTTGGAAGGCCCTTAAACAAACCCTGATCATTGTGATGCATCGTGCCCATTTTACCGTGCACAATTTCATGACATCGTATGACAAGTCCACCAAAGGCCTGACCAATGGTTTGATGCCCCAAACATACACCCATCAAAGGAGTTTTTGTTTCTGCGGCTGCCTGTGTCAGCGCCAAACAAATGCCGGCTTGATCAGGATCACAAGGGCCAGGAGATAGTAGGATGCCCGAAGGCTCCATGGCCATTGCTTCTTGGACGTCAATTGCATCATTGCGACGCACGATGATTTCAGTTCCCAACTTGCCCAAGCAATGGACAAGATTGTATGTAAAGCTGTCATAGTTATCGATAAGCAGCAGCATCAGAGCTTTTTCCTAATCTTTGCATTCTAGGCTAGCCCAGTTCGCATGGGTCGCGCTATACATGTTCAGGGATCCGACCCATCGTCAAGAGGTGAAGGGAAAGAAAGAGCGGTGAATTAGAAAATCCATGGAGTTAACAAAGTGGGACTAAGTTTTATAGGTGGTTTTATTCGAGGGCTGATGGTTGGTGGGTTCGCATTGGTATGCGTTTTACTTTATTTTGGATATACATATGCGCCAGTACCAGAACACACTGAAATAGAGATTTCTGCAGGATCTGAATTCACACTAAAGCGGGAAGATACGGCAGTTCAACGCCCTAAACTAATAGAACCAACAAATACAGCACCCGCGCCCGAGGTGACTGCGCCAAGTGTTGAATCGTCTTTACACGATACGACTGCGGTAACAAGTGCGCCCATGGTTCCAGAGACAGGTTTGATTGATATGACAGCACCAACATCACCCGAGGCTAGTTTGGCCGCACCCGCTGCTCCAGTACGTCCACGCCTTCCCACAATCACCAGCGCGCTACCATCACGCCCACAAACAGAAGCACAAAGTGCTGCACCGACACAGCCTAAGATCGAGCGCGGAAATGCGGGGACAATACTTCTCCCTAGTTTGGGATCAGGTCAAATTGTTGTCCCCAGTGATCCAAATTCACCAGAGTTAAGCCGTGGTGAACGGTCTGCGCCAACCGAATAAAAAGCTATGCTACCGCACCGACGGATCAAACCAATGACGCCGCCTTGACTAGGTTGATTGAGATGCTGCCCAGAATAATCGACATCAACGAACGGCAGGAGTAGGGAATGCAATAAAGCCGTGATCTCATGTTGCACGTACTTGAGGTGTTGAACCACTGGGGTCAAGGATTGCTGGAGTATGAAAGGGGGGTGAACACATTGGCACAAGAGGCGGGATAAGCAGGCACAGCTGTTGCAACCATCTATCAAGATCTGCATAGTACGAATTAAAATGAATTCACAATTCGCCGCTTTCTGGATTGGGCCGCGTTCCGCGCAGCCAACAGCTCATCAGAATCCATTTTTGTCCTTGCCCGTCTGCGCCCCGTAAAGCTGAATGCAATCCTAATTTGGGCGCTCCAAGATCGAGCACAAAAAACCGCAATTGTGCCAGTATCTTAGTTGAGGAAATCTGGGCTTTTAAATTGAGGTTTGCGTTTTTGCGTTATCGACTACGCGATCTTTTGATCAATTGCCGCCTGAGTTTTTGACAAACATTGCCGCATCCGCAGCTGCGCGACGGATGGCATTGGATTTATGGACCGTTTCCATATATTCCGCCTCTGGATCGCTGTCATAGACAACACCGCCGCCCGCCTGAATATATAGTTTTTCATCCTTCACAATTGCCGTGCGCAGGGCGATGCACATATCCATATCACCTGCCGCACTGAAATAGCCCAAACCACCGCCATAAACACCGCGCTTTTCAGGTTCAAGTTCGTCGATGATTTCCATTGCGCGCACCTTGGGTGCGCCCGAAACGGTACCCGCCGGCATGCCTGCAAAGAACGCAGACAGAGCGTCTTGGTCAGGGTCCAATTCACCAATAACGTTTGAAACGATATGCATTACGTGACTGTAGCGTTCGACAATAAATTCTTCGGTCGGGCGCACTGTGCCAATTTTTGCAACACGGCCTACATCGTTACGACCCAAATCCAAGAGCATCAAGTGTTCGGCCAATTCTTTCTTATCGGCCAAAAGATCCTGTTGTAACGCCAAATCCTCTTCAGGTGTTTTGCCGCGCGGTCGGGTACCTGCGATAGGGCGAATGGTTACTTCATTTCCAAATACGCGTACAAGGATTTCGGGGCTGGCGCCGATCACCTGAAACGCACCAAAATTGAAAAAGAACATGAAGGGCGAGGGATTGGTGCGGCGCAAACTACGATAAAGTGCGAAAGGTGGCAGCGGGAAATCCTGTGTCCAACGTTGGGCTGGCACAACCTGGAAAATATCGCCTGCACGGATGTAATCCTTGGCTTTTTCCACGGCTTGCATATACCCCTCTTTAGTAAAGTTGGACTGGGGTGGTGCAACCTCATCCGCCTGACCCAAATCGCGTGCTTCGCGGACGGGGCGTTCCAAATCTCGCATCGCATCCCCAATCCGTTCTGCCGCTTGTGCATAGGCCGCGCGCGCAGATACATCCGGAGAATGCCATACAGGGGATACCAAAATCACCTCACCCTTGGCCCCATCCAAAACGGCCACGACCGAAGGGCGCAAAAACAGCGCATCAGGCAGGCCAATAGGATCAGGATTGATGTTCGGCAAATGTTCAATATGGCGTACCATATCGTAACCCAAATATCCAAATAGACCCGCCGCGGATTGCGGTAGCTCCGCGGGTAAATCAATATAGCTTTCGGACAAAAGCGCGCGGAATTCATCAAGTGGTTTTCCACTTTGGGAAACAAACGCATCCTCGTCATAGCGTGCTGTGCGATTGATTGACGATATTTTCCCAACGCATTTCCAAATCAAATCGGGTTTGATGCCGACGATGGAATAACGGCCACGCACCTCGCCACCTGTCACCGATTCCAACATGAAGCTGTCTTTTTGCGCGCTACCGAGTTTAAGCATAAGCGAAACAGGCGTGTCCAAGTCAGCCGCCAGTCGTGTATAAATAACCTGATTTTCGCCCTTTGCATAACCTTGTGCAAATGCGTCAAACTCTGGTGTGATTGCCATAATTTAACCTATTGGAAATTTGCGTGAACCGCGTTCAACGCCTGTTGATCCAGTGAGATACCTGCTCGCGCCTGAATTTGACGCGCAAATGCAGCGTACATGTCATTGGACAAGGTAGCGTTGAATTGCGATGAAAGCGCATTGCGGATTGTCGCGGCGTCCTCGGTTGTAACATCACCTGCGTTGATGGCGTTCAATGTCACGACCACTACCTCTGAACCTTCAGATATCGCCTCTGATTGCCCAATCTCTAATTCAAAGGCTTTGGCCAAGATTGCGGGTGTTGCGCTGCTTCCAAATTCATCACGGCGCAGCCCTGTCAATTCCTCTGTTTCAAGCTCTAGTTGAACTGCGCCTGTGGCCACGTCATTCCCTAGGGAGGACAAGGCCGTTGCCGTTTCATCTGCGCGCCAATCGGATAATACCGTTTCACGGGCTTCTTCGAATGGGATTGGGGCTGGGGGGATGATTTTGTTCAAGCGAAGGGCGAAAATGCCGCCATCCTCTAACATCGTCAGTGCGGGAAAATCACGTTCGGTTACAGCTTCGGCTGCGTCACGGAAACTGGGATACGCCGTGATGTCATCCAACGCGTTTGCGTGGTATTCAACGCGGCCCAACCCCATACCAAAATCCGCCTCAAGCTCTTCCAACGTGGCGCCTGCGGCCAATGTGTCATCCACTTGACCAATCATCGCATCAATCTGACGACGAGCCAGATCCAGCGCCAATTCATCTTCTAACTCGCTGCGCGCATCCTCTAGCGTGACTATCTGTGCGTCTAAAATACCATTAACGCGGAACAGCGCAGGACCAAGTTCACTTGCAAATGGGCCAACAATATCGCCGACAGAAGCCGTAAAAACCGCATCGGCAGCGGCGTCTAATGCTTCACGTTCCACGTCCCCCAAATCAACGTCATCCAACATCAAACCACGTGCCGCAACCAAATCTTCAAACGTTTGTTCGCCTAATGCGATTTGCGAAAGTGCGTCTGTGGCACCCGCCTGGTCAATGAATACCAAACGCTCAACCAAGCGGCGTTCTGGTCGTTGGTATTGATCGATGCGGTTGTTATACTCTTCCTGGAGTGCGGCTTGACCCACCTGAATTTGATCAATCAACATATCAGGACTGAGCACAGCATAGGTGATATCCTTACGCTCAGGCCGGGTGTAGTTTGCTATATTCTCTGTGTAATAGTCCATCAGGACATCGTGTGTCGGATCCGCAATCGGGGTTGTTAGATTGTCGTCTGACAACCGCGCAATCGTCAAATCGCGTGTTTCCATCAGGAATGCCAACACTGTTTCTGTCGCAATCACATCCATTATATTGCCTGCCAAAACTGAACCCTGCAGCAATGTCCGTGCACTTTCTGCGCGAATGGCCGCTTCAAACTCAGCTTCGGAATATCCCGCGCCTTCAAGTGACAGTTGATAGTTCTGGCGATCAAACTGACCATCTAGACCGCGAAAGGCGTTGATTTCCATGATTTGATTGCGAACCGCATCATCACCAACGGACAACGAAATCGCCGCGGCCTCATTCTCAAGCGCCTTTTCCTGAACCAGACGGGACAGAACACGATCGGGGATACCAACGGCCTGCGCTTCGCTGAACGAAAGAACGCGGCCAAATTGCGCCTCGGTTGCGCGAAGTTCATTTTGCAATCCACGCGCATATTCATCGACCGGGATTTTTGTATCACCGACAGATCCTACGGATTGGATTGAGCCATTAAAACTGACTGCGCCAAACCCCAGCAGGCCCACCATGACAAAGCCCATCATGATCCATGTAAGAAATTTTGGCAGTCTGGTTTTTTTCTCCGACATGTTGTCCCCCGTACAGCGATCCGCAAACGTGTTTAAATTTTTTCCGTATTCTTAAGCGGGGTTTTCGGCAGGGGCAAGGCGAATGCTGACTTCAATAAGGCGATCCACCAAAGTTTCGATCGTTTCAGCATCGATATTGGCAAATGCGACACGCAAATGGTTGTGTCCAAGCCGCGTTTCATCCGGGCTGAAAAATGCACCTGGCAGGGCCAGGACATGGCCCTGCTTCAACAAAGCTTGCGCCGCCGAAATTGAGGTCATTTTGAACGGGTGCGCAATATAGGCGAAATAGGCACCCGATCCCAATAATTTCCAACCAAATGGCACAAGGCGTTCAAAGGTCTGCCGAAGCTTCGTAAGTTTCTGAATCATCTTTTGGCGTTCTTGCTCTACCCAATCATCCAAATGTTCTAATCCCCACTTCGCAGCGAATTGACCCGTTTGCGCGGGGCAAATCGTGACCGTATCCAAAAATTTCTCAATTTCGTTGATTTGGTGCGGCGAAGCGATCACAGCGCCTACACGATGCCCTGTTAGGCGATAGGCCTTGGAAAAGGAATACAGGACAATCAAATGATCTTGCGCGGCGGGATGGGCCCAAAGCGTGTGCACATCATCAATTGTGCGGAAATCTAAATAGGTTTCATCAACGATTAGCTTAACATTATGTTTTTGCGATAATTCCATGTAATCATTTAATAAAACATCAGAGTACTCAACCCCGACAGGATTGTTTGGTGTTACCAAACAAATCGCACGGGTCCTATCATTGATCATTTTTTCCGCATCATTCGGATCAGGGATCAGCGTGTTATCACAATAAAGTGG
>Ga0181559_10001639_pt1 | contig 22000 bp, 11 predicted proteins | sample 011ome_21_FD_133752 | JGI IMG/M metagenome (GOLD analysis project Ga0181559, IMG submission 133752) | Coastal salt marsh microbial communities from the Groves Creek Marsh, Skidaway Island, Georgia - 011508AT metaG (megahit assembly) | ecosystem: Environmental > Aquatic > Marine > Intertidal...
ACCGAGAAGCTCGCCTCCGTCCCCTCCGGTGGCGGCGGCGGCGGCGGCGGCGGCGGCGGCGGCGGTGGCGGCGGCGGCGGTGGCGCGGCCGCGGCGCCGGAGCCCGAGCCCGAGGAGGAGGAGGAGGAGGCCATGGACTTCGACCTCTTCGATTAAGCGTCGTTCGCGCGCGCTGAATCGGTGTGAACGCGCCGCGAGAAGCGACGCGTCCTCCTTAAACTATACACCTCGTCGGTGCTTTGGAATACATCCTCGTCGTTGATGGAACTTCTCGCCGTCGCGCGCGTCGCGGCGCGGCGTTCGACCTCGCCGCTCGCCGTCGTCTCGCCATCGCTCGTCTCGTCGTCCTCCCATCGCGTCCCGTGCACTTCGCGACTTCAATCGTCCGTCTTCGCGTCGACGTCGAGTCTCCGCGCCGGCCCTGGGCCCGACGCGCGGACGCGGTCCCGCGCGCCAACCCCGAGGGTGAAACCTCAGGTTGTGAGGTATTCAAAATCGAAACGTCGTGAAAATAATAATGTCAACTCCAAGAAGAACGTCCGCCGTCCTTCACAACCCGACGCCCTCCGTTCGACGACGCGACGAGGGACGTCATGGCGAACGGCGACGCCGCGTTCGCCGCGTCCACGGCGCCGCTCACGTTCCAGAGCTTCCTCGAGAAGATGCGTCACCCGAGCGCGAGCGAGCTCGTGAAGTCCATCAAGGTGCGCGCGGTGCCGATCTCGCTCTCCCGCGCGTCCGGTCGCTTCCCTTCTCTCGCGTCGTCCTCCCCCCGCTCTCGCCAGCCGCTGACGCCGCCGCTCCTCGACTCCCCAGGGCTTCATCGCGTCCTTCGACGACGCCGCGGTCGCGCGCGATTCCGACGCGGACGGCGCGCGCGTCCAGGAGTTCCTTCGCGAGACCGAGCGCGCGTTTCGCGGCCACCCCGCGTGGCGAGGCGCGTCGCAGGAAGAGCTCGACGCCTCCGGCGAAGGCTTGGAGAAGTACCTCATGACGAAGCTGTACCCCAAGACGTTCGCGGTCGCCCCGGACGACGTCGCCGCGGACGACTTCCTCGGCGCGCGCGTCGCCGCGCTCGCGTCGTTCGTGCGGCCCGAGCATCTCGACATTCCAACGCGGTTCCACTCGGACGCGTCGTGGTCGCTCGCGAGGAACGAGCTGTGTAAGATGAACAACTTCAAAGCGCCGCGGGATAAGCTCGTGTGCGTGTTGAACACGTGTCGGATCGTGAACAACCTGCTCAACGCGACGCACGGGCCGACGTCGCCGCCGGGCGCGGACGACTTTCTCCCGGCGTTGATCTACGTCGTCCTCCGAAGCAACCCGGCGGCGTTGGAGAGCAACGCGAGGTTCATCTCGCGGTTCCGTCTGGAGAGCAGGCTCGCGTCCGAGGCGGCCTATTTTTTCACGAACCTTCAGTCCGCGACGCGCTTCCTGAGCTCGTGCGACGCGAGCGCGTTCACGGGGCTGGAGAAGGAGGCGTTCGACGCGCGCGTGTCCGGCGCGACGGGAGGCGGCTCGGGCGGCGGCGGCGGCGGCGCGGGGGCGGAGGGCACGAGCGAGGCGCCTTTGACCGCGGGAGACGCGAGAGAGGAGGCCGCGACCACGACCGAGGCCGCGACCGCGACCGCGGCGGAGGACGACGCGAAGCGGCAGCAAGAGCTCTGGAGCGCGATGCAGAAGGACCGGCAGCGGTTAGAGAGGGAGCTGGCGGAGGCGCGACGCGACGCCGCGGCGGCCTCCGCGGCGGCGCGGGAGAATGCGAAGACGTCGAGCGCGCCTCGGCCGCCCGCGGTGCCGACGCCCACGCGACCGACTCGACGGCCGCTGCGGTGGAAGACCGTGGAGGACGTCGAGGCCGAGGGCGCGGCGGCGGTCGCGTCGTCCGACGCCGCGGGGACGCTGCGGCTGCCGTATAAATTTCTGTACGCGCGCGCCGACGACTTACAAGTCGGCGACGTCCCGGGGTTACTACACGCGTACAAGAGCCTCGCGCTGCAGTACGAAGCGCTCTCGCGCGGCGTCGGCGCCGTGCTCTCGGCCGCGAGCGGGGACGAGGGAGCGCACGTCCTGGGGGGGGAGGAGGTGACGGTCGTGCCCGAGACGCCGGCGCCGATCGCGCCGGCGACGGCGACGGCGGCGGCGGCGGCGACGGGCGGCGACGACGCCGGCGGCGGCGACGGCGACTTGCGAGACATCTTCGCGAGTTTAGCGTCCATCGGACCGAGCGAAGGAGGGGCGAGCGGCGGCGCGCGGGAACCCTCGAGCGGGGAGGATCCGTTCGGGAGGCTCGACGCGGACGTCGCCGCGTTGAGCGCCGCGGATCCGTTCGCGAACCTTCCCTCGCAGGCGAAGTAGACGCTCGCTCGTAATAGACTCGACGGGTGATGACGTCACGACACGACTAAAAGAACCCCCAGCGTCGGCCTGGTTTGAACCCCAATCGCGTCCAGCTGTTCATCCCGTCGATCAGCTTCTCGTTCTTCCGCATGCCCACCTGCAGCTCGTCGACCGTGTTCTTACTCCGCTGGATGCTCTCGCGTTGCGTCATGAGCTCGCGGAGGATGCCCTCGCCCGTCTCTTCCGCCTCGTACGCCATCCTCGACGCCGCGCGTAACGCATCGTCCGACCGCGCGGTCGAACGGAACAGCTCTCGTTTGATCGCGTCTTTCCCGGGCGGTGGCGCGGAGTACATGCCTATCAGGTCCGCGTCGTTCGGCGCGCTCGACGCGGTCGCCGCCGCCGCCGCCGCGGCTTTTCGTTTCCTTCGTTCCTCCTCCTCCTCCTTCTCCTCTCTCGCCTTCCTCGCCCTCCTCGCGGCGTTGAAATCTAGCTCGACGCCCTCGTCCGCGACCTCATCCGCGACCGGCGCGCGCGCTGGCGCGCTGACGGGCGACATCTCCACCGCGTCCGCTCTCTTCCACCGGCGGTTCCGCCACTCCTCTTCCGCTCTCTCCACCGACGCCGCGGACAGACCGGCGCGCTCGTCCTTCTCGCGCTCGTCGTCCCTCGCGTCTCTCGTCGCCCCGTCGTCTTCGTAGTACCCCGCGGCGACGGCGTAGTCCCCTCTCCCGCTCGTCCCGGGCTCCGCCGCCCCCGCGCTCGCGTTCTCCGCGCCGCGCGACGCGTCCTCTCCCTTGGCGCCCGCCGCGCCCAGCGAGTCCGCGACGTCTTTCCACCACCGCACGGTCCCTCGCCACATGTCATTCGCGACGACCGCGGCCGCGCCGCGTTTCGCGACGCGCTCGCGTCTGATGGCGCACAGCGCGTCGCGCGATCGGTTCAGCGACGCGCGGTACGCCGCCACGGGAGGCGTCGCGCGCGAGGAGGAGGCGGCGGCGTCGGCGTTCGTCGTCGTCGACGGCGAGGAGGACGCGAGGAGGGCCGCGCGCAGGTCGAGGAGGGCCGCGTCCGCGCGGTCGATGTCCTTCTCGAGCTCGAACGCGACGTCGTCGACGTCGTTCGCGGGCACGGCGCCGGCTTTGAGGTCGTTCACGCGGTCGCGGACGCGCTCGCACGCCGCTCGAACCGTCGCGTCCAAGGCTTCGATCGCGGCCGCGGGCATTATTTCGTCTCGCGACGCGTCGACGAGCGTCGAAGACGAAGCGGGCTCGACCGCCGCGCTTCGCCGCGCGCGCCGTTCCGCGCGGTCGCGACGCCGGCGCCGCGGGCGGGCGCGGGCGCGGCGACGCGGCGACAAAGCGCCGTGAGGTGTGCGCGACGGGTGCCGCGGGCCCGACCAAATGCATGGTTTTTCCAAAAAACAAAGTCGAAACAGAACTGAACGCGTTCTCTGCTGGCGGTCTCGTAGAACGAGTACGCGCTCGGTACGTGTACAACTACTGTATGGCTTTCAGTCTGAAGCGCGCGTTCCGCGGCCCTGCTTCCGGCGCGCGCGAAAAGATTCGCGTCCAAGTCACCTCCGCCGCGGAAATCTGACGAGGACTAAACGATCGCGGTCCGCGACGCGGCCGTCAGTTCCCGCACACACCCCACCTTCCCCACCCCGCACACACGCGGCCTCGCGCGTTTCGTCGAGGTGCGCCGCCGAAGCGCGTCGCCGCGACGCCCGCGCGGAGGTCTCGACCGCCAGCCGCGGGCGAGACCGTCCCAAATGCACCCTCATCTTTTCCATCTCAAATTCGTTCGGCTCATCATCGCGACCCCCGCGTCCTCCACCGCCCGCCGCGCAGGAGTCCTCTCATCACCATGAGCGATTCCATCGACGCGATGCGCAAGGCGCAAGAGGACCGCTTCTTCAAGCTCGAGCAGGAGAAGTACCTCTTGGCGTACGTCAAGAAGCTCAAGGCGAGCGGTCGGTACGACGAGATCCAAGTCCCGACGCGCGCGCACTCCGCGAGCGCGCTCCCGCAGGTCCTCGCGCACTCCGTGCGCCTCACCGCGCTGGCGGAGGAGCAGAAGCACACGCGCGTGGTCGACCGGTCGTTCATGACGCGCCAGGTCCTCCGAGGCGTCACGACGGGGGCGCCGTACCTCGTCGACTCGCTCACGATGGGCTCGAGGGTCAGCCTGGGGAAGGGGAAGTGGAGCGCCGGGACGGTGAACAGCGGCGTGGAGAACACGACCATCTTCAGCGTGCACAAAGCCGCGGACCTGATGAGCGAGGCGCCGAAATACCTCGACGGCGTCGAGAGCAGAGCCGCGAGGCACATGGTCGACACCTCCTTCGTGGAGGTGGCCGGGAAGAGGATCAAGCTCATGCCGGACCCGACGCCCGGACGCGCGATGGCGTGGGGCGGCACGCTCGCGCTCTGGGGGACCGCCGCGATCGTCGTCGGGTCGTGCAAGGTGTTAGGGATCAACTCCATGGTGGACCTTAGACGCGTCATGGGGGAAACTCTCACGCCGTTGGGGTCGGCGATCAAGTCCTCCGTGATGCCGATCAAGTCGTTTTTCAACCCGGACGCGACGAGCGAGTGCAGCGGGCTGTCCACCGCGGACTCGAGCTTCAGCAAGGGGATCAAGAAGATTTTCGCGTGATGATCACGATTCGTTTACGGCTCTTTCTTCACGACGAGTGTAAATGTAACCTTATATCACATCACGTCATCCATACACGTTCTGTACTTCCATCGTTCACGTCTCGCGTCCGCGCGCGACGAAAGAAAGGAAAACGAGCGACACGTCTCACGTTTCACATCGTCCCCTGCAAGATCTCCTGGAAGTCGAAGTCGAACACCGGCGGGAACGGGTCGAACACCGGCGGGAACGTGTCCACAGGCGGCGCGTCGTCGTCGTCGTCCTCGTCGCGCGTGTTCAACTGGTACGCCCACCCGTCTCCGTACAGAAACTCCTCCGCCTCTTGATCGCCGTTCACGGTGACTTGCAGGTTGTCCGCCGCCTCGACGAGGCTCTCGATGGAGTCGCCCAGGAACACGATCTCCTCGAGGAGGTAGAAGTTGAACGGGAAGATCCACGTCACGCGGCCGCCGAGACCGCTCGCGTCGCCGCCGGCCATCGCGACGGACGCGTCGAAGACGTCCTTCGGGCACGCGAGCGACGTCGTCGCGCGCAGCGTCGGCGTCGACCCGGGGACGACCCCCGCGTTCACGAGCGCGCTCGGCATGTCCACCTCGAAGTACAGATCCTTCCCGTCGAACGCGTGCGAGATGAGCTCGAGCGCGACGCCGTCGAGGGTGACTTCGGGCGGCGACCGCAAAGCGCAGGCGTCCTCCGGGACGTCGCCGTCCCTGGGGAAGATCGTGGAGAACACGAAGCAGTTGCCGTCGTTCACGCGCTCCTCGCCGCACGACGCGAGCCCGGTGTGCGGGAGGTCGACGGCGGCGGCGGTCTCGTCGCGTCGACGGGTGCTCGGCGACGTCGCGGCTTCGCGCGAGGTCACCGCCGTCGGCGGCGCGCGCGCGGACGACGACGTCGTCGCCGTCGTCGTCGTCGAGACGCGCGGCGCGGAGGAAGAAACCGAAGAACGGCCGGCGGAGACGGCGGGCGTTTCCGCGGACGCGGTGACGACGCCCGCGGCGGCGAGGACGAGCGCGAGGAGGGGAACGGAGGCCTGGCGCTTCATTGAAGCGTGTGGGATGGTGCGCGGGCGGGGGAAGAGCGTCGGCGCGGACGGCGGAAGTGCGCGCGCGCGGGGATCCTCGCGCGGCCTCGTGAAAGGAAAAAAAACGCCTTTTTTTTCTCGGCCGCTCGAAAAATTCCGAGCCGTTGAGGAGCTCACAGCTGTCGCGCGAGATGCGCGAGGAGTCGCCGCCACAAGGAGCCAGCGCCGACGCGATGGCACCCAGCGGGGATCCCTCCGCGGTCCGAAGGGGCCGCGGCGGCATTCCGCTGCCCGAGTCCCCTAAAGAATCGCTCGCGCGCGCTGCGAACGCGGCGAAGGCGGGCGTCCTGAGCCCGTCATCGGACTCGCCGAGCAATCTGATGCGCACGCCCGTGGGCAGGGTAAAGGCGATGTCCTCCGTCGACGCGTCCCCGACGTCGTCGACGAAGGGCACGCCGAGGACGCCGCTGAACGTGCTGTCCGGCTCCCCGAACGTAGTCCCGCCGTCCACCGGCGGCGGCGCGAACGCGCTGCTGTACTCCCCGTTCCCCGGCGGCGAAATCTCGAACGGCGCGTCTCCGGCGTGGAACGTCGCCGACAGGACCCCGGGCCTGAGCGACTCGCTCGTGTCCGAGCAGGCGAACTTCCTCGTGGACGCGATCGCGAACGAACCCGCGGACGAGGAGATCATCCGAGAGCTCAAAAGCGCGCTGAAGGCGAGGCAAGAGAACGAGGCGCTCAGAGATCACATCGAGCACCTGAAAAACGGCGAGATCGACATGGGCTTGGAAGCGTCCAAGCGCATGACCGAGCTCTCGAGCGAGTACATGGAACAGGTGGACAGGCTCACGAAAGAGAAAGACGCCGTGCGCGCGCGCGCGGAGGCCGCGGAGGCGGAGGCGAAGAAACTCGCCAACATGATGCGCGCGCACGGGTTCGGGACGCCGCTGCCGTCGACGTCGACGCGTCGCCCGCCAACGCCGTCCGCGCGCGCCGCCGCCGCCGGCGCGGGCGCGACGCCCACGAACGTCGGCGTCTCCCCTGGCGGCGGCGACCCCGCGGCGTGGCTGTTCAACAGCCCGGCGCCGAACGGGCTGCCGCTGGACTGCCTGAACACGCCGCAGGGGTTCGGCGAGACGTTCGCGATCGACCCGGCAGCGGACGCGGGCGTCGGGGCGCGTCAAAACGCAGCCGCGACCCCCGAGTCCGCGCCGCGGAGCGGCTCGCACGCGCTCGCGGTGCCGATGACGCCTTCCGGGGACGCCGCGGAGGGCGCCGCGAGAGTCGCGATGGCGGGCATGGACCACCCGACGCTGATCAGGGAAGCGTCGAACCTCGTGGCGGCGAACGTGCGTCTGGAGCGCGAACGCCGCGCGCTCGCGGAGCGCCTCGCGTCGCTCATGAAACGCAGCCCCGGTCGCGGGTCGAAGGGCGCGATCCCGGGGACGCCGATACACGTGCAGACGGTCACGAAGGCGGTGAATCCGTTCAAGAACGCGGGGTACTCGCCGTCGCCGTTGGGCGCGACGTTCGCGCTGACGCCCGTCGCCGGCGCCGGCGCCGGCGCGGGGGCGGGGGACGAATCCGCGACCGCCGCGGCCGTGGACGGTACCCCCGAGCTCGGGTGGCGGTCCGTCGCGAGCTCCCCCGCGGACATCGACGTCATGGTGGACGTCCCGGATGCGCCGCCGTCGTGGGACATGTGCGGCACCGCGTTCGCGGTCGCGCAGTTGTCCGCCGCGATTGAACGCTCGCAAAGCGCCGCGAATGAAGCCGCGGCGTCGCTCGAGGCGATGCGCGCGATGGACGAGGACGACCAGGGCGGGAAGAGGAAGGGCAAGACGTGGGAGGAAACGAGGGCGACGAAGCGTAAGGAAGCGCACGCCGCCGCGCTCGAAGCGGTGCAAGCCGCGGCGTTGGCGTCCATGCAGAGGGAGCACCTCGCCGAGGTTCTGAAGGTGGAACGAGACAAGGCAAAGTCGGACGCCGCGAGTTCGTTCGCGTCGATGCAGCGCGAGCTGGCCCGCAACGCCGGGTCCTCTTCTCCGGCGACGACGTCCGCGGCGACGCCGGCGAACGAGACCGCGGTGTCGATCGGCGACGCGATCGTCACGCCAGTCGCGGACACCGCGGAAGCGTCCACGAGCACGGGCCCGACGGCGGAGGAACTCGCGGCGGCGAAACGCGCGGAAGCCGCGGAGTCCGAGGTGAGCGAGCTGCGCAGGAAGCTCTCCGCGGCCGCCGCGGCGGCGGACAAAGAGCGCGCGGAGCTGCAGTACGCCGCCGCCGCGCACGAGCGCGACGCGAAGAGACTCGCGACGGAGCTCGAGGCGGCGACGACGGCGGCGGAAAACGCGCACGAGCTCGTCGACCGCGCGCAACGACGCGCCGCGGTCGTCGAGGCGAAACACACGCGGCTGTCTATCGAGCTCTCCGCAGCGCTGCAGAAGCTTCGCGAGACCGAGTTCGAAGCGCGCGCGGAGACGAGGAAGCTGTCGCTGTCGTTCAAACTCGACCAGCGACGCGCGAGCGGTTCCGGCGGGGCGTTGTCAGACTCTCCGCTCGCGGGCCCAGACGCCGGAAACGCGGCGGATGCGATGGACGTCATCTCGCCGCCTCCGACGCTCGCGCGCGTGAACACGTCGACGCCGTCGCCATGCGATAACTCCTCGGACGCGGGCGAGTCCCCGAGCCTGATCGCGCTCGCGGATAAGGTGTGCTCTACGAGGACGTCGTTAGCCGCGGCGTTGAAAGCGGCGGAGGACGCCGCGGAAAGCACCGATGACGGCGACGAGACCGTGGAATCCGCCGCGGCGATGGTTAAGGACCTCCGAGCACAGCTCGAGGCGTCCCGTGCGGAGACTTCGGACGCGATCGCGCGTTTGGAAGCGGCGGAGACGGCCGTCGCGAGCGCGACGCTCGCGGTCGCGGACGCGGAGGCGAAAGCCGCGGCGGCTATCGCCGAAGCCGAAGCCGCCGCCGCCGACGCGGCCGCGGCGGCGCATTCCCCGTCGCCGTCGCCGATCGCGGCGAGGAAGGACTCCATCGACGCGTCGAAGATCGACGAAGTCGGCGACGCGCTCGGGATGGAGAACGCTTCGAACGAGCCCGCGCCGGAGTCCGAGGCGAGACGAAAAGACCTCGCGGAGCTGAGAGAGTCCGCGGCCGCGGCGGAGGCGGCGCTGACGTGGGCGCGTCGCGCGGAAGCCGCCGCGCACGGGGAAGCGGAGACGGAGCGGCAGAAGACCGCGGCCGCGCGCGCGGAGACCGCGTCCGCGCTCGCTTCCTTGGAATCCGCGCGCGCGGAGCTCGTCGAAGCGCGCGCGGCGACGACGGCGGCGAACGAAAAACTCGCCGAGGTTTCAAACGACGCGAACCAACTCGCGGACGTCACCGAGGGGCTTCGCGCGGAGATCGACGACGCGCACGCGAAAGAGGCCGCGCTCGTGGGAAGGATCGAAGAACTCCAAGACGAGCTCGCGGCGGCGGCGAAGGCTGCCGCGGACGAGCGCGCGGCCGCGGAGGCGACGCTCGCGACCGAGAAGGAGGCGCTGGAGAAGGCGAAACTCGAGCTCGTCGCGTCCGCGGAGAAGGCGCGCTCGCTCGCCGCGCGGATCGAAGGATTGGAGACCTCGGAGGCGGCCATGCGGTCGACGGTCGAGGAGAAGGAGACCGCGCTGCGTGAGGCGACGGAGGAGAACGCGCGATGCGTCGCGCGTCTCGCGGAGCAGCAGGCTGCGGTCGACGCGGCGGCGGCGGCGGCGGCGGAGCGCGCCGCCGCCGCGTCCAGCGCGGACGCGGACGCGAACGCCGAACGCGAGCGTCTGACGATCGAGCTCGAGCTCGCGTGCGTGAAGCTCGAGACCGCGCGCGCGGAGACGGAGAAGATCCAGCACGGGATGCGCGAGTGGAAAGAGTCGCAATCGCAGGCGGTGGAGAAGTGGGTCGAGGACGCGAAGCGCAGGACGGAGACGGCGGAGACGGCGGCGGCGGCGGCGACGAAGAGAGCCGCCGCCGCGGAAGCCGCCGCCGCGGCCGCGCTCGCGGAGAAGGAGAACGCGGAGAAGGTCGTCGCCGCGGCCACCGCGGCGTCGTTTGCCGCGGTCAACCCGGCGCAAGTCGAGGCGTTAGTCGCGGAGAACAAGGAGCTCGTGAAGGAGGCGGAGGCGAACGCGTCCAAGTTTGAAAAACTCGAGGAAGAGCGCGAGGTGCTTCGCGAGCGGTGCGAAGCCGCGGAGACGGCCGCCGCGGACGCGCCGCACCTGCGCGCGGAGAACTACGACCTCGCGGTCAAACACCGCGGCGGCCTCCAGCGCTTGCACGAGGAGCTCGCGGCGAGACGCGCGCTGGAAGAGCGCGTGGACGGGTACGAACACGCGACGAAGCGCCTGGAGGGCATGGTCGCCGAGCTCGAGGTGGCGCTGCGCGAGGCTCGCGAGATGTGCGTCGCCGCGAAGACGGCGTCGCACGCGGCCGCGGCGGAGCGCGCGGCGTCGGACGCGGCGAAGGAGGCGAGGACGCCGACGAAGGGCGACTTCTCTCGCGGCCCGAGCCCGGGCAGCAGCGGCGGGTCGTCGTCGTCGCCCGCGTCGGACGCGGTGGAGAGCGTCGCCGCCGCCGCCGCCGCGGACGCGGCGAAGGGCGCGATGCGCGACGCCGTGGAAGCCGCGGAGCGCGAGGCGAGCGCGGCGAGGGAGGACGCGGCGACCGCGCGCGCGGCGCTCAGCGCGATGAAGATGGAGATGGAGTCCCTCCGCGCCGCGTTGGACTCGCGAAGGAGCGACCTCGGGGCGACGCGGAGCGAGTGCGAGTCCCTGCGTTGGAAGGTGCTCGAGATGGAAGAAGACGCGCGGGTGTCCCCGTCGCCGCGGAAGCCGATCCCGAGCGACAGCCCGTTCGCGTCCGCGCGCACGTTCAGCCGGTTCGGAAAGGAGGCTGCGGAGACGGCGGCGGCGGCGGCGGCGTCCCCCGCGGCGGTCGCCGTCGGCGGGAAGATCCTCGCGCTGACCCCTCCCGCGGCGGAGACCGAGACGGCGGCGGCGGACGCGACGGCGACGGCGTCGGCGAAGGACAAACTCGAGCGCTTAGAAGCGGACGTCGCCGCCGCGCGCGCGAATCTCGCCGATCGCGACGTCGCGCTCGCGAAGGCGATCACGGAGATCACGCGGTTGAAAGCGACGCGAGTCTCGAAAGCGAGAGCGGAGCACCTGACGCAGGCGAAGACCGCCGCGGAGGAAGAAGTCGCCGCGAAAATCGCGGAGCTCACGAGCGAGCGACGGAAAGTTCGCGACCTCCTCGCGGGGAAACGCAAGCTCGAGGAAGCGGCCACGGAGGCGGACGCCGCGCGCGAGCGCGCCGAATTCTCCGCCGCGGAAGCGATCGCGGAGGTCGCGGCCGCGCGCGAGGCTGCGGAGACGTCTAAGGCGGCGCAAGCCGCCGCGGAGGCGACGGCGGCGAGGTACGCCCACTGCGCCGCCGCCGCGGAGACGGCGTTCATCGACGTCCCGCCGATCGACTTGAACTCGCCGACGCCGCCTTCTTTGGACTTCCTCTCCCCGGTCAAACTAGCGCCGGTGAAGACGGTCGAGCCGTCGAATCCGTCGACGGAAGACGCGACGACGAACACGACGCCGAAGAAGATACCCGCGCCGCCGGCGCCGGTGAGGATCCGCGTCGACGCGGAGGTCGACACCGGGGTCGTATCGCCCGCGGGCGGGAAGAAGTTCGCCGCCGCGTTGATGGCGTACACGTCGCGTCTTCGCGACGACGTCTCGAAAGCGGAGGCGGAGGCGGAGGCGCACAAGGCGCACGCGGAACGGATGCGAAACGAGATTGCTCGCTTGGCGAAGGACCTGCCGTCGAAACACGGCAAGGGGAAAACCGGCGGGGAAACCGCGGCGGAGAGCGACGCCGTCGTCGTCGCCGCGAAAGCCTCCGCGGCGAAGCTCGAGACGAAGGCGGTGTACTACAAGACGATCGCGAAGAAGTGCTACCACAGGATGAAGAAGCAGAAGGAGGCGTACGAGCTTCAGATCGAGGGGTTGAGAAAGGAGCTCGAGGTGCACAATCACAGCGCCGTGGCGGAGACAGATCTTTCTCTCGCGTCGACCGCGGTGGGAGGACCGAGCCCGGGACGGGTGATCCCGCGCCGGTCGCAGTTCAGGTGATGAAGGAAGATACACACATTTTAACACGAGGGGGTGTTGGGTAGGGTACGATACTTAGGATTCGAACGAACGAATAACGATAGACACACGCGTAAAAGAATTTGTTGGGTTGAAATGTTTATTTCAACAAAGAATCGTCGCGAACGCTCGTCCGCTGCTGCGTGCGGTTAGTGTACAGAAACCCCTCTCTCTCTTCTTCGATTCGCGATTCATTTAGAACAGCGCGACGCCCTTCACGGCCTCGAACGCGAGGAGGGACGCCATGCCCACCATCGCGGCGCGGCCGTTGAGGAGCTCCTTCTGCTGGTTGAAGGGACCCGCGGCCGGCGGCTTGGTGTTGCTGCAGTAGGAGATGAGCGTGCCGCCGACGATGAGCATCGTGACGACGGCGACGCCGACCGGGGACTGCGCGACCTGCTGGCCGACGGTCTCGCCGGTGGCGATCTCGCAGCCGAGGGCGGCGACGAAGCCGATCATCGCGAGGCGGCCGTTCATGAGCTCCGGGCCGGACGCCACGAAGTTGGTCGCGGCCGGGACCTGGGCGAACGCGAACGCGTCGCCGAGGGAGAGGGAGATGTCCGAGTCCGCGGTCGCGCCCGCGGCCCACTCCGGGAGGTCGCCGGTGACGGTGGACGCCTGGTACGTGTTGCCCGCGGCCTTCGCGGCCTCGTACTCCTCGGGGGTGGCGCGCTGGCCGTCGCCGTTCTTGTCGGTGAAGAAGACCTCGCCGCCGGAAGATTTCTGCTCCGGCTCCGCGGCCGCGCGCACGGAGCGGCGGTTCGCGGAGGAGGCGACGGTCGCGCGGGCGGCGACGGTCGTGCGGGCGGCGACGGTGAAAGCGGACATGATGTTGAAGATGTGGTGTTGGTGTTGGTGGGCGTGTGGAAGCGCGTTGAGGTGTGACGCCGCTGTCGACGTCGACGTCGACGAAAACGTTCGGAAACGCGTTTGATGACGTCGACGAAACAGAACTGCTCGCGGCGCGAACCGTCGGAACTGCCACGTCTGCACGTGGCACCGGCAGTCCGGTGCCGACGCCGACCATCGCGGTCGGCGTCGCGCGCCACTTCCGCCCGCGCCGAGACCGACCGACGCGCCCGGTGGTCATGAAGGTCGCGCTCGCATCGCGGACGCCGCCGCCGACCGCCTCGACGCCGCCGCGGACCAGACGCGGCAGAACCCAGTGGCGACGCAGTCTGGTCGCGCGTGCTGGCGTCGGCGGACCAGACGACCCGGCGGTAATCCAACCTCTGATCCCACGACATTTGGATTCGGGCGCCGACGCGTCATCGAGCGCGTCCTCGAGCGCGTCCACGTCGTCGTCGTCGTCGTCGTCCACGCCGGTGTCGCTCGGCCGTCGCGTTCTCCTCTCTAGCGCCGCCGCGTCGCTCGGCGCGGGCGTCGTCGGCGCGAACGTCCCGACGTTCGACGCGGCCGCGAACGCGCCGGCGTGGACGTGCCGGTGCGGCGGGTGCGCGCGTGCGATGACGGCCATCGTGGACGCGGACCCGGTCCTCCTCGCGGAGTTTGATCGACAGAGGAACGCGAAACAGGACGTTCTGTTCGCTAAAGGGATGAACGGCGGGATGGGCGGGTACGAGTCCGCGGTCGCGGCGAGGAAGAACGACCTGTTCGAAGACGTCTTCGCGTCGCTGCCGAAGGGATCGAACGTCGAGGCGACCGTCGTCGAGGTCGGCATGGGGACGTTCCCGAACGCGCGGTATTACTTCGACGGCGGACGTCGCGGCGGGAGGAAACTAGACATCGTCGGCGTGGACCCGAACGACGCGATGGAGTCGTTCGCGCGGTCGAACCTCGCGAAGGCGAACGAAGCGTTCGGCGGCGGCGGCGGCGAGGACGCGTCGCTGCGAATCGTCCACGGCGTCGCGGAGGCGCTGCCGCTGAAGGATAACAGCGCGGACGCGGTCGTGTGCACGCTCACGCTGTGCAGCGTGCTCGATCAAGTCGCGGCGGTGAGCGAGATCAAGCGTATTTTGAAACCGGGCGCGCCGTTCATGTTCATCGAGCACGTCCTGAGCGAGGACGACCCTCGACTCGCGGCGCAGCAGATCAGCCTGAACGGCATGCAAGTCGCGATGGCGGACGGGTGCCACCTCGACCGTAAGACGTTGGACGTGATCGACGCCGCGGGGTTCGCGTCCGTGCGCTCGGAGCGGTTCACGTTGCCCGGGTTCGGGCTCATCTCCTCGCAAGTCGCTGGGATCGCGATAGTTTAGTCAACCTATCATAGAATTTATTTGGCATGCTTAGCTGCGACCAGAACACTTCCTCCGAAAGAGCCGCGAACAGAGCGAGCGGAGCGCTGGCACGCGCTCGCCATCCTCCGCGGACGGAATGGCGGAGGAGATGATCGACGTCGCGCTCGAGAGCGAGCGCGGCGTCCCACCGTCAACCACGGGCGCGGAGATGCCGACACCCACGCTCGCGGGCCCGTCGCGTCGCTCCTTGGACGGTGCCGATGATCACGTTGATAATTACGACGCCGCGCCGGGCGAGACCCCCGAGGCGGCCGCGGGGGACGAGCGCGATGACGTCCCTCTGATGGCTCGCGCGTCGTCGTCGTCCGGAAACGGCATCGGCACCGGCACCGGCGTCGGCGGCGGCATGGTCGCCCTGGAGCTCTCCTCGCACGGCGACGGCGCGCTCGGAGACGCGGTCCTGGACGATTCGCAGTGGCGATGGAGGCACACGGTGTCGTACTGGGTGTGCGTGTGCTTCATCCTCGGGTCGCTGCTGTTCGTCTCCGGGTGCGCGTTCTGGTACAAGAAGTACGAGTACGAAGCTAGAGAGCGCGCGCTCGTGACGTACCCGTTCCTCGCCGGCGCGTGCTGCTTCACGTGCGGGTCCTACCTCGGCGTGTTCACCGCCGTCAACCTCGGTCGGAACGGAAAGAGCGTGATGTGGGAGTGGGCGCCGCACAAGGACGGGTTCTTAGGGTACCTGTGCTACCTCATCGGCGCGCTCGTGTTTAACATATCGTGCATCGAACCCCTGGACGCGTTCTCGGACCTCCCTTCGTGGATGAAGCGCGAGATGGCGTGGGGCGCCGCGGAGGTCGGGTCGTTCTTTTTCATCCTCGGCGCCGCCGTGGAGGTGAAACGCAACGGCGTGTCCGACGTTCGAGCCGCGATCGAGGACGGGACGTGGATGACGCTGCCGTTTTGGGTGTCATGGAACAACCTCTTCGGCGGGTGCTTCTTCTTCATCGCCGCGGTCGCGGGCAGGTTCGACCCGACGTCTCCGGGGTGGGTGTACACGACGTACCTTATAGGTTCGATGAATTTCTTCGTCGCGTCGTCGCTGATGATGTACATGTGGAAGGGCGAGCAGTACGGCCTGGGGTTCATACCTTCGATCAACCGCGTGTTACCTATCCGCGGGTACGTCCGCGAGGGCGACGACGGCGACGGCAAGGAGTACCGGAAAGTCAGCGTCGTGCAATATTGTTTCCTTCAGGCGTACATAGCGTTGACGGCGGCGTCGTTCGTGGACTTTTGCTTCGCCACGCAAGGCGGGTTCACCGCGTACGAGAAGTACGACGGCGTCGCGCGGTGGCACGAGGTGATCGCGTCGTTGATGGGGCTGTACCTCTCCGCGGGTCTGCTGTTCATGGCGAGCGTGTTGCACCACGCCCCGCGGGTGCAGCCGTTCGATAAGCTCCTGTGGTGGGCGCAGGCGTTCGCGGTGGCGAAGCTCGCGCAGATCACGGTGAGCGTGTCGATCTCGTACAACGCGGAGGCGTAGTGGTTGGGTGGGGGTAGAGAGGGGACGAGCATAGCGCGCGGGTCTTGAAACGCAGGGACCGCGTAGAACGTAGCGTAGAGAGAAGAGGACGAGGCAGAGGCGAAGGACACCGCCATTTGATAAAAATCCCAGGCGGCGGCTCATGTGTAGGTGTGGATTTTCCGACACTTGAACTACACGTACAGCAGGAAAGAGGAAACCCTCGCCTCCTGCCGCCGGGCGCACACGACTCGCGCGCCGCACGAACGCCATGGCGACCGCGCGATTTCTTTTGCTCGTCGTCGGCGTCCTCCTCGGCCTCACCGCCGCGGAGGGACGCCATCTTCGCGCGATGACGATCGAGCAGAAAGGATCGAACTCGGATATGGAAATTTCCGAAGGGCAGCTCCATCAAGCTCCCTCAAGCCTCAAGCAACACGAGCGCTCGACGCATCGCGCCGCGGCCGGGGACACGACGACGTCCGCGCTCGCGGACCGCGCGTCGCGGTCGAGCTCCAAGTCCGCGTCGGAGATCTTCCTGAGCGAGTACGAGGACAAGGACGGCGCGAACGCGTCCGCGGTTTCGCCGTCGCCGTCCGCGTCGGACGCGTCCGAATCGCACGTCGAGCGCCTCCTCGAGCGATGCGCGAGGAACAACGCGGTCGCCATCTTCAGCTGCAATCAAGAGCACGCCCACCTGTGCCGCGTCGCGGCCGCGAACTTGGACGACCGCGGCGTGGGCCGCCTCGCGGTCGCGGCGGATCAGCGCACGTGCGACGAACTCAAGGTGGACGCGGACGGGGATAAGTGCTGCGTCGTCGCGGAGGAAGCCGCCGCGGCTGGGCACGAGATGCACGCGACGCGGTGGGAGTACGTCGAGCTCTCGCTCTCGCTCGGTGTGGACGTCATCCTTCAAGACTGCGACGTGATGTGGCGCGTGAACCCGGTCGACACGTTCCGCGCGTCGACCGACGTCGGCGTCGTCGTCCTTCGCGAGCGCGGGACGAACCACCCGTTTCACGCCGGGATGGGGTGGTACCGCGCGGATTCCCCCGCGGTGTTCAGGCTCGTGAGGGACGTCAACGAGCGCATCGATCACGCGCGCGCGGCGGAGACTAACCTGACGAAGCTGCGCGTCGTCGGCGTGGACGTGGACGCGAAAAAGTGCGGCGCCCCGGACGCGCTCGCCGCGTTCGCGGACGACAGAGCCGTCTTGAACGACGCGATCGAGAGCTCCGCGATCGACGCGGACGTGTACACGCGCGCGAGGGTGGAGTGCGACCCGGACGGCAGGGACGTCGGCTTCGCGTGCGTGGAGGAGTTCGCGGAGACCGGGTGCGTGACGTTGGAGAAGAAGTCGTCGTTCGAACGAGGGAAGCCGGAACCCCCCGGCTGCCGCGGCGGCGCGGATGCAGAGGACGGCTTCGCGAGTAAGATATTCGACGGCGTCGCGCGGCGTCGATCGTTGCTCTACGCCGACGCCGCGACGACGCGACGTGCCAAGACGGGCGATGGCAAGGCGTGCGTCGCCGCGGACGACGTCCTGTCGTCCTGGCAGTGGAGCGGCAACCACAGCGGAAAGCTCGGTCGGTGGAACCCGAAAACCGCGAGCGACGCGACGCTCGGGTATCACTTCGTGAACTGCTGCGCGACGATCGCGGAGAAGTTGCGCACGATGGAGCTCGTGCGCAAAGGTCAGAAATACCCACACCCGGAAACACGCGAAGCCTCGAGCGAACCCTCGAGCGCGCCCGCGAAGGCGCCCTCGCCGTACGAACGCGACGCGAAAGCCCCGCCGCCGCCGTTCGCGTCGTCGAAAAGCGCCGACGCGCCGTCGCGGAAAGATACGACGAGCACCGGCGGATTGTTCGACGAGAAAGAGAAGGAGGCGATCGACGCCGCGGCGCATTTCCACGGCGAGAACGAGTCGAAAGACGAAAAACCCGTGGACAAATACGGTGATACCAGCGCGGGCGCGGACGAAGCCCAAGACGAGAAATTCGATGAGAAATACGGCGACACCAACGAGAAACTCGATGAGAAATACGGCGACGATAAGTACTCGGTCGACGGCACCGATACCAAGTACGACGCCGCGAAGTACGACGACGCGAAGTACGACGACGCGAAGTACGACGACAAGGAAAACAGCGGAACCCTTGAGCGCGCGGACGCTTCTTCGCGTGGACCAAGCGACGCGCCGGACGCCCCCCGATATCCAGGGGTCGCACAGCGCGCGCGATGAATTGAATGAATAGTTACCTAAGTTATCTATCGTTACCCCCCGTTCCCTCGTTCTTCTCCGACCACGCGCGCTCCTTTCTCTCTTCCTCGCGAACCCACGCGAGCGCGGCGTGTATCGTCTCGCACGTCAAAAATATCGACGCGTGCAGCGGAAACGCCCGCAACAACGCGGTCTCGATCCCGCGGAAGAAAACGAGCGCCCCCTCCGCTCTCAGGCTCTGCATCGCGCAGTCTGCCATCCCGCCGTACGTCCCCGGCGGGAAAGCTTGTATCCTCGACTTCACGACGTCCAGCGGGTACGTCAGCGTCCATTGCGTCACCCCGGCCATCCCTCCGGCGAGGACGATCCCTGCGGTCTCGTACTCCGCGCCGACCGCGGTGTCGCACGCGCGTCGTATGGAGTCGTACGTCAAAAAGTACACCGCGCACTGCGGGACCTCTCGCGCGATCGTCGCGCCCGTGCCGGTGAATAGCCCTCTCCACGCGCCGTGCTCTCGCGCCAACGTCGCCGCCGTGCGCATCGTCCCTCGGAACTTCTCGGGGACCTTCCCGGTCCCGCAGCTCGACTCCGCGACTTGCTGCACGGTCTTCACCCTCTCCGCGGGACCTCTGACGAACGAGCTCGTCAGCCCCGCGGCGCCGCCGGCGATCAGGCCCGCGATCCACGGGTTCGACACCAACGCCTTCGTCTCCGCGACCGCGTTTCCTCCCCGTCCTCCGCCGGCGCCGGCGCCGGGGCCGGGGCTGCCGCCGCCGCCGCCCCCTCCTCCTCCCTCGCGCAGGTACCGCAACACCGTCGTGTTCGTCGAGAACGCGACGGCGTTGATGACGCCGTACGCGACCATCGGCGCGCCTATGCCTCGGTACAGCGCGAGCGGTCCGTCTCTTCGAACGAGCGACGAGGCGACGCCCATCGCGGACGTCCCCGCGTTCGTCTGCACCCGGCTCTTCACCGTGTCTATGGGGTGCACGACGGTCAGGCCGACCATCCCAGCTATTTGGCCCTGCAAGAAGAAGCGACGCGAGCGCCGGGGACGTGAGTTTCGCGTCGCGTGGTGGGGGGGGCGGGCGGAAGGCGAGACGGCGGACGGCGGCGAAAGTTTGAGAAGGTTTTTCGGAGAAATCGCGCGGGTGAGATCCGCACCGCGACCGCGTGCGCCCACGCCGGAGCGCTCTCCTTGTCCACCCCGGGCATGGCGGCGTGCTCGCGGGGACCTCCTCCCGCTCGAACCCACCTCCGCCGGGTGCCCGCCGACTGTCGCGCGCCCTCTCGAACTGGAGGAATAAAGCGATAGCGCCGAAGATGATGACGTCTGGTCCCGGCCGCCACAAACCGCACTTTTTCGCGCACTCCACATTCGCTCTGAGCCACTAGTCGCCCGCGCGCGTCGCGCCCGATGGCTGGCGCGATGGCGGCGGTCGCCGCGGGTCCGGTCGCGCTCCGCGCGCCCACCGCGAGTCACTCCGCGCGTTTCCGCGCGCGTGGCGTCGGCGTTCGCGACGGACGCCGCGTCCGGCGTGAACCGCCGATAGTAGTGTCACCGCCACCAGCGGGCTCGCGACGTCTTCGATCAATCGGCACTTCAGCCGTCCGTCCTCTTCCCCGTCGTCGTCGCGGAGACGACCAAACGACGCGCGCGATCCCGGTAGACGTCGTCGACCCGTTTGGGATGTCCCCCGAAGCGTGGGAGCTGCTCGAAGGGAACCTCTTCGGCGCGAGTCTGTTCCCTTACCTCGCGTTCTTGTACTTTCTCGATCGCGACGAGTGCGCGATACCGCCGAGGGCGATGTTCGGGTTCAAGTTCCTCCTCGTGTTCGTGTTCGGGACGATCCCGGGGGCGATATACGCGAAAGTCGCGTACGACGACATCCTCGCGAACGTGGACTGGCTGCACGGGCCCGCGGAGTCGCTGCTGACGATGACGAACCTCCTCATCGTCGTCGGCATGCGCGAGGGCTTGCGCGAACGCAGAGCGCACGGCGACGGCGGCGACGGCGACGGCGACGGCGGCGGCGAGACGCGAAGGCGGAGGCCGACAGTGGACGGGAGCTCCGTCGGCGGCGCGCTCCTCGGGTGGATCGCCGTCGCGAGCGTCGGGAGCGTGGCGCTCGTCGGGGGCGTCGACGCCGCGCGCGCGCTCGGGACGGACGGCGCGAACGCGATCGCCGAGGCGGCGTCGTTTTGGCGCCATGCCGAGCCTTCGAACGCGCTGTCGCTGCCGACGTGGGTGATTCACGTCTCGTCGCTCATCGAGTGGCTCGTCGCGATGGGGTTGATATGGGAGTACGCGGACGTCAGCGGGAAGCGGGCGTACAAAGGGCTGACGTGGGGTATGATCCCGGGGCACGCGAGCGGCATCGCCGCGTGCACGTTTCATCTGTTCTACAACGCTCCGGTGTTGAGCGCGGTGGTGGCGACGCAGGCGGGGCTGACCGTGTTCGGGAACGTCACGCTCGCGATCGCGGCGTATCACATCGCGGTCGAGGGCGGCGCGACCGGGTTGCTGCCGTGGGAGAACGGTTTCGTTTCTCCGTGGAGGAGCCGCGGGGAGGAGGGCGGCGACGAGAAGGACGCCACGGGCGCGGGCGCGGGCGCGGGCGCGGGCGCGGCGAGTGGTTCGACCGTCGAGCCGCGCGTCGGCGATGCCGATGCGAGCGGCGTGGACGTGCGATCGCAGGGCGTCTCCGGGGGCATGGTCGGATGGGAGAACCTCGGCGCGCTCTGGGCGAAGGACTCGGACGCGGTTTTGATCGCGAAGCTGTTCGTCGTGTCCACGGCGTTCTCCGCGGCCGTGAAGTGGGGATCTTTAGAAGTAGATCTTCCGTTCGAGCCGAACATCTGGATCGCGTTCGCGATCGTCTTCGGGCCGACGCTTTTGAACTGCGCGAAGTGGCAGAAGATCAGCGCGGAGGAGGACGAGGTGGACGGCGGGTTGGCAACTAGTCTAGACGAGAGCGAAAATTAGTTCAGTTATCCACATTTTCTCGGCGAACAGAAAAGAACGAGAAGCCACGACACTCTCCTGAGCGCGTTCCGCGGCTCGTATCCGACGCGCGCGATGATGCGCCCCTCCTCGCCCGCGTCCACGATCAAGGCTCTCGTTCTCGCCCTCGTCGTGGTGCTCGCGTTGTCGTCCGCGCCTCTTCCAGTGGAGGCAGCGTCCGTGAGAGTGGTCCCCTTCAGTTTCGAAGTCGGCTTATCTGGACTGAGCGTGAGGTCGTTCACGCCGTGGGTCCGTCGCGATTTGTGCCTCGCGTACACGAACTTCCTCAAGATCGATAGGAAGGTGCGCGCGCCGCGAGCATCGCCGCTCGCGCGTTGGATCCGTCCCCAGCCGCGAACGCCGTCCGAGAGCGCGACGCCTTGCTCTTTGTTCCTTCCGACGACTTCAACCCACAGTTTTTCCGCTCACGTTTCCGCGCTCACGTGACTCCGTTCGTACGCCGCAGTGGTGCGTCGTCGAGTCAGTGCGTCGACGCGGCTCGTATCGCAATCAGGTGAACGTGATCATCGTCATCAACTTCCCGACGTGGGTCACCGGCGGGGTGAGATACCAAACGAGGCGGTTGTCTACCGCGCTTCGAACCAACCCGCGGCAGATATTGGTCGCGGGCCGCAGCGCCGGCAGTCGGAACTACTTCAACGCCGTACAGAACGTCAACGTGAACGTGAACACGAACGTGAACAATCTTCCGCCTCCGACGCCGATTCCTGATCCGCCGCCGCCAGATCCGTTACCTCCTGATCCCACACCCGTGGACCCGGAGCCGGAGCCGGAGCCGGAGCCCGCGCCGGAGCCCGAGCCCGAGCCCGAGCCGG
>Ga0181559_10001645_pt1 | contig 21949 bp, 22 predicted proteins | sample 011ome_21_FD_133752 | JGI IMG/M metagenome (GOLD analysis project Ga0181559, IMG submission 133752) | Coastal salt marsh microbial communities from the Groves Creek Marsh, Skidaway Island, Georgia - 011508AT metaG (megahit assembly) | ecosystem: Environmental > Aquatic > Marine > Intertidal...
AAGGGATCGATAATCCACGTATATTCCGTTAATTCACGATTTTCCGAGGCTGATTCTTCACCAATTATGGTACTATTGGGGAGGGCTTTCAACAATGCCTCAACCAACATTTGCTCGCTTTGTTGATCAACAAAGCTAACAAGTTGATTTAATGACTTATCGTTTACGGCCTCCGCCTTTACCTTATTCCAGTTTTCTAACTGAAAAGCGCCTACGGTATCGCAGGCGCTTTTCATCGATTCTAAAATTTGTTGCATCTAATTAACAATGTTCTGAATAGGCGCCCATTAGGTTATCGGCCAGCATTTCTGCCGTGCGTCCTTCAATCATGTGACGTTCTACCATATGTACCAATTCTCCGCCTTTAAACAAGGCCACGGCAGGAGATGAAGGAGGAAATGGAACCATATACTCTCTAATTTTAGCGGTTGCATCGGTATCTTGACCGGCAAATACTGTAAGTAATTTTGCTGGCTTTTTGTCTCCTTGTAAACTGTGTAACACTCCTGGTCTGCAACTACCTGCCGCGCAACCGCAAACCGAATTTACAACAACTAAAGTTGTATCGTTATTGCCATTCATTGCATTTACTACGTCATCAGCTGTTTTCAACTCGGTAAAACCGTTATTGGCTAACTCGGCTCTCATTGGAGCCACCATCATTTCTGGATAAGGCATATTTATTATTTATTAATTCGTTTCAATTTGGTTCAATCTGATAGCATGGAAAACACACAATCTAGATTACAAAGTTCGGGAAAATTTATTCATTGAAATGAAAGCCGGTCGAATTAACCTAATTGTTTAATCGAAAATTGGTTTTTCCTCAACTAATGAATTTCTCCCCATTAACAAATACGGATTCTACTTGATTTTGTCCCACAAAATAAGGTATTTTAGCAAGCGAATTTTCTGATTTCATAACAAGAAAGTCAGCCCTACAACCTTTGGCCAAACTTCCAACGCTATCTGTAAGTCTCAATGCCGCGGCTGCATTTACCGTTATAGCATGAAAAGCTTCTTCTGGGGTAAGTTTCATTTGCGTGCATGCTAAAGACATTACCATTTGTAGGGAATGTACCGGACTTGAACCTGGGTTAAAATCTGTTGCCAATACCAAAGGAAGTCCTTTTTCAATCATCTTTCTGCCTTCGGCATAGGGCAATCCTAAGAAGTAAGAAACACCGGGTAGAGCCACGGGCAAAGTTCCCCCAAAATCAGATTTGAAACTCTCTAGCAATAAATTCCATTCTTCCTCTCGGGTAAATTCCAAGTGGTCAACACTCCAACATTCATTAGATACTGCCACCTGAACTCCACCGCTATATCCCAGCTGATTGCCGTGAATCTTTGCGGGCAATCCATATTTTCTTCCACCTTGAATAACTTTAGTTGCCTGTTCTTGACTAAAAAATCCATTCTCACAAAAAACATCAATATGGTCGGCTAGATCTTCAGCAATTATGGTGGGCAGCATGTCTTTGATTACCAATTCTACATAATCGTCTTTGCGTTCTTTAAATATTTCTGGAAATGCATGTGCCCCTAAAAAAGTGGCTCTAATGGTTATTGGGAAAGCTGCTTTAAGTCTTTTAATCACGCGCAACATTTATAGTTCGGCATCAACACTTAGGCCATATCCGCTTTTAATTTCAAGCGTGGTAGTGCCATTTAGGATCATTTTTTGAACTCTCTCCTTTGCGCGGTTAAATAATTCATCTTCCGAAATTGCACGTAGTTTCCGAGCCGAATTCAATATTCCTCCTCCCGCTTCGGCAATTTCTTCATAGCTGGCCCCTTTGATGCGCATCACGAATTCTTCCTCTCTAGGCACTGCAAAAACCGTGTGGGTATGGCTATCCACAAACCCGGGCAATACTTCTCGATTTCCTAAAGAAATAATCGCATCCGATTCGGGAGCATTTTCCATCTTACCAAAATCCAATACACAACCATTCTCCACCAATAAATAGGCATTTTCAAGGCTTTCCAATTGATTCATTGCAGACCCAAACTTGACTGCGTTAGAAATACCTATTAATCGAGAAATATCGGTGAAAAGCGTTTTCATAATGCGAATATACAAAACCCCAATTCGGAAGTGCTTAAATTTGAACTTATGGATTCTTCTGAGAAACTCATTTCGGTATTAAAAACACCCATCCAAAAAGAGCCCAATGTTTTTATTGCTCCTAATGCAACCGTAATTGGAAATGTTACGTTAAAAAGCAAAAGTAGCATTTGGTTTGGGGCCGTTTTAAGAGGCGATACAGACCAAATTACGGTAGGAGAACGCAGCAATATCCAAGACAATGCGGTTTTACATGCCGATCCAGGGGACCCTTGTACTATAGGAAATGATTGTGTTATAGGTCATTCAGCAATTGTGCACGGCGCCACGCTTGAAAACAATGTTTTAGTGGGTATGAATGCCACGGTATTGAACAATGCTCAAATTGGGAAATACTCCATTATTGGAGCCAATGCATTGGTGCCGGCAGGAACCATCATTCCGCCCTATTCACTTGTGTTAGGGGTTCCTGCAAAAGTTGTAAAAACCTTGAATTCGGAAGTTGAAGTCAAAATCCAAAACAACGTAGATGAATACGTAAATCGAGCCGCATCGTATATCCAATACTACCGCGAAATAAACGGATAATTCAAGCGTTTTAATCACGTATTGCTTATTATTGTAAGCCCACTAAATGCCAAGGACCAAATATTTCTATAACCAAAAGAGTTTGAGCTTCGAAAAGGTCTCTGAAAACAGGGGCTATGTTTTGTGGCGTTTTTTGGGAATTAGCTCTTTGATTATCGTTAGCGTGGTCATCCTAAGCGTAATCATAAGTCGTTACATAACAGACTCCTACGACGATGTTTTAGACAGAAAAACCAAAGCTGCTGAGTTTGAGATTAAACAATTACAACGTGATTTACGAGAATTAGATGCATTCTTGTTGGACTTGCGAGAAAAAGACGAAAATATTTACCGCGCCATTTATGGCGTTGCACCTCCAAAGGTTAACGAAACCGACCAAAACGATTATCAAGAATTATTAAAGTTGACGCACGGCGAAGCACTCCAAAAATTAAAGAAAAGAATTTCAGAACTTAAAGCATTGAGCACTTCCCAAGAAAAAAGCTACCAGCAACTTACTAAACTCATTTCCCAACGTTCTGACTTGGTGAATTCTATTCCAGCTATAATGCCTGTTGCTAATAAAGACTTAAAGCGCATGGCAAGTGGGTTCGGTTATCGTTTAGATCCCTTTTATCACACCTTCACCTTTCACGGTGGCATGGATTTTACAGCAGAAACGGGCACAGAAGTATACGCCACTGGAGATGGTCGTGTGGTAAAACGCAAAACCGACGCATGGGGATATGGAAATCATTTAATTGTAAATCACGGGCATGGATATACAACTGTTTATGCACACCTCTCACGTTTTGCTGTAGCAAACGGCACTAAAGTAAAAAGAGGGCAGCTTATCGGTTACGTAGGAAGCACAGGTCGTTCCACAGGCCCACACCTGCACTATGAAGTGCGCAGAAATAATAACCCATTGAACCCTGCATTTTTCTACCGTAATGACTTGAGCGATGAGGATTATCAAAAAATGCTGGAGTTATCTCAAAGAGAAACCAATCGATTCGACTAAATATGGAAGCACCTACAAAAAAATACTTCAAAATTGGGGAAGTGGCCGAAATGCTCGGTGTTAATGCTTCCACGTTGAGATTCTGGGAGAAAAACTTCCCTCAGATTCAACCCATGAAAAATAAAAAGGGCGATAGGATCTACCAACTCAAGGACATTGAAATCTTAAAAGAGATTTATTATCTTACACATAACAAAGGAATGCGATTGGCGAATGCCAGCAAAAAAATCAGTAAAAACCCAGATAAAACGGACGATAAGCTGAAGCTCATTCAAGAATTGCGACACTTTAAAGAGAAACTAATACAACTCAAAGAACAACTGGAATGAAGAGGTGGGTATGGCTGTTGGGAACGATTTCGTCAATTTCATTTGCACAAATCGCAAATTCCCAATCCCATCCCAAAGAAACCAACTATACGCTTATTAATGAACCATTTTACAATGGATTTTTTCCCAACTTCAAGCCAGGTTTTGCACTAGGCACATTCACAGAAAATACATTCGTTGGTACGGATATCCATTCAACGCAATTTTGGGGTCAAATCAATTTTCGCACCCGGCAACATCGAATTTCTGCCGATTATTCAGGCAGCCCCGATTGGAATCAAACTCGAATAGCCACATCAAATTTTATACGAATAAACCCTAAATGGTCGATAGGGGCAGAATTGGGTTGGACTCAGAATCCAATTTCTCACAACTTTTTGGATGGCGGTTTGCATACCCAATACAAAAACAAACAAATCCGCTTGGTGGCAAGCGCAATTCTATCTAAAAGCCACGCACAATCTACTTTAGGAGGATGCTACAACGGACAGAATTTTTTAATTGGCCTTTTTGCTATGAATGAAGGTCAATCCACTCAAGCTCATGCCTATGCTCAAATACCTTTAATCGAGAATTTGGATATGGTATTTTGTCTTAGTAGCGGGAATAAACCCTTTGGGTTTTCGGTATTACACCGTTTTCAAAATTTCCATCTGCAAATCGGCGGAAATTGGCGTAGTACCCTTGAAACATTACAACTATTTTTTCAATTGCAATATGTGGGTCAAGTTAGTGGGGATGATAATTTGCGGGCTGCCGTTTCGAGCGGCGACAGCCCAAATAGAAGAATTTCAAGATGAATGGAATGAGAAAAACAGCGCGATTTGGGAGACCTTAGAGTTCAACAACAAATTAAATCTTAATAAGACTTCTGTTGATGAACTAATTGCCTTCGGGTTTGCAATGGAACAAGCTCAATGTATGCTCGATCATCAGGAAAAATTTGGCAACTGGCACCATGAATCTGAATTACAACAATGCCATATTGAATTGGAATTTATTCGAACCCATAGACAAGACTGGTCTCCGATTCTGGTAGATAGGCGGTTAACCTATTTTATGGAAAATCGAAAAACACCTTATATCCCAAAACTATCCGTTACATCCAGTTTAAATAACAACTTGGGGAGTTTAAAGAATCCAACGTGGCATTCACAGATCCAATTTAAATGGGGGAAATTAGCGCGCCTTGTCTACACGACTCAAACCGATGCGGGAGAGAAATCTTTAGATTTCCAAACAGCCGCATTGGAAATAAATTCACTTAAACACCTTAAGAAATTAGTTGTGGGGAAATACCAATGGAATTGGAATCACGGCTTGGTATTTGCCGCCCCTTATTCAATTGGCAGAAGTTACAATCTCGGATCTTGGGTGAATAATTACCAAGAGTTGCGGTCTGCCATTTCAACAAATGAAGATCAAGGTGTATGGGGATTGGGCAGTACTTGGCAAATTCGCAAAAATGAATTTTACGTCTCTTTGGGTACGGCTAAAATTGACACCAGATTAAATGAATCGGGTACATCCTTTTTAAAAAGGAATTATGGCGGCTTGCATATTAGTGAATTGGAAAAATCGCGGAGGCATAACAATCAACTTAATCAAATATTTGGAGGCTGGAAACATCAATTCCAAAACCACTCCTTTAATTTTTCCGGAGTTTATTACACGTATTCCATTCCGAGATTTCGAAATTTTGATAGCATTAATCATGAATACATTTATGAATTTCAGCATACGTTAAATCGTTTCCTTAAGGGAAAAATGCTATTTAATATCGCCGCCAACAATTCAGGGAATTGGTCGTTCTATTCAGCGGGAGCTTGGAGTTTGAGTTCAAAATTTGATCTTGCATTTAGAATTCAATCGATTCCTGAGTCATTTTACTCGCCTGAACGCTCTCCCTTTTCACAAATCGACATTGGCAGCAAAACTTCGGAAATAGGTTTCGATTTTAATCCTAATAAACAACATTGCCTCCAAATTAGAAGTATTCAAATTTGGAATATTTCACAATTGAGTTATCCGAGAGATGACCATAATTCCTTCAATTGGACGATGCAGTATATCCATAAAATCAATCGAAGCGATTACGTTCAGTTTCGTTGGAAGAAAACACATTCTATAATTGGGCATCCGCTTGCCCAAGTATTTATCCAAACCAAACTGAATATCGGTTCTAAATTCACATCTCGATTCGTTTTCTTGCAGAATAGGCCTTCAACAACTAATGAAGAGAATACGGCACTTCTTGCACAAATAAGCGGTAAAATTGGCCCTTTAAATTTACAATTATATACCGTTAGATTTTTCAGTGCATCACCCATGTATTTAACCTTGCCTTCTGCACAATTTCCATGGAAATTGGGTGTTTTCACAGGAAATGGAACAAATTTTGGTTTCGTATTGAGATACAGAGTGCATAAAAATGCGCGCTTATTATTTTCATTGGATGCTACCAAGAAAAATTCTTTCCTTGAGGACCAAAGCCAAAAGCCTCGTATTTTTGTTCAATTAGAGATATTATGAGTAAACACACCAAATTAAGCGTCAATATTAACAAATTTGCTACCATCCGTAATGCGAGAGGAGGTAATAATCCAAACTTATTGCAAGTGGCTAGAGATTGCGAGAACTTTGGTGCTGAAGGAATAACCGTTCACCCTAGGCCTGATGAAAGACATATTAGAAGGCAAGATGTTTACGATTTAAAAAAAGTCATCAAAACAGAATTCAATATTGAAGGATATCCATCGCCGGATTTCATTAAACTTATACACGATATCAAACCCGAACAAGTTACTCTGGTACCTGATCCACCAGAAGCCTTAACTTCTAACGCAGGATGGGACACGGATAAGTATGGAGATTTCCTAAAAACGGTCATCAAAGATTTGAAAAACAGCACCTCTAGGGTTAGTATTTTTTTAGAGGCAAAACCAAGTCTAATTGAATCAGCAAAGGCCACAGGTGCCGATCGCATTGAACTATATACCGAACCTTATGCCGAGCAATTCAAAGCTGATAAAGAGGCTGCAATTGCACCTTTTTTGGCAACCGCATTACGAGCGGCTCAGTTTGAATTGGGGGTTAATGCTGGGCATGATTTAAGTTTAGAAAATCTCAATTATCTCACCGTAAATATGCAAAACCTATTGGAAGTTTCAATTGGACATGCGCTAGTTTGCGATGCCTTATACCACGGACTTCAAAATACCATTCAGATGTATTTGGGAGCCTTGGATACCATGCCGCGATGAAGAATTCTCCAAATATTAAAACTTACGGATATAAACGACTAAAAGGTTCTATTAAGTGTTTTATTACGTTAGGGATTTTATTTGGATACCAAGGTTGCCACAATCTTTTCGCTTGGGGATTTGAACCACACAAGCGCATCAATCAACAAGCTTGCCTGATACTTCCTGAACCGTTATTCGGCTTTTACAAGTCGCATATTTCCTATATGGTTCAACATGCTACGGACCCAGATATGCGGCGCTATATAGATTCTAACGAAGCAGGTAAACATTATATAGACATGGAGCACTACGGCAACAATATCGATTCTTTACCGTTTGCTTATAATCTGGCATTATCCAAATTTGGGGAAGACCATTTGCATAAAGAAGGCAATCTCCCATGGAATATCATACGCCATGTGTACCTGTTGAAAAAAGCATTTTCAGAAGGAAATACTGGATTCATATTAAAAATTTCGGCCGATCTGGGGCATTATGTTGCTGATGCACATGTTCCTTTACATACCACCGAAAATTATAACGGGCAGTTAACCGGCCAGACCGGAATTCACGGGCTATGGGAAACGCAAATACCCAAACTATTCATGGATACTTTGCTTGTTCCAATTCCGAATTTTCAGTTTGAAGAGAACTGGAAAACATGGATTTGGGAAACTATTGAAGAGTCTCACAGTCTCGTTCCCATGGTTTTATCACAAGAAAAAGAAACAAAATTAAATATATCAGAAGCGGAGCGCTACACATTTGAATTGAAAAATAAACAGCCCGAAAAAACATTTAGCAGGAAATATTTAGAGTATTATCATAAAGCCTTGAAGGGGTCGGTTGAGATGCGGTACATCGCATCCGCACAACTTACAGCTAAGCTGATATACACCGCTTGGATTTTAGCTGGCGAGCCCCCTTTGAATTCAAAAGTAAAAACCGAGTATACACAAAACACCCAATCCTCCAATCCGAAAATCTCATCGGAAGAAATTGATTGCAACCACTAATCGAAAATCTAATTTAGAAGTTTGGCTTCATGGAATATTTCTCATAGAAAGAGAATATAACATCTACGGCCTCGGTTGAAGTGTCTACAATTTCAAATAATTGGGTATCCTTCGCGCTTACATAAGCTTGATCATTGATAAGGGTATTTTGGATCCACCCAATTAATGGTTCCCAGAACTTACGATCTACCAAAACAATCGGGAATTTTGCGCGCTTATCGGTTTGAACTAGGGTTAAGGCTTCAAAAAGTTCATCCAAGGTACCAAATCCACCGGGCATCACAATAATGCCTTGTGAATATTTTAAAAAGATCATTTTCCGAACAAAGAAATAATCAAAGTTCAAGCGTTTGTCTTCATCTTGGAATATATTGTTGTTCGTTTCAAAGGGTAAATTGATATTCAAACCGACACTCGCACTTCCACCTGCCTTTGCCCCTTTATTACCGGCTTCCATAATACCAGGGCCACCGCCGGTTATAATTCCCCAACCTGCTTCTGAAAGTTTCTGTGAAATCTCAACAGCAAGTTTGTAATGTGGATGCTCAGGGTTGGTACGTGCAGAACCAAAAACCGAAACACATGGGCCTATCTTGGCCATTTTCTCAAACCCCTCCACGAATTCGGCCATTATTTTAAAAATACTCCAACTGTTCGAACTGGCTATTTCTGGCCAATCTTTATTGGAAAACGCTTTTTCAATACGCAATTTTTCGGCTTCCGTTAATTTCTCCATAATTCTAGTTTTTGACCTTCAAAATTTTCATTTCAATTCTCCGGTTCAATGCTCTTCCCGCTTCTGTTTCATTTGTATCAGCAGGTTTGGAGGAACCAAATCCAACAGAAGTTAATCTTTTTTTCTCAATTCCTTTCGATACTAAATAATTAACCACCGATTCTGCTCTGTTTTTCGAGAGCTCTTTATTGTATTCAACACCACCCGTGTTATCGGTATGACCCGAAATTTCAATATGCATTTGAGGGTTTTGTTTCAACACCCTAATGACTTCCTGGAGTTCGGTAAAGCTTTCGGTTCTTAAATCAAATTTGTCAACATCAAAGAATATATTGTTCAAACGTACAATTTGATTGGTCTTGTATTTCTTTAGAAATACAGCTACTTCAAAGGGCTTATCTTGGGAACTAGGTAAAGGTTGAAAATTACGTGAATCAAAAAGGTAACCGCTCGCTTGGGTGAGTAGCGCGTAATTTTTATTAGGAACAATAGGTATTAAGAATTCTATGACTGAATCTTCATACAAAACTTGATCTGTGGCAACATCTATCAACTTAACTTTTGCCTGCAACGGTTCTTGACTTTCCTCGTCTACCACGTATCCCAATAGATAATTCACCGGCAATGGTTTTAGGTGTTCAGGAAGGTCCATCGAATAGATATCCATGCCTCCATACCCTCCACTACGTTGTGAGGCGAAGTAAGCTTTTTTACCCAATGCATCCACATAAAATCCGACATCATTGGTTTGTGTATTAATGCCTATACCTAAATTTTGAGGTTCACCCCATTCTCCGGCTTCGTTCATTCTCACTACAAACAAATCGTGTTCACCGAATCCGTCATGTCCGTCGCTAGAGAAATACAAGGTTCTTCCATCATAATGTAAAAATGGCGCTTGTTCGCTGCGCTTTGTATTGATTTTAGCACCCATATTAACGGGCTCCTGCCATTCTCCATTCACACGTTTAGCGATCCATAAATCTTTATCACCCTGACTGCCTTTTCTGCGAGCACTTGAAAAAACTAAGGTATTCCCATCGGCACTGATTGAAGGTTGAGCATCCCAAAATTCAGAGTTGATTACAGCCCCCATATTATTTCTTGGGCCCCATTTGTTTCCATTTAATTCACTGTAAAATAAATCACAACTACCAAAACCGCCTTGGTTACAAACTGTAAAATACAGCCACTGCTTATCGGCACCCATAAAAACCGAACTTGTGCCTTCGTTTTCCATTGTATTTATTCTGCCTGGAGCTGGGATTGCCTTACTCCAACCCGAAGCTCTTTTGAACGAGAAATAGAAATCTTCTTGATGGTCTACCAAACGGGTAAAAACAAAAGTGCTTCCATCTAAACCCATACCAGGCCAATATTCGCTATTGGAGGTATTGATTTCAGGACCCATATTTTCAATATTCAGATTGGCCATCAACTTAGAGTCTCTTAAAGACAATGTTGCACTGGCTTTTAAACGATCAACTTTTTCTAATAAACCGCCTTTTGCGCCATCTCTTTTGGCATTAAAACCCTCTAGTTGTGGAGCTTCAAAAAAACCTTCAATAGCATCTAAACAGGCATCATACCTTTCAATTCTGTATAAATACGAGGCGTAGAAATAATAATTGCCTTGGTAAGTAGGTTCAATATTTATTGCCGATTGATGCGATTTAATTGCGAGGGTAGTATCTCCTAATGTCTCATAAATTGCGGCAGCAAGTTGCTGATATTGGGCATCCTTTGGATTGCATTTTATGGCCTTCCTGATTGTTTTTGCCGCTTTTTTATAATCCTGCATTTGAAACTCAGAATATGCCTTATCCCGATATTTATCGCACTTGCGTTTATGTTGACCAATGGTAAAAACCGGTAAGCTAAAAATGAAAAGCGCTATTATTAATCGAAACCTCATTTCCAATTAAATGTTTTTAGTGCGTGCTGCACATCCTTCCACAAAAATTCAAAAGCCGGGGCTATACTATCCGGTTCTGTTTTCTTATTGAAATATAAAGCGCCTCTGAGAAAATGCTTTGAACTGTCTGTGGCATAAAAGTTCAGATTACTTGCCGTATGCCCCTCAATATGGAAAACAAGACCATGTAAATTGGCATTGTAATTTTCTAAGGGATCTTCAATGATATCTTCGGCTTTTTGAATGTGTTTATTCACCAAAGAACGCGTATCGGAAACCATGGAATCGTATTGATCCCAATTTTTAAACGGGTAATACGTTAAATGCAAAGTGGCATCAAATGATGGGAATACCACATTATACCAATATTTGCCCGTATTACGTTCATCCTCTGTTACCATGCTGTATTGAGGAATCTCAAATTCGTAAGGTGCATCTTGAAATCCAGCAGGCTTATACGCTTTTTTAGGCAAATCCATTCGGGGATATCCATGCGGTTTTGGAACGAAATTCTCATTGCTATTGCAGGAAACTGCCATTAACAATATCAACCAAAATACATTCCTATTAACTTTCATTTTTAATAACTTTAATTTTTCGGACCTTTTTAGGATCGGCCTGTTCTACTATAAACTGCAAAGGAGGCATATTTATTTTCTCACCTCTCTTGGGAATCTTTCCTAAATGTTCGGTCATAAACCCAGCTAATGTATCTGAATCCAATTCCAAAGTGGCGAAAAAATCCGTTTCGAGGTCCATTTCTCTCGTAAAATCAACCAACAAACATTTACCTTCAAATACATAAACATTTTCGCTTACCCTTTCGTATTCCGGAGATTCGTCGTCAAATTCATCCCTTAATTCTCCAAAGACTTCTTCAAGAAGGTCTTCTAGTGTTACAATACCCGAAGTTCCGCCGAATTCGTCTACAACAATTGCCATATGCAAACGCTTTTGTTGAAACTCATTAAGTAAATCGTCAATGGCTTTATTTTCTGGAACAAAATAGGGTGCATAAATTAATTCTTGCCAGTTGAAATCGTCATTTTCTCCCAAATGTGGCAACAAAGATTTCACATTTAATACTCCTTTAACCGAATCCAAGGTTTCATCGTATACCGGCATTCTTGAATAACCATGTTCCCTTATCTGAGATAAAATTTCGGTATATTTCCAATCAATGGAAAGAGCTACAACATCCAATCGAGAAACCATTATTTGTTTCACAACGGTATGCGACATATTTACAATTCCCTTGAGTATTTCTTTTTCGTGTTCGGTATCGCCATTAATTTGATTGGTCGCCAAATCAATTGCTTGATTGATTTCTTCTGTGGTTACGCTCGGAGAATTGCTTTTTGTATTGCGTTCCAAAACCATACCCAAACGCTCTAGTAAAGACGTGAAAGGCCATAGTAACCAGACAAAAGATTGCATTGGTAGTGAAAGCCATTCAGCTGTTTTGTGATAATTCTTAGTGGCGTAAACTTTAGGTATAACCTCTCCAAAAATGAGAATTATCAATGTTACAAATAAGGTATCTATTAAAAGTTTCAACCATGGATATTCTTCATTGTTTAAGATTAAATCATAAAAAAACAAAGAAGAAATAATGAATGCAATATTAGCTAAACTATTAAGCAATAGAATGGTAGCTAATAGCCTCTTAGGGTTAGAAATCAACTTTAATATGCGCTGCTGGGACCGGGTGCCATTGTTGGAATAGGATTCTAAATCGGATTCTCTGTGAGAGAAAAAAGCATTTTCCGAACTAGAACAAATTGCAGAAATGCCCAAGCATACGAGCATTCCAAAGAAAATAAAAGTCGTTAAACCAATCGGAATGGCTTCCGCTGGCTTGAAAATTCCTAAAATTATATGTGGCGTAATACTACTGACTATCAATTCCATTATGCAATCTCGTCGCCTTGCATCAATTCAGATGCTTGCGACCTGTTGAAATAACGATCTACCAACTGGTATGAAATCACACGGACTTTACGCAATTGCTTTTCAATTCCTTCCGCATCGATATATTTTTCCGTACGCAACTTTCCTTCAATGTATAGGACACAACCTTTTTTAAAATGACGCTCTGCATCCAAAGCTTGTTGATCCCACATTTCCAAATAATGCCATTCCGTACTTTCCATTCGCTGTCCGTCTTTCAAGTATGATTCATTGGTAGCCAATGAGATATTTGCAACGACACGTCCACTTTCCAACTTTCGGATAACGGGATCTTTCCCGAGTCTTCCCATGAGAATAACTTTGTTAATCATAAATGTATATTACTACAATTGTTGCTTTTGATTTTTGGTTAAATGGAGACGAATTTACGCATTAACTTGTGTAATGGGAAACTTTTTAATTCGTCCATTTCAACCCAAATTCCCAAGTCATCTAACGATACAATTGTAGGATCAATGGGGATGTCCCAAAAGTAGGCATGTATATGTTGATGCGACAATTTATGAAGCGTCGAATAAATAAGAACTGGAGATTTACTCGGCAATTCAAACGGACAATCTGCAAATGGAAATTGATTATCTGTGGGGATCTGAGCATCAAAATGAACAAATTCATACAAACCACCCCAAATACCCTCAGAAGGTCTTTGGCGAATTAAATACGAGTTGGCTTTTTTAAACACGCAAAAATGAGAATGCCTTTCCGTAATTTTTATTTTCTTCTTTCGCACGGGTAAAACATCCGTTTGCTTTGTAGACAAAGCCACACACATTCCACTTAAAGGACAAACGTCGCATTTCGGATTATATGGTGTGCAAACGGTAGCACCCAATTCCATTGTTGCCTGGTTGAATGTATCCGGTGCGGATTTTGGAATTACATCCTGAAGCAAGGCAAAAGTTAATTTAAAGAAAGCAGGCGTTTCAATATTGGTATCCAAGCCAAAAAAACGTGCCGCCACCCTTTTTACGTTTCCATCTACCGCCGGCACACATTGTTTAAATGCAAAAGAAGCTATTGCGGCCGCCGTGTAAGGGCCTATCCCAGGTAATTGCATAAGGCCGTAATAATCTTCAGGAAACTCACCTTTAAGTTCATTGACGATAAATTTAGCCCCTTTATGCATGTTTCTTGCCCGTGCATAATAGCCCAATCCTTGCCAGATTTGAAGTACTTCTTGTTCGGATGCATTTGCCAAATCGGTTATTTGGGGGAATTTATCGATAAACCTCAGATAATACGGCAACCCTTGATCCACACGGGTTTGCTGTAAAATCATCTCAGAAATCCAAATATAATAGGGGTTTGTGGTGTTTCGCCATGGCAAATCTCGATGATTTTCCATGTACCACGTCAATAACTTTGGGATAACTACTTTCACGTATATGGTGCAAATTACTACAATATGTAGTTTTTTTGCACCCAAAATTATGACTAAGTCTGAGATTGTTAACGAAATCGCTGTGCGCACGGGTCTGGAGAAGGCTGCAATTGCGGACACCATCGACAACTTTTTTGTAGTTGTGAAAAACTCGATGATTAATGGAAACAATATTTACCTCCGTGGGTTTGGTACATTTGAACTGAAGGAGCGTAAACAAAAGGTAGCGCGAAATATCAAGCGCAATACATCTTTAGTGGTTCCAGCGCATTACGTTGCCCGATTTAAGCCTGCGAAAGAGTTTGCACAGCAAGTAAAGGAGAGCGAGGTTTTAACCGAGCGTATTTCTTAACAAATGTTTTTGTCAAACCCTAAAAAACAAATCACTGCTATTGTGGTGACTAGTCTCGCAGCAGCAACTTTGTATTTAGGGGTTAAATGGCAAACATCTACTGTTAAACGTGTAAACGATGCACCCTCAGCAGTTGCTACTGGAAAACCCGGTATGCAAAATGGGGGTGCTTTGTCTAAAGAAACAATCAGTCGCGTCCAATTTTTAAGCTCACTTTTTAGTGAAAGCAAACCACCGCCATACATTGCGCGCGTAATTCTTCAGGACCCTAAAACCATATCCATAGATAGTCTTGAAGTCGCTTTAAAATGGGCCCAAGAAACCAAGAATGCTCCTCTTGTCGCTCTAATGCATTCCGATTTGATGGAGTTCAAGCAAAAAGGCACACTGGCAGATGTTGCCCGTGAATTTGTTTTTTTGGCCGCTTCCCAAATTGAAAACGAGACACAACGAGATTTTCTTTTTCAGCAAGGGAAAAAATGGATAGACAAAGGCTTATCGGAAGATAATCGTCAGATGCCTCTCCGAAACGCTCTTATTGTATATCAAAGTGAATATTTGAACCAACCCATGGCCTTTGTTGGAACTCTTAAAGAATCGCAACAAATTGATAGTAACGACTTAGAATTGAATTTCATTCACTTGAATTTGCTAAAAAAGTCAAATCAAATGGGCAAAGCGGTGAAAAAATGCGAAAAATTAGTATCTTTGCAGCCCGAAAATCCTTATTGGTTGTATGAATTAAGCGACCTTTATGGACAATCGGGCGACTCTGTAAACGCTAAGATTTATTTAAATCTAGCGGTGAAATTGCAGCGAAAAACACAGGAAACAAATAAATAAATAGAGTTATGCCAAGCGGTAAGAAAAGAAAAAGACATAAAATTGCGACGCACAAGCGTAAGAAGCGTTTGCGTAAGAACCGTCACAAGAAGAAGTAATTAAATCGTTTATCCCTTTATTTTGTCGAACGAGTTAGTCATAAAGAAAAGTTCGTCTGGGATTGAGATTGCACTGCTAGCTGAAAAAAAATTATCCGAACTGCATAAGGAGCAATACGATGCTCCTTTTCAGGTGGGTGATTTTTATTTGGGCAAAGTACGAAAGATTTCGCCGTCTTTGAACGCGGCGTTTGTAGATCTAAAATCTGAAAAAGATGGGTTTTTAACCTATTTCGATTTAGGTCCAAATATCAAATCGATCCAAAAATTCGTTAAAAACGTACGTCAAAATCCTCGCATTGCTACGGATCTTGATGAATTTGATTTCGAAGAACGTACAAACAAAGCAGGAAAAATTTCTCAAACCATTCGCAGCGGCGAAACCTTATTGGTGCAGGTAATTAAAGAGCCTATTGCCAATAAAGGTCCAAAAATTACATGTGATTTATCCATTCCTGGTCGTTACTTTATTTTAGTACCCTTTACCAATAATATTTCCGTTTCCCGGAAAATTGGTAATGTTAAGGAGAAAAATCGCCTCAAAGATCTAGCCAGCAGTTTACGACCCAAAAATTTCGGAGTTATTATCCGCACAATTGCAGAAGGAGTTGCTTTAGAAGAACTCGACAAAGATTTGCGCGAGCTCATGAAAAAATGGGACGAATTGGTTATTGGTCTCAGAAAAGCACAGTTTGGCGAACGTATTACCAATAATGAAAATCGGTTAGAAACCTTGCTAAGAGATATCGTTAACGATTCTTTTACGCAAATAACTACCGACGATAATGAAGTTCATCAATTATTAGAATCTACACTTACCCGATATAATTTAGACACTCAAAAGGTTCTGAAGCTCTATCAAGGCAAAGTGCCTATTTTCGATCAGTACGGAATAACCAAACAAATTAAAAGTTCTTTTGGTAAAAACGTACCTTTTAGTGGAGGTGCTTATTTGGTAATTGAACATACCGAAGCCTTACACGTTATTGATGTAAACAGTGGAAGCACATCGTTCGATCCTCAAAATCGAGAAGAAAACGTATTGCAAATCAATCTAGAGGCAGTTCAAGAAATAGCCAGGCAGATTAGACTTCGCGATATGGGGGGAATTATTGTTGTTGACTTCATCGACATGAAAGATCCCAAGAATAAGTCGGCATTGCACCAAAAGTTAAAAGATGCAATGTCCACAGATCGGGCTCGACATACCATTTTGCCAATTACAAAGTTTGGATTGGTTCAAATCACACGCGAACGTGTTCGTCCCGCTGTAGAAATAGCTAATTTGGAACTATGTCCAAGTTGCATGGGCACGGGAAAAGCAGATAGCAGTGTTCAATTACTTGAGAAAATTGAAAATGAGATTGTTTATCTGTGGGAACAGATGAATCAAAAGGATATTACGCTGAAAGCACATCCCTTAATTACGCATTATTTTTCTGGAGGATTTCCTTCATTACGTTTAAAATGGTGGATCCAACACCGCAGATGGCTGCGTCTTGAAAAAGATGAACACAGCGCATTGACGAGTTATACTGTCGTGAACGGCGATAAACAGCCGATATCATAAAGATAAAAGGTTCGCTGATACCTTTAGTGTTTTGGTTTTTGAAATCAGCAAAAAAGGCGCCTGTCGGGGCGCCTTTTTCTGTTTACACAAATATTGTATAATTAATAATCTTATTTTTCTTTCTGGCTTAATGCATAGATAACTAAACCGAAACCGATTTTGTTAACAGCATCACCGATGTTGTAAACTACATCCATCATTGGGTTTGGCTCAGCTGAACCGAAAGCACCGAATAATCCGCCTGGAGTACCGATGATGTAACCCAAAGGATAGATAGCCCATCCTACTAATACAAACCAAGCAAGTACTTTAACCGCTTGTTGTACATTTTCACCTGCATTCTTTGCCAATTCAGCAACTTCACCGAACCATACAAGGTATACGATGTAGAAGTAAGCCAAACCAGACAATACACCCCATAATACAGAACTGTCGCGGTAAACGGCCTCTCCGAAGTAACCTGTTACCAACATGATAACCGATGCGAAGATCAACTTCCACAACAATCCCATTTTAGCTCCAGCCTTCTTAGTGATTAAGTAAAACTCAACACACATCAAAGGAACGGTTAACAACCAATCTACGTAACGGAAAAATACTGGGCTTTCGCCTGTTTCGGTGAAGAAATCACGCATGTAATAGTAGTGAACCGCAGCGATGAAGGTGATCAATCCGCTTACTAATACGGATGTTCTCCAACGCTCGGGCACGTTGCGCATTTCTAAAAAGAAGAAAGCAGCCGCAGCCATCATAGCCATGGTGCCTACAAAAAATGTGAACGCAGTGTAAGAACTTAGGTTCCCTGCTTGGAAGAGTTCCAATAATCTTTGGTGTCCTCCTCCGCTTGTGAGTAAATGTAACATACTTTAGTGTTTTGGTTTTTGTGTTATGAATAAACACAAATCTTCGACAAAGGTTTTAAAAATCCAAATTTTTTAATTTCAAACATGCTTGATTTACAATTGTTTAACAAATAAATCCCTTTTAAACATTGATATTTCGCTGTTTTATGTTTGATTAAAAAAAATAATCATTCATCATTTGTTTAAACTTCTATGTAATTGAAATTCAACAATTTTAAATTCACACCTTCTAAATGTCCAATTTTAAGCACAGCGACAAGCAGGCGGTGAAACGACAATATCGCACCTTGTATATTTGTAGTATGTCAATTCGAGTAAGCGCATTTCTGTTAGTAACCATCGGTTTTTTCTCTTGTGTAAGCAAGAAACAATATCAAAGTCTTGAACAACAGAAAGATTCTATAGCACGGGTATGCTTTAATGAACGTAAAGAAGAAGTTCGATTTAGAGACTCTATAATTAATGTAGTTCGCGGTGTAGAATTAGCCATGGAAACACAACGCTTACGCGCTTCTGCTTTGAGCGATTCACTTCAAATTTGTCAAACTCAATTTCAAGAGAACAAAACCTATTTGGCCAGCTTAGGTGAAAACCTCAGTGAAAAACAAAGAAAATTAGCCGAAGAAATCGAACTTAAGAACAAAGCAATAGCTACCAAAGAATTGGAATTGAATGATGCACTGGCAGAAGCTGAAAAAGAACGTTTAAGATTGCAAAAAATCCGTCAAGAATTAGAGGTAGTATCTCAAAGGGTAATAGAACTAGAAGCCGAATTACGAAAAAAAGATTCCGCTGTTATATTATTAAAGGAAGCGATCATGAAGGCCTTAGCTGGATTTGAAGAGTTAGATATCCAAGTGGAATATAAAAATGGGAAGGTGTATGTGATTTTACCCGAAAAATTACTTTTCAAAAGCGGTAGTATTACCGTAGACCCAAAGGGCGTAGAAGCACTCGTTCAAATTTCAAAAGCATTGAAAGAAAAAAGTGACGTACAAATTGGGGTTGAAGGACATACCGACAACATACCCATGAAAGAAAGCGAAAAAATGAAAGACAACTGGGACCTCAGTGTTTTGCGTGCCACCAGTATCTCTCGAATACTTATTAGACAAGGCGGTATTTCAGACAAGCGAATTTCTGCAATTGGAAGAGGCGAAACCATGCCAGTCGCTCCTAACGACACTCCAGAAGGTCGCGCTAAGAATAGAAGAACAGAAATTATTCTTACGCCTCAGCTCGACAAAATTTTAGAGATTCTTAATACCAACTAAAGCGTGGCAATTGTAATTGCCTATATCGAAAGTCATAAAAACGACCATATCGAAGCCCTTTGCAAAGATTATCTTAAAAAAATGCAAGGGGTCTTTGCAACGAAAGTTTTGACTATCCCCTCTTCAAAGGTTTCTGCACCTGAGCAACAACAAATCCTCGAAAGTGAATCGCTATTAAAGAAGGTCAAGCCAACCGATACCCTTATTCTGTGCGATGAGCGCGGAAAATCATTTACATCGCCTAAGTTCAGTAAATGGATAGAAGAAAAGCTCAACTACAGCCGCGGAGATTTGATTATTGCAATCGGAGGCGCCTATGGTTTTTCACAAGATTTGAGGCAAAATCACGAGTGCATCAAATTAAGTGATTTTGTCTTCCCGCATTTAATCGCAAGGTTGATACTTACAGAACAAATCTATCGCGCTTATCAGATTTCGAAAAATACGGGTTATCACCATATCTGATTCGTATCTTTGCGATTCCATGAACATTGAAGATCTTATCATCAAAGGATTGTCCGTTGCAATTGAGCAACTGTACGGCACCTCTGCCGATATGGAGGTGAAAATCGAAAAAACGAAACCCATCTTTGAGGGTGACTACACGTTCGTCGTTTTTCCTTTGGTCCGAAGATCTGGTAAAAGTCCCGAATTAACGGCTCAAGAACTCGGTGAAATGGTTTTAAAAACCACACCCCAATTAAGCAGTTTTAATGTAATTAAAGGGTTTTTAAATCTTAGTGTTTCCGCGACATTCTGGAGTGAAATTTTGTTCAGCTTCGACGCCCAAAGAAATTTCCCACAAAAATCCGAGAAAGTAATGGTAGAGTATTCCAGTCCGAATACCAACAAACCTCTGCACCTGGGCCACATCAGAAACATACTCATGGGATATTCAATTTCGGAAATCCTTAAATCAGCGGGATACAATGTTATTAAAGCCAACTTAATTAATGATAGAGGTATCCATATTTGTAAGAGCATGTTGGCATGGCAGCGATTCGGAAATGATGAAACACCTCAAAATTCCGGATTGAAAGGAGACCACCTGGTAGGTAAATACTACGTTGTATTTGAAACAAAACTGCAAGAACAAACCCAAGAAGCGGTTACCAACGCCATTGCGGGCAACTGGAATTGCAACGACTTAAAAATCCAAAAAAGATATCTGGATACTTTTGAAAAACTCAGTTCTGTAAAAGACGAAAAGCAAGCATCTAAAATAAAGGGCGATATAAAAGACTTGGTTCGGAATCAATCTGAACTCATGCAAGCTTGCCAAGAAATGCTACGTCAGTGGGAAGCGAAAGATGAAGAGGTAATACAACTTTGGGAGAAAATGAATGGTTGGGTTTATGAGGGATTCAATCGTACCTACGACCGTTTAGGCGTGAATTTCGACGCAATGTATTATGAGAGTAATACCTATTTATTAGGAAAAGACATCGTACAAGAGGGTCTAAATTCAGGTGTGTTTTTTAAAAAAGAAGACGGTTCTGTTTGGATAGATTTGAGCGCTGATGGATTGGATGAGAAATTGGTGCAACGTGGAGATGGCACTTCCGTTTACATTACCCAAGATATGGGCACCGCCGACCTGAAATATAAAGAACACGGCATTCAACGTAGTGTTTATGTTGTGGGAAATGAACAAGATTATCACTTCAAAGTGCTTTTCCTGATAATGGAAAAATTGGGCCGCTCCTATGCGAAAGGTATGTATCATGCGAGTTATGGAATGGTTGACCTTCCATCGGGTAAAATGAAAAGTCGTGAAGGCACCGTGGTAGATGCCGATGATTTGTTACAGGAAATGTACGATACCGCCAAAGCAAAAACAGAAGAGCTGGGAAAAACCGACGGAATGAGCGAATCGGAATTGCACGAATTATATCACAGGCTTTCGATTGCTGCTCTTAAGTTTTTCATACTAAAAGTGGATCCCAGAAAACGCATGTTATTCAATCCTCAAGAAAGTATCGATTTCCAAGGGGATACTGGACCATTTGTAATGTATACTTATGCCAGGATCAAGAGCATTTTACGCACGGCAAACTTTGAAGGAGAAACAATGAATACCGATGTGGTTCTCCACCAAACAGAAATGTCTTGTATTAAGATGCTCAGTGAATTTGAATCGGTAGTAAAAACAGCCGCCGAGGAATACAACCCCGCGGCTATTTGTCAATATGTTCTCGATTTAGCTAAATCCTACAACAAGGTTTATAACGAAGTAAGCATTCTGAAAGAAGAGAATGTGTCACTTCGAAATATGCGTTTGTATTTAGCTTCCCAAACGGCACAAACATTACAACGGGCTCTGCGATTAATTGGAGTAGAAACCGTTGAAAGAATGTAATTGTTAAGGATTTAGAACTGCTATTTTTTTATAGCCTTTTGAGGTTTTAACCTGATAAATCCCTTCAGTTAATTCTATAGGAATTTCATTGTTTATTAAGGGAAACTTCCGACCGCTGGCGTCCATTAGGAATTCACCGTTTCCATGAAGTATCTGTCCTGGGGAAATGGGATTTGGATATAATTGCGGGTTATCAGAATCCGGAAAGTTAAGGGCAGCTTGATTGCATGAAAGTGCATTTATCTGTTCCCAAATCTTAGTTCCTAAATCCATAGAAACCAAAGGACTTTGGGTATCGGGTGCTTCGCCCATTCTTATCCAAACCATATTACGAC
>Ga0181559_10001646_pt1 | contig 21945 bp, 17 predicted proteins | sample 011ome_21_FD_133752 | JGI IMG/M metagenome (GOLD analysis project Ga0181559, IMG submission 133752) | Coastal salt marsh microbial communities from the Groves Creek Marsh, Skidaway Island, Georgia - 011508AT metaG (megahit assembly) | ecosystem: Environmental > Aquatic > Marine > Intertidal...
GAGCCTGTGGAATCCATAAAAGTTGCCGTGCCCGTGCCATCATTCCCCAAAACATAGGGAACAGAGGCAAAGCGGCGGTCGGGCGTGATTTGCTCAAATCCATTCACCCCATCACTAAACCATACCCGCAGGTGCACATCGTTATGGTTTTGAAATACCGCTTCATCCACCTCTCCCATGCCTGCGATCTGGGTATCCCCGATTAGGATGGAATAGAGACCACCACCTACGGAGACGGATACATTGCCATCCGGCTCCAATCCATTGGCACTGGTACCATCGTGGCTCCAGTAGGAGAACTGGCCAGAGCCATCCACAAAGGCGAATTTCAAATAGGCGGTGCCGGTGAAGGGAGAGCCATCCACCGCCACCTGTCCGGAATAATTAAGAATGGGCGGGGCGGCCTGGGCAATTGAGCTTAAAGCGAAGAAGAGGAAAATGAGGGAAGGTAGAAACCGGGATGATCTTTGCATAATCAGAAGAGGATTCGTAAACTATTTTATATATTAGTTAGTTCTGCAACTAAATTTAGCAGGGGGGACTGTGGGTAAAAAGGACCCCAATGATGTCATTTATTTGATGAATAAAACAGAAACTCATTTAGGGAATTATGAACGGTTCGTTCATAAACCATATTCGATAATAATTATCCAATTTATCACGACTATACATAGCAGTAGAGACGGATTTCTTTCATTTATTTGGCAGAAAAGATAAAATAATTCAGAATTCGATAACTAACCCACTGCCAAATCTGGGAAAATTATCACTTACGGGTGGTGCGGGCGGCGGGAATCGAACCCGCCCCTCAAGCTTGGGAAGCTCACGTACTACCGATATACTACGCCCGCATACAGAGGTGATTCATTCTGATCAAACGGAATGCCCAAGCAACTTAATTTTACCAAAATTACATTGCCTATTCTCTTTTCAAAGCTCTTAGTGTGCACAATACTTTCCCTTCTTTCATGGCTCTAGAAGACATTATCCCGATCGATGCCCTGCTTGGCAGGCAACCGCAGTATGGTACAGAGGATGCCGGGGATGGAAAGAAGAAGAAAAAGAAACTGGATAAGGAAGCGATGGCTTCCTCGATAATGCGCATACCCCGCATGGATGTACGGGTGGCCCGAGACTTGATCGACATCAAGGTTAAGGAAACTTACCAACTCCAGGGCCGGGCCCCAGAGTCCTTATTTGAGGAAATTAAAAAGCTTCGCCCAGATACCCCCGGCTGGAGAATTCCCTACATCCGCATGGCTGTATATTACGCAGAAAATGAGGAGCATGATCCTACCATGCTTCACCCGCAGGCCTGGCAATAATTATAACCATCTATACCCCTAATAAACAGGGGCTTACAACAACTAACTTCGATCCAATGTGCGGGCTACTTTTTTTGCCTGCCAGACCATAAAGGCACCATAGCCGGCAAAAAGTGCACCGTTGACCATGATCATGGGGTTTTGCCCATTTTTTACCCCGACAAAGAAAAGAACCACACCCACAATTCCAAATACCCAGCCAAAAAGCCCACGGTATTTGACCACTCTGCGAAAATGGGTGACCCGGCGTGCTTTCTCCTTATCGGTATAGTTCTTGGTCATATCGAGAGGGGAATTAATTGCGGTTTGAACCGGAGTCGGGTTGGTCACCAAGCAGATCTTTATACAGTTGCAGTTCCTTGTTCTGGCTGCGCAGGTCATCGATGATCATCTGGGCACGCTTACTCAGCCTTTGCACTTCGAGCATCGCCTGCTTGCGGATTACCTGCTTACACAGGGTAAAGGCCGCAAGATCGACAAAGGCGACCACATCATCAAGTGGGCTGAGGTACTCCAAGACATCGGCAGTGACCTCACCACCGAGTTCCTTGTTTTTTTTCATTTCCTGAAGGAGGGTCTGCCTAATGGTATCCGACTCCCCATCGACCACGGTTTTCCAAGGTTCCACTTTTAGTACGCGATAGGGTGTTTCCTGTATAATATGGCGCACCCTCAGGCGTTCCACGCCCTGAAGGAGTACAAAGGAAGTGCCATCCTCATTTTCCTTGGATACGCGAATCACCCCTGCAGTCGCCACTTCAAAAGGTGGTTCTTCAATATCTTCCCCAGGAGAAAGATTTTCCCGTTCCGCCACGATCGCAAAAATGCGATCCCCTGAAATGACATCTTTTAACATCTGCTTGTATCGATCCTCAAAGATGCGCAGGGGCATCATCGCTTTCGGGAAGAATACCACATCCCGTAAAGTCATAACGGGAATTTCCTTGGGTGTATTGTAGGGAATTAAGTTCATATACTGGTCACCACTTCACAACCAAGAAAAGGATGAGTAAAAAGGCGAATAAAATATCACTTATTCAGTGCCAAAACTAAAAATTTCCCCCAAGAAATAACTGGCACCCCACTAAAATGGGCATTGTGGAGCGGTGGCGGTGAGGCAGGCGAAGCGATGAGCTGTCTTACTGAGCCCAGATCGCGTTCCGAAGATCCAGGTCAATTTGGTTGTCTCCACTATTAAGCGTAATTGGCTTGGACCACACCACGCCAACCTGCCCGAGGGTGGAAGCTCCCACAATGTAATACCTTCCGGATCGTAAATTATCCAAGTTACCCTCTCCCAAAGAGTTGGTTTTGATGCGCTTCAAACTTGCACGGGCAAGGGCATTGCGAATTTTTGCCGCAACCCCAGGGAAACGATATCCACGCTGCACCGACCGTGCCCAATATTCTGCTGGGCTTTGGATCCCCTCACCAGTAGGTACCCGAATCCCATCCGCCGCAAGGATACTGTCCAAATTATCCTCAACCAGGAAGAATTCAGTAAATCCGGCCGGGCGGTTCTTATTGTCAAGAAACTGGACTTTTGCCTGAATTCTCAGGTTGGAATTTCCAATCGCAGAATTTTGTACGCTGGCGGAAGAAGGTGATCGGAGCGACGAGAAGGAAGAACGCTCAGATTCGAGCTGTAGCATAGATGAACGATCCCCAAGAGAATCAGGTAGCTGGATACGGCGGGAAGGCAGGTAGGTAGATGAACTACGGGGTAGGCTCGAACCTGTACGCCCAATATTTGAGCTGAATGTGCTTGGGTTGGACACAGGGATGAGTGTACTCCCACTCCCTCCCCCTTGCAGTACACGGATTGCCTGGCGTGCAGCAACTAAGGCTTTTTCAAGGGAGTCGACACGGCTGCGTGCCCCAGAGAGTTCTTCGTTTAGCAAGTCAATCTTTAGCTTGGATGATTTTCCACGTTCCAAGACCTCCTGCTTGACAGAGCGTGCGTCAGCAAGTTGGTCCTTGAGGTCGTCGACCATAATTTTCTCACGATCGAGCTGGATTTTGAAATTCATGTTCTGCTGGTTAAGGTCGCGAATCTTAGATTCAAGATTATCCCGGCTAGGACCTTGAGCAAATGCCTTTAATTGATTTTCAAGCAAGGCATTTTGAGTGCGCAAATTCTCTAACTCGGCAATTTGATCAGGGGATACCCGATTGAGTGGAGATTGATTTTGGCGATCAAGCTCTCGCACCCTTGATTGTAAAGAAGTAGCATCCTCTCTGGCGGCCGATAGGTCCTGCCTAAGCTGCTGGTTTTCTCTTTTAGCCTGACTCTCGCTATTGGCAAGGGACTGGTTTTGAATCTGCAGCTGTACTAGTTGTGAGCGAAGCTCACTTTCATTGGGATTCCTGGCTGAGCCCGCAAGATCGTCTCGCAGTCCAGAAATACGGCGGTCTTTCTCAGAAAGCTGAGCCATAAGATTTGCATTTTCACGGCTAAGGTTATTGATTTCTATCTGCATGGTGGCCGCCGCCGGGTTTGATTGTTCCCGTGCCTGAGAAAGTGAAATCTCTCGTATTCTACGATTTTCCGCCTCAAGAGCGGTAAGTTCATCCCGCAGGTTTGTAAAATCTGCCATCACCCCTTTAAACTCGCTGTTGAGTTGGGCCGCATCTGCTCGGCTTGCTTCCAGAGCCCCTTCGAGTTGAATCACACGGGGGTCATCCATCTGCTGGGCAGCGATGAGGTCATTTTGGAGGCCAATCATCTCCTGCTGAAGGGCGAGAAAGCGAGGGTCCTTGGATATGTCCTGCCCCCCTGCTTTGGCATTTCTTTCCATCTCCGTGAGAAGATCTTCTGTCTCACTGCGCAGTTGTTCAGAATTTCTCAACGCATTGGTCAATTCTTCTATTCGTTGTTGAGCCTCCAAATCTGCGAGCTTCCTCTGTTCTAATGTCTGGTCAAGTGTGCCTTGGGGTTGTTGGGCAAGTTTCTCTTCCATTTCTGACAAGCGGACCTGGGTTTGCTCAAGTTCCATCTGTAGCTCAAAACTTTCGGCCACCGCATTTCGTAATTCTTCCTGAATCTCGCTAAGATCTTCATTCTGGGCGGAGGGAGGGGCGGAGTCTTCTCTTGCCAAATTTAGTTCAGCTCGCAAAAGATCGATTTCCATTTGCAATCCGGCAATCTCCTCCAATTGATCCATCGAAGGCTGTTGTGCTGGAGAGGGCCTATTTGCTTCCAATAAAGCAATTTTTTCCATTGCCGAGTTGAGTTGATTGGTCAGGTCTGCTTTGTCACGGTCGCGTGAATCCAATGATTTTGTCAGTTCTTCAATCGCTTGTTGGGCCATGGTCAACTCCAGCTCAGCATCAGAAAAATTGGGTTGATCAGTAGGCAAGTTGTCAATTTGGGCGATGGCATTTTCTAATTGTAATTCAAGCTGCCTCACACGTTCAGCATCTGCACCTGCACTCTTTCTTTTGGATTCAGCAAGTTGATTATTGAGCAGGACCAACTGATCTGAGAGACGATCATTCTCATCCTGAAGCTCGGCTATATTAACGCTTTTCGGCCCAATACTGGAAAGCTGATTTTTCAGAGAAATATTATCATTTTTTAGTTCAGCAAGCTCTTCCTCAAGAACGAGTAGAGCCTGCGTCCCAGCAAACTCAGAATCTTTTAATCTTCTCTCCAGGACGGCAATCTGCTCGTCATTGGAATCAGTTGCTTCAAGCATATTCAACTGGGCAACGGCTTTGGATAATTCATTCTCGAGGCGGGCTATGGTTTGAGCATCTGTAGAACTTACCGAAGAATAGTCCTTCTTAAAACTTGCATTGGCATTTTTTAGTGCAGACAATTCATCTTCCATCTCTGCGAGAGCCTGGATCTCAGAATATTCTGATTCAGAAAGCTGCTTCTCAAGCGTACTTAATTCCAACTTCGCCACCTTTAAATCGGCCTTGAGGCGCTGATTCTCCGCATTGATTGAAGCGACCGAACCAGTGCTGCTCTCTCTGAGTACTGCAATTTCGGTTTCTAAGTTTTGGACCTGTTGAATAAGAAATTTTTTCTCGTCATCTTGTTTTTGCAGGTTGTCAAGCTGTGTTGACATAACCTCAGCGAGCTCTGTTTTAAGGTTGTCTACTTCGAGATTGGCTTCTTCTGCCTCATCCAGGGATTCTTTGAGAATTTTGATTGTTCCTAGAGCTTCCTGAAGCTGGGCGACGGCAGACTGCGTTTCCACTTCATCTGAAAATCCTACTGACTTTAATTCGGCAATTTCCTCACGGGCTTTATCAAGCTCGCGTTTCAGATCAACGACGATGATTTTGGATTCTGATGTGCTCGCAGCATACACCTCTTGTTCTTCAATCATTTGGTTGCGTACATCATCAAGCTCACGCTTTAGGTTCGCTATATTCTCAGTAAATTCCTCTTCCAAATTGTCTCTATCATCGCTGACAACAACTAACTCCACCTTCAGCCGGTTGAGCTCTTCGCGAAGCGAACTTACCAGCTCGCTGGAATCAGTATTTTGTACAAATTGGGTCTCTTTGGTTTCCTCAAGCACTTGATTGAGGTCGTTGAGTTGACCAACGATCACTTTTACTACCTGTAGTTCTTCCTCTAAATCCTTCTTTTCCTTTTCGATGGCGGCTATTTCTTTGCCCTTGCCTTGTAAGTCGAACTCGCGACGGGAAAGAAGATTGAGGGTCTCTTTATGCCGTGCCTGAGCCAGGGCGAGTTCCTCGTTGAGGGTTTCAATCACTTCAGTTGCACGGGCCTGTTCGTTGGCAAATTGCTCAGACAACAACCTGATCCGAGATTCTGAGGATGAAAGACTGTCCTCCATTTCGGAAATAAATGGAATTGCCAACACGGGATTTTTGGAGGAATCCTGTAAATCGGCCTGAACAAGTTGTGCTTCCTCTTCCAAATTCTTGATGGTTGTGGCAAACTCGAACTCTTTTTGGGCGATTTGTTCCTTTGTTTGGGCAAATTGCTTGCGCACCATTTCCAATTCTTTTTTGGTGGCAAACAATTCTTCCTCCAGAGTTGTTATTCCATCAGAAAGACCATCACGGTCCCCAGCGTTTCCGCTCTGAAGTTCTTCAATCTTGGTATTTGCTGCGTTTAACTCGACGATCAATTTGTTGACAAATTCAGGGTTTGCCCCACGGGAACCACTCATTTGCTCCATGGAGCTTTTAACCTGGGCCAATTCGTCTTTCAGTTCCTCCATGTGACCTAATTCAATCTGCATACGGGCAATCTCACCCAGAGACTTCCTAAGTTCGTTCTGTAGATTGACATATTCACCAGAATCAGGATCGATGGGTTCTTCCTGGGCCATTTCCAAAGCACGCTTAGTTTCAGCAAGCTCGCGCTCAAGAAAAGCCATCCTCGTGGAGTCTCCTCCGTTATTATGCAGGGCGAGACGGGCTTGATCAAGTTGGGCCCTCGTTCGGCCCAACTCGGAGGTGATGGACTCGATCATCGCACTTGAACGTTTCTGCTCAAGAAGCAGGCTTTGCCTCGATTGCCTAAGGTCATCGCGGGCCAAGTCCAGTTCTTTCTCGAGGCGGACAATTCGTTTGCTCACCGTGTTCACCGTAGCTGGACTGCCGTCGTCAGTTTTGTAAAGACTTTGCTTATTTTTCTCCAACTCCTGGATGAGTAACTGTGATTCTTTTAGATTTGTCTGCAAGGAAACGATCTCGCGGTATGCTTTGCGTAAATCTGAATTGAGGTCTGCCGAATCCTTGGAAAGCTCGGTCTGAACTGTTTTCGAACTTTCTAGCTCAGAACGAAGCTTCTCGATCATTGACACATCCTGAACATCCGGCTTTGGGGAATTACCAGACAGCTGTAGCTTGGGATTGGTTGGCTGGATCGATGCCTCCAACCGACTTTTTGAGTGTGCTGGGTTTTCCACGATCTGCAGTCCGTTAAAAATCCTGTTTTTTGCTGACAAGTCGCTGACCACAACCGGCTTTGCCTCATCGACCGAGGGCGGTTCGGGCACTTCAGAAACAGCAATGTTATTGACAATGGTATTTAAGGTGGAGAGCTCATAAACAAAGTCCTTGGATATACCATCTAGCATCTCGCTAAGAGCAAGCAACTCACTCTGAGCACCTGAGAGATTTTCGTGTAAGGCCAGTAAGGAAGGCTGAGCATCGTCGATATTACCACCAAAACTTTCCCGAATGTCTGAAAAGATTTCCTTCGAATCGGTTAGTCGATCGTCAGAAATCTTGACCCTTTGATCAATGGCACTTAGCCGGGTGGAAAGCCGCGTTTGTGCTTCAGAGAACTTTTTCTCAAGTTTTTCCAACTCTGGAGATGATGAACCCTGCTCAGCTCGGAAGCGTTGAATTTCCGATCCAATCTGATCTTGTTCTTCGATTGCTAAATTTTTTCGGGCGAGCCGTAGCTCTCCAAGCATCATATCATTTGATTTGAGGATGGTTTCAATTTCTTCAGACAGCTCCGTGGCAGATTTGAAGCCCCCCTCCTCCCCTGCCTCAAACTGACTGAAGGCGAGGGTAACTAAACCAACGAAAAATAAGGGTAATCCCAACCACCCTTGTCTAAGTAGTGAAAGACAGGAATTTCGCATAGGTTTAGAATGACGAAGGTTATCCTCAAAGCAAGCAAAGATTTGTGAACAAAACCCACGGGCCAGTTCGAAGGGATAAGAAATTTTATATCAAGCTGTTAGGAAATTAATGAATCGGAGTGCCCGGGGGGGGACTCGAACCCCCACGCCTTTCGACACTAGATCCTAAATCTAGCGCGTCTACCAATTCCGCCACCCGGGCAAATCAAAGATCATTTATACCCCAACAAATTGTATGACAAGATTTTAAGGAACAAAAAACTAAAAGGCATCTCCAAATGGGCCCTGCCAAATACCGAGAACGAGGGAGGAGACCACCAGAGCGATGAGTGCCGGTTTGAGCAGACCAAGGTCATCAATCTTCTCCCAGGCATCTTTTTTGGGCTCATCATCCTCAAATGCAGGGCGGGGATGAAAACAAATTTCGCGAATCCAACCGAAATAGTAGTAGATAGAAATGACCACGCCAATAATCATCGCACCCAAGGAAAAATAAAGTTCCGTCTCAAAGGCCACACTCATCAGTAAAACTTTACCAATAAAACCCGCAAAGGGAGGAATGCCAGCAAGCGAGGCAATTCCGACGACCAGACAGATTCCGAGGAATGGAGATTTCCTGGCGAGGTTTTCATAGTCAGAAAACTCATGTTCCGCATCATCATCCGTCCGGGCAACACACATCACTCCGAACACCGCAAAAGAGGCAAGCATGTAGGTGAAGAGATAGAAGAAGAGAACCCAGACGGCACGATCACTCTCACCAGGAAGAATCATCGATGCCATCACCGCGACCATTAAGTACCCGGCATGGGCGACACCAGACAAGCCAAGCATCCTCTTCAGGTTGCGTTGGGCACAGGCGGCAAGATTACCAAAAAAGATGGTAAAGGTGGCGACAAATCCGAGCAGGGGAAGTAAAAAGGACTGCATCCCCAGCAGCGGACCGTTGACCAAGATAAGAAGCACAAAAAATCCGGCTGCTTTCGAAGAGACCGATAAAAAAGCAGTCACCGGCATGGGAGCCCCATGGTATACATCGGGTACCCAAATTTGGAAAGGAGCCGCCCCCACCTTGAATGCGATGCCAGAAATAATCAGGACAACCCCGGCACGAAGCATGGGGTGGTCTGCATTCTGGGCAAGGAATTCGGCGAGGTAAGAGAAAGAAAGTGCATCCTGCCCGGCTGGACCATCCCAAACTGCTCCCCATTCCGAAGGGTTGGAACCAACACCGTAGAGAAGAACAACCCCGAAGAGAAGCAGAGTGGAACTTAAGGCCCCAAAGATGAGGTACTTGATCCCACCTTCGAGCGACTTGGCACATTCACGGTTGTAGGCAACAAGGGGATAGAAGCAAAGGGCCACTGTTTCCAGGGCGACGAAAAAGAGCACAAAGTTTTGGCTTTGGCAAAGAATCATCAAACCGGCGGTGGCAAGCATGGTAAGGTGATGAAATTCTGAACACCTCAGGTTCCTGAGTGCATTGTGCCGATGGGCCAGAATAGAAACAAGCAGGGAGGACAAGAGAAAAAAGGAACGGATAATATCCCCCTGGATACCATGGGCCATCATGCCGGAAAAACTTTCCCGATCAAAGGTGTGATGCCAAAGCAGGTAGTCTAGTAAGTGGACAATAAGAAGAACAAACTGAAAAAAGATGGCAAAGGAACCTGCCCTTACAGATCCGGAGTTTCGCCGCCCAAAAAGATCGAGCCCCAGTACAACCAGTGCACCGAGGGCGAGCGTGAGTTCGGGCCAGATCTCGATCCAGAGATTGTCTTTGGAAAATTGTAAGTAGGATTCCATACTCAGGGCTGAAGATTTGGTTGCTCAATGGGGGCGGTTCCCTTGCCCTCCCCACCCTCTTCCACCGGGCAGCAGGAAGGGCGCTCGCTGCTTGACTGCACGGCTTGAAAAACTTTGTAGCGTGTTTCAATTTCACGGTCAATCCGCTCGGAAATGAGCGATGGGAAGAGACCGATCAGGGTAAGGGCTGCCAGAATGACTCCAGAGGAAAGCAACTCCACCCGGGAAAGATCCTTGGCGGGGTTTTTCTCAAGGTGCTTGGAAAACTCCCCGCTGGGCGAGCCATAGAGGACACGGGCGACGGCCCGAAGCCCAAAGATAGCGGAAATAATAATGCCCAGGGCAGCCAGTACCAAAAAGAAACGATTGCCGGCCAATTCACCCAGAGAAAGAAAGACACCGAACTCTCCCCAGAAGTTACCAAAACCAGGAAGTCCGATGGTGGCAAGGGTGGCAGCGACCAAAAAACAGGCAAGAATAGGTGTGCGGGTGGCCAAACCGCCCATTTCGCCCATTTCATAGGTGCCCGTGCGACGGTGGATAAATTGCCCGAGTAAAAACATTAGGGCGACAGATAGGCCGTGGGCACACATCAGCATGACCGCAGAGCCCGCACCCAGGGCCGAACAGGCACCGATTCCCAAAAAGCAATAGCCCATGTGCATGACCGAACCGTAGCCCACCATGGACTTGAGATTATCCTGGGCGAGTGTGACAAGGCCCACTACAAGGACATTGCCGAGGGCGAGCCAGAGAATGATCTGACTCCAATCCATCGCAGCTTCGGGCAGGAGAGGGGCGGCAATTTGAATAAGACCGTAGAGACCAAATTTTTTGAGGACCCCCGCATGCAACATGGAAACGGATGTGGGAGCAGCATCATATCCCCGGGGTGCCCAGGTGTGAAAGGGAAAGAGGGCGACTAGAATACCAAACCCAAAGAGCAGCAATCCAAATATAGTGGACGAAGAGGTGGCGGAAAGAGAGGTTTCCGCCAAAGCGGCAGAGAGGGAGGGGAAGTCAAACTTGGGAGAATCCACCATGGCGTTGAGGGCAACCAATCCGCATAGGGAGACCAAGGCACCAAGGGTAAGGTAGATGGTAATTTCAAGAGAGATCGAACGGCGGTCCCGACCACCCCAAAGTCCGATCATTATGAAGGTGGGAATGAGGGCGAATTCGTGGAAGAGGTAATAAAAGAAGAGGTCCACACTGGCAAAGAGCCCCATCAAACCGGACTGCATCAGGGCGAGTAGGGCAAGGTACAAACGCAACCTATCCGCACCGGAATGGATGGCTGCAATCCCCGCCCCAAGGCCGACTATTCCCGCCATAGCAAAGAGGGGACTCGATACCCCATTGAGACCAAGGTGAAAGGTGATTCCCAGTTCGTGCAAGCCCATGCGTTCGATCAAAAACTCGAAGCAGTAGCCCGGACAGGAAGGGTCAAATTGGAGAAATAGAAGGATTCCGGCAACAAAGGGAAATCCGAAAGCAAGGTAGGCAATACGGTGAAGAGAACTCTCTGAACGCGGATAGCCACAAAACAGGAGAATGGAGGCAAGGAAAGGAACAGCAATGGACCCAAGTAGTAAGATGCTCGTCATACTCATACCTTATTCAATCAAAGAGCGATTAATCCCACGGCATAGGCCAGAAACCCGAGCGTACCCACAATGAACCAAAATGAGTAAGAATGAATCTTACCAACATAGCAGGACTTGGCCAACAGAGCGAAAAGCGCGGTTAAACCCGCCGATCCACGAACCATCAGGCCCGAAACAAAGAGCAGTTCCATCACCTCAATAAAGCGGGCAAGCGGGTCCTGAATCCTGGAGACATAGAACTGATAAATTTCATCAAAGAACAACTTGCTCCTGCACAGTTGGTAAAGCACCGGAAGCCTATCGGATAAGGGATCTGTTTGATTCACTTTGCCGTAGAACAATCGGGCAAAAATGAGCCCAAATACCCAGGCAGAGGTACCCAGTACAATCATCCACATATGGTGGGGAAGCAGGGCCACCATATCGATATCGGGCAGGCAATACTGAAGCAGAGAACCGGGATAGAGGGTATGATAACCACCGAGCACGGAAAGAACGGCGAGGATAACCAGCGGGCCGGTCATCAATTGATTGTTCTCCAGGGCCTCTTCGGCATGGTGAGAACGGGGGGATCCCTCGAAGGTAATAAAATAGAGCCGGAACATGTAGACCGAGGTAAGCAGGGCACCCAGATAGAGTAGAATAAATACGGGCATGTTAAAATTATAAGCCCCGAGCAAAATCGCATCCTTGCTAAAATACCCTGAGAGGAAGTTCACCCCGGAAATAGCTAACACCCCAATGAGGAAGGTCAGTGCGGTGACCGGCATCTTTTTGCGCAATCCACCATAATTGAAAATGTCCTGCTCGTGGTGGCATGCATGAATAACCGATCCTGAGCCAAGGAACATCAAGGCCTTGAAGAACGCATGGGTCATGAGGTGAAACAGAGCGATCCCTGGCATACCCAGCCCAAATGCAGCCGCCATGTAACCAAGCTGTGAAAGGGTGGAATAGGCTAGAATTTTTTTGATATCCCGCTGCACCAATGCACAGAACCCGGCGTACAGTCCCATAACTGCCCCAAGGAAGGCGATAAAGCTAAGGGCCTGCTCCGTAAAAAGAAAATCGATACGCAATAAGAGGTAGACACCTGCGGCCACCATAGTGGCCGCATGGATGAGCGCAGATACAGGAGTGGGCCCAGCCATGGCGTCCGGCAGCCAAACATGCAAGGGAAACTGGGCCGACTTTCCAATAAACCCACAGGCCAAAGCCAGGCAAAGCAGGGTGGAAGTGAGTTTGGGATCAAAATCGGCAAGGTCAGCAAGTTCGGAAAGATGGACGGTGCCAAATATCCAGTAGGTCAGCACAATGCCAATGAGAAAGCCAAAATCCCCTACCCGATTGACAATGAATGCCTTCTTCGAAGCCTGGGCGGCTTCATCGGTGGTAAAGTAGTGGGCGATTAAGAGGTAGGAACTAAAACCCACCAGTTCCCAGAACACAAAGATCATGATGAGATTGTCGGCGAGGGTAATTCCCAGCATGGAAAACATGAAGATGGAAAGACCCCCGAAATAGCGGGAGCGGGCAGAGTCGTCCGCCATGTACCCAAGGCTGAATACATGGATAAGGAAACCAACAAAGGCCACCACGAAGAGTAGCAGCCGGGCAGGTGCATCCAGTAGAAAGCCAAATTTAAGCTCCCATCCACCCATCTTAAACCAGGTCATATCCCAGGCAAGCGGAGTGTCCGCGGTGTTGGATATCAGGATAAGAGAAAGAGCGAGAATACCTCCGGCCGTAAAAACGGAAAGCAGGGAGGCCACCCTTCCATTGTTCCTAAGGAAAAACAGGGTGACCGCTGCAGAGAGCAGGGGCAGGAAAAGGAGAGTGAGAGAAAGATTAATCATGGATTACTAATTCCTCAAAAGTCTCATATCCTCGGAGAATACACTGTCCCGCTTTTTGAAAAGGGCGACGAGCAGGGCCAGGCCAACTGCCACCTCAGCGGCAGCCACGGTCATGATAAAGAAGACAAAGATGCTACCATCCAGGTTGGTGCCCGAACGGGAGAAGGCAACCAGGGCGATATTCACTCCGTTGAGCATCAACTCAAGCGACATCAGCATAAGCAGGACATTTCTGCGGATCAGCACACCAAGAAAGCCAATGGCAAAAAGCAGGCTGGCCAATATCAGAAAGTGCTGGGGTGTAATCAATTCCATGGATGGGCCTTCAGGACAGCGAATTATGTTTTTTGCTCAGTATGATTACCCCGACCATAGCGGCGAGCAGCATGAAACCGGCAACCTGAAGGGGAAGCATGTACTTGGTGAACAGACCATAGCCAAAGGCACTCACCGCGGTGGAAAAGGTAAGGTTTTGACCGTTGACCAGAGAGGATTCTGGAAGGGCCGGCCAGGAACCAGAGCTGCCGGATGCATCCGGGATGTAGGAAAGAAGCAAAAGTCCCAGTAAAAAGGTGGCCAGCACACCAGCCAGACCGGGAAGCCAGGTGAGGCGGGCAGCCTTGCCGCCCTGTGGCCCCACATCCAGGAGCATGATAATAAAAAGGAACAGTACCATGACCGCACCGGCGTAGACAAGTACCTGCAGCACGGCTAGGAAAAATGCGTCCAGTAAAACAAAGAGGGCAGCCACTCCCAGCATCGATACAATCATGTACATCGAGGCGGTTACCGGATGACGGGAAAAAATCATCAGTACCCCTCCACCAAGGGTGAGAATGGAAAAAACCACAAAAAGCCAGTCTACCAGGTTCATCAGTTCAGAAACGGACGGTGCTCAGTGCTCATTGCCCTCCAGTTCCGCCTCTTTTTTCTTGTCCCACTTGTAGTGAAAGTCAGGCAGGGTGCCACCAAGCTCATATAACTTTGCTTTATTGTTTATCATCTCCTCGCGGGAATAACCCGACATGGAGTACTGATCCTGTAAAAAGATCGCTTCTTCCGGACAGACTTCTTGGCAATAGCCACAATAGATACAGCGGAGCATGTTAATTTCAAACTCCTGCGGTGCCTTCTCCACATGCTCGCGCTCCTCCTGATCGGCAGGAACCTCGCCGGGAGTGATGCGGATCGCTTTGGGCGGGCAGACAAACTCGCAAAGCTGGCAGGAAACGCACTTTTCCCGACCATTGGGGTCTTTTACTAGGGTAGGCACACCGCGGTAATTCTCGGGAATTTTTGGCTTCTGCTCTGGATATTGCAGCGTGACCTTCGGTTTGAACATCGCTGAAAAGGTTGTTTTCAAACCGGTGACAATTTGCGGGAGGTAGGTCTTTTCAGAAAGACTGAGGGGTTTGCGCTCGAGTACTACTGTCTTGGCCATCTTAGATCAGGGGTTAAGCAGGGAAGACTGGTCAATCCAAGTGACCAAAATCACATAGAACACCAGGTTGGCGAGGGCAAGGGGAAGCAGTTTGGACCACCCAAGCTGCATCACTTGATCGTAGCGGAATCGTGGAAGTGTCCAACGAACCCAGATGAAGAAGAAAATGAGGAATATCGTCTTGGCGAGGAACCATCCAACACCGATCAATGTACCCACCCAGGTTTGCGGCCAGGGGTCGGCAAGAAAGGGAAGGAAGTGCCAACCGCCAAGAAAGATCACTGTAAAGATGGCAGAGCCAATGACGATATGAGCATACTCAGCTACGAAGAAAATCCCAAACTTGAAGCTACCATATTCGGTATGAAAGCCGCCGACCAGATCAGTTTCTGACTCCGGCATATCAAAAGGTAGGCGATTGGTCTCAGCAAACAGGGCGATCAGGAAAATCAGAGCGGAAAGAGGTTGCACCAATACCAGCCAGGCAGCACCTTGCTGCGAGTTGGCAATGGCAGAAAGGCTAAGGCCTGACACCTCGACACCGGGAGCAGCGACCCACAAGAAAACAGGAAGCAAGGAAAGCCCCATTGCCAGTTCGTAGGAAATCATCTGGGCAGAAGAACGAATGCCACCAAGGAAAGGATACTTACTGTTGGATGACCATCCGGCTAAGACGATGCCATAGACCCCAAGGGAGGACACTGCGAAGACAAAGAGGATGCCAATCTCGAGGTCTGCCAGGGCGAGGATACTGGAAGATCCATCCGGCCAGTACATCTGTCCAAAGGGCAATACCGTCATGGTGGTAAGGGCAGGAACCAGGGCGACCAAGGGTGCGAGGTAGTAATAAAATTTATTCACATGGCCGGGCACAATTTCTTCCTTAAAGAGGAACTTCAACCCATCTGCCAGCGGCTGAAAGATGCCCAGACCCTGAAGAAAAGGACCAATAAGAGGAATGGAACCAATGATCGGCAGTACAGTGCGGTTTGGCCCCACCCTACCCTGCATCCAGGCACTGACTTTCCGTTCAGCCAAAACCGAATAGCCAGCCATAGTCATGACTGCTCCCACCATCATTAAGGCGGCGATTACCTTGAGTCCGACCAGAACCCAGGGATTACTGAGCAGTACCTCGATCATGCGGTGACCTTAGGGTTGGTGCCTTCAAAATGAAGGGCCGCCTGTTCGACAAAGGGCAAGCCTGCCCAGGAAGAGCCATCCAATTGAATGCAATTCTTTTGTAATTCTCGGTGAGAAATACCGGAAAATACCGATTCTGAATTAGCTGAAATCGCATCCCACAACTCAGCAGGAACGGTGCTTGGCTTTTCCCCTCCCACAATACGGTGGTGCAGTTCAGCGATAAGTTGGGCATCCGAAAGAACCCCAGCTGGTCCAGGGACTGCCTGTTTGAAGGATTGAAGAATGAAAGAGCGGTTGATCAAGGAACCTGATTTCTCGAATACAGTGAGCGAAGGAAGTGCCACCTCGGCAATTTTGCTGGTTGGATTTGCGTGAGTGCCAAGATAGACAACGGGCACATTTTCGAGGAGTTCCGCAGAGACACCAGAATCCAGTAAATCTTCCGAGCATACCAGAAGTGCATCCACATCTCCCCGCTCGATTGCCTGGGTTAGGTCATTCAAGTGATCTGCAGGGTATTGACTGGTAAGTTGGGTGGCCAGGGCACCGCGCAAGTTGGGTGTACGGTCGGCAGAAAGCAAAATCCCATCGTCCTCCCCAAAATGCCCACGAAGGAAAACCTTGGCTTGGGTAGCATCGACGAGTTGTTTAATCAGGAAGTGCTCCTCCACCGTGGATCTCGCACTGGCAACCACTCCCAATTTACGCCCTTTCAAAAGCTCACCCGCCTGTTCTAAGGCATTTGCGGATGGGGAGGACTCACCGTTGATCGAAAATTGGAGCAGGCGGTTATCGAACTTCACTGCCTTGTAAAGTGTTCGCCCGCTGTCGGTCATCCAACTGTCATTGACGAGATCGTTGCGGCGGGGAGTGATCCGGTGAATGACGCCCTCCCTGCTCGAAATTGTGATATTACAACCCGCACTGCTTTCGGTGCAGATACCTGAAGTTTCCTTGAGGAACCACACCCTCATCTTAAACCTGAAATCCGTACTGGTCAGGGCACCGACCGGGCAGATATCGACCGTATTTAAGGAGTAATTGTTGGCCAGTTCCTTGCCCGGAAAGCAAGTAAGAGTGGAAAAACTTCCGCGGTCCACAAAGCCGAGAACATCGTCCTTGGCAACTTCCTGAGAAAAGCGGATACAGCGGGAACAGAGTATGCACCTTTCATCATCGAGGGTAACACGGGGCCCGAGACGCGTACGCTTGGGTTTCACATTTTTTCTCTCGATGTAGCGACTGTAACCGCGGCCATAATCAGTGGCGAATTCCTGCAGTCTGCACTCCCCCGCCTGATCGCAAATTGGGCAGTCCAGGGGGTGATTGACCAGTAAAAACTCCATAATCCCCTCTTGGCACCCCTTGACTTTCTCCGACTCGGTGCGGAGGTGCATGCCCGGGGATACATTGGTGGCACACCCGATGACAGGTTTTGGAACCCAGCCAATCTTGGCACTGCCATCCTCCTCCAAGATGGGGTCGCCCGACGCCCGGTCACGCATGGGAGTGCCCATTTCAATGAGGCACATCCGGCAGTTGCCCGCAACGCTGAGGTGGGAATGATAGCAGTAGTGAGGAATTTCTTTACCGTGAATTGCGGCCGCTTCGATCGCATTGATTCCATTGGGCACCTGAACATCCTGCCCGTTTAGGTTGATGGTAATCAATTCCTGGTCGTTGGAAGAAATCATCGGCTCTTAAATGAGTTGGAGGGATTTTTCATCCCTTGGTTGATCTCCCGCCTTTGCCTTGTTGACAAAATCATCGCGGAATTTGGCAATGAAACTCTGGGTTGGCCAGGCGGCGGCCTCCCCAAAGGCACAGATAGTACGGCCTTCGATTTGGTTGGCGACGGAAAGAAGGAGGTCGGCATCTTCCTCACGTGCCCCACCCGAGCACATTCTCTTGGTAATTTTGCGCATCCAAAGAGAGCCTTCACGGCAGGGAGTGCATTGCCCGCAGGATTCATGTGCGTAAAAGGCATTGATGTTGGCCATCGCCTCGACGATGTCCACAGTATCATCCATCACAATAATCCCCCCGGATCCGGACATGGTGCCGGCTGCCATGGGGCCATCAAAATCGAGCGGGATGTCCTCCAAACCCCAGTCAAACTCAGTGCCATCCTTGAGCGTACCCTTAAACCGCTCATCCGCCCGTAATACTTTGGCCGATGAACCGCCGGGGATCACTGCCTTAAGGGAACGACCTGGCAGAAGACCGCCACAAACCCCGAAAATCATTTCACCTAGGGTGAGGGCACCGCACTCAAACTCATAATAACCGGGCTTACGAACCTGCCCGGAAACACACCAAATACGGGTACCGGTGTTGTTGGGCTTGCCGATCTTAGCAAATTCCTCCCCGCCCATATCGACGATGTGCTTCACATTGCAGAGCGTCTCCACATTGTTGACGATGGTTGGGCATTGATAAAGCCCGAGCACTGCGGGAAAATACGGGGGTTTGATCCGGGGGTTGGGGCGCTTGCCTTCAAGCGATTCAATCAGCCCGGTTTCTTCCCCGCAAATGTAGGCACCTGCACCCCGGTGAACCACCAAATCGCAGGAATAATCTGAGCCCAAAATATTATCTCCACAAAATCCATGTTCCTTGGCTTCCGAAATCGCCCGGTCTAAAATACGGGCTCCTTCAAAGAATTCTGCCCGAATATAGATAAAGGCCTGCTTTGCCCCAATGGCGTAGGCAGCAATCATCATCCCTTCGATGAGTTGATGGGGGTCTTTATACATGATTTGCCGGTCCTTAAAGGTACCCGGTTCGGACTCATCCGCATTGCAAATAAGGTAGATAGGCTTGCCCGACTTGCGGTCGAGAAATTTCCATTTCATGCCAGCAGGAAACCCGGCACCTCCACGACCCCGCACCCCCGATTTGAGAACTTCTTCCCCCACCTCTTCCGGTTTCATCGCAAAGGCTTTTTTAAGTATGTCATAACCGCCTTCGCGAAGGTAGCAGGAGATACGGTTGGAATAATTGGGATCATCCGCATGTTGTAGGATGATCCTTCTTTCTTTGGGTAGTTCCTTAATATCCACGTCTATTTCTAGCAATTATTTGGGTTCCTGCACCAAACCATCTTCATAACTGACAAATTCCTCGGATGATTCAAGTTTTCCCTTCAGCAGGAGGTCAGCAAATTTTTCCGCACTTTCTCCGGCAATGTTTTCGTAGGTCTGTTCGTCGACAATAACAACGGGACCCTGTCCACAGTCTGCAAGGCATTCCATGAATTCGAGCGAAAACTCTCCATCCTCGCGGACATGGCCTTCTTTGACTCCCAACTTTTGCTCCAATGTTCTACAGGTACCATATGATCCACGCAGGGCACAGGGCAGGGTCCGGCATACCCGTACATGCCTTTTCCCCCAAGGCTTTTCACGAAGCATGGGATAAAAGGTGATCAGTTCCTTGACATTAATGGGAGTTAAATCCAACCGCTCGGCAATCCACTCACAAGCAGGATCATCGACCGCACCCAGTTCATTTTGTACAAGGTGGATTACCATGAGGGCGGCACTGCGTTTCTCAGGGTATTTGGGCACAACCTGGTCGATCTTAGACAAGGTTTGCTCAGATAAATTTAATCGGTTTTCCATTTCGGCAAAATTTAGCGGTCACATTCCCCCATCACGAAATCCAGACTGCCCAAAATTACAGTAATGTCCGAGAGCATGTGTCCGGGTGCAAGCTCTTCCAAAATGCTCAGGTTGCAGAAACTGGGAGCCCTAATTTTTAAGCGGTATGGAACACCGCCTCCCCGGGAAACAAGGTAAAAGCCAAGAGCACCCTTTGGGTTTTCGGCCTCAAAGTAGACTTCACCTGGAGGAACCTGAGGGCCCTCTGTCACGATCATAAAGTTCTGAATCAGTTCCTCCATGTTCGTCATGATCTTTTCCTTGGGCGGGGCAAATATTTTCTTGGCATCCTCTGCATACCATAGCCCACCGGGAAAGTTGGCGATGACCTGCTTGATGATGAGTATGCTCTGCCTGACCTCCTCGATGCGTACAAGGTAACGGTCATAGCAGTCCCCCTTCGTGCCGATGGGCACATCAAATTCGTACTGGTCGTACCCGCTGTAAGGCTTGTCCTTACGTAAATCGAGATCCACACCGGAAGCACGCAGATTAGGACCGGTGATACCGTAAGCAATTGCCTGTTCTTTGGAAATGGCCCCGATTCCTTCGGTGCGATCCAAGAAAATGCGGTTGCGGGTGAGAAGTTTTTCCACCTCATCAATGGCCTTGGGCAATTGATCGCAGAATTTTTCAACTCTGGGCAGCCACCCATCGGGTATATCCCGGGCTACACCGCCAATACGGGTATAACTGGTGGTAAACCGGGCACCGGTGAGTTCCTCAAAAAGAGTGTAGAGTTTTTCACGTTCGGTAAAGGTGTACATGAAAGGGGTCCACGCCCCCGCATCCATCCCAAAAACCCCCATTCCTAAAAGATGGCTGGAAATACGGGCCATTTCACAAACAAGCACCCGGATGGCCTCACACCTGGGAGGCACTTCCACACCGGCGAGTTTCTCCACGGTGAGGGCATAGGCGACATTGTTGGCGAGAGGGGCGAGGTAATCAAGACGATCCGTGTAAGGAACGAATTGATTGTAGGTCATATTTTCGGCAATTTTTTCATCCCCACGATGAAGGTATCCCAGCACAGGGTCGCACTTGGTGATCAAGTCCCCGTCCAGCTCCATCATCAATCGAAGAACACCATGGGTTGTGGGGTGTGAAGGCCCCACATTAAGAGCCATGCGCTCGTTCTCGGAATGAGTGGCGGCACGGGCACCAATGTCACCCACCTGAATTTCTTTGGTGGTGGTGCTCATGATTGCTTAATGGTTTCTTCGGTCCAGCTTTCATCCTTGGCCCGTGGTTCGGATTCGCTCATGCGACCAGACCCCGGAGAGACGAAGGGCCCGCCCATCATTGGTGCCGGATCGACATCCGCACCGGTGACCTCTGCCACATCTGCAGCGGGAAGGGGCACATCAATCCCGGCAAGTGGAAATTCTTTGCGGAGAGGAAAATAGGGATATTCATCCCACATCAGAATTCTCCTCAGGTCAGGGTGCCCAGAAAATTGGATGCCAAACATATCATAAGTCTCCCGCTCATGCCAGTTGGCAGCGGGAAAAATACTACTGAGGCTGGGAACTTCAGGGGCATCGTTGTCCGGACAATCCACGTGGACTCTTAGGTAGGCACGATGGATAAGGGAATAAAGGTGCAAGACCACACTAAAGCGGGTATCCGCAGTTTCACCGTGGTCAATCGCGGTAAGGTCGACCAGAAGGTCAAAGGTTTCCTCGTCCCGGAGATACCGGGCAAAATCGGCCACTGAATCCGCAGGGCAAGCCAAGGTCAGGCAATCAGTTTGGTGACGCAGGGCGAGAAAGGAAAAGCGGTTAAGCAATGAACGGACAAAATCGTCGTCAATCATATCAGCCGACCAGATCTGTTGATTTTGCAGTTTGGGTAAGGTTTTTGACCGCTGGTTCCCTGCCAATTTTGTCCTGCAGTTTCATCATCGCATCCAGCAGTGCTTCAGGCCGTGGAGGACAACCACTGACATAAACATCAACCGGTACGATCGTATCCACTCCTTGCATGACTGCGTAGGAACGGTACATTCCGCCGGTGGAGGCACAGGCACCCATGGCGACAACCCACTTGGGATCACCCATCTGGTCATAAATGCGGCGGACCACCTCGGCCATTTTGTAGGTCACCGTACCGGCGACGATCATGCAATCCGACTGACGGGGTGAAAAGCGCATCACCTCCATCCCGAAACGGGAAATATCATAACGGGAAGCCGCCGATGCCATCAGTTCGATGGCACAACAGGCAAGACCCATCGGCATAGGCCAAACAGAGTGCTTGCGTATCCAATTAATGACCGCATCGGCTTTGGTTACAATGACCTCGCCTTCGACCTTGCTATTGTATCCGACTTCGCTGGATATCATTCCTGCTTTCTAAGCGATTGAGCGGAACAAGCAAACATGAAAATAAACTTCTCGCTAAACATAGCTCAGCTAATGAGTTGGAATAAAAAAGTTTCTTTTTGATCATTGACGGAACCTTGGAATCTTGGCATTCCAACCTCTTGCACATCACTATGTGGAGAGGTGAC
>Ga0181559_10001647_pt1 | contig 21934 bp, 16 predicted proteins | sample 011ome_21_FD_133752 | JGI IMG/M metagenome (GOLD analysis project Ga0181559, IMG submission 133752) | Coastal salt marsh microbial communities from the Groves Creek Marsh, Skidaway Island, Georgia - 011508AT metaG (megahit assembly) | ecosystem: Environmental > Aquatic > Marine > Intertidal...
TGGCGGCGAGATCACGGAAGTATGGCGTTTGAACATCAACCGATTGGCATTGACGATAGCACTGTAGTTACCGCAGGCAACAACGTGGGAAGATTTGCTGTCGGGGATCAGGTTTTTGGCAGCACAGGCTCGAGATTTGGCGCCTACGCCGAATACATCGCCCTACCCGCCCGCTACCCAATCATCCACAAACCTGGTGACATTCCACACCTCACCGCAACCACTATCCCAGTGGGTGGGGTATACGCACTGCATTTTTTGCAGCTTGCCCAACTTCAGGCATGCAAGGAAATCCCGATTGTCAGTGCCTGTGGGTGTATCGGTACGGCGGCAATAACTCGCAGAATCACTGACAAACGTGTCATCACAAAACTAGCCAGGGTCACTGAAGCTGATTTTCAGACGCTCTGTAAACAAATTGGCAAAAATAGTCTTGAAGCAAGTATTGATACCACCCATAAGCTTGAAGAAGTAGTTGAGGCGCATCGCGATATTGATGCTGGCAATAAAAAGGGTCAAGTGGCCTTTGTTTTGGACACCGCTGCAGAACAGCAAACGAAAGACCAGTAACCTGAAACCAGCGAGCCCAGAACTTCAATACCAGAAAGTCTGCTTTACCGCCCAGAAATTAATAGAGCAGGAAATATGCAATAATTCGATAACTTGATCCCGGAGAATAATAATGAACATTTCGAGCAGATCCAAGATTTTGACGGCCGCCCTCGGCCTGCTAACTCCCGTATTACTGGCAGCGCAGTCAGCTGGCGCACCGCCGGCACTGTATAAATCTGACGCTGAAATCATGAGCGAGTTGGATACTGCCGCTCGCAATTCCAACTCGGCCGCTGGCGTTTCTGTGACAGTATCTCCTGGTATTTCGGTGCGCCGGCGCATGAGTGGCGTCCTACAATATGCGGTGATGCACCCCTACAGCGTCGAGATTTATCGCATCATCGAAGGCAGCGGTACGCTGGTGACAGGAGGTCTACTCAAACAGCCGCTGGCGGATCCTAGTGGTGACAATGTCATTCGCACGGAGCACGGCATCGAAGGTGGCCTCGCGCGAGAGGTCAAAGCCGGAGATATTCTGGTACTGCAGCCAGGCACGCCACATTGGTTTAGCCGGATTGAGGGCGAGGCGATCACTTACATGGAGTCAAGAGTGCGTGTTAGCACTGCGCCTATTCAATACCAGTAAGCGGATTGTCATCATCAGAAACGAAAACGCCGCGAACCACTCAACATGGGTCCGCGGCGTTGTAGCTAGCTGAAAGCTGTTGGCCTTAGCGAACTGCTTCTGCAATACCGGACACTGTCGCTGCCAGTTCGAGATATCGTTTGCGCGTGATGCCTCGTCGAGACTCGCCTTCCTCTTCGAATTGCTCGGCGAGGTCGCTCAACTCTCTGGATGCATTGCGGTTGCTGTTATCAGCTTCAAGTAGGCGCTCAGCCCGATCCAGTACCTGAGTAAGCTCTCTGGATTGGTCGGCGTCAATCTCGCCATCACGCAATAGCTGATCCTGATATGCCCGCGCAACGACAGGTACAGCTGGCCAGGTAACCATCTCTTGGGTCTGGGCATTAACGGTGCCCTTAAGCGCTTCCAGGGACGCGGCGGCAAGCTCATTTTCAGTCATGAAGTCACTAGGCTGCATCTCGAATACATCCAGGCCTCGCGAAATTTCGGTGCCGTAAATGCGTCCGTTGTACCAGTAAGTTGACCAGTAACCGCCAGTGATCAATTCCTCGGTATCAATAGGACCGCGGTCGAAATAAGCGATTTCAGTTGGATTCGAAGAGTCGGTGAAATCGACTACCGAGACACCGCCCTGGTACCAGGCCTGTACGAAAATATCGCGGCCAGGAACCGGAATCAGTGAACCGTTATGGGCCACGCAATTTTCGGTATCAGTCTGAGGGGCAGACATCTTGTAGTGACTACGGAACTGAAGCTTACCGTCGACGATGTCGTAGAACGCATCAGCACCCCAGGTCAGAGGATCCTGTGCGCGACAGCGAGGTCGGCCACCGCCACCCCATTCATCGGTGAAAATCACCTTGGTGCCATCGTTGTTGAAGGTGGCAGAATGCCAATAAGCAAAACCCGGATCAATCACCTGATCCAGTCGCTGCGGATCAGACGGATCAGAGATATCCAGCAGGATGCCATTGCCGGAGCAAGCGCCTGCTGCCAGGCCAATATCTGGATAGGTTGTAATGTCGTGGCATTGATTGGTCTGGCTTGTAGTCTGAGTACCATCACCGTGGTCACCACCATCCCAAAGACCAGCCAGAGTGCCGGAATCAGGGTCGGAGAATATAAAGGGGCGATTCACGATCTGCGCGGCGGCTGGGTTATCTTCTGGAATTTCGATAACTTCGATGCGGAACAGTGCGGATTCAGGATTCTCGAAGGGTGAATCGTCGGAGCAGCCCGCCAATTCCTCATCATCCCGGACTCGGCTGGTGCCTGATACGTAGACATAGATATTACCGTCCTCATCCGCATTCTGGGCCACCGTATGGGTGTGAGAACCACGGCAGGTTTGCACGGCAGCAACCTGAGTGGGGTTGCTAAAATCGCTCACATCAAAAATGCGAATGCCACGTACCCGCTGATTGCTGACCGGTTCTGGCACGCCTTCGAGGCCACAATCCAACCGCCCGCGCACTTCTTGCACTGACATGATGAGTAGATCGCCCACCAGTGAGACATCGCCCTGACCACCAGGGCAAACCACAGATGCAATGTGCTCAGGTGAATCCGGGTTGCTGATATCGTAGGTATTGAAGCCGTGGTAGTTACCGGCAATCAGGTAGTCGCCGGAAAACAGCAGGTCGGTATTGGAAAAGCTCAGCAGCGATGGTCTTGGATCGGCATTCTCGTCCTCTTCCTCTTCTTCAGTCGGAGTCTCCGGTGCATTGCCAGAAGCAGCAGCCTGCTCAGCCTCAATCTCCTCCAGACGCCTGGCTGACAGGCCTGAGGGGCGATCTGGGTCAAAAAAGCCAGCAGGCTTGGGCAGTGAAGCCACCACGCTCATATTCAGCGCTGCTTGTCCTGCATCGCGAAAACCAGCAGCAAGACCAACCCGGGGATCGCTGCTGAAACTCGCCAGCAGCGTATCCATGCGTTCGATTTCAGAGGTCTGGTCAGAGGTCACATCAGAGGTGAATTCATATAACAGTGGATCCTGAACAGAGCCGCGCTGGTCCAACAGCATTTCCACCATGTCCAGAGCGCCTTGATGGTGGTCAATCATGCCCTCGAGGTAGAGGCGATCGAATTCTGGGCCGGACGCAGCGGCCAGTGCTTCCATCTGCTCATCGTTCAGCATGCCAGCCATGAGCTCAAAATCTGCAGCGTGATGCGCATCTTCTGCTGTTACCTCCACGCCACGTTCACGCAACCATCCCTGCATCATGGCGATCTCGTCGTCCTGCGACAAAGTAATGCGGGATGCCACGGCAAGCACCGCATCGTTATTGGTTCGGCCTTTCGCTAGCGCCGACATCTCCTTGGCCTGGGCGTGGTGTGGAATCATGCCCTGCAGGAAGCGGATATCGCCCAGAGAGTATTCCATGTTGGCCAGATCCGATGCCTCTTCGGCGGTGATAACCCGACCTTGTTGGCCCGGGGCCCCTGGCTGGATGATAGGCACCTGGCCAAAGGCTGCCTGGCTAAAGGCTGCGGCTGTCACCATCCAGAGCAGGCGGCGGGAAAGTTGTGACATGCTGAAATACAAAAACGTGGACATAGCTATACCCCGATAAGGATGCACAATCTGAGAAATTCAGGAACCCAGCATTGTACCTGTTTAGCAGCTTTTGCCAATTCTGATCATCGCTCAAGGGCAAATTGCCTTAAATCACGTTATGCACTAATTTGCTACACATTATTTAACATTGGACCGAGCCTGATGTGGTTAGAAAGCGTGCTTCTCTAACGCAACAGTTTCTACGCTTTGATTAGTTCTATTGGATTAACACGACAGCCAAGCGCTGATAAAGGAGATGATGGTGACAGCCCTTTTGGACTGATGCCTGCTCAAAAACTGAAGCGGATAAATTAGGATCCGCCCCGCTCCGTAATATCTTGCGCCCCTTAAACCTAGCGACTGCCTCAGGCCTTTTTAGTGCGGACTACTACCGCCATTAATAAGCAAGCAAAACTGTTATAATTGACGCTTCTTCAGGCAGCCACTCACGGCAACGACATCACAACTAACATCTGGCAAGACTAAACACATGGAAAAAATAAGCCGCGAAAACCTGCGCCCGGTACGCACTCTCAATATGCTCTCATCGAGAGAAATTCAGGGCTTGATGTCTTCTCAGGACAAGGTGCACAAACTGTTTCGCCAGTGTGCCTTGGCAGTACTCAATGCCGGCAGCGACATGGATGACGTCACCCAGTTACTGGAAGCCTATCGTGATTTTGAAATTGAAGTGATTCCCCAATCCCGCGGGCCGATCCTTTCGGTTCACAACGCGCCGCCCACTGCCTTTGTTGATGGCAATATGATTCGCGCGGTGCAGGAGCATCTGTTCTCGGTCTTACGGGACGTGGTTTATGTAAACCATGCACTCAATATTAGCTACGACCTCGACAGCAGACGCGGCGTCACCGATGCCGTATTCGACATCTTGCGCAATGCCGATATCGTGAGACCAAACCTGCGGCCTGACCTGACGGTATGCTGGGGTGGCCATTCCATTAGTCGCGCGGAATACGATTTTACCAAGGACGTTGGTTATCAGCTGGGCTTGCGTGGCCTGAACATCGCAACTGGTTGCGGCCCCGGAGCGATGAAAGGTCCAATGAAAGGGGCTGCCATAGGCCACTCCAAGCAATTGCAGGACATGCGCCGCTATATAGGCATTACCGAACCGGGAATTATCGCGGCCGAAGCGCCGAATCCTATCGTCAATGAGCTAGTTATTCTGCCAGACATCGAAAAGCGGCTGGAAGCCTTCGTGCGTCTGGCGCACTGCATCGTTGTCTTCCCTGGCGGGGCAGGCACTGCCGAAGAACTGCTCTATGTGTTGAGCATACTCATGCACGAACGCAATGCAGACCAACGGCTGGGGTTAATTCTCGCGGCTTCAGAGGAAAGCAAAGATTATTTCGAAGCCTTTGATGCTTTCATCCGGGATACGCTGGGGGAAGCTGCCACCCAACACTATGCAATCATCGTTGGTGATAGCGAGGAAGTGGCGCGACGGGCCAAACAGCACATCATTGAATGCCGTAAGCACAGAATGAAACATGGTGCCGCCTATGGTTTCAATTGGGAGCTGTATATTCCCGCCGAGCTACAAACGCCGTTCGAGCCAACCCACGAAAACATGGCTGCCCTTGCGCTGGATTACTCGGTAAACCCTTACCAGCTAGCCTCGAATCTCCGAAAGGCGTTTTCTGGCATCGTCGCCGGCAACGTCAAACCCTTCGGGATTGAAGAGATTAAACAGCACGGTCCTTATACCATGCAGGGCGATGAAAAGATCATGGCGCGACTGCAGGATATGCTGGACTCCTTCGGGGCGCAGCGTCGAATGAAAATCGATTTCGCCAACTATAAGCCCTGCTGGATAATTCAGTAGGGCTCGGCTTACCCTATTTTGCTATGCGCTTGCCTTGTTTCACTGACTCGATCCAGCGCTCGATCTTGGCTTGCAGTACGGGCATTGGCAAGGCGCCTGAACCCAGCACGGTGTCATGAAAAGCCTTGATATCGAAGTCACTGCCCAATTCCTCCTCTGCCATGGCGCGATATTCCAGAATCTTCAGCATGCCGATCTTATAAGCTGTGGCCTGACCGGGATTGTTAAAGTAACGCCTAACCTCTGAACGTACTGAAGACTCTGGTCGCGGCGAATTCGCCAGCGCGTAGGCCACCGCCTGTTCCTGCGTCCAACCCTGGTCATGAATGCCGGTATCTACCACCAAGCGCACCGCCCGCCAGATTTCGCCAGACAACCTGCCCATGTCAGAATAGGGGTCCTGGTAACCGCCCATTTCCTTACCCAACAATTCCGCGTATAAGCCCCAACCCTCGCTGAAGGCCGTGTAGCCACGGATAGTGCGAAATCGCGGAATATTCTCCAGCTCCTGCTGAATGGAAATCTGCATGTGATGACCCGGAACACCCTCGTGGTAAGACAGATTTTCCAGTCGGTTAATCGCTACGGCGCGCATATCGATCAGGTGCGCATAGAAGGTCCCGGGACGCGATCCATCTGCCGTGCCGCGGGCATAGTGGGCAGCACCGCCTGGAACCTCACGAAAAGCCTCCACCCGCCTCACCTGCAAACCTGCCTTCGGCAAGATGCCAAAAAAATCCGGCAGGCGAGTGTACATATCCGCCAGGATTTCATCGGCAAGCGCAAGGTAATCGGCACGCCCCTGATCCGTATTGGAATAGTAGAACTGGTCATCTTCGCGCATAAAATTAAAGAACGACTGCAGACTCCCCTCGAAACCAACCTGGCGCTTGATCGCCTCCATCTCTGACTGAATACGTGCAACCTCGGACAGACCAAGCCCATGGATCTCGTCGGCCGTCATATCCAGCGTGGTCATATTGCGCAAGCGCTCGGCGTAGTAGTCTTCTCCACTGGGCAGAGCGGAGGCCCCGGTAGCAACTTCGGGCACATCGCCTCGATCACTCTGCAGCCAGATCAGGATTTCATCATAGGCTGGCTTAAACTGTGTGAGCAGTGCATCTCTCGCCCTGCCCTCTAGCGCATCTCGCCCTGACGCGCTCACCACCCCCTCATCCGCAAGCGCATCTAATTTGCTTGTGATATCTGCCCAGATAGCTGAATCACCCTCAGCACTAAAAGGAGTGCCAGATGTCACACGTTGAATCTCACTGATAGCCTGATCGTAATCGAAGTGTGGCGCCCTAATTCCATCAGCAACCGATAGCTTGGCCCGCTCCAGATATTGCCCCATATAGCGATTGGATTGGTTCAGCCGGGAAATATAGGCCTCCATATCCGCCACGGAATCTACATCCTGGTAATTGATCAAGCTGCTCGGCAACCCTGTCTGCGGCCCGTTGCGACCAAAAATGTAGCGATGCCTGCGATAAGGCTGGCTGGCCTCCTCCCGCTCCAGCATGAATTCCCAGAGATCCCAGGATATTTTGCCTTCCTCATTGAGCGCATCACGGTCAAATGTCGCCTGCATTCTACTGACACTGTCCCGGCGCCAGCTCAATTGCCGATCCAACGCCGCTTCCGATACGTCATCCAGATCACCGTAATTACTCTTGTCGCCTAGACGAGTCTTACTGAGAGGTGAAAAATCCAGTTCGACTGAGAACTCTTCATCCAACCAGGCATGGAATTCTCGCGTGGCTTCCTCAGCATCCACGGCATCAGTTCCGGCCAACGCAATCGGGGTGGCTATTCCTGCTGCACGCTCTTGCACCACAGGCGCTTCGCCGCAGGCGACCAATAGAAAAACAGACATTAAAAAGGACAGAATCGAACGGATTGGCATAAGAAACCCCATCAAAAGTTCAGGTCGCCACGATACGGAATCCTGTCAATCAGTTCAAACGAATAGCCGTTTCAGCAACCCCATTTCCAAAGCAACTATGGCAATCGTGCGGGGGAATTGGGATACATGCATCGCTCAGCACGCCGTGAACCCATCCCTTGAGGCTCGGCGTGTCTCTACCTGCAACATAGGAATCCGCCGCCCGCGAAAATACGTCCAATTGAGATATATAGGAATTGAAATGAACGATGAAAAAATACCAATACTAAGAGAGTATTGGTGGGTCTGGGTGGATTCGAACCACCGACCTCACCCTTATCAGGGGTGCGCTCTAACCAACTGAGCTACAGACCCAACAGCGCCAGAACGGGCTGAGAGGCGGCGTATTATACGCAAATCGCACAATCTGACAAGATTTTGGAGGCGGGAAAACGCTATCCGGCTGCTCAGGCGCTACGCTGGATGGCGAAGTGGCGATAAACCCGGTAACCCAGCAGCAGCGCCAGTATCCCCCCATAGAGCACGGCCTCCTGGATATCTGTACGCAGAATCCACAGCAGGTGCACGATGGCCAGGACTGCGGCGACATAAACCAGTCGATGCAGCCGCTTCCAGTTTTTGCCCATTTTTCTGACCACAGCCTTTGGCGATGTAACGCCGAGGGCCGCCAGTATGAGATAGGCAAGAAATCCGATGGTGATAAACGGCCGCTCAGCCAGCTCCTCGCCAATGGCAATCCAGCGGAATCCCAGCAGAAAGCTCATCCACACCAGTAAATGCACAGTTGCATAAAAAAGGGCGAATAGACCGAGCATACGGCGTTGGCGAACGAATTGGGGACTCCCAGTGATAAATCGCAGCGGCGTTAGCGTTAGCGCAATAAGAAGAAAGCGAAGGCTCCATTCCCCTGTCGCCTTGGCCAATTCCTGTGCCGGGTCAGGGCCCAGGTTATTCTGCAGCACTTGCAGCAACAGCAGGGCAAAGGGAATCAGAGCCAGCATAAAAACCGCTGGCTTGATAAGTCTGTTCATGAGTGCTGTCGCAGTGAATGTCCGCTTAGAAATTTGCCGATAGATCCATGCCCTGATAGAGCGAAGCGACCTGGTCTGCATAACCATTGAACAGGCGCGTTTCGATGTACTGCCTGCTAAACAGAGTCTGCGGTAAGCGTCTTTCCATGTCCTGGCGCCATCTTGGGTGATGGACACCCGGATTCACGTTTGCGTAGAAACCGTATTCGTTCGCCTGCAGGTCATTCCAGGTGGTATTGGGCTGAGTCTCACGGAAATTGATCCGCACAATGGACTTGATGCTCTTGAACCCATACTTCCAGGGCACAACCAAACGCATTGGTGCGCCATTTTGCGCTGGCAAATAACTGCCATAGAGCCCTACCGCCATAAATGCCAGCGGATGAGTCGCCTCGTCGATGCGCAGGCCCTCACGGTAAGGCCAGTCAACAATCGCAAAGCGCGACGTAACCCCAGGCATAGTTGCCGGATCTACCAGGGTTTCGAATTCGACATATTTGGCCTTGGAGGTTGGCTCGAACTGTTTTATCAGATCGGCTAGCGGGAAGCCAATCCAGGGAATTACCATTGACCAGGCTTCGACGCAGCGCAGGCGGTAGATGCGCTCTTCGAGCTGCATTGGGCGCAGAATATCTTCCAGGTTGTAGTTGCCGGGCTTCGCGACTTCGCCACTGATTTCAACTGACCAGGGATCCGCCTTGAATTCGCCTGAGCGCGAAGAGGGGTCCGACTTGTCCATGCCGAATTCATAAAAATTGTTGTAACGCGTTACGTCACGATAGGGCGTCAATGATTCGCCCGTGAAAAAAGGTTCGCTGTCAGGCGCCGGCTTGACGCTGTCAAACTTCGCCTTCCACCAGGCAGCAGGTGGCGTGCGCTGCAAAGCCTCTGGGGCTCTGGCTTTCAATTGATCGCCATTTTGGGCCAGCGCGGTTGCCGCCGCACCACCGAATGCTGCGGCACCAACAGCCATGGTCGCCGAGTCTTTCATGAATTCACGACGATTACGGTAAACACTTTCCGGTGTAATTTCGGAGGGTTTGATATCAGCTGGCTTCTTGATCAACATGGTCATGGTCTCTTCTTGATTCCCTGCGCTTCTGTGTGAGTTACAGACTTAGACAGGGGAATGGCTACTTTTTGTTCCGCTTTTCGGCGGTTTTTGATCCAGTTTTTGTTAATACGGTCACCTTAGCTGCTTGGTTTTGCCTGGACTCCGGCAGAGAAGGCTTGAATTGTCTGCGATAGAGCCACCAGAGTGGCCCTGAGGCCGCATAGATGATGGCCATGGTCAGCAACACTTCATGGGGGTTTTGTGCAATCAGCACCAGCAGCACCACCGCAAACACGAATACGATATAAGGAACGGTGCCCTTGAAATGCAGCTCCTTGAAACTGTAATAGCGATAGTTGGATATCATCAGGAGGCCAGTAAATACCGTCAATAAGGCGGCCAAATAGGATAACAGTGGCGTAACCTGAATCCCGTATTTAAACGCCACCCAAGGGAAAAATGTCACCAGTGCCGCCGCTAATGGACTCGCAAGTCCCACGAAGAAGCGCTTGTCCACGGTGCCGAGCTGCACGTTGAACCGCGCCAGCCGCATCGCAGCGCAGGACATATAGATAAAGCTCGCCGCCCAGCCCACATTACCCAGCAGCTCGAATGCCCAGCTGAACATAATCAGCGCTGGCGCCACCCCGAAAGAGACCATATCCGACAGACTGTCGAACTCGGCCCCAAATGCGCTCTGTGTGTTAGTCAGACGTGCGATTCGACCATCCAGCCCATCCAGAATACCGGCAATCAGTATGGCCCACCCCGCTTCATTGAAATTACCGGACATGCCGGCAATTACGGCATAGAATCCAGCAAACAGGGCACCCAGAGTCAGCAGGTTGGGCAACAGGTAGATGCCGCGCCGGCGCACCTGTTTGCCGCCTTCGGAGACCAGCTCCTCGTGCTCATCAATCGGCAGCAGGCTCTCTTCTTCCTGAGGTGACTCTGTTTGTGAGTCTGGGTCGTTCATAGAAATTCCTGAAATTAGTCAGAAACCGCATTATACAGGGCATTTGCACGCCAGATGCCTGATTTTGAAATATTTTACCCGGATACGGAGATGCTATATGATTCGCGCCTTTCCGAGATTATGAACCAACGCCGAGAATTGGAGCGACTCAATGAACTACTTTAATACACTGCCTCTGCGACTCCAGCTGGAACAGCTGGGGAAATGCCGCTTTATGGATCGTAGTGAATTCAGCGACGGAGTAGAAAAACTAAAAGGCAAGAAAGTGGTTATCGTAGGTTGCGGCGCCCAAGGCCTGAATCAGGGCCTGAATATGCGCGACAGCGGACTGGACGTCTCCTATGCCCTGCGCGATGCCGCCATCACCGAACAGCGCCCATCCTGGAAAAACGCCACCGAAAACGGTTTTACCGTAGGCACTTACGGAGAACTCATCCCCAGCGCCGATCTGGTCCTGAACCTGACCCCAGACAAGCAGCACAGCGATGTTGTGAAGCAGGTCATGCCCTTGATGAAGCAAAGCGCCTGCCTGGCCTACTCCCATGGCTTCAATATAGTCGAGGAAGGCATGCAAATTCGGGACGACCTCACTGTAGTTATGGTTGCGCCGAAGAGCCCCGGCAGCGAGGTCCGCGAAGAGTATAAGCGCGGCTTCGGCGTCCCTACACTGATCGCTGTACATGCCGAGAATGACCCAAACGGAGACGGCCTGGAAATCGCCAAGGCTTATGCCGCGGCCACAGGCGGCCATCGCGCCGGCGTGCTGGAGTCATCCTTCATTGCCGAAGTAAAGTCCGACCTTATGGGCGAACAAACTATACTCTGCGGCATGCTGCAAACCGGTTCACTACTCTGCTATGACAAGATGATTGAGAATGGCATGGATGCAGGCTACGCCTCCAAGCTGATTCAGCATGGCTGGGAAGTCATTGCCGAGGGTCTGAAGCATGGTGGCATCACCAACATGATGGACCGCCTGTCCAACCCTGCCAAGCTAGTCGCCAATGAGCTGTCCGATGAACTGAAAGACATTATGCGACCGCTGTATAACAAGCACATGGATGACATTATCACCGGCACATTTTCCGCCGGCATGATGGAAGACTGGGCCAATGACGATGCCAAGCTTTTAGGCTGGCGAGAAGCGACAGCAGAGACCTCCTTCGAAAAGTCAGAGCCCGGCACCATGGATATTTCGGAACAGGAATACTACGACCATGGCATTCTCATGGCAGCCATGATCAAGTCTGGCGTCGAACTGGCGTTCGAGAGCCTGACTGACAGCGGCGTCATCGCCGAATCGGCTTACTACGAGTCCCTGCACGAAGTACCGTTGATCGCCAATCTGATTGGTCGCAAGAAGCTCTACGAGATGAACAAGGTAATTTCAGACACCGCCGAATACGGCTGCTACCTGTTCTCTCACGAATGTGTACCGCTGCTGGAAGACTTCATGAAGAAGATTGATATCGACGTTATCGGTCAGGGTCTACAGCTTGCAGATCAGGGCGTGGATAACGCTGAGCTGATCGCTGTCAACGAGAGCATTCGCTCCCACCCCATTGAAATCGTTGGCAAGAAACTGCGCAGCTATATGACTGCAATGAAGAAAGTCATCTAAGCAATCTGCTATCGAGCGGCACGTCCACATTCAGGGACGTGCCACTTTTATCTATTCGAGCAACTAATTCTAGTTTAGCTGTGCCGAGTCGGCAGAGGATTTATGGCGTGCCCAGCGCTTAGGTCACAGCAAGCCCGCCACACACCAACGCCCAACTTAATCTAACCGAGTTATAGGGCCAGAGTCTTCTCTCCACGCGCGATACCGGAAACGCCTGTACGTGCCACTTCTAACACGACGTTGTCGCCTAGCGCAGCAATAAAGGCATCGAGTTTGTCACCGGCTCCAGTGAGCTGAATCGTGAACACGCTTGCGGTGAGATCCACGACCTGACCGCGAAAAATGTCCACGGTGCGCTTCACCTCGGCCCGCTGTGCGCCGGCGGCTTTCACCTTGATGAGCATAAGCTCACGCTCGATGTGGGCACCTTCGGTGAGATCCACAAGTTTAACCACGTCCACAAGCTTGTTTAGATGCTTGGTGATCTGTTCGATGCGCGCATCATCGCCGCTAGTCGTGAGAGTGAGACGCGACAGGGATTGGTCTTCTGTCGGCGCAACGGTGAGTGAGTCGATGTTGTAGTTGCGCTGTGAAAACAAGCCGACGACTCGAGACAATGCGCCAGGTTCGTTTTCCATCAGCACCGATATGATATGTCGCATGTCAGGTTCTCTCCGTTTTGCTCAGCACCATGTCTTTCATGGCGCCACCCTTGATAGCCATCGGGTAGACGTGTTCGGAAGGATCCACGAGGATATCGATAAAGACCAGTTTGTCTTTCATGGCCAGGGCTGCTTTCAGTTTGCTGTGCAGGTCATCATATTTCTCAATGCGCACACCCACGTGCCCGTAGGCCTCAGCCAGTTTGATAAAGTCTGGCAGAGATTCTGAATAGGTACTGTGAGAATAGCGACCGCCGTACTGCATGTCTTGCCACTGCTTCACCATACCTAGCGCCTCGTTATTGAGACACACAATCTTTATGGGTAAGCCGTACTGCATGCAGGTGGCGAATTCCTGCTGGTTCATCATGAAGCTGCCTTCACCAGTCACACAAACCGAGAGCGCGTCTGGGTAGGCAAACTGGACTCCCATGGCGGCAGGGAAACCGAAGCCCATGGTGCCGAGGCCGCCAGAGTTAATCCAGCGCCTGGGTTTGTCGAATCCGTAATACTGCGCAGCAAACATCTGATGCTGACCCACATCGGACGAGATAAAGGCATCGCCCTCAGTGATGTCATATAAGGCCTGCACCGCTTGCTGTGGTTTGATGGTGCCATCCTCAGAAGGGGTCACGGCAAGACACTGGCGCTCGCGCCATTGTTCAATCTGCTTCCACCAGATCTCAAGGGCGCCAGCATCGACTTGCTGTTCACTCTTCTCAACTTGATTGATCATCTCAAGCAGCACAGCCTTGACCGGGCCGACGATAGGCACATCGGCAGTCACAGTCTTAGAGATTGCCGCAGGATCAATATCCACATGCAGGATAGTGGCGTCTGGACAAAATTTGCTGGTATCTGAGTTCGTCACACGATCATCGAAACGAGCTCCCACCGCCAGCAGGACGTCACAATAATGCATCGCCATGTTCGCTTCATAGGTGCCGTGCATGCCGAGCATGCCGAGGAACTGTTGATCCGTAGACGGATAGGCACCCAGCCCCATCAAAGTATTTGTTATGGGATAGCCAAGCTTGCGGGTTAATTCGATTAGCTCGTCACAGCCCTCACCCTGAATAACGCCACCTCCGGTATAGATCATCGGGCGTTTAGCACCCAATAGGGCCTCTACCGCCTTCTTGATCTGGCCAGAGTGTCCACGTGAAGGTACCTGGTATGAGCGCAGTTTGATTTCTTTGGGATACTCATAGTCAAATTTGATCTTGGGGTCAGTGACATCTTTGGGCACATCAATCACCACCGGACCAGGCCGACCCGACGTCGCTATGTGAAATGCCTTCTTAATGGTCTTGGGGATATCGGCTGCATTCTGCACCATGAAGCTATGCTTCACGATCGGGCGGGAAACGCCCACCATATCAGTTTCCTGAAAACCATCACTGCCAATCAACCGACTCTCAACCTGACCGGAAATTACAACCATCGGAATGGAATCCATGTAAGCGGTAGCGATGCCGGTAACGGCATTGGTAGCACCGGGACCAGAAGTCACCAGCACCACACCGGGCTTGCCCGTGGCGCGCGCGTAGCCATCGGCCGCGTGAGTCGCCGCCTGCTCATGGCGCACTAAAATATGTTCTACATGATCTTGCCGAAAGAGTGCGTCATAGATGTGCAGAACGGCCCCGCCCGGATAACCGAACAGAAACTCTACACCCTCATCTTGCAGCGCGCGTATCAGCGCCTCTCCACCAGATAGTTGTTCCACTTGCTTAGCCTCTACTTCTCAACATTCCAACGCTTGATTAAAACTCTTCACAATAAAAACAACGAGCAATCAATGCTCGCAGTAGTCCGCCACTTCTAATTCTCATTTTGGTTTTATGATGACAATAGCAAGAAAGTTGCCGCAGGCGCTCTCTAGCTACTTGTCGGCTTCGTACGCGAATACGTGATAGAAATCGCGATAGAAGCCTTGGGTGGATGTTGTCCGACACCTAGACGGCAGTCTGGAATAGTGCCAGGTCTTGGCGAGTTCAGACTGCAGCAGACAAAACGGGTTGATCGTCGTTTCTGCTAAAAGGGGAGATTCTGACATTTTAGGTAGGAAAGTCAAGCTCTTAAGGCAACTTCACGCCGCTTTCGCCTTAGGCCTTAAACCGCAGTGCATTGGCCATTAATCATTGACCATAGACATTTTTAGCATCAGGGGCATGCCAGACAGGCGGTTACGCAACCGACTGGTCTGGAGCTGCCTGCGTCCGGGTGAATTTCAGCTCACCCTCTGAATCGATATCCACATGAATGGTATCCCCTGCCCCATAGGCACCTTGCAATACGTGCTGAGCCAGAGGGTTTTCGATGCCATTTTGTATCGCACGCTTCAATGGTCTCGCACCATAGACCGGGTCATAGCCGACTCTGGCCACATGATCCAAAACTGTGTCACTGGCGGACAGAGCCAGCTCACTGTGAGCCAGCCTCGCATTGAGCAGGTCGATCTGAATTTCAGCGATGCCTCGAATCTGGGCCTGCTGCAACGGATGAAAGACCACAGTCTCATCAATTCGATTAACGAATTCCGGCGAGAAATGCCTGACCACGGCCTCCAGCACACCCTTCTTCACACGCTCATAGACGTCTTTGTCAAACTGTTCCTGGTTCATCATCTCCTGAATTCGATCGGAGCCAAGATTTGAGGTCATCACAATGACAGTATTCCGAAAATCCACTGTGCGCCCATGACCGTCAGTGAGACGACCATCATCCATTACCTGCAGCAAGATGTTGAACACATCTGGATGCGCCTTCTCCACCTCGTCCAGCAGAAGCACTGAATAGGGACGGCGTCTCACTGCCTCGGTGAGATAGCCACCCTCTTCGTAGCCTACGTAACCAGGCGGCGCACCAATCAAGCGCGCGACCGAGTGCTGCTCCATGAATTCAGACATATCAATGCGGACCATCGCTTCTTCTGTATCAAACAGAAATTCGGCCAGCGCCTTGCAGAGCTCGGTCTTACCTACGCCTGTCGGCCCAAGGAATAGAAAAGAGCCATTGGGCCGATTAGGATCCGACAGGCCTGAACGAGAACGTCGCACGGCATTGGACACGGCAGAAATGGCTTCATTTTGACCGATGACACGCTGATGCAGGGCTGCTTCCATTTCTAGTAGACGCTGCTTATCACCTTGCAGCATTTTACTAACCGGTATGCCGGTAGAGCGCGCGACCACGTCAGCAATCTCCTCTTCTGTGACGCGGTTGCGCAGTAGTGTCTTCTCAGCGGCCTCAGCCTCAGCCGCCATCTCAAGCTTCTGTTCCAGACCCGGAATAACGCCATACTGAATCTCAGACATACGTGCCAGGTCACCTGCGCGTCGAGCCGCCTCCATGTCGTTGCGCGCCTGTTCGAGGCTGCCTCTTATGGTGGCCGTGCCTTGTAATGCCGCTTTTTCTGCCTTCCAGACTTCTTCCAGATCGGCATACTCCTTCTCGTTTTCAGTAATATCCTCTTCCAGCTTTTCCTTACGCTTGATCGACGCAGGGTCTTCATCTTTCTTTAAGGCCTCGCGCTCGATCTTGAGCTGTATGAGTCGCCGCTCAAGCTTATCCATTTCCTCTGGCTTGGAATCGATTTCCATGCGAATCAGGCTCGCAGCCTCATCCACCAGGTCGATTGCTTTGTCAGGCAACTGTCGATCTGTGATATAGCGTTGAGACAAGCGTGCCGAGGCGATGATTGCAGCATCCGAAATATCGACACCATGATGCACCTCATAGCGCTCTTTCAGACCGCGCAGAATAGCAATAGTATCTTCTTCAGTTGGCTCCTCTACCAACACTTTCTGGAATCGCCGTTCTAAAGCCGCATCCTTCTCAATATACTGTCGATATTCATCCAGGGTAGTTGCGCCAACACAGTGCAGCTCACCGCGAGCCAGCGCTGGCTTCAACATATTACCAGCGTCCATAGCGCCTTCAGCCTTGCCAGCCCCTACCATGGTATGCAGCTCATCGACAAACAGGATGATGGATCCTTCCTGCTTGGAGAGTTCGTTAAGCACTGCCTTCAGGCGCTCTTCGAATTCACCCCGAAACTTTGCTCCCGCAATCAGGGCCCCCATATCAAGCGCAAGTATCTTTTTGTCCTTCAGACCCTCGGGAACTTCGCCATTCACGATTCGTTGTGCCAGTCCTTCAACAATTGCCGTTTTACCCACTCCCGGCTCTCCAATCAGCACGGGGTTATTCTTGGTGCGGCGCTGCAATACTTGTATGGTGCGACGAATCTCTGAATCTCGCCCAATAACCGGATCAAGCTCACTATTCTCTGCTCGCTCTGTGAGATCGACGCAGTATTTACTCAGCGCCTGCCAAGCATCCTCCGCTTCAGGGTTATCGACATTTTCCCCACCGCGAAGATTTGCTATGGCATTTTCCAGTGCCTGTGAAGAGACACCAAAACTCCCTAAAATCTTGCCCACAGAACCCTTGTCCTGCATGGCAACCAGCAACACGGTTTCGCTTGAGATAAAGGAATCACCCTTTTGCTGCGCGAGCTTATCCGCCTGGTTGAGCAGCTTGCCTAATTCCGGCGAACCCGTGATTTCGCCATCGTGATTTGGCACCTGCGGAAGATCATCTACGGCTTTTTGCAGCTGAGACCTCAGGTCATTAATGTTGAAGCCTGTCTGGCTTAACAGTGGGCGCACCGAACCTCCCTTCTGATCCAGCAAGGCCAGCAGCAAGTGTTCGGGTTTAATCTGATTATGGTCCTTATCCAGGGCAAGGGATTGCGCGTCAGCAAGCGCCGACTGCAGTTTACTAGTGATTTTGTCCAGTCTCATGGTCAAATTACCTGATAAAATTCGCAAAACCCGGCGCTTGGGCTGCACCGATAATAATCATTCTAAAGTAGTAAATTGGGATGACTGATCAGGATTTCAATGCGGGCTGGTGAAATGTTGATCCTGGTCAAACTTGCGCTCACTAGTTACACGGGCAAAATCTATGTAATGCAGATCGCCGTTACCATGCGGCCACACTGCCCATCCCGACGATAGGAATAGAAGCGATCAGCATCACAGTAGGTACAGTAAGCATCGCTGCTCACCTGGCATACACCGAGATCATGCAACTGAGCTGTAGTAATTTTTAACAAATCTGCCATGAACTTCCCGTCAGCTGCCGGTCGAAAACAGTGTTCGAGCGAGTCTCGCGACAGGGATTTAGCAAAGGCCGCAACCACTTCCGCACCAACTTCAAAGTGACAGCTACCAATAGCTGGCCCTATCCATGCCAGCAGTTGATCGGGATCACCGTCCATGGTGGCCAGTGTGTTGGCAACAATGCCTGCCGCCAAACCTCTCCAGCCGCAATGAACGGCCGCAATCTCATTTCCATCCTCCGCGCACAATAGTAATGGCAAGCAATCGGCGGTGAGTATGTTAAGCACAATGCCACGATTGGAAGTGACCAGCGCATCTGCCTCCAGCGGTTCAACACTCGACTCTACTCGTGCAGCGCGATTGCTGTGAACCTGATGCAGCCATTGGCCTTTGGCTCCTTTCGCAAACAGGCCTGCCACCAGCTCTCGATTTCGGTTAACCACATCGGTGGTATCACCCACATGGTCAGCCAGGTTGAGGCTATTAAACGGTGCAACGCTGAACCCGCCTGTTCGAGTCGTGGAGATCGCCTCTACCGATTTAGGGCTGGGCCATGACGGCCTGATAATTTCGATCTCGTTCATGATTTAATTAACTGCAGGTCATCGCGAAGTGATTGCAGCAGTGTCTCGAAATCACTCGGCAGGGGGGACTCCCAACTGCATTCTTTTCCGGACAGCGGATGCATAAGGGACAGCTTCCATGCATGCAATGCCTGGCGGCGAAAATCAAGCAACACCTGTTTTAGCGCCTCCGAGCTCGCAGAGGGTACCTGCAAACGGCTGTTGTATAGCGGATCTCCTACGATAGGGTACTTTAAATGTGCCATATGGACCCTTATTTGGTGAGTGCGCCCAGTCTCAAGGTTTACCTGGATATGAGTATGGGCCCTAAAACGGTTAAGCACCCGGTAGTGGGTTACCGCCTCTTGACCATTCCTGATCACTGCCCGCTTGATGCGATTCACGGGGTGACGACCCAGCGGCTCCGACACAGTTCCCCCAGCAGTCATAACCCCCTGAACCACGGCCTGATACTGTCGAGAAATTGTTCGAGCCTGCAGTTGTTGTACCAGTCCGTTGTGGCTTCTCAGGTTTTTTGCCACCACCAGCAGCCCCGTGGTGTCCTTGTCCAGCCGATGCACTATCCCCGCCCGCGGCACTGACTCCAGCGCTGGGCAGTAGTGCAACAAGCCATTGACCAGGGTTCCCTGGCGATGTCCAGCAGCCGGATGCACGACCAGGTCGGCTGGCTTGTTTATCACCAGTAGATCAGCATCCTCGTAAACGACTTGCAGGGGCATCTCCTGGGCTATCCAGTCCTCAACCGGCTCTGGCTCCACTTCCAACAGCAGCATGGCGCCTGCTGCCGCGGTGTCCCGTGGGCGGCAGTGCTGACCATCAAGGGTCAGTTTTCCCTGTTTAATCCATTCCTGCAAACGCGCTCTCGAATAATCAGGAAACAATTGGGCAGCAATCTGGTCCAATCTGTTACCGGCCAGAGAATGGGTCACTTCGGCGCTGAGCGAAATTAGTTGTGATTCTGCTTTACTCATTTCCCCATGATACTTGAATCCCTGCGGCCTGCGCAGGCATTCTCCGGATCATTCACCCACGTGAGCGCTGCACAGGTCGCTGCCTCTGGCCTATGGGTTTAGCGCTGGCAGTATGGTTAAATACGCGTTTTTTACGGCAAGCGAAAACAGCTTGAGGCAATCTATTCAATGAAGGTTGGCAAGACATTCACCAAACTCCTGAACCTGGGGCTTATCGTGCTGATGCTGGCGAGCTGCGGCCTGTTCGATGGCGATGACGCCGATGAGTTTGCTGGCCTAACCACTGAAGAGCAGTTCTACCGGCGCGCGCTGGAGCAGCTGGAGAGCCGCAATTACGCCGGTGCTATCTCTACTTACCAGGCGCTGGAATCTCGCTTCCCTTTCGGTCGATTCGCTGCCCAGGCCCAGATTGAGATCGTTTATGCCTACTTTAGTAATGGGGACGAAGAAGCCGCCCGGGCCGCTGCAGATCGCTTCATCAGACTGCATCCCGAGAATGAAAACGTTGACTATGCCTATTACATGAAGGGATTGGCGTCCTTTAATGACCGAACAGGCTTCTTAAGTCGCATCGTTCCCGTGGACTACACCAAACGAGATCCTGGCCTCGCACAGGAATCCTTCAACGACTTTTCACAGCTATTGGCCCTATACCCCGACAGCGCCTATGCGGCTGACGCGAGAGCCCGCATGGTTTACCTGCGCAACAACCTGGCTGCCTATGAGATTCACGTTGCCAACTATTACCTGAATCGCCGAGCCTATATCGCCGCCCTCCGTCGCGGTCAATATGTAGTGGAGAACTTTCAGGGCACACCAGCGGTAGCCGACGGTGTAGCGATTATGGTGGAGTCTTACCTGAGACTCGGTTTGAATGACCTTGCAGACACTTCCTTGGCTTTGCTCAAGGAAAACTACCCGGATCACCCTGCTATCGACGGGGGCGGTGATTTTATTGTACGCACCGAGATTACTGACCCCTCCCTGCTCTATACCGTCAGTTTTGGCTTATTGGGTGACAATCGGGGTAATCCACCCCTGGCACCTACTCAGCGCCCTGGCACCTCGGGCAGCCAACAAATTATCGAGGCCCAGTCTGGTCAGGGCCAGGGTAGACGCTCTTTCCTCAGCATTATCACATTCGGCCTGCTGGACTAACCTCCAGCACTTTCTCCAAATTTTTCCCCTTTTCTGTAAACCTGACGCGCACATGTGCGTTTTAGGCTGTGGGAAGACACAAATTTGGGGCTATCTAGCCGATATAGTGCTTGATCAATTATGATTGCAATGTTCCAGGCAGTGCAAGAATCGACCACTGAAATCAGGAGCCCCATTCTGGATAATTCGGCCCAATTGGATAGTTTCTTGCAATCCGTGCAAAACCGCGGCTTCAGGATTGCCCAGTTAGCGACTGGTAACCAGGAGGACGCGCTGGACCTTGTGCAGGAGGCTATGTTCAAGCTGGTGGAAAAATATGCCAGCCGTCCAGAACAGGAATGGACCCCGCTGTTTTATCGCACATTGAGCAGCCGTATTAACGATTTTCACCGCCGCAACACGGTACGAAATCGTCACCGCAGCTGGTTGCGCAAAGAGGAAGACAGCGATGAGGACCCGATTCAAACTGCTCCGGATCCTTTTGGCAAAGGGCCGGATGGCGAGTCTGAAATAGATGAAAGCATGGTCAAATTACAGCAAGCCCTCATGAATTTGCCCCCAAGACAGCAGCAGGCATTCTTGCTCCGTGCCTGGGAGGGACTGGATGTCAAACAGACAGCGACTGCCATGGCCTGCGCCGAGGGTAGTGTGAAAACCCATTATTCCCGCGCCGTGCATACACTAAGAATCGAACTTGGCGAACACTGGACATGAGAGATTTTAACGAGGCTCAATTCCTGGAGGGCATTCGCATCAAGCTGGATCAGCAGTTGCTGCCTCTGGATTCAGCGCTAAGCGAGCGTTTGGCGCAGTTGCGTGGACAAGCTCTACAGAGGCTGAATAGTAATGCCGCCTCAGAGCCAGTCGATGAAAGTTTGCTTATTGATGGCGTCGTCACCCGGCTAGACGATTTTGCCGAGCCGTCAAGTGAAATACAGCAGGGCCTTGACAGCTTGCGCAGGCAGGAAATCGCGCAGGGGACAGGTGACACGCAAGCAGCAGGATACTGGGAACAGCTCAAGGATTTGTTTTCAGTGCAGCACCGCTTTGGCATGGGTATGGTTGCAACGGCCTGTTTAACAGTCGCCGTTGTTTCAGTGTTCTATTTGAGCAGCAACCTGAATGAGACATTTGGCATAGATCCAGAATTGAAGTTAGTGGCGTCTGCCGACGAGCTGGAACTCTATGAGAACCTCGATTTTTACCTGTGGCTCGAAGAAAATGGTATCCCTGACTAA
>Ga0181559_10001651_pt1 | contig 21913 bp, 13 predicted proteins | sample 011ome_21_FD_133752 | JGI IMG/M metagenome (GOLD analysis project Ga0181559, IMG submission 133752) | Coastal salt marsh microbial communities from the Groves Creek Marsh, Skidaway Island, Georgia - 011508AT metaG (megahit assembly) | ecosystem: Environmental > Aquatic > Marine > Intertidal...
AAACGTCTGTTGGCGTTCCGTGTCGTTTGTTCCCCCGATGGTGTGACGACGACGACGACGGGGTCGCGTGCGACGATGCGGCGATGCGGGCGATGCGGGCGTTGTTTTTCTCTACTATGCTATGTATTTATTTTTCTGACGCGGTGTGTGTGTGTGTGTCGAGTCGATGTCGATGTCGATGTATGTTTCTCGACGATGTGTTCGTCGATGTGTCCGGTCGCGGCACTGTACGACGCACGCGCGGTGTGACGACGGCGTGACGCGATCGCGATCGCGACACGCACGCCGAAGCGCGCGAGGGACACCTAACCTAACCGCCGCACGCGGTGATCATGAGCGAGAACGTGCGCGTGCTCGTGCGCGTGCGCCCGCCGAACGCGCGTGAGCTCGATGGCGGGTACGCGAAATCCATTCACGCGCACAGCGACACGCAATTAAGCGTCACGCGCGCCGGATCTGCGGCGCATGCGGGGGCGCAGGGGACGACGTCGTCGTCATCGTTTGCGTATGATTACGTGTGCGATGAGACGCAGAGTCAGGAGGCGATATTTGAGCGCGTGGGGGCGCCCATCGTGGATGGCGTCGTGGAGGGGTTTCACGGGTGCGTGCTCGCGTACGGGCAAACGGGCGCGGGGAAGACGTATACGATGCAAGGGGTGGATTACGACGACGATGGGCGTGATGACGACGATGGGTGTGGTGATGGCGGCGATGTCGCCATGGGTGGTGGCGGTGAGGTGGATTTGAACGCCGCGCACGCCGGGTTGATTCCGCGCGTGTTGCGTCGGTTATTCGCGCGCGTGGAGAGCGAACGCGCGCGCGTCGCCGAGGCGGGTGGTGACGCGGAATTTGACGTCAAGTGTTCGTACTTGGAGATTTATAACGAAACGTTGAGGGATTTGTTGATGAATTCCGAGTACGATGGTCCGGCGCCTAATATTCGCGAGGATAACAAGCGCGGGACGTTTGTGGAGAATTTGTTGGAGGAGCGCGTGGTGGGCGCTGAGCAAACGTACGAGACATTCTTACGCGGCGCCGCGAATCGACGGGTTGGGCAGACGAATATGAATGCTGATTCATCTCGTTCGCACAGCGTGTTTACAATTTCCGTGGAGAGTCGCACCAAGGCGAATCCCACGGCGCCGGTGACGAAGAAGAGCGCGTTGTTGCACTTGGTGGATTTAGCCGGGAGTGAGCGACAAAAGAGCACCGATGCCGCGGGAGAGCGTTTGAAAGAAGCGAGCGCGATCAACAAGTCGCTTTCGGCGCTGGGGAACGTGATCAAGGCGTTGGTGGACTTGGCTGACGGTAAAGAGCGACACGTGCCGTATCGCGATTCCAAGCTGACGTTTTTACTCAAAGACGCGCTCGGCGGGCGCGCACGATGTTCGCTTCTCGCGTGTGTTTCTCCCGCACATGTTAACGTGGAAGAAACTTTGTCGACTTTAAAGTTTGCGCAGCGCGCCAAGTTGGTGAAGGTTCGCGCCGTGGCGAATGAAGAAGCCGTTGGTTCTTCTAGCGAGCTCGCCGCCGAGGTGAGTCGACTGCGCGCGTTGCTCGCCGAAGGCGGCGGTGATGGTGGCATGAACACCAAGGTCAAAATCTTAGAACTCGAGGCGATTATGGCCAAAGCCAATCGAGCGGCAAGTGCGGCGGCGAAAGATAGCGAAGGCGAACTCGAAAAGCTCAAAGCCAAGCTCGCGGACGCCAAGGAGCTGTGCACGTGCTTGGATAAAAATTTGCAGTCAGCTAAGATGGTGATTCGTTTGCGCGACGAAGCGTTGAAGAAAAAGGCGCTCACGCCCGAGTTGCTCGACGCTGAGCACGCTGAACTTCGGAAGCAAGTCGAACATCCTCCCGAAGTCGTGCGCGTGCGCATGGAGCTCGCGGCGTTGCAAGAGCGCGCCGACGCGTTGCAAGCAGAGAACGAGCGTTCGGCAAACCGTGGTCGATTAGCCACTGCAGAAGCAGAATTGAAGGACTTGCGTAAGCTTGTCGTCGCCGAAGGCGAACTCACGGCCAAGGCACTGGACGAAAAAGCTGAGGCGTTGGCGGCACACGCGCAAATCGAGCAACGTAACAAAATTTTGGAAGCCGCCATCGAAGCCGCCGAACGACGCGCGGTGGAGAGCGAGGAAGCCGCTGAGTCTGCACGTACGGCGCAAGCTGCTGCTGAAGTACTCGAACACGAACATAAGATGAACAAACAAGCCGCCGAGGCTGATCGCGCGCGCATCGAAGCGACTTTTGCCGAGAATAAGGAAGTCATGGAGGAAATGTTTGGTAAGCTAGAAACGTTGATGGCGTACAAGGTACAAGCTGATCGCGAAAAGGCTGAACTCGAAATCCTCGTCGCCGAAGCGACGGCAAAAGCCGCAGGTGCGAGCTCATCGTTCGAAGAAACCACCGCGGCACTCGCTGCGGCGCGCAAGCAACTCGAACAATCCAAGGCTGACATCGACGCGGCGCTCGACGAGCAACGCGCCGAGCACGAAAAAGCCTTGTCCGCGCACGTGGCTGAACACCAAGCCAAGCTTGCGGCGATGTCTAGCGCACATCAAAGCGCACTACGCGCACTCGAGTCCTCCCGCGATGCCGAGATCGCAGCCGTGGTTAACGCCCAAGCCGAAGCCGTGAATAAAGCCAAGGAGGACGCTGAGAGCGCATTTGACGCCGAGCGCGCGGCGCACGCTGTGGCGTTGAGCGCGCAAGCGGCTGAGCTCGAAGCCAAATTTGCCAAGCAGTTGACTGATGTTCAAACCGCGCACGAAGCTTCTCTCGCGGCGCTACACAGCGAGCATGTCGAAGCCGAAGCCAAAATCCGCGCAGACATGCGCGCCGCGCAGGCGGAATTGGTTGACGCGCACGCGTCAAAGTTTTCGGCCCAGGCCGAAGCGTTCGCGGAACAAATCGAGAAAATCAATGCCACGCACGCATCGGCGATTGAAGCGCTCGAAGTCAAGCATGCGGGTGAAATGGCTGCTTTCAAGGAACGACTGGCGATTGCCGAAGCGCGCGACGTAGCCGAGGACACGATGAATTGCAAAGAACATTTTGCTGAGCTCGCAGCTGTGAAGACACAGCACGACGAAGCGCTTGAGACGCTTGAGAACGAGTACAAGGCTCAAATCGCTGCGCTGGAGCACACTCTCGAACAGCGCCAAGACGCAGAGATGCGCTTAACGGCACGCGTCGAGGAGATGAAGGCGACTCACGCACGTGAGATTGATGAGCTCCGCTCTCAAATGGCAGCCATGGATGAGACGCAAGTTGATGTCGAAGAATCTTTGCGAGTGAAAATCACGGAGGAGTCGAACAAGGTACTCGAAGACGTTCGTGCGGATCATGAGATTGCCCTCGAGGAACAAAAGAGTACGCTCAGCGCGGCGTTTGCGGCGGATATTCGCAATGCGGAGAAGAAGCTCGCCATGGCGAAAGAAGAAGTGAACAAAGCAAAAACCGCAGCCGCGGCTGAGTTCACCGCCGCGGGCCACGCACAAATGCAAATTCGCCAGCTTCAAGCCGACCTCGAAGCCAAGGATGATGAATTGAAAAATTTGGAGCGGAGGTTGGCGTCGGCGTCGAGAAGCGATTCAGACACTACCGGTGAGGACGCTTCGTGGGCCGCAGATGCGCAGTCTAGAGCAGATGCGAGATTAGAAGTAGCAAAGGCAGCGAGAAAGCGTGCTGAAGAGCGGGCGGCAGACATGGAGGCGAAGATGACTGCGCTCATGAATGATGTTGAAGATGCTCAAAAGGCTGCCGCGGCATCCAAAACCAAATCATCCGCGGCGCACGCGCGCATCGAGTCTCTAGAAGTCGCTTTGCACGCGGCGAAGACGGAGATTGCTCAACTCAAAGGTATCGATCCACCGGTGATGGCATCAAGGACGCCGTCGCGCACGCCAGCGTTGAAACGCCCGGCGCCGGGCAGAACGCCAGGGAAAACGCCCGGCACAATGGGCACGGCGCGGCGCATTTTAAGCGCTGTGAACGCCGCCGCTGCGCCTGGTAGCCCATCCACAGACGCCGGACAACCGCTAAAAAAGCACATGCGATTCGAAAGTCCAGCGAAATCCGATACCAGCACCCGGCCAGTACTGTCTCGCCGCCCAGAATTGGAAGGTATTCGACGCGGCACGGGCCGACTTTTGTCCAAGCCAGCGATGCGCGTTCAACAAAATCCGCCCCCGTCATCGACGGAATGATCGTCTCAAAAGACAACTGTTGCAATAAATAAATTCTTATGACATATTAATACATGTGTACACGTCAACGCCGACGCGACACGCCGCTTCTTCTAACTATTTCGTTCTATATCGCTCGAGTCGACTGACTCCAACCAAATCCGTGAGGCGTCTACGGCGACGACTTCCCATCACCTCCACCCGAGGCATGTCCACGCACGATGCGATCCATAACTTCCTTCACGCGCGCCGCGCTCGACGCACCCTCCACAGCATCCGCCAACGCGTGTTCAGCCTCGTACGTGTCCCGAATCTGCATCTCCCCGAGCTCGCCCAATCGATTCGCCAACTCCGTCGACACCCGGTCCGCCTCCTCCAGCGCTGCCGAGTTCGCCTCCATCTCTTCCTTTGAAAACTTCAGGAACTCTGCGAGGTCAGCCTCGGCGGCGCGATTCGTGCGCTCCATCGCCGCGAGTTCATCCGCCGTGCGCTGTATCGCCGCCCGCTCCGCGCGAATGTGCTCCAACGCCCGCGTCTGCGCGCGGTACGTCTTTATAGCGTTTATGATGGCGCGAAATACCATTTCACTCGTCTCCCGACGTCGCACGTGCGCGAACACGCGTGCGGTGATACCCGCGTGCGGTGAGCTGTCGTTTGAAGTTTAAAAATTAAAGTTCAACGACCGCATTGAATGACGCAGCCTTGCGCCGCACGACGACGACGATGGAGCACACGATGATGGATACGACGAACACGACGGCGCCGATGGAATTCGCGCCCGCGCCCGCGAAGCCGACGCCGACGACGACGACGCCGACGACGACCAGCACCGCCCCAGCGAAGCGTGAGCGCAAAAAAGTAGAAGTCTTCGCCCCGGTCGTGGAAGAGAAGAAGGAGCTCGACATCAAGCGCGGACGCGGGACGAAGCTCGCCGATATCCCGAACGTTGCGTTTAAGCTGTCGAAGATTTCTCGCAAGGAGGATATCTTGAAGTTTTTGTACCGCATCTTGTATAAGGGGGTGCCGAAGCAGCAAACGGTGAAGGCGCGCATCGGCGAGTTTAGCGGGTGGGTGTTTGAAGCGGATGGTGAGCGCGAGATGAAGATTGATTTGCTCACTCGTGCGTATAAGGATACATTGCATGAGTTGTTGGATTTGTTTGAGCTTGCGCGCGGGACGGGTGCGGATGGGAAGAAGGAGGCGCAAGTGGAGCGTTTAGCCGCGTTTTTGGACGCACCGAGCGCGAGCGGGAAGAAATCGCTCGCCGAGGTGGAAGAGAAGAAGAAGGCGGCGAGAGATCGTAAACGTGCGCGCACTGAAGCGAAGAAAGCCAAGGCACCGAAGCGTGCGAGCGGTGGATCGGATAAACAGGCGGCTTTGATTAAGAAGCTCAAGGCGGAGAACGCAGCGTTAAAGGCAAAAATCGCCAAATTGACGGGCGAAAAGGAACCCAAAGCCGAAGGTGACGATGAGGAGGAAGACGACGACGACGAAGAAGAAGAAGAAGAAGAAGAAGAAGAAGAAGAAGAAGACGAGGACGAGGACGAGGACGAGGACGAAGACGAAGACGAATCTGATTCCGATGAAGAATTTAAGGCTTCAGCGAAAAAGCCGAAACAGGCGCCCCGGGCCAAGGCGGCGCCGACGCCGAAACCCGCGCCAAAGCCCGCGCCGAAGCCCGCGTCGCCAGCCCCAGCGCCAAAGCCTGTGTCGCCAGCCCCAGCGCCAAAGCCCGCGGCGCCGGCTCCAGCGCCCGCACCTACGCCAGCACCACAGCAACCGTCGAGCGAAGCCATCAAAGACGCCATCAAGAGCTTGCTCAAAGATGCAAACATGGAGGAAGTCTCGATGAAAACCATTCGTCAGTCTCTCGAGACCCAATTTGCGGTTTCTCTTTCCGAACGCAAGAACGAAATCAAACAATACGTTTCGGATGTGTTGGACAATTAAAATGTAAGAACCTACCGCATGATTTGCGACTACTAAATTTTACGATGCTAGAGCGAGAGTTCATCCTCGTCCGCACGCGGCGTCGACCTCGTCGACAGTCTTTTTCAGAAACTCTTTGAACTCTTGATCACCCGAACGCGCGGCGCATTTCTCACACACGTCTCGCCATGGTTTTACTAACACGCGCTCGGCTCGAAACATGTCGACGAGCACATCGACGCGGCCGAGCGTGGTGGCGATCAAGAGCGACCAATCCGTGCACCGGGCCGTTCGCGCGACGTCGAGCAACGCGTTCGCTCGCGCCGTATCCGTACTCGATGTCGACAAATCGAACACGTCTCCCGCGAGCAGGCTATCTTTACTTTCATTTCTGCGCCGTTGCGCAGCACTCGCTGTGGCTTTTTCTCGCCGCTCGGCTACGCGGCGTCGTAAAGACATCACCGCGGCTTCGAGCGCCGTGGAAAAGTTGTCAATGTACGCCGAGCCGCCCGCAGTGGTTTCATGCGTAAAATACCCGATGCCATCGAACGAGGTGTCGGAGACGAACGCCCCCATGTTGAAAATATCCTTCTCTCGCGCTAATGCGTCTAAGTGGGCCTTTAAAATCCCTTGCTCCGTGACGTCAAGCGTGAGCTCGCGGTCCGCTCGAGCGCCGAGCGCCAGTACGCTATTCGGCGGCGGCACGATGATATTTAATACGCGCCCAATTAAACCAGGCTTGACGTCTTCTTCTCCACTCGCCGTCACGCGCACGGGTCTCAACAAGAACTTGATGACATCCTCGACTAGGCGGTAATCGTGCGCCGCGAGTGCCTCGCGCATGACTTCAATCGCGACGGCGCGGCCGGCGACTTCACCTTCGAGTTTATCAACGACGAGAATGTAACACGCGGCGATTCGCAATCTATCAGCCCTCAATGCGTGACGACACAAATCACTTGGCGACCCAGCGGCGGTAAATAACGCTTCCCAACGCGTGTTGTCCGTTTTACGCGCCACGGAGACGACAATCTCGAGATAATTTGGAAGCTCTCGCAACAACGCCAACGACTGTTTCAACGCCGCGTGCGTCATCGCGTCACGATTGGCGCTCTCGAGTGCGGTGAACAGCAACCATTCAAGCGCGTGCGTGAAGTATGGCGTCTGTCGTCTCTCAGCTCGAGCGAATCGCAACGCCGCATCGTGACTTCCAGCGCTCAATAATTTGCGCAACACGCACGGGACAATGGTGTGCGACTTTGGCGCTATGGAAAAATACGGCGACTCTCCATGAGCATCGGAAAACGATAGCTTTTGTGCGACGCCGACGATACGACTGAGACGCACACTTACATGCACCGGGTAGAGCTCGCGATCGAACTCGAGTTCGGGATTCTTCGTCGAACGGTCGACGTCGACGCACACCGCGCCCAGGCGAAAGATTTGCCGCGCGCCGTCGCGCGGAAAATAGCAAATGCGCATGCCGTCGGCACCGTACGCAAACACGCACCCGCGGTCGACGGGGTTTTCCAATGACACCGAGGCGCCATTGCTCAGATCCTCCGCGCTCTCAAATCCACTGCTACTTTCGTCGCCGTCGTCCCGATTCTGGCCCGCGGCGCTCGATTCCCGCGCTCGAGGCGACACCCAAAAGTCCGTCACGTCTCGTAATATTGTCACCGGCGCGTGATTGTCCGTTAAATCCACGAGCAGCAGTTCTCGTGCATTCGTGAGCACGAGCGCCTCACTCGGAGCGTCACCCGCAATATCCGGCGTCAGAGCGCACGCGACGAGCGCGCGACCGTTTCGCGTCGTCGTCATTCGCCGCTGCCCCGACGACTCTCGCACCGGATGCACCGCGCCTTCGTCTCCGTGCATGTCGAACTTATACACCGCCATTTCACCACTTTCAAAACCCACCACGAAATGCGATCCACACGCGCTCAAGTGCGTGGGCTCGGCTGGAAGAGGCAGCGACCCCAACGTCGCCGAACCGCCCAAGCGATCCCGCGAATAAAACTGCACGCGGTGCGACACCTTGAGCGATGTGCTAAACAACCGAGGCTTGCCAAACCTCGCGGCGACGGCTAAAATTGGACTACGCGCGTTGCCGCGCGGGACGTCGATCCACGTCAATGCGAGCGCTTCGAATTCGTGTTCTTCGGCGACGCTGCCAAACATGGTCCACTTTTCATCCCTGGCGTTGTACGCGACGCATCCGCGCGCGCCAGCGACGGCGATGCGACTGCCATCGGCGCTGGCGCACGCTAACCGCATGGGCCATTGCGCGTCTACGTATGCCGCTGGACATATCGCTTGATGGATATGGAGTTGACCGTTCGCGTTGGCGCGAATGACGAACGCTCTGTCGTCGGCGAGCAAGACGTGCGCTTCGCCGTCAGATATCTGCGCATTCGTGTCGTCTGTGACGCTGCTTCGCGCGCAAATTTGTGGCGCTGAAATATTTCTCACGAGCGAGTACTCCAAAAGCTTGGCGACGCCGCCGGTGTGGTGCTGGTCGTCGACGAGACATACGAAGAAGAGGCTCAATCCGCCGACACCCCACGCCGGGACGCCGAGACACGCGCCAACGCGCGGCTCATCCTCGTCGTCGTCGCCGTCATTGCCTTTGAGGTCGTCCGCAAACGTCACGTTTCGTCGCGTGTTTCCATGAGCACCACCAGCAGCGCCGTGATGGAGCGAACACATTAACAAGCATCCAGAATTGCTCCACACGCCGATGCCTCGCCGACGCCATCCCGCCGCGAGCGCGACTCCGTCGTTGGACCATTTCATATGCGCCACCGCGCCCGTGTCCTCCACTCCGAACCCAAACGCGCGCACGTTCAACACACGTCTCGGTTTACTCGCCTCGGCGGTCATCGCATCGTCATACATGCGTATTTCACCATCCGCGGTGCCAAGCGCCAACGCACGCGTCCGTCGATGAAACGCCGCGCACGTCGACGGACACGGAAACGCGTCAATCCAATTCATCGCGCGCACGCCCCCGTCGCCATCAATTTCCGCCGCACACACCGCACCCGAGTCAAAACGAACCACACACGTGGACGTGCTCGCGCACCAATCCACGCTCGTCGCTCCGCCATCCGATTCCCGACGTCTGACGTCCGCCGCTCGCGTCTCCGTCCCGCGGCTCCAGTCGATAAACACCACGCGCCCGCGATCGGTTCCGAGCACGAATTCGAGCTCATCCGACGCCACGCACGTCGCACGTTCACCGTCATCGAGTGCGAGCACGCGCTCGAGCTCGACGTCGCCAGTGACGTCGCCGTTCAACGGAGCTCGGCTCGACGTCGCTCGAAACGCGTGCGCCTCGCCCTTCTCCGTCACCGCGCAAGCGCGCGCCATCACGCGCTCCTCGACGTCGCGCGCGGCGGTGCGCGCATACGATGGCGACGGTGCCGATGCGGCGCGGCGCAGGCGACGCAGATCGTCGACGTCGTCGTCGGGGGCGTCTTCTTGCCACGCGAGCGCGACGTAGGCGTCGTCGGCGTCCGCGCGCCACTCGCCAATCGCGCAACCGCGCGGGCCGAGCTCGCGGAATGCGATGACGGGACCGGAGAAGGCGGCGATGAAGGCGCCTTCGCGGTGCGCAGCGCATCCGTGGCGCGCGTCGCGACGACGCGACGACGGTGATGGTGCTGCTGCTGATGACTGTTGATTCGGTCGGGACTTTTCGTCGTCGTCATCGCGCGCCGACGCCGCGGTGGTGGACGCGTCGGCGTCGGCGAAGCGTGCGGCGAAGACGTCGGTGCGTTCGCGCTCGCGGACGTCGCCGATGGCGCTCGCGCGCGCCCACGCGCGGGCGAGGTACATGTTGGCTACGGGCGCGTCGCGCTCTGAGGCTCAGCCTCAAAGCGCCGGATGATACGACGCATTTGACGCATAAAACGACGTGGTATATGTGATGCACATGTATATGGAAATGTATCGCTCAGCGACGACGAGGCTATGGTGGCTACTGCTAGGTCTACGCGTCGACGCGGGCGTAAAACGCGCGCTCGAGCGCTTCGAGTTCATCCGCGCTTTTCGCTTTTCGTACGCGCGCTACAAGCTCACGACGCGCGTCGTTCACGATTGCCGCCACGTGTGCGCGCGATGATGCGTCGGCGCGCGCGATGGCGAGCGATACGGCTTTACGCGACCGCACGTCGACGGCGTGCGCGGCGTTTCGGCGCGTCTCTTCGCGCGCCGACTCCAATTCCTCCGCCGTACGCAATTTCTTCGGCGCCGCGCCCCACGCGGCGACGATGGATGCCCACGCGACCGCAACGTCGTAACCGCATGCGTGTGTATCGATGCGCACGGTGGGAAACGACGACAATGACAGGGAAGATCCGTCATCGAGCCGCAAACGCGTCGGCGGCGCTTCAAATGTCCGTCTGGCGCGCGAAAACGCTTCATCTGGAACCCGATCGCTCGCGCGCCTCGCGTTTCGCTCGCGCGCGATATCGACACCGCCGGCAGGAATGTGACCATTCTCGTCATCCCCGGCGACGACGTACGCGCACACGCACGCGGCGCCGCGCTCGCGCGCGATTTGAAACCATTCCCAGCGCATCGACGCGTAATAGTTATTATCGTCCGCGAACACCACGCGGCGCACGCGACGCCGACGCCGACTCGTCGACGCTCCACCACCATCATCACCACCATCCTCATCGCGCAGGAGCTCCGCCGCGCGCGCGCGCGCTTGCGCCCGCGCCGACTTCCACGCCTCGGCGTCGAACGCGTCCTCGGGACGCGCGCCCGCGGCGTCACGCAGCGCGCGCTCGTGCGCATCCACGCTCACATGATGCGCCTCAAACGACGACACACACGACATCGATGGCATCACCGCCTCGCCGGCGTCAATCATCGCGCACACCGCGCGCGCGAACGTCGTTTTGCCGCTTCCTGGAACACCGCAGAGCACCACCAACACGTCACTCGCCTCGCGCGCGCCGCCGCCGACGCCGCCACCGCCGCCGACGCCGCCACCACCGCCATCGCCATCGCCGCGCGGCGCATGCGCCCGCGACGCGCGCGCCTCGTCCATCCCACCGCCACTCGCGTCGCGCACTGTCGACGCTCGAATGCGACGCATCGATGCGTGCACGCCGTGAAAAAACGCCCACGACGCGCGCCATGGCGTCGCCGCGCCGCGCGTCGGCACGCACGCACGCCACCCGCATCATCATCATCGTCCACGCCATCGTTCCTTCCCGCACGCGCGCGTCGTCGCGACGCGACGATGACGATCGATGTGCAATCGATTGAAGTTCAATCGTCACGCCGAGTCCAAACCACACGTCGCCCATCGAAAGCGACAGAATATCGATCGAGTGCGTGACACATATCGATGAAAATATCGATCGATGAAAATATCGATCGATCGATCGATGACGGTGGCGCCGCCGTCGCGTCGTCGTTCGTCGCCATTCGTCGACGCCGACGGCGTCCGTTCGCGCGCGAACAGACGCAGAGCGGTGCGCGAGACGCACGCGCGCGCGTGGTTCTCTCGCGCGGCGACGACGACGGCGCGACGGCGACGGCGACGACGACGACGCGCGACGGCGGCGGCGACGCGCGTGGACGATCTGTGCGAGATCTGTGATGGCATCGACGATGACGTCGTCGACGTCGGCGGCGGTTGTGCCTGCGATGCGCCGCGGCGATGCGAGGCATTGCGCGGGACGTCGGCGTGCGATGCGCGACGCGACGGTGACGGTGACGGCGACGGTGCGGTGCGGTGGAGGATGTCGACGCGGAGGGGTTCGCGAGGCGATTTCGCCGTCGATCGATGAGGACGCTGGGACGTCGGTGGATGATGACGACGCGATGAGTGGTGGTGGTGGTGGTGGTGCGTCGGTGGCGTCGTCGTCGTCAGTGGCGATGTCGCGCGGCGGGGCGGGAGCGACGACGCTGGCGCAGCGGGCGAAGCAACGCGCGGCGGGGCTCAGAAAGCCGTCGGCGTTTGGGGTCGTCCCGGATGCGTGCGCTCGCGTGGATTTCGCCGTTATTGGGAGCGGGATCGCGGGATTGAGCTATGCGCTCGATGCAGCCGAAGTAGGGGATGTGGCTATTATCACGAAAGCGTCGGCATTCGAGGCGTCGACGTCGTACGCGCAGGGTGGAATTAGCGCCGTAGTGGATAAGTTGGATTCGGTGGATGAGCACGTGCGGGATACGTGCATCGCGGGAGGGTACTTGTGCGACGAACGCGCGGTGCGGGTGATGGTGGAAGACTCGCGTGCGGCGGTGGAGACGCTTATCGAGCGTGGAACGCGATTTACGAGGCGTGAGAGCGATGGCGCGTTGCACTTGGCGCGCGAAGGTGGTCACAGTAGGCACCGCATCGTGCACGCGGATGATATGACGGGCAAGGAAATCGAGCGCGCGCTGCTCGAAGCCGCCCGAGCGCATCCGCGCATTACATTTTATGAGCATCATTTCGCCATGGAGCTGCTGAAGACGCGAGACGGTGAGTCGACGCGATGCACGGGCGCGCTCGTCGTGGATGAAGCGTCGGGGACGACCACGGCATTCGTGGCGTCGTCGACGGTTTTAGCGTGCGGTGGCGCCGGGCACTTGTTTCCGAGCACGACGAATCCTGTGGTGAGCACGGGCGATGGCGTTGCCATGGCTATGCGCGTCGGCGCCACGGTGGCAAATATGGAGTTCATGCAGTTTCACCCGACTGCGCTCTTCACCGGCCCAGGCGGCGCGATGAAACTCGAGGCGAATGAGAATGCGTTTCTGATTACCGAGGCCGTGCGTGGGCACGGAGGACAGTTATACAACGCGCTAGGTGAGCGCTTCATGTCGCGTTACGACGAGCGTGAAGAGCTTGCACCAAGAGATATTGTCGCTCGAAGCATCGACAGCGAGATGAAGCGTACAAAGTCAAACTGCGTGTTTTTAGACATTACGCACGTCGGCGCGGACGAAATTCGCGCCAACTTTCCCGGCGTCGCCGGTGAATTGGCCAAACGTGGACTAGACATGACGACGGAGCGTATTCCTGTCGTTCCAGCGGCGCATTACATGTGCGGTGGAGTGTCGACAAATGAAAACGGGGAGACGTCATTGCGAGGGCTCTTTGCGTGCGGTGAAGTCGCTTACACGGGCGTGCACGGCGCCAATAGATTGGCGAGCAATTCATTGTTGGAAGGCGTTGTGTTCGCACGTCGCGCCGTGGCGTCTGTAACGGATGAAATCAACGCCTTGCGTGCGGAATTACCCGCGCTCGACGTCGACGAAGATGAATTGCGACGGTGGCTGGACAAGGAGTGCTTGGCGCTCACTCGCGCGTGCGCAACCAACTCTGCGTTTGTCAACAAAGACGACGCGTGGGAGCGTGACATGCGTGCTGAAATTCAGCGCACGATGTGGAACGCTGCCGGGATTGTGCGCACGACGGTGGAGATGGAAGACGCGTTGCGTAAACTTCAGACGCTGTCGCGCGCGTGTGAAGACCGCGCGGCGGTGTGCTCTGGGTACACCATGGGCACCGCCGAGATTAGTAACCTAATCGTCGTCGGTAGGTTAATGTTACGATGCGCGTTGATGCGCAAAGAGTCCCGCGGTTTGCACTACACGCTCGATTATCCCGAGGCCGTGGATGACGAGAAGAAGCCTTCGTTCATCGTTGAAGACGTCGCCGCCGACGCCTCTCAACGCGCGCCAGCCGCGCCTCGCTAGTACGGTAAAGCTATTTATTTGTAATGTGTACGTGTTTATTTATCATCATTATAAACGTTTACTGTGATGCGTCGTCAACACACGTGACAACGAAAAGAAAGATCAAAAATCATTGTAAATTGGAGGGGAAAATCATTGCTCGACTAGAGCTTAGCGTCTGGGAATTGCTTCATCACTTGGCGCGTACCGAGATCAGCCATGACCTCTTCGCTTCCGCCTAAAATTGCAGAAAATTTGTGCGCGCGGTTAAAACCTTCGATGACTCGCCCCATGCCGGTGCGAGTGATGGCGCGGCCGCCGAAGACTTGAGCGCTTTCGTCGGCGACGAAATTCGCCACGCGTGTGCACAGGAATTTCAACAACGCAATCGGCCCTGCAAGCTGCTTGGCTTGCTCTTCGTGGCTTAAAATGCCCATTTGATACGTTATGGCCTCGGTCCAGCACTGCACGGCTTCGAGTTGAGATGTCATGCGCGCGAGTTTGTTGCGAATGACGGCTTGCTCGAGCAACGGCTTGCCAAACACCTTGCGCTGAGCCGCCCACAAATAGCATTCTTTGATGACGTTGCGCATGGCGCCATTCGTACCAGCGACGATCATCCACCGTTCGTGGTTAAAGTTGTGCATGATGAGCTTAAACCCGTCGCCTTCGCGCCCGAGTAAATTTTCAACCGGAACTTTGACATTTTCAAAGATGATGTACGCTGTGCCCGCCGCCGGGGAATATGACGTCTTGATCTTTGTCGTCTCTACGCCCTCACCACGCTCGACGACGATGAGCGACAGCGCCTGAAACCCTTTACCACCAGTACGCACGGCCAAGGTGAAATAATCCGCGAACGCGCCATTCGTGATCCATTTCTTCACGCCGTTGACGATGTAAAACTTGCCACACGGCGTCTTCGTCGCCGTGCACTGAATCGACGCCACATCCGAGCCCGCAAATGGGTCGGAAATCGCGAGGCAAATCGTCTTCTTGCCCATGATAGTCTCTCGGCCAATTTTCTGACGGATTTCCGGTCGCGCAAACATCAATACGGGCGGGATACCGATGACAAATCCCGCGCCCAAGCCGTCGCAGTACCCGGGCACGCCCAACCGTCCAAGCTCTTCATGCGCGATGAGCTCATGAAACGTATCAAACTTCTCCGGCGCGATACCACCCGGTAATTTCATCCCACAATTCTTCACGCAATCCATCATCCACGGTCCAGGCTGCAAACGCGTCGCCAACATGCCCGCCTCGCCGAGCTTTGCGAAGACATCCATACTCGGCGACGTCCCCGCGTCATCCAGGCGCACCATGTCCGGTCGTATATGCTCATCATAAAACGCCCGCACCGCTTCACGAAACCGCACATGTGATTCATCATAGTACGGCGACGGTGCGCCCTGAAACGCGCTCGGTTCCGCATACGGCACTCGACTCAACGCCCCGTACGCTTCGACGCTCCGAGGACGCTTCCCCGCGCACACACCAATTTTATACTTCCCCGCCATCTTCTCCAAGATCTCCGCCCTGTGCAAGCCATAAAACGCCTCTGTCGCATCCTGTCCACCCGCGGCGACGATCAGCGCCGCCCCACCGGGATGAAACTTGGCAAACTTGGTTAAATCGTACACGCCATCGTCGATGATGACCCAGCAATCATTCGCATGCGCGTGCGCCGCCACGTCGGCTTCCGTGTACGTCGACATCCGATCGATCGTCGCGATGCGCGATGCGGTGCGTGCAGCGAGGATCGAGGGACTGCTGCGCGTGCGTCTACCGGCGATCGGCGAAGGCGCGCGACGGCGAATGATGCGCCGGCAACGGTAATCGCCAATGATGACGCGGATCGATCGCACAATCAATTCGCCAATGAACGCCACTTTTTGACGCGATTGCGATCTCACGCGCGCGAGTTTGTCGCGACACATCGCGCGTCGAACATTGTTTACATCGTCCCGGGCATCGCGCGCGCCATGTCTGCGTCGTACGCGGCGACGACCGGGGTCAAAGGGATGATTAAAGCGCATCCGGCGGCGCGCGGGCGATCGCCGATCGCGCGCGGCGCACCGTGTGCGGCGCGGCGGACGCGGTGTGAAGCGCGGCGGGGGAACGCATCGTCATCGGCGTCGTCTGCGGCGATCGAGTTTACGGCGGAGGAGCTGGATAGGGTGGAGGTGCCGAGGGATTTGATTCAGATTCGCGCGTACGTGCGCTGGGAAGAGGCTGGAAAGCCCGAGAACACGACGCCTGAGTGGCAGGCGAGCGAGTTTAAAGCCGCGGCGTTGGATTTGAAACGTGAAGTTGCGAATGGGTTGAGTTTGAATGCGATTCGTAAGCGGTATGGGCAAGCGCCGGTGGATGGAGATGATGAAAGTCGCGCGCTGGAGGCGAAGACGGTTGAAGCGGGACGGGACGAGGCGCGACGCAAGGCGGAGAAGGAGGAGGCGCGACGCGTGGCGGAGGCGCAAATGAAGGCGGCGGCGATCGTCGTTGATGAGCCGGTGGCGCATGCGCAGGCGAAAGCACCGGTGGTGGATAAAGAACCGCCCGCCGTCGTCGTCACGCCTGAGGTTGTCGCCTATGACGCGTCAGAGCGCCGGCGAGGACGGAATTTACGAGAGCTTGTCGCGCCGTCCGCACTGATTGACACGCAAGAAACCAAGAAGAGCACTGAACCTTCAATCGTTGAGCGATGGCGCGCGATTTCAGCCGACGATGACGGCCGCATGCTCATCGGCGAACGCATTTACCCGCTCGCCGACGGCGAGCTCATCGTGCAAGTGTTTGAGTTTTCTGAACGAGACAAAGAAGCAGAGTCTGCGCCGAGGAACATGGTCACGTCCCGGCAGGTGGTGATGACGACGAATGCGCTGGAGCCGCTCATTGTGCACTGGGGCGTAGCCAAGGACGAGCCCGGGCAGTGGATTTTACCCAAGAAGGATGTGCATCCCAAGGGCACAAAGGTTGTGTCGCACATGTCGTGCGAAACGCCCCTCGTGCCGTTTGAAGGATGTTTTCCCAGCGACCGCGTGTCCTCGACGGCGACTATGGATGAACAAGAACTCGACGCGTGTTATTTCATGCAGAGTTTGACATTTGACTTGCCAGGCGCTGGTCCGAACGAGCTCATGGGTTTACATTTTGTCTTTCGCGACGCCGCGGGCACGCATTGGTACAAGGATGCGTCCAACGGGAACGCGAATTTCCAAGCGTCATGCATGCGCGTGAACCCAAAAGAGCGAACGGTGGATGACCTCGTGGATGCCATCACGCGCGCTGAAGCTGGCAATTCATGGTGGTCGCTCATGCACCGGTTCAACTTGGCGCATTCGCTTTTAAAAAAACATTGCGGCGACGCCGAGAGCGCATCCAAGGCGATTGAATCGGCGGCGAAGATTTTCGTTTGGCTTCGGTTCAGCTCCATTCGCCAACTCACATGGCAACGCAATTACAACGTCAAGCCGCGCGAATTATCCAGCGCACAATCTAAACTCACGCACAGTGTGGCTGAAATATACTGCTCCAAGCCGCACCTTCGCGACGTCGCCCGTCTCATGCTCGGCACGCTCGGCAAGGGTGGCGAAGGCGGACAAGGCCAACAAATCCGCGATGAAATCTTAAACATCATGCACCGCAACAACATAAAAGAAGTTAAAGGTATCTGGATGGAAGAGTGGCATCAAAAGCTGCACAATAACACGACGCCGGATGATATCGTCATCTGCGACGCCTACTTGAACTTTTTACGCGCCGAAGGCGACTTGAACGCTTACTGGAGCACGCTCACCGAAGGCGGCGTCACTCGCGAACGTCTCGAGTCTTTCGAGCGGCCGGTCAAGAGTGAACCAATTTGGCGACCGCAGATTAAAAACGAGCTCATTCGAGACTTTGAGAATTATAGGAAAATCTTGAAATCCGTACACAGCGGCGCGGATTTGGAGGAGAGTTTCAACGCCTGCCGCGGTCGACTGTCAAACGACGTCGTGCAATCGATTCAGTTTATCATGCAGAATCAATCGAGCGGGGATATTTTCCACGTCATCGGCGCGTGTTTGGAAGCGAGACATGGGTTGCGTGACTCTGGCTTGGCCGACGCCAAAGATCCGGCGTGGGTTCGCGAATTGCTCTACTTGGATATTTCCATTGCCGACGTGAGCAATCGCGCGATTCAACGCGGCGCCGAAGCCGTGAGCGGCATCGAAGGCCAAATGGAGCTCACGGATATGGTACTCGAGGATTTGTGCTTATCGTTACCGTCCACGAATGATGACTTGTTGTTCAGTTTGCTCAACTGGCGTCGCATTCGCGAGGCGAAGAATAACGGCGACGCCGATTGGGCCTTGCGTGCCAAAGCCACCGTCGACCGCATTCGGCTCGCCGTCACCGAACACGCGTCCAAAACATTCGACTTGATGCAACCCACGGCGGATGTCATCGGTCGTCGATGTAACTGTGAGTCGTGGACCGTCGAATTGTTCTCCGAGGAAGTCATTCGCGGTGGTCCGGCGTTTGCGTTATCTCTCGTGCTCACGCGGCTCGACCCGTACTTGCGCGAGCAAGCCAAGATGGGCGACTGGCAAGTCATTTCCCCGGCGACGTGCTCAGGTCAAGTCAAGCGCGTTGTGCAGCTCGAAGATGTCATGAACGACACCTTTCAAGTTCCGACGATTCTGATTTGTGATTACGTAGGCGGAGATGAAGAGATTCCATCGGGCGCGGTCGCCGTCGTCACCGGGTCTTCTGTGGACGTGCTGTCGCACAGCGCAGTGCGGGCGAGAAATAGCGACGTGTTGTTCGCCACGTGCTATGACCCCAGTATTTTATTATCGTTTACAAAGATGAATGGGAAGTCATTAAAAATGAGCGTCGGCGCGGATGAAATCGTCAAATGGGAAGAGATTGAGTTTTCATCCATCGGGCAAGAGCGTTCGAGTCAGAGTCACGCCGCCGGGTCGTTGAACGCGACGTCGCCCATACACATCAAAGATATAAAGTTTGGTGGCAAGTACGCGATCGGTATGGATGCATTTAAAGATGGAGTCGTCGGTGCTAAGGCACGAAACACGAAATCTTTACGAGACGCGCTCGTGAGCGGCGGTATACCCGACTGGATTCAACTACCAGTGTCGGTGGCGATTCCCTTCGGCACGTTTGAAGACGTGCTCGCGAACGACATCAACGCGTCACAAGCGAAGACGATGGATAAGCTTCTTCGAGAGATTGATGATTCGAGCGGCGAGTCATTAAAGACGTCGTTGAAGCTCTGTCGTACGTGCGCGCGCTCGGTGACGCCGCCGCCAGGGATGTTGGACGCCGTCGGCGACGTCATGCGCGCCGGCGGCTTGACGCCACCGAGCGACGAAGATGGCTGGAATCTAGCGTGGAAAGCGTTGTGCGACGTGTGGGCGTCCAAATGGAACGAGCGCGCGTTCATCAGTATGCGCAACCGTAGGCTCGATCACGGCAAACTGCGCATGTCTGTGCTCGTGCAGCCGGTGATTGACGCCGACTATGCGTTTGTCATTCACACCACCAACCCGAGCACCAACGACGCCACCGAGTTATACGCCGAAGTCGTTCAAGGGTTAGGAGAAACCCTCGTCGGGAATTACCCCGGGCGCGCGTTAAGTTTCACGGTGAAGAAAGGACCCAACGGCGAGGTGTCCAAGCCTGAAATCGGCGGTTTCCCATCGAAAAACTCGGTATTGCGCGTCCCGTGCGAGACGCTCATCTTCCGCTCCGACTCCAACGGCGAAGATCTCGAAGGCTACGCCGGCGCAGGTCTCTACGAATCCGTACCCATGCATCACACGATAGAACTCCACGCCGACTACGGCGGCGACGCCTTAATCTGGGACCCCGTCACGCAAGAAAAGCTTCTCTCCGACGTCGCGCGCGCCGGCGTCGCCATCGAACGTGCCCTCGGCGCCGCCCAGGACGTCGAAGGCGTCATTCGAAACGGTAAAATCTACATCGTCCAAACGCGTCCACAAGTGTAACACAACCACAAGCGCATATATATATACTGTACGCCACGACCTTTCGACCTTTCAGCTTCAGTCCCGCGCCAACCATCGCTAGCGCTCACAAAATATCTCAATTTGTCCCGACGTTACCCCCTAGTCATGATTGGTCGGTGTGTCCCAAAAAAGTTGAAAAAGTGCACGTCACGAGGCACTTTCGCCGCCAGTCCTCGGCGCCGCATGTCGCCCCACGCGCCCGCGGACGCCGCGCGCGGACCGAACACCACGCTCATCCCATGCGACGGCCCGCCCGGGTTCGATCCCGACGAATTGAGCGCGCGCGAAACCTGGACGCAAGTCGGCGACGGCTCATTTGGAAAGGTTTTTCGCGGGGAATTACTCGGTGAACCAGTTGCGATTAAAGTCACCGCCAACGCCCGGCCCGATCGCATCGCCGGGTTAAAGCGGGATTTATGGTATTTGTCATCGTTTGCGCATCCCAATATTACGCGCGTGTACGGGGGGTTTATTGAGGATGGAGACGCGCACATGGTGATGGAATTCATTCCGCACTCGCTGCGAAGCAAGCGCGTGGTGAACGAGACGAATAGGGTGAAAGTATTGGCGGACGTAGCCAGGGCGTTGGTTCGCGTGCACGCGATGGGACACGTGCATCGGGATGTCAAGGCGAGGAATGTATTGGTGACTGAGGTGCGTGATTGATGATGCGTATTGACTCGCGACGCGTCGAACTCGGGACGGCGCGAAGACGGTTGGGACGCTTTTTTGCGCCTTTGTGAGACTGACGACTCGACTGTATGCGCGCGTATGCGTGATCACGCGTGAACACAGGATTATAAAACGGCGAAGTTGACTGATTTCGGCCTGGCACGCGCGCTCCCGGGAGGGACGACGCGCGAGGATGTCAACCCGCGCCTAACGCCGAAGATCGGTCCGCCAAAGTATCGCGCGCCCGAAGTCGAACGCGGTAAGCCGTACGACACGTCTTCGGACATTTACGGCTACGGTGTGATGTGTTTTCAACTCATAGAACAATTACGACGTAAGACACGTAAGACATACGCCGCAGAGGTGGATTTTATTCGTGAATTAGGTCGGTTAGCGATGCAAAAGGATCCGCGCGCGCGTCCGACGGCGATGCAATGCTTAACCATGTGCATGAGTTGGTTGCGCGGAGGTGACGACGCAATCACGCCAGACATCTACCCTGGACGAGAGACAGTGCGAGAGAAGTACTGGGTACATGACGCCATGGATGGTGGCACGTGGAAGCAAACAGTGGAGGCATCGCATTCTCAAAGCGCGAGCGAGAGCGTCGACGACGAGGACGTCGAAGCGCACTCGCCGTCGCCCGCCGTCGCGGATGTCGATATCATTAGATGCGATGACGATCGTGGTGTGCGCTCCATCGACGCCCAGCGCGGAAGAAAGCGTGAAGAGCCCGATGGAAGTGACACGCCAGTGAGTAAACCCAAACGCGTCAACAGCACGTCTACGGATTTATGTCAACAAACTGCGGGAAAGATTCAAGGCATGCGCCTCGCCGCCGAATGAGCGCGTCCAATCAATCATCGTCGTAAGTTTTTACACACACCGCCGCCGCTACATAGTCACACAACAGCATCATAGTTTTGTACACAACATCGGACATATACATTACATCGTTCTCTCGTTATTCACGCGTTTCATTCAAACGCGCAGACTTGGACCTACGCCCGCGGCTCCGACGACCCGCGCATGATTCTCACCTCCTCCCGAAGCGCCCGCACCTCCGACATCACATCATTCATGCTCGAAGGTATCGAATCCTCCTTCGCACTCGCCGCCGCGCTCGCCGCCGCGTCATCCTTCGCGTGCCCCGCGGCGTCCGCGCCGTCCCCGTGGTCGTGATGCCCGTGAAACGTGTGATGGTGATACGTTTCAAGCCCAAACGCGAGCGCAAACACCCCCACCTGCGCGCGCCAACGCATCGACATCGTCAGTCATATATTCCATCATCCATCCGCACCGCGCGTCATCGCTCGACGACGTCGCGCGCGCGCGCGCACGACGCAATCACCCTCGTCACGCATCCGCGCGCAAACCTCGAACGCGCGCGCGCGCCATCGCAGCCCC
>Ga0181559_10001653_pt1 | contig 21897 bp, 17 predicted proteins | sample 011ome_21_FD_133752 | JGI IMG/M metagenome (GOLD analysis project Ga0181559, IMG submission 133752) | Coastal salt marsh microbial communities from the Groves Creek Marsh, Skidaway Island, Georgia - 011508AT metaG (megahit assembly) | ecosystem: Environmental > Aquatic > Marine > Intertidal...
CCGTCCACGACGATGTTCGCGCCCTTCCCGACGCCGTCCACGACGATGTTCGCGCCCTTCCCGACGCCGTCCACGACGATGTTCGCGCCGCCGACGACGCCGTCCACGAGTAACCCTCCTCCGGCGCCGACGGCTTGTCCGACGCTCAAGAGCCCGTCGCCGACGGCGGCGATTGGCTTCGTCAACGTCGCCAAGACGTCTCTCTGAAACTCCGCGATGATCTGCTTCAAGAGCCTGTCCGCGCACGCCTTGCCGAGCTCCCCCGTCGTCCCTTTGAACCCGTCGATCATGTGCGCTCGAAACGTGAACGGCGACGACGCGACCGCCGGGATGTGAAACGCGCAGTCGATGAATTCCACGCGACGCACGTCCAGGGTCAGCTGTCGGTTCCGAAGACGCGACTCCTCCGTCTCCGCGGGCGCGGGCTCGTTCACGCGCTCGAGCAGCGTCACGAGCGCTCTGAGTTTATTCGTCACCTCCGTCCCGGCCGCGGTGATCCCGGACGCGATGTTCCCGGGGAGGTTCATCGCCTCCGCGGCGGCGGCGGCGAGCTTCGCGTCGATCGCTTTTTGCGCGGCGGCGAACGACTCCCCGACGTCGCTGAAGAACCCCCGCGGGGACGAGACTTCATCTTTGGACGCCTTGGACGCCGCCGCTTTTGATGCCTCCTCGTCTGTCGCCGCCGCCTCTGGCGCCGCCTCCGCCGCCGCCGCCTCCGCCTCCGCCTCCGCCTCCGCCGCCGCTCGAAACACGCCGGCGAAGTTTCGAATTTTCGACAACGCGCCGGCGTCGTCCGGGTCTTGCGCCTCGTCCACGTGCACGACCAAGCCGTGGATCGCGATCAACTTCACCGCCGCGGTGAGCCACCCGACGACGAAGTTCCCTCGGAGGACGCGCACGCCGAGCAGGCTGAGCAAGTCGCACTCCACCACCGCGCACTGCAGCTTCATCAGAAACGGCGCGTTCGCGAAATTCGCCGCGGGGGAATTGCCGATCGTCAGCCCCTCGACGCTGACCGTGTTCCAACGCAGGCGGACCCTCCGCGCGCTCACCTCGGGCGTCAGCATCCCTCGGAGCTTCGTCAGCGCGTGCCTCGTCACGTACGCGTCGAACGCGCGGGCGATCGCGCCGCGGTTGAGCCACAGCGCGGCGAGGACGAGCGCGAGGGTGGTGGCGAAGAGCGAGACGAGCCGCGGCCACGGGAGGCGCCAGGCGAACGCCGCGAGACGGCCGAGGAGAGAGTATCTCCGGTGCGCGTCCTCGATCACGCGTATCTCCGCCGCGGCCGCGGCGACCGCGGCCGCGGCGTGCTCGACCGAGTCCGCGACGCCGCTCGTCATCGGAGGCTGAGCGCGTCTCGTTCTGGCGCCGGCGAGGCGCTGCGAGTGTCATGTCTAACGAAACCGACGCCGACATTAAAAGGACGAGTCGCGCGACATCACTTCCCGCGGCGCGATGGAACGGCTGCTGCGGCAGCAAAACGACCTCCTGAAATTCGGGGAGGACCTCCTGCGCGATGCCGGTGCGAAGATGCGCGCCGCCGGCGCGGACGCGTTCGCGCAAGCGTGGGACAACGCCGTCGGCTTCGCGCACGCGGTGGACTGGACCGAGCGATGGATCCTCGTCCTCCTCGCGACGCATCTCTGCGTTCTCGCGACCGCGATCGCGCTCCGCGAGTCCGAGAAGGCGCAAGCCGTCGTCTTCATCGCGGCGATGACCGTGATCTTCCTCGCGGAGCGCGTCAACGGCCTCGCCGCGACGCACTGGCGGTCGTTCTCGAGGCAGAATTACTTCGACGAGCGAGGCGTGTTCGCGAGCGCAGTGCTGTCGGGGCCGCTGCTGCTGACGCAGTTCGTCGTCCTCGCGAACGTGCTTCGCATGATGGTCCGCGAGATGATCCGCACGAAGCGCGCGGAGCTCAAGTGGCGGCATCGGAACCGACGGAAGCGCGAGGAAGAGGCGGGGGACGGGACGGACGCGGCGGTCGGCGGCGACGGCGGCGAAGATAAAAAGCATCGGTAGGTAACATTTAAGTCGTCAGCGACGACGGACGCATAGATAGACGCGTGTATGATAGACAGGTAGTTCTCAAGACGGCTCAGCCGGCATCACGCGTCATCGTCCCCCGTCCGTCTCGTCTTGTCGTCGCGCGGCGCGTCGACGACGACGACGCGCCTCGGTCTCATGGTCGTTCTATACAAGCGAACGTCGGGATTGAAAGGCGTCAGTTGGCGTTGAAAGGCGCCGAGGGCGGGGAATGAAAGCGAGGGGTGGGCGGAGAGATGCGCCGGGCAAAGTCCTTAAGGATCGGCGTTCACCACGCCAACGCGGTCGTATGGGAACCAGTGTATAGAACGCACCTCACTCCACCGGGCTCCCCGCGACGGACACGAGATTGATGCAGTACCGGTTCCCCGATCGATCGGGGAGGTTGTGCCCGAGGTGCGTCCCGTCCACGGACACCGCCTCCCCGTCCTTCAGGCATCGAACGTTCTCCCAGACGACCTCCTCGTCCCTGAACGACGGCCACCCGTGCGACCGCGACTCCTTCTCGAACGCCTCGAACGACCGCCCTCGCGGCGCGATGAACAGCGGCTTCCCCGTCACGGAGTCGTAGTACGTCGTCTCCGTAGTACGGTCCACCTCGGCGAGGAAGTTGGTCGACGTCCAGTACCCCGCGTGCTCGGCGTAGTGGCGGTTGAAGGAGCAGATCTTGTCCGCGGTCTGCGTCGAGCATCCCCACTTCAGGTTCTTCTGCACCGGCGCCGGGGAGGTTCCGTGCGCTTTCTGCGACATGACCTCCTCGCCGCACACGATCGGGAGCTTCACGCCGTCCGCGACCGGCGCGCCCTTGCAGCCGTCCGAGAGGCTTTCCTCCATGCCGGAGGACGCGGAGGACGCGGCGGCGGCGCGGGAGGTGGTGGAGGCGCGCTTGGGCTTGACGGCGAACGGGAGGTGCGCGCGAATGGACGCCGCGAACGCGGACATCGGGTTGGGGTGGTCGCTCGTGGTTGCGTCGGCGGCGGAGCGCGCGGCGATCTGACGACGAAGCCCCGTCGACGTCACCCGTCTCGCAAAGCAGTGAGTGCCGTGACAAACAACTCAGATCTCGTTTCCGAGACCTGCGTCCCCGGCGCACCGTCAGCAGCGCCCGGCAGTCACCGCGCGCGCACGGCGACCTCGCCGATCGCACCGCGACGAGAGTTTCCCCGCCGCGATCCCCTCGCACGCGCGACGCGCATCGATCCACCCGCCCTCCGAACGCGCGCTGCTGGTGCGCGCGCGGCCCCTCCCCTCTCGAGCCCGCGTCGCGGGTCTATCATCCCCGCCCGCTTTTTCGCGGGAGAAAGGAAAGGAAGCGCGAGCGCGCGACGCGCGAAAGGGGCGCTCGCCGTCGCGACACGTCCGCCGCGCGTCCCCCGTCCCGAGTCTTCTGACCGCCCCCTCGCGCGTCCCCGCTCGCGCAGAACGACGACACCCTCCACCTGAACCGGCGCGTAACGCCAACCTCACGCGCGCCGCACCGCACCGCGCGTCGCATCCACACAGCGCCTTACCCTAGTAGCTATCTTATACTACTAGGTTGACAACGACGACGACATCGCCGACGCGGACGAACGACCAGAGTGATGTCGCTCCTCACCCCGGAACAGCGCGCGATATTCGACGAGACCGTGCGCCTGCGCGCGCTCGAGGTCCTAAACGGCGGCGAAGAGCCGATCGCGAGCGCGCTTCCGCCGGACGCGAGGCACGGGGACCACCCGCACCCGCATAAACCCGGGTCGAGGGTGAAAAAAGCGGAGCAAGAGCAGCGACACCGCGCCATCAAAACCGCCGCCGTCGACGAGGCGAACCCGGTCTTCGCGCTGGACTCGAACGACCCCAACTACGACAGCAGCGAAGAGCCGAACCACACGATACTGAAGGCGATACCACGCGCGTTCCCGCGGACGGACGTCATCGTCGCGTACAAGGCGTCGACGGCGTCCATCGTGAAGGAGTACTTCGACTCGGGCGACGTCGCCGCGACGGCGGCGCTGCTGGACGACACCGAGCAGCCGCTGTATCAGGTGCGTTCTATGCACTGGTCACCATATGACCGCGTCGGCGTGGTGAACGCCGATCCTTAAGGACTTTTGCCGGCGATTCTCACCCCACCCCTCGCTTTCAACGCCCGCCCTCGACGCGTTTTAACTCCGACTGACGCCTATGAACTCCACCCCGACATTCGCTCGTATGGAACGACCCTCAGCACTACTTCGTCAAGCGTCTGGTGACGATGTCCATGGACCGCGGCGCGAAGGAGAAAGAAGCCGCCGCGGTGCTTCTCAGCGCGCTGTACCCGAACCACGTCTCGAGCCTGGAGATTCAGAGAGGATTCGAACGGCTCGTCGAGAGCGTGGACGACTTGGCGCTCGACGTGCCCTCCGCGGCGAGCGACCTCGCGATGTTCATCGCGCGCGCGACCGTGGACGATATCCTCCCGCCGGCGTTCATGCACACCCTGGAGGGTTTGCTCCCCGGTCTGAGAGGGGAGGGGAAGCACGCGTTCGAGACGTTGAGGATCGCGCGCGGGCATCTCGACGGGCGGCACGCGCACGAACGCGTGCTGCGCGGGTTCGGCGTGGACTCGTCCAAGTCCCCGATCGACGCCGCGAAGACGGCGATTCAAGACCTTCTGACCGAGTACCTCGACTCCGGGGACGTCGCGGAAGCGCGGCGGTGCCTCCGAGCGATCAACGCGAGGTACTTTCACCACGAATTCGTGAAGAGGGCGCTCGTGTTGTGCATCGAAGCCGTCGTCGGGGATGAGACGGCGCCGCGGTTGCTCGGGCTCTTGAAAGTGCTGGGCTCCAGCGGGGAGGTGAGCGCGTCGCAGATGGCGCTCGGGTTCGATCGCATGGCCGCGGTCGTGGAGGATCTGAAGCTCGACGTTCCAAACGCGGAGACGCGCATGGAAGGTTTGAGGCTGATGGCGAAAGAGGAGGGGATCCACCCGATGCGGGACTGACCCTCCGCGGAACTCGACCAGACGTCGTCCACCGAGTGACGAGTCCGCGCGGTTGTACGAGTACCGACGACGAAAGAACAGACGTTGTACTAACGAATACGAGTCACGAGACAGCAGCCGCGAATTAATCGTACGGCGTGTCCACCGCCTCCGCTCGCGCGAGGAAATCCTCCGCGCTCGCGACGTCCCCCGCGCGCCACATGTCCGTGAGCCACGTCCACCCGTCGCCCGCCATCGAATCTTTGTAATCCAAAAACTCCACCGCGTGCTCCCAGCTCGGCTCCTCCGCGCAGTATTCCCTCGCCCTCTTCGGGTCCAACTCGAACACTCGCTCGAACAACTTCGCGAGCGTCGCCGCGTCCGTCGCGCCGTCGATCCCGTCGCTCCCGCGCGTGCTCAGCGCGCTGAACACCAGCTCCGCGCACGCCGCCGCCGCGCCTCTGAGGGTCGTTCCGTACAAATGTAGTTCACCGGTCAGTTGAAAGGGACCCACGCGATCAAATGTTGAAACCGGGCGATGGGTGAAAAACAGGACGTTTGTATAGAACGCACCTGAGGTCCGCAACGCGCCCAGCCTCGGTCAACGCCGACGCGAACCCAAAGTTCATCAACCGCACCTCGAGCTCGTCCGCGTCGGCGTCGCGCGTCGTGCTCACCTGGAACGCGGTCGCATCGATCGCGTTGTGCGCCACCCCGCGCTGGTGCACCGCCGCGACGGCGGCGATCGCGCCTCGCGCCGCGTTTCGCACGTATCGATGCCGCGGGCCCAACCCGACGTCGCGGACGCGCTGTATCGGGGGCCACCACGGCTGCGCGTCGTCGCGCTTTTCCTGCCGCGCGCGCGGATAGTCCGCGAGCCTGGTGAGGCCGCCGCGTCCCCATCGCTGCACGGTCCACAGGCTCCTTTTCGGCGTTCCGTACCCGCCGCCTTCGCCGACGGCGGCGGAGGAAAAATACGCGATCAGCGGCGCGACGGGCAACGACGCCGGGTCGAACGCCTCGCCGTACGGCGTTCCCTTCGCGTCCACGCCGATCGTGCTGTCGTTCGGATCGCCGTACAGCTTCATGTACGCCTCCACCTCCGCGTCCGCGAGCGCCGCGGCGGGCGCGTCGACGTACTCCTTGAGGAGGACGTCCGGGACCGCGCTCGTCGCGTCTTCAGTCGCGGAATCCGCGCTCCATCCGATCACCTTCGCGGCGTAGAGCTTGATGACGACGTCCGTCGACGCGATCGAGCCGCCGGAGACGGAGAACGAGTCCGGGACGCAGCCGTCGTCGCCGCCGCTCCACGACAGCGTGCGCTCGTTCGAGACGCCGGTCGGCTCGATCGAGTACGACACGGTGCCGAGCGAACGGAGGATCTCGAAGTCCTCCGCCTCCGCGCGCATGAGCGCGGTCGCGACGGAGCCGCCGAGGCGGCGACGCCGCCGCCCGGGGCGCGTCGACCGCGAAGAGCAGGACGCGCGGCCGTCGAGCCCATCGACGCGGCGCGCGAGCTGTCGCGCGACCGCGGGACGCGCCGCGGTGGCGCGAGACATCCCTGCCCTGCGCGCTGACGTGTGCGCGTCGCGTGTCGTCAGGTCTGGTCGCGTCGACTCGCGTCGTCCCGAGAGCGACGAAATCCCGGGAGCGCTCGACGCCGGACACTCCGCGCCGCGCGGCGGGGCGGGGATGCCGCCGCCCGCGGAGCCGAAGCCGAAGCCCCCCTCCGCGTTCGCGAGGCTCAAGCGCGCCCTGCTGGCGCCGATATTCGGCAAGCCGCCGAACCCGCCCGCGTCCGTCGACGTCGTCGCGCGGTCTCGCGAGCTCCGCGTCTCGTGGCGACCCGGCGAGCGCACGTCGCCGCACAACGCGGACGAGTACGTCCTCGAGGTGTCGTCCGCGGAGCCGAGGGTGCCGTTCGCGGAGTTCTACCGAGGCGAGGCGTGCGCCTTCGTCGTGACGAGGCTCCAGCCCGAGCGACGCTTCGACGTTCGCGTGCGATGCGTGAACCGATCGGGGGCATCGCGATGGCGCGCGATCGAGAACGTTCGCACCGCGCAGGTCCCCGTCGGGTGCGGCGGCGTCGGACCGACGACGCGTCCGGGAGAGACGTACGGTTGGGACCAGACCCCGACGACGGTGGAGCTTCGCGTCCCCGCGCCGGACGGGACGACGCCGAGGGACGTGCGCGTCGTCGTGAGGACGCGGCGGTTGGAGGTGTCGTGCGGCGGCGAAATCGTCGTCGCGGGGGAGCTCTCCGGGGACGTCCTCTGCCAGGACGGGGACTACGAGTGGGAGCTTCGCGACGCGGGCGAGGGGGGGGACGGCGCGAAGGAGGTGTTCGTGACGCTAGAGAAGAGGGTCGCGGCGGAGAACGTGGACGAGAAGTATCGACCGGAGGCGCAGTGGGCGAGCGTCTTCGCGGGCCGCGAGCACCCGCGGGTGGACCTGCTCGAGCTGCGGTGGCTTCGGGACGTCGACTACCGGCCGCCACAGGACGCGAGGAACGTCGAGGAGGTCGCCGCCGCGCTGCCGGGGATGCGAATAGACACGTCGAGGGATAGTACGAGAGAGCGCGGGAGCGACGGCGACATAGGGGACTGGGGGGGGAACTGGAGGAAGAGCTCCGCATGACGATGACGCGCGGCGTTCTCGTATTTCATTTCATTCGCGACCAGACTGATGCGCTCCCTCCCGTGCGCGTACACGTGTACATACACGTGGTGTTCCCTCCCATTTACAGCGGCTCTTCTTTGATCTTGACGACCCCACAGTTTGCGTGCGACGTCGTGAACACCCCCACGAACATGTCGTCCCACAGCGCCTCCGCCGCGGACTTGTACCCGAACGCCCTCTTCTTGAACGCCTTTATCGCCGCGCGTTCCTCCGCGGCGGCAGGGAACTCCTTCTGCGCGAGGAGGCAATCCGCGAGGTAATGCAGCCACAACGCGTTCGTCTTCGGGCAGTGCTCCTCCCACCTTCCTTTCGTCGCCTTCCGCATGCGACGGTACGTGTCCGACTGGCAGTGCCCGGACGGTCCCTCGAACAGCTCCGGGTCCTGACCGAGGTCGCAAAACGCGACGTCGCCGCGGCTGTCCAGATCGAGACGCGACAGCGTGAAGTCGATGACGTTGACTTCGAGACCGTGCAGCGGGTACGTGATGTCCACGCCGTTGATCCTCGCGGTTCGTCGCTCGTCCGCGCGCACGTTCGCGCGCGACAGCAACACGTTCCCCCAGTGCAAATCTCGGTGCTCGAACCGCATCGCTTCCTCCGCCACCGCGAGCGCGACGGTAACCTGAAGCAGCGTCGACCTCGCCTCCGCGTACGACCTGAGCTTCACGCGTTCCAAGTCCACGCCGCCGTCGTCGCACGCGAAGACGACGTACAGCTGTTCCGGGTCGAAGTTCGCCGGGTTCTCGTTCTCGCTCGTCCTTAATTCGTCGTACGCGGTCCACGCGTCGAGAAGCGACGGCGCGTACGGCCCGCGGCACACGGCGACAGCCTCCGTGCGGATGAAGCCCTGCGTAAAGTTCGTCGGCGCCGCCGTCGACGCGCTCGCGTTTTCGTCGCCGTCGGCTCTCAACGCGGTGAGCCGCTTCGCGATCGCAGCCTCAGCCTTGATCTGCGCCGGGCCAATCTGCGGCTCGCCGTTGATGAGCGCGGCGCCGCCCATGGGAACAATCTTGAGGACGATCCCTTCGCCTTTGAACGCCTCGCCGTACGTGCCTTCGCCAATCTTCTTCACCGTCCCGGCTTCGCCCGTGAACCGCTTGATCGCGTCTCTCATCGGGAGCACGTCCGCGTCCGTCTGTCCGCACTCCCTCAGGAGCAACGCCAGCGGCGTGAGCTCGTCCACAATCTCCGGCTCGCTCTCGTCGTCGCTCACGGGTTCCTCCTTGATCTGCACCGGGTGGGGCGCGACGGCGACGGCGACGGCGACGCCCGCGTCTTCGAGCTTCACCTCCGCGTCCTCGGGTTCGGGTTTCACCGTCGGAGCCGCCGCCGCGGCGACGGACTCCACGGGCTCGGGTTTGATCTTGATCTCCGCGAGCGCGGCGGCGACGTCGTCCACCGCCGTGACGGGCGGCTCGTCTTTCGCCGGTTCCTCCTCCTCCTCCTCCTCCTCCTCTGGCTCCAGGAACGCGTCGGGATCGAGCGCGTCCAGATCGAACTCCTGCTCCTCCTCCTCCTCCTCCTCCGCGTCGCCGTCGCCCTCGCCGTCCGCGCCGCCGAAGCAGCCCTCTTCCACGACCGTCCCCGCGGCGGAACCCTCCTCCGCGACCGTCCCCGCGACGGACCCGTCCGCGACGACGGTGTCCGCGATCTCGACGACGTTCTCCGGCGCGATCTCCTCCTCCTCCTCCTCCTCCTCCTCCTCCTCGCGGAGCTCGTCCATCTCGTCCAGCGCGAACGACGCCCTCCCCGCCGTCGCCGCCGCGCGTCCTCCATCCTCGGACGGCCGCGACGTGGAAGAGGAGCGCCTGCTCGCGGGCACGCGCGTCGTCGCGCGCGCCATCGCGAGCGACGGGCGTCGGCGTCGGCCGTCGAACGTGGACGACCGCCGCGGGAGCGCGTCGAGGAGCTCCGTCGGCTCGTCGCCGCCCTCCTCCTCCTCCTCCTCCTCCGCCTCCTCCGCCGCCGCCGCCTCCGCGGGCGCCGCCTCCGCGGGCGCCTCCTCCTCCGCGGGGGCAACCTCCTCCTCCGCGGTCGCCTCCTCCTCCTCCTCCTCCGCGGTCGTCTCCTCTTCCTTCTCGTGCGACGCGTCCTCCATCAGCGTCGGCATCACCGACGACCGTCGAACCGCGGGCGCAGCCTTCTCCGACAGCGGCGACGACATCGACGACGTCGACGCCGCGCCGGGGGATATCTCGCTGATCGCGGGAGAGAACGACGAAGGGATCGCGCGCAGCCACTCCGACGTCAGCGCGTGCTTCGTCCGGGGCGTCGTCGGCGCGGGCGCGTGCGGGTCGCGCTCCGGGTCGAGAACTTCGTCGGCCGCCATCGGGGGCGGCGGCGGCGGCGGCGCGTCGTCGTCGTCGTCCGTCTCGAATCGCACCACGCGCGCCACCGGCGGCGCCGCCGCCGCCGCCGCCGCCATTCGCGGGAAGGTCTCCGAGCCGCCGCCCTTCGCCGTGGACGGCGGCCGCGTCGACGGCGAGTCGCACATCGACTCGGACGCGAGCGAAAACTTATCCACCTTCTGGAAGAACGCCTTCTTTTCCTGGAGCTCCTCGGCGACGAGGAACGCGTCTTTGTCGTCGCGTCTCGCCGCGTCGCGCGCGCGGCGGTCCGCCCTAGACACGAACGCCGCCCTCATCTCGCCGTTCGCCGCCTTCTCCTTCTCCTCCGCGGCCTGGCGCTTCTTGATCGCGGTCCCGGGGCCGCCGCAGTCGCTGTCCTCGCCGCTGTCGAACGGGCCGTGGTACGACTCTTTGCTCATCGGCGTCGACGGCGCGTCCGACGCGGCGTCGTCGTCCGCGTCGCGCACCGTCAACTTTCCGAGATCCTTCGTGAGCGCGACGGACGCCGCGTGCGCGGCGAACGCCTTCTTGCGCCGCCGCGAGTACGTCCGCACGTTCTCTTGCGTCGGCTTCGGCTTCGCGACCGGGAGCGCGACGCCGAACGGGTCGAACGGGGCGTTATCGTCCCGCGGCGCGAGCGCGCTTCGCGCGAGGCTCGCCATTGTTTTCTCGCGAGAGATGCGGTGACGCGCGGGCGAGACGCCGCGACGGTCGCGCTCTGCCGCTCCCGCGCGCGAACGCGAGCGCGCGTCCGGGTGCGCTTTACGCCGTCTACGCGATACGCGCGCGAGCGCGGGGACGTCCGAATGCGCTTGCGAGCGAACGCGTGCGTTCGAGCCGCGCCAATGCCGGGAAACGCTCGAGCGCGCGTCGCTTTTCATCGTTCATCGTCCCCCCGCGATGCGCGCTCATCAGATGAGCTGCGACGCGTTTCGAGGCTTTGAACGCGGTTTGAAAGCGAGATTCCTATGAGATTCCTTTTTCCCGCCTCTTTTGATCGGAAGCGCCGACCGGTCGACCGCGCGCTCGCGCCGATCTCGCGACGCGACTCGCGAATGTCGAGTTAAATTGACTCGACTATGAACCCGTGGCGATGGCGGCGCATCTTTTCGTCGGGATATTTAGACCAGACGGTTATTTTTAACTTTACAGGGGTTGGTGAGATCGGAATTTGCGGCGCGCGGATCTGCCACTTCCCGCGCGAGCCTCTCCTCGCGCGCACGCCTTTTTTTGGCCGTGCACAAAGGGAAACTCAGCCAAACATGGCCACCTACGCCAGCGAACCCGCGGCGGACGCGTTCATCATCCTCGTCTCGTTCATCGGGATCTTCTTCGCGCTGTACCAGTTCTCGCTCGTGCAGCGCGTCAAGCTCGTGGATTCCTCGAACGGCTCCGGGAATGGCGCGCCGCTCCTCACGTCCCTCGGCATCGACACGACGAAGCTCATGGGGATCTACGAAGCCATTCGCGTCGGCGCGGATTCTTTCCTTCGCGCGGAGTACACGATCTGCATGTACTTCATCGGCGCGTTCGGGATCGTCGTCCTCATCCTCACGTCCTACATCGAGGAGAAGTGGCACTTCGACGAGGGCGCCCTCACAGCGGTCGCGTTCGTCGCGGGCGGGGTGACGTCCATCATCTCCGGCCTCATCGGCATGAAAGTCGCGGTGTACGCCAACGCGCGCACGACGGTGTGCGCCGCGGGCGGTAACCCGTGGACGGACGCGTTTAACTGCGCGTTCAGGGCTGGCTCCGTCATGGGATTCGCGCTCTGCGGCCTCTCCATGCTCATCCTGTACTCCCTCGTGCACCTGTTCGCGTTCCACTTCGACGAGTGGGACACGAAAACGTCCGAGACGCTCAAGCTCATGGAAGCGCTCTCCGGGTACGGCCTCGGCGGCTCTTCCGTCGCGCTCTTTGGCCGCGTCGGCGGCGGCATCTACACTAAAGCCGCCGACGTCGGCGCCGATCTCGCGGGCAAGGTTGTCCAGGGCATCCCCGAGGACGACCCGAGGAACCCGGCGACGATCGCGGACAACGTCGGCGATAACGTCGGTGACGTCGCGGGCATGGGCTCCGATCTCTTCGGTTCTTTCGCGGAGGCGACGTGCGCCGCGCTCGTCGTCGCGTCGGCGTCGGAAACCCTCGTCTCCGAGGGGAAGTGGCCCGGGCTCATGTTCCCGGTGACCATCTCCGCGGGCGGCATCCTGGTCTGCCTCATGGTGTCCTTCGTCGCGACGCACATCAAGCCCGTGAAGAAGGAGGCTGACATCGAGACCGTCCTCAAGCTCCAGCTCGGCCTCACGACGCTGCTCCTCACGGGCGCGATCGGCCTCCTCGCGTGCATGTTCCTCCCGGAGGAATTCATCCTGTACAGGGTGGACGCGACCTCGATCACGTTCACGCCGCTCCGCGCGTGGGTCTGCACGTGCATGGGTCTGTGGTCCGGCTGCCTCATCGGCTTCATCACGGAGTACTACACCTCGCACTCGTACAAGCCCGTGCGCGAAGTCTCCCAGGCGTGCGAGACGGGGGCGGCGACGAACATCATCTACGGCCTCGCGCTCGGATACAAGTCCGCGGTGCTCCCGGTGTCTCTCCTCTCCATCGTGGTGTACGTCTCGTTCTACCTCGGCGACATGTACGGCGTCTCCCTCGCCGCGCTCGGTATGCTCTCCAACCTGTCCACCTGCCTCGCGATCGACGTGTACGGCCCCATCTGCGACAACGCCGGCGGCATCGCTGAGATGGCGGAGCTTCCGGAGCACGTCCGCGACGTCACGGACGCGCTCGACGCGGCGGGCAACACGACCGCCGCCATCGGCAAGGGCTTCGCGATCGGTTCCGCGTGCCTCGTCGGCATCGCGCTCTTTGGCGCGTTCATCACGCGCTCGCAGCTCACGATGACGAAGGTTTCTCTCCTCGAGCCGATGATTTTCGCGTCGGTCATCTTCGGCGCGATGATTCCGTACTGGTTCAGCGCGATGACGATGAAGTCCGTCGGTCAGGCTGCGAACGAGATGGTCAAGGAAGTCGCGAGGCAGTTCCGCGAGATCCCGGGCCTCCTCGAAGGCACCCCCGGGCACGCCCCCCCCGACCACGCGAAGTGCATCGAGATCTCCACGGACGCGTCTCTTCGCGAGATGATCGCCCCCGCGGTGCTCGTGATGACGACGCCGCTCGCGTTCGGAATCCTCCTCGGGAACGCCCCCGTCGCGGGCATGCTCGCGGGCGCGATCGTTTCTTCGATCCAGATGGCGATCTCGTCCTCGAACACCGGCGGCGCGTGGGACAACGCGAAGAAGTATGTCGAGAAGGGTTCCGTGTCCATCGACGGCGTCGTCCAGGGCAAGGGTTCGGAGCTTCACAAGGCTGCCGTCGTCGGCGACACCGTCGGCGATCCCCTCAAGGACACGTCCGGGCCCGCTCTCAACATCGTGATGAAGCTGATGGCGATCCTCTCCCTCGTGTTTGCGGACTTCTTCCTTTCCATCAACAACGGCAAGGGTCTGCTCATGCTTCCGCACTAAGAGAGACGCGCGGTGAGTAACATTTCATCGATGATTTCATTTCGACGACGAAAGCCGCCTCGTCGTCGCGGTTGGTTTCGAACGAGCCGCGACTGGTAACATCGAGCGAGCGAGCGCACGTCGCGAAAGTTGCATTTTTACGTAATAAGTTGAACCTTACTCTCATCTTCGTATTTCGCATTGTTTCGAACGTTGTTATAAAAGAGAGTCTAATAAAACACGACGACCGAGCCGTCGACGCTCTTCTTCAACTCGCGCAAAGCGCAAAAAACGAGACGAACGCCGTCGCGTCGCTCGTCGGCGGGGGTAGCCGCGCCGCTCCCCCCTGATCAGATGTATCCCTCGTCGTCGCTCGAGTCATCGCCGGAGAACGTCCCCGCGTCGGACGCGACCTCGAACGCGGCGAGATCGACCTGGTACCGCAACATGCCGCCGATCCCGCCGAACCCTCTCACGAACTGCGACCCCTCCTCGGACTTGTCCGTGACGAACTCCAACACGCACCCGAAATTTTTGTAGTTGTTCGCGAACCACTCTAGCAGGGACTCGCTGTGCGTGGACTCGAGGTCCTCGCCGGTCTCCTTGTCCTTAAAGTTCGAGTCGTCCTTCTCCTGCTCCTGGGTGAGGTTCACGATTTCCTCCACGTCCGTCGATTTGTTCAGCAACGTGTGCCGGTTCACCTCCAAGTTTTCCCAAACCAAGAGCGTCTCGATCGCGCCCATCTCTAAACACGCGAGCGTGTCCTTAAGCCCGAAGCAGTACTTCCCGCTGTCTTGGCTAATCTCGTCGAAGTACTTCCCGATGAGCTTCTTCTCCTTGATGAACTTCACGTTCCCGAGGACGTCCGCGCTGAGTTCAATCGCTTGGTTGAAACCGTTTTCGCCGCCGTAGGAGACGTCCACGATCATCAAGATGATGGGCTGCAGACGAATGTCGAACAAGTCGGACTGAAGGAGCTGGTTCTTGAAGTCCGCGGAACCGGCGAGGACGAGGCCGTTCACGTTCGGCTTATCAGCGGTGATGAACATCTGCGTCATCATCTCCGCGATCTTCCTGACGTAGTTCTGCCTCTTCTCGAGACGCAGACGCGCGAAGCGAAGCGCGGACTGCCCTCCTCTTCCGTGTTTCTTCGGCAGGTCCACGGACACCTTGTGCAACACCTCTCTGTGGTTCCCGTTCAGCGTTCCGAACAGCGAGCCGTGCCCATCCATGACGAGGAACCCGTACTTGTTATCGGACTGCAGAAGTTCGGACAGCGCCTCGGTGTGGAACTTGTTATCGCACAAGTACAGCGACGTGTTGATGGGCTTGAACGGCTCAAAGTCCATGTTCACCTTCTTCTCCTTCCCCTCATCCGTGAGCACGGTGCCGCAGTAGATGATGAGGCCGTTCGGGGGGACTTTGTTGTAGAGTTTCAGGCGCGTCTGCGCGGAGCCGATGGCGCCGAGGACGGACTGTCGGTTCACGCGCGACTTGATGTTCGACGCGGTTCCCATCTCGTCCGCGAGCATCTTCGACGTGAGGTTGATCTGTCCTTTCGGCGGGATCACGAGCGAGATCATCGACGTTCCGTTCCCTCGCGCTTCCTCGAGACCTTTCACGAGCTGATGACGTTCACGGGAAGCGAGGATGGGGGCGGGTTGGGGTCAGCGGCGTGCGAACGACGCGCGCGGCGGGGAGATCGAAAGCGAAAGAGGAGAGGGTCTCGGTCGGCGAGCTCAAATCGCCCGCGCGATTGCCGTGCTTTTTTTCACCGAGGCGCGCGGGTGGGGCGCGAGGACGACGGCGCGCACCTTGCGGATCTTCCACATCTCGATCTCCTCTTCATTCTCGACCACTTCCGTCATGGTGCCTGACGGTTCCAAGCACGTGCGGGGTACACCGCGTGCTGGTGACAGAGAGCGTCCGCGTCGCGAGCGCGTCGCTTATCACTCGAAAAAAGGGCGGCGCGAGCGGTCGGTACGTGTACACCAGCCGAAGCGCGAAGCGCGTGCAGTGCGAACGATGCTTGAGAGCTGATGAGACTTGAAATGTGAGATGTGAAAGAATCGATTCAGACGCCCGCCGTTGGGTGCGCGTTTCCCGCGCCCCCAGCATTACTAACGACATGACTAGTGCTCCTCCGTCCCGCAGAGTATGATCGCCATACCCGCGAGCATGACCAAGATGTACGGCAGCCGGTCCCTGATCTTCTCCTGGTAGAAGATCGCCCCGCCGAGCACGCTCAGTAAGATCCCGCTTCGCTTGGCGGCGATGGCGTACGACACGAAGAGGTGATCGAGCGCCTTCAAGAACGCGGCGACGACGTACATCTCCATAACGCTGATCAGGAGTAGAAACCCGATGTTATTCGTCACCGCGCGCGCGCACTTCCCAACGCCGGACTTGTACAGGCACAGACACACGAGCGGCGTCGTCATCACCGCGCGCTGCACGACCATGAACACGAGAAAACTCGACGCGAACGAGTATCCCACCTTGTCCGCATCCGCGGTGAGCGACCACACGAACGCGACGAAGAGCATCAATCGACTGCCGGGCTCCGCGGGCATCACGCACAGCAACGGTCTGAGGAGGATGGAGACCGCTCCTTTCTTCCCGCCCACCAAACCGCCGCCGCCGCCGCCGCCGAGCGGGACGCTCCCCGACGACGTCCGCGATAGGAGGCCCTCCTCGCTCGCGCGGCCGCGCTCGCCGCCGCGGCCTCCTTGGGGTGGAGTTGAAAGGCGTCAGAAGCGGAGTTGAAAGGCGTCGATGGCGGGGATTGAAACCGAGGGACCCTGGGCGGAGAGACACGCCGGCAAAAGTCCTTAAGGATCGGCGTTCACCACGCCGACGCGGTCGTATGGGGACCAGTGTGACGACAGAACGCACCACCGCCGCCGCGCGGATTGAGTGACCCGAACGACCCTTTGTTCGGCGTGAGTTTGCCGACGCCGACGGAGCCGCCTCCGGACGACACCTTATTTATACCCTTCCCCGCCTCGGCCGCCGCCGCCGCGGTCGGCGACGCCTTGTCCTTCTCTCTCTCGTCGCCCCCCCCGCCCGACTTTGCGACGTCTGATGATTTTCCCCGCGCGCTCGCCTTACACGACGCGCCGCCCGCGCCGCCGCCCGCGACGGCGTTCAACGCGTACGCTCCCGCGGCGAGGACGGTCACCCCCGCGACGCCGTACGCGTTCGGTTTCTCCCCGAGCGTCCAGTACGACGTGAACAGCAGCAGCGCGGGCGTGAACGCGAGGTACGGCACGGAGAGAGACACCGGCGACAGCGTCAACGCGCGCTGAAACAGGACGCTGCATCCAATCTTCGCGAGCCCGCTGAGGCCGGCGACGGCGACGAGTTGGAGATCCTCGAAGCCTCTTCGGACCGCGGGCGTCGCGCCGCGCAGGAGCATCGCGCACGCGAGGACGACGCAGTTTGTGAACTCCCAAGCGGTCACGAGCTCGAGGTTGCTGCTGAAGCGCTTGTTCTTCGTCCCGAGCTGCGGCGGAGGAGGACGGAGGGGTCGGCGGGGGCGTGATGACGATGAGCGCCCGTGACGACGAATCGAACGAAGAGGCATCATCGTGCGTCGACGGCGACGACGACGACGATCGAAGGCGCGCGAGTCGGGGTGCGAACCTTGCGGAGGATGTCCGAGCCGCTCTGCGCGACCGCGGCGGAGAACGCCCACGCGTACCCCACCACCATTTTCGACTTCGAGTTCCTCCCGCCGGCGTAGCGCGCGCGAAGAGACTGGCGCGTCCCGCGGCTTCGATCGATCGGCGTTCTGGAGACTGGCTCGATATGGCGCCCCCGGTTCCGCCACGCCAGCTTTTCAAAAGTGCCGTTGGATGCAGAACGACGCGCGCGCGGGCGGCGTCGACGCGATGGGGCGCCTCGTGAAGAAGAGCGAGGCGCGCGGGGATATCGCCGGGAAGCAAGGCACGCTCTTCGGGTTCCTCACGTCGTCGCGCAAGCCCCTGGTGGACGTGAACGACAAGGTCGCGCCGTCGGCGCGCGGCGACGGCGACGAGAAGAATCCGGCGACGGACGCGGGCGACGTCCCGTCCTCCTTCGCGCGCGTCGTCGCGCGCGCGCCGCCGCTCGCGAGGGACGACGATCGCCGCGAGGATGACCCCGCGGAAGACGACGCGAGCGCGCGGCTCGCGATGCGCCCGCCGCCGCGCATGGCGGACGCGCTCGTGAAGATGGAGCGCGCGATCGAGGGCTGGGGAAGACTGTTCGCGTCCCATCGACGCGCGCGGCATCGCGACGACGCGGACGCGCTCGCCGCGTCCAACGCCGCGCGCGTCGCGTCGTCCGTGTCTTCACTGTCGTCCGCGTCGTACGAGCACCGCGTCGCCGCGGTCGCGTCCGCGCGGTGGCAGCGCGCGGGCGCTCGGTCGTGCATCGCCCATCGATGCCTGCGCGCGCGGGAGTCGCACCCGTCGTCGACGCGGCCGCGCGCATCCGGCCTCTCGCTCGGCAGAGAGACGGACGCGCGCGCGCCCGGCGGCGGCGCGGGCGGCAAGCGCGCGCTCGAGATGACCGCGCACGCGCTGATGTTCGACGCCGTGAGAGAGCTGGGCGTGTGCCACCTCCCGCGGGACCCGCGCGAGACGGACGCGGCGCAGACGTCGTCAGGTGCATTCTGGTTACACTGATCCCCATACGACCGCGTTGGCGTGGTGAACGCCGATCCTTAAGGACTTTCGCCGTCGTCTCTCTCATCCCACCCCTCGCTTTCAATCCCGACACACCTCGGCGCCTTTCAACTCCATCTGACGCCTTTGAACTCCACCCCGACGTTCGCTTCGTATGGACAATTACCCTCAGCGGGCGACCCGGTGGCGTCGTGCGCGTACTCGCCGAACGGCGGGACGCACCTCGCGGTGGCGACCGCGCGCGGGCTGCTGTGCGTGCAGCGCGCGGATACCGTGCGCGTCAGCGATGGGGAGCTGTACGAGCCTTCGTTCGCGAGGAGAGGGCTCGGGAGCGGCGGGATCGGACGAGCCGGGAGCTCGCTGAGTTCCATCGCGTGGGGCGGCGGATCAGGCGGCGTCGCCGCCGTCAGCGGCGACTCGAACGCCGTGGAAGTCTTCGACGTGTGCGTCGGCGTGACGAAGCGCACGTTCTCGAGCGCGAATCAGATGGGCAGCGGCAGCGTGGGCGACGCCACCGGTCTGTTGGACGTGTGCTTCGTCGGCGACGGCGGGGACAAGGTGCTCGCGTCCGGTCGCCGCGGACGCGCGTTCCTCTGGGACGAGCGGTCCTCGGGCGGGCGCCCGCGCGCGGAGCTCGCGTGCGGCGGCAGCGACCACCGATCGCAGATACACGTCGTCCGCGCGTCCGCGGACGGGCACACCGTGTTCGCGGGCACCGAAGGCGGGTTCGTCCACGTGTGGGACTTGCGGGCGGGAGCCAAGGCGAAGGCGGCGGCGTTTAGCCTCGCGACGCAACAAAAAGTGTCCTACCCGCTCTTGAAGTCGATCGACATCGCGTCGCTCTTGAACGACGTCCCGATGCTTCGCGACGGCCCGAGAGGGAAGGTCACGCGGAGCGCGGTGTACTGGTGCGAGCAAGACCCGCTGGATCCGCGTCGGTTGGGGTTCCACCTCAGGAGCGGGGTGTCCGGCGTGATCGACCTCGCCGCGGTCGGCGGCGCGCGCGTCTCGCACGCGCACTGCCCGCCGTCGCCGTGGACGATCGCGGAGGACGGCGCGACGGTCGTGGCGTCGGAGATGTACGACGCCAACGCGCTGCGGCATAGGAGGACCGCGGCGTGGGTGGTGAACGCGTCGAGCGGCGCCGGGTGCGCCGCGCTCGCGGTCGGCGCCGCGGGGACGCGCGGGTTGAAATTTTTGGACGTCAGCCCGTCGCCGACGGCGCGGCATTGGGTCCACGGCGTCACCGCGGAGGACGTCGACGCGGACGAGTCCGCGGAAGCGGCGAAGATGGAGAGAGAGATATTCTCGGAGATGGAGGAGAAGAAGCTCGCGGGCGGGGGGAACGCGATGGACGCGGAGCTCGCGATGGACGCGGGGCGTCGACGTCGACGCGACGGACGCGGACGGTGGTGGCGGGACGATCCGATCGAGCTCTCGGGGCCCGCGTTCGCGGTCGCCGCGCACCCGAACGAGCTGGGGACGATCGCCGCGGGGTCGTGGGGGTCGATGTGTCTCCTCGGGCACCGGTGAAGTACACTTTTTAGCAGAGATGGAACGATTCGAGTAGCGAGCGATGGAACGATTCGGGTAGCGAGCGCGTCGAGACGCTGCGAGACGAAAACGAACGATGGAAACGTCAATCGCGTTTGCATGTCATCCTCCCTCGCCCACCCTTCAACACGCGCGCGTCGTCACGTCACGTCACGACGCTCGTCTAGCAGCACGACGACTTCGATCCGGAGCCGCCCTTTCCAGAGCCGAGCTTGATCCCCCCGCCGCCGGCGTTTTCTTTGTCGCTCTTCAACCGGTTTTTTATGTCCCGCGCGATTGAAAAGAACGCGTCCTCAACCTTCACGTTCGCCTTCGCGCTCGTCTCGAAGAACGGTATCCCGAACTCGTCCGCGAGCGCCTTCCCCCGCGCGTGCGAAATCACCCGCTTATCCTCCATGTCGCACTTGTTCCCGACTAAGATTTTATTCACGTTCTCCGACGCGTGTTGCTCGATGTTTCGCATCCAGTTTCGCACGTTGTTAAACGACGTCTCGTCCGTGACGTCGTAGGTGAGCAAGATGCCCATCGCGCCGCGGTAGTACGCCGTCGTGATGGTCCGGAAGCGCTCTTGCCCCGCGGTGTCCCATATCTGAAGCTTCACGCGCTTGCCGTCCAACTCCACGGTGCGAATCTTAAAGTCGATCCCGATCGTGGTTATAAACGACGTCGTGAACGAGTCGTCGCTGAACCGCAGGAGCAGGCAGCTCTTCCCGACGCCTGGCGGTGTTCGGATCGAAGGAGGGAGGATCGACGGTCGGCGCGAGGAGAGGCGAAGAGAGCGAACACGAACGCGACGACGCGACGCGACGTCAGATGCGGGGTGGGCGAAGCGAAGACGGACGACGACAGACGCGCGGCGCGATGGCCGCGGGCGGTTGGGGCCGGACGACGCGACGGATCTGACTGCGACGGCGAGACGTCGCGGCCGGCCGGCGGTCTTTTCGCTCGCGCGCGATCGCTCTGCTCTCGCGGGGGCGGGCACCGACGCGGCCGCGGCGAGCGCGCGTCCGCGAGCGCGAAGTCGGGCGACGGGACGCACCGCTGTCTCCGATGAGCAGAAGCTTGATGAGGTGGTCGTACTGCTGGTTCACCGCCCCCATCGTTCGCGACGACGCGACGCTCCGTTCGCCGCGGCGCGATTTCTTCCCCCCGCGACTCTAGTCGGCGGAGAAAAAAGATGCGCGAGGGACGACGCGGCCGGATCTGCGAGCGGCGGCGCCGTCGAACCCCTCTCGCGTTCACGCGTGCGCGCGCGCGTCGCCTACGCGCGTGATTCGTCGACTGCGCCGTGCGTCGTCGCTCACGCGCGCCCCGCTTGTCTCGAACGAGGACGCGGAGAAGCCGCCAAAGTCTGTCACCACTCCGTCTCCTCAACGGCACACGCCACACGCGCGTGATGAGTCGCGTTCGATCGACGGTCGACGGTTCATCGACAGTCTGAGGTGTGTTTTTCACGCACCCCTCGGTTTCAACATTTGATCGCGTCCCCTTTCAACTCGCCGATGAACATAATATTTCGCTTTCGTACGGATCGCACCCGATCGCCGACATCTTCCCTCGGGCGCGCCGACGAAACCACGACACTCCGCCACCGCGCGCCGTCCTCCCTCCACCTCTCTCCCGCGCGCCCCCCCCGCGCTACTCCTCCGATGCCCGCCGTCCTCGCGCTCGCGTCTCGCGCGCACGCGATCCCCCGCGCGGCGATCGTCCGCGCGCGCGCGCCGCGCCGCCGCGCCGTCCGCGCGTCGTCCGAAGCGGACGCGGTCGAGACTTCTAATAAGAAGGGCAGCGCGCGAGCCGCGCCGAGGCAGAACGTCGCCGTCGGCGGGCACAACCCCACGGGCGGCGCGTCGGAGATGGACGAAGCGCGCGTCGTGGACCCGTACGGCCTCGTCGAGGACGTGATGACGGCCCCGGCGGCGACGCTGACGCCCGAGCTCGAGCTGGAAGACCCGACCGTGGTCGAGTTTCTCGAGAGGTACAAGGGCGTCCCGGTCGCGAGCGCGGAGAGCGGCGAGTGCGTCGGCGTCTTGTCCCGGCGCGACGTCGAGAAGCTGAAGAACGGCGAGAAGGTGGGGATCACCGTGGAGGACATCATGAGCCATCCTCCGTTCTGGTGCGTCGTCGTCGTCGCTCGCCTCGGCGTC
>Ga0181559_10001655_pt1 | contig 21890 bp, 25 predicted proteins | sample 011ome_21_FD_133752 | JGI IMG/M metagenome (GOLD analysis project Ga0181559, IMG submission 133752) | Coastal salt marsh microbial communities from the Groves Creek Marsh, Skidaway Island, Georgia - 011508AT metaG (megahit assembly) | ecosystem: Environmental > Aquatic > Marine > Intertidal...
TAGGCCTCGCTGCGCGGCAGGAACTGCGCAAGCGACAGCGAGATGTCGCCGGTGCCGGGTGGGAGGTCGACGAGCAGAACATCCGGCTCGTCCCAGTACACATCGGTGAGGAACTGCTCGAGGGCCTTGTGAAGCATGGGGCCCCGCCAGATGACCGGCTGATCTTCCTGGGCGAAGAACCCCATCGAGATACAGCGAACCCCGTGTGTCTCGGGCGGCACGATCATGTCGTCGATCACGGTGGGCGGATGCTCGACCCCCAGCATCCGAGGAATCGAGAAACCCCACACGTCGGCGTCGACGACTGCGACCGACTTGCCCTGCTGCGCGAGTGCGATCCCGAGGTTGGCAGTGACCGACGACTTGCCAACGCCACCCTTGCCCGATGCGATGAGCAGTGTGCGAGTGCGATTTCCCGCCTCGGCGAACGGGATCGCACGCCCTTCTGCGTGGCCGTGCGCGGTCTGTGAGCCTGCCGTGCTCGCAGGGTCGCCATGGACGAGTTGGCGGACCTGCGCCCGCTGCTCATCGGTCATCACCCCGAAATCGATGGTGACCAGGTTGACGCCGTCGAGCGCCTGCACGGCCTCGGAGACCTCGGTTTGAATCTGATTCCGCAACGGACAACCGGCGATGGTGAGGTCAATGCCGACCTCCACATGTCCGCCGTCGATCACCGTGGATCGCACCATGCCGAGATCGACGATGCTGCGGTGGAGTTCGGGGTCCTGAACCGGGCGCAATGCGTCGATGACAACGGCTTCTGTGACAGACATGGGCAGTGGATCGCCTTCCGGTATTTCTCCTACGGCCATAGGTAGAATACCGGGGTGGATCGAGCGTCACCCATACGGGAGCTGAGTCCGACGGAGTTCGCGTCGACGGTCACTGCCATCACTGCAGCCTTTGGTGACCCGACTCGACGTGACATCTTCCTGTTCGCCCACGAACACGAGGCCGGTGTCACGGCAGCAGATTGCGCAGCACGATTCGATCTGCATGCCAACGTTGCACGTCACCACCTCGACAAGCTGGCGTCCGGTGGCTACCTCGAAGTCGCAGTTGCAAAGTCCGCCGGTGGCGTCGGTCGACCGTCGAAGCGATACCGGGCCACCGAGGACGCCGTGCACCTGGCGGTCGACGTTCGTCAAGACGACATTCTGGTGGCCCTCCTCGGCCGAGCATTGGCGCTCTTGCCCGCCGAGGTTGCCGAGCAGATGGCCGAAGAGGTGGGCCAGGAGTACGGGAAAGCGATGGCAGAATCGCTGGAGCCGGCCGCCACCCATCGTTCATTCCAAGGTGCGCTCCATGCCGTCGCCGATGCCCTGTCCGCCCACGGATTTGCCGCCCGGGCCGAACAGGTCGACGGCGACGAGCTCCAGATCGTCGCCGAGCACTGCCCGTTCGGCGATGCCGTCGTCGAGCACCCGGTGATCTGCGCAGTGGATCGCGGCATCGTCAAGGGCATGCTCAACCAGCTGGTCGGACCGAGTGGTGCCGATACTGCGTCCTCGGTGGCCCAGGGCGACGACATCTGCGTCACCCACGTGACGCTCTAGAGAGGTCGCTCCAGCAGCGTTCGACGCAGCTGCAGCTACGGTCTCGCCGATGACCATCCATCTTGTGCGCCATGGGAGCGCAGGACACCGCACTGCCGTGGACGATGGCGACGATCTCGTCCGTCCACTCGACGAGGGAGGGCGTGCACAGGCCGAGGCATTGGTGGGGTTCTTCGCCGAGGTGGACCTCCGAGCGGTCTGGTCGTCGACAGCCACCCGTTGTCTCCAGACCGTCGCTCCGTTGGCCGCAGCACGACATCTGGTCGTCGAGGAACGTGGCGAACTCACCGAGGGTGCCCGCTCGGTGCTGCTCCTCGACATGCTTCGCCAGGAGATCTTGCGCGACGGCGACCTCGTCATGTGCAGCCACGGTGACCTCATCCCCGACGTCGTGAACCGTCTCCTGCGAGAGGGAATGCGGGTCATCGGCGGTCGTGGCTGCGACAAGGGTTCGGTCTGGAGCCTCGAAGCACGCGGTCGCGACATCGTGAGAGGCATCTACTCGGCAGCCCCGTAGCCGCTGAGTTCGATCACCGAGGCAACGTCGGCCGAGCGCCTCCGGCTACGGATCGGGAATGACCCGGATCGACGAGTAGCACATCTCGTCGACCGTACCCTCGTTCCACGTCACGTATCGGGGCTCGTCCAGATGGACGAGCGAACGGTCCCACCAGCACTCGAATCGCACGATGTCCCCTCGCTCGATCCGAATGTCGTCGACGGGCAGATAGTTGAGCTGCCACTCGAAGCTCCACACGGGAATGTCCAGAAGAACGATCTCCTCGGGTGTGTCGGGATGAAGCGTCATGCGGTACGCCTTGCCGAACTCATGCATGTGACCGAGTACCGAGAAGATCGTTCCCGTGTTGGCGGCCGGCAAGTCGCACGAGCTGTGAGCCACCGTGCCGTCGAGTTGGTCGTAGTCGGAGAGTTCACCACCGCAGAACCGAATCATGATGTCCGGGAGCAATGCGGCGGTCGGCCCGTACAGTTCGGCAAGCTCCAACAGCATCGCACTCCGCTCGCACAGTGGTGCGCCCGTCGCACGCTCCTCGGGCGTGCAGGGCATTTCTGCAGGCGTTGTGTAGGCGCGGCCCTGGATGTGCCGCATCCCGGCCGCAACCTCCTCCGGGCTTGCCGTTTGCAGCACGATCGTCGATCGGTCCGGCGGGGTCTCGTGATCGAAGTGGTAGTGAATCTGGTTGACGATGACGTCGCCCGACTCGAGAAAGATGCCAACACCCTCGGGATAGTGAGCTGGCTGTTGACCTGGGGCCCAACCAGCGATGCTGTAGACACCGTCACTGGTCAACCCTTCCCCGACGAAGCACTCGTAGCCAGGCTGCTCGTCCTCGGCGGAACGGCGCTCGATCTCGGCGAGCGCCGAGGCGGGAACACGACTGATGATGGCGTGATGGACCACACTCTTTTGGTCAGGCTCGAACGAAATGCCGGTGATCCAGGTCCCGTCCCCCTCGGGATCGGGCACCTCGTAGACCTGACAGCGGTAATCGTCCTTCTTGTCGAGCGAGCCGACGTAGGGCTGCGCTGGACTGGTGACGATGTCCCGACGGATCGGATTCAAAAGCTCTGCGGTCGCCGTCAGTGCCGTGTCGGGAGCAACGTCGAGTCCTCCGCCGTTGGCCGCCCACGCCTGCAGCGTCGCGAGTTCCTCATCGGTGAGCGACCAATCGCCATGGAAGTCGACGCTCAGATCCGATGGCAACCAGGGGGGCATGTAGCCTGCGCCGGTGACGAGTGCGATGTCGTCGGCGATCGCTGCGGCATCACCGGCTGTGTCGAATGCGACCGTGCTCCATCCCGGCCCGCCGCTGATGTGACAGCCGACGCAGTTCGCCTCGAGCACGGGTTGCACCTCGGCTGCGAACGCACCACCGGCGAACTCGTCCGGGGGTAGATCGGTGTCCAGTGAACCGGACAGTTCGCTGTCGAGGTCGACCTCGTGAGCCACAAGATCGAACTCGAGCGTGATCTCGTCGTCGGTGTGGGCGAGCCGGGCAATGTTGATGGGGCCGACATCGAACTCGGATCCGCGGATCACTGCCGACATTTCTGCCGTGAGGTGGTTGGCGTGAAGCACGACCGACCCTTCGAACACGACCGATGACGTGGTCTCCTTGACCGTCAGGTCGCCCGTGATCGTGATCGCAACGGGCTCACCCTCCACGATCTCGACGGGGAGACCGCTCATCGCTGTCGGCTGGAAGCGAACGAACGGGTAGTGCGTCGACTCCAGAACGTCGTGACGAAGCCGCTTGTCGCGAAGGTCCGAGTCCGACGTGAACATCTCGACGTTCACAACGATCTCACCCACCCACGAACGCGATGCATCGACGGTGTCGACGAGAATGTCGCCACCGACCACCGAGGTGGTGCCGACGGTCGTCTGCTGTGTCCCCACCAGTCGCTCACGCACGACGTAGCGAGCTTCGGAACCGTTCCCCGGGGTGATGCGGAACAGTCGATCCGTGACGACGTCGATCTCGGCGACATCGATTGTCGGTGCGTCGACATCCTGGGTCTGTGCCTCGTCGGCACCGAACACCCATTCCCAGCGGTCCTGCATGACGATCGCAGCCGTACCGACGACGAGAACCATCGCAATGAGGATGCGGCCGAGGTCGAACCGGCGAACGGCGGTTGCCACCTCAGGATCGGTCATTGCGTTCTCCGGTATCGGTCATCGTGGTCATCAGTATCGGTGATCGCAGTGCTCGATGCGACATTACAGCGCTCGCTGCGACAGCTCAGCACTCGCTGCGACAGTTCAGCCATCGGCGATCAGTGCCCGCAGACCGAACTCGGTGATGATCTGGCGCAGATCGGCTGGACGCACCGCCAGTGCGTCGAAGGTGGCAAGATCGGTAGCGGCCCCGGTTCGATCACCAAGAAACACCCGTGTGAAGGCCCGGTAGACCAACGCCTCGGGGTGGGTCGGGTCCAGCACGAGCGCCCGGTCGAGGAACGAGAGCGCCAGTTCGGCCGGAGCCGGCTCTTCCATCGATGCGCTTCGAGCCAGGATCCAGGCGTAGCCGGCGAGCAGATCGGTATCGTCGGGCACTTCGTCGAGGGCGGCCTGCACCACCCCGACCGCACCGAAGACGTCGCCATCTGCTGCGATGGCCTCAGCCGCGAGGAGGACATCGGCGGCGTTCAGACCCGAGTCGACGAACGACCCGGCTTCGATGTCGAGCCACTGCGTCTCGACCCGCGCCCGCGCGTCGGCCTGCGCAATGGCACCAAGCCGCACACGCAGACCTTGCTGCACGACAAGCGCCTCGAGGAAGGGTGGAGCTGCAAGCAGGTCGAACGCATCGAGATGACCCTGCGCAGCAACGACGTCGCCGGTGTCGAGAGCGATCACCGTTGCGAAGACACGAGCATCCGGATAGGCGGGATCGATCGCAACGGCATCCTCGATGAGGGGTGCCGCTGCTCGAGCGTCACCCTGCAGCCGGGTGAACCACGCCTTGTAGGTCAGGGCCTCGACATTCGACGGCTGCATCTCGAGCACGTCGTCGTAGAGCGCGATCGCGGCGTCGAGGTCACCCTGACCGAATGCGGCTTGGGCCTCGAGCACAAGCTCCCGAACGGTCACTCTGATCTCACCGGTGATCGTGTCGTTGGAACCTCGACTGCCCGAGAACTGGGCGACGAACACACCGGCCACCGAGGCAAGCACGGCAACACCAAGCAGCCAGCGCCAGCCACCACGCTCAGCCCCGGTGTGCTCGATCGGTTGTCTCGGTTGCGCGCCGTCGATCTGCCGAATGACGGACGCCGCCCGAGCGGTGTAGTCGGCCTTGAGCGTGCGGTAATCGTCGTCGTCCAAGTCCCCCGCTGCGAACTCGGCCTCGAGATCGTCGAGCGACCTGAGCAGGAAGTCGCGCTCCTCGCCGAGCGCGGGATCGGTCACGGCCGGCTGCGGGCAGCCGCGACGACCGCCTCGTCGTCGGCGCTGGCCGTCAGGTCCGGTTCGTCTCGCCAGCGCCGGAAGACGACGGTGAGGCCGCCGACGGCAACTGCTCCGGCGACCACCGGCAAGATCCAGACGAGGCTTGTCACCCCTGATGCTGCCGGGGTGTAGTCGATGTCTTCGCCGAAGTTGGCGACGAGTTGAGCACGGATGAAGGCGTCGGTGCGGCCCTCATCGACCCAGACTCTGATCTCGCGTCGGATGGTTCGGGCAACAGGGACATCGGACTCGGCGACCGACTGCCCCTGACACACCGGACAGGCGAAATCCGTCGCCAAGGCGTACGCCTTGTCGGCGTTGGTCGCCGGTGCACCGTCGTCGACCGCAGCGAAGACCAGCATCGACAGCGACACGGCCACGAGCGCAAGCCAAGAGAGCAACCGCCGACTCATGCACCACCTGCCGACACGATCAGGGCATCGAGTTGGTCGGCGGTCACGCCACCGACGAGCTTCTCGACGATCACCCCACCCGGTCCGACCAGATAGGTCTCGGGCACAGCCACGACTCCGTACGCCACCGCAATGCTGCCGGTGTCACGGGAGATCACCGGCCAGTCGCCCCCGTAGGCGTCGAAGAAGGCACGAATGTTGGCAGCGGTGTCGTCGAAGGCGACCGACACCACCACGACGTCGTTGAGGGGGGCGTGCCGCGTCTCGAACTCGACCAACTCGGGGTGCTCGCGAATGCAGGGGACACACGTGGTCGAGAAGAAGTTGACCACGACCCACTGATTGCTGTGATCGTCGATGTCGAACCAGACACCGTCGAGGCCCGCTCCTTCGATGAGCGGTGCGATCTCCCCGCGAAGCTCGAACATGATCGCCCGCTCGGTGGCCGGCTCACGGGTTGCGAGCAACACGATCAGGAGTGAGAGAACGACCGCCACCGGAACCACGACCCACACCGCCGTTCGCGTCGAGCCACTCGCCGACGCCGTCATACGGGGACCTCGTCCGAGACCGGTGGCGCCGATGTTGCCGCAGTGGGGCGCCGACGTTTGCCGGGAACCACAGCGAGGAGGGTCCCGGCTGCCATGACGAGTCCGCCGACCCAGAGCCAGACGATCAGGGGTTGCACCGTGGCTCTCAGCACGACCGTGTCGTCGGAACCCTCCGGGAAGGTGAGGACCGACAGCGCAATGTCATCGGTCCAGGTCGAACGGACGCTGGGGATACCGATGGTTCGTCCTGCAAACGGATATTGGGCGATCGCCGGCTCGTAGATCTTGACGTCGTCGACGAGGACACGGGCGCTCTTTTCGGTCCGGTTCGTGTGCTCGGTCACGTGCGATCCCTCGTAGGTGAGGGTGTGACCCGAGATCTGTGCCGAGTCACCAACCGCCATCGTGAACTCACCCTGACGAACGTAGGCGTTGCTCGCTGCAAAGGCGACGGCGATCAGCACCACACCGAGATGCACGACCATTCCGCCATTGGTCCGTCCCACCAAGCCACGCCAGCCCTGCCGTCGAGTGGCGAGCACGACTTGGCGAAGTGCGGCTCCACCGGCGAAGCCGCCGAGCCCAAAGGCAAGCATCGGCGACCAGCCCCGCGCGCCGAGGAACGCAGCAACGACCATCGCTCCGGCGCCGCTCCAGGCCGGCCAGTGGAGGCGATCCGACAGGACCTCACCGCTCGCCTTCCGCCACGGCAGCACGGGTGCGACCGCCATGAGGAACAGGAGCACGAACCCGATCGGCATGGTCATCCGCTCGAAGTAGGGATTGCCGACCGAAATCGTGCGCCCATCGATCGCTTCAACGATCAGCGGGAAGATGGTGCCGAGCAAGACGACGAACGCAAACGCTGCGAACAACACGTTGTTGGCGAGGAACGCACCCTCACGAGACACCGGAGAATCGATTTTTCCCGGCGCCCGGAGTTCGTCACCTCGCCACCCGATCAACCCCAACGACACGATCACGATGACGGCGAAGAAGGTCAGGAGCCACGGCCCGATACCCGACTCGACGAAGGCGTGAACCGATTGGAGCACGCCGGACCGCGTGATGAACGTTCCGAGGATCGTCAGCGCAAACGTCGAGATGACGAGGGACAGATTCCAGACCCGGAGCATCCCACGCCGCTCCTGCACCATCACCGAGTGAATGAAGGCGGTTCCGGTCAGCCAGGGCAGAAACGAGGCGTTCTCGACGGGATCCCACGCCCAATACCCGCCCCACCCCAACGTCTCGTAACTCCACCAGGCGCCGAGGATGATGCCGAGCGTCAGGTAGCCCCATGCCATGACCGTCCACCGGCGAGTGGCGAGCAACCAGCCCTCCCCCACCCGGCCCGTGCACAGCGCACCGATCGCGAACGCGAACGGCACCGTGAAGCCGACGTAGCCGAGATACAGGATCGGAGGGTGGAACGCCATGAGGATGTGGTTCTGGAGAAGAGGATTCGGTCCCGGACCGTCGTAGCCCGGCGGAGGAGCGAAGCGGTCGAAGGGGGCCGACGGGCCGATCATCAGGGCAAAGAAGAACCCGGCGACCACGAACAGGGTGAGCAGCGCCCATGCCAGCATCGGGTCGTCACCCTTCGCAGCGAACTTCAGCACCACCGCAAGGACATATCCGCACAGCACGAGGGTCCAGAGCAGGATCGAGCCCTCCAGTGCTGACCAGAGGGTGGCGATGTTGAACAGGGCTGGCGTCTGACTCGAACCGTGCTCGGCCACGAACGCCACGGTGAAATCTCGAGTGATGAGCGCTCGCTCCATCACCACGACACCGGCTGTGGCAGCAGCCATCATCACCCACGCCAACACACGGGTCTCACGGAACCAGTCCGGACGCCGACCGGCGAGCCCCAAGACCACAACCACGACGGCACACACCGCAGCGGCGAGCCCCAAGGCCACGGAGGCAGCTCCGAGTGCGGAGTTGCTCACGCCGAGCACGCCTCGGCTGCGAACTCGCTTGCTGCTTCGCTCTCTGCGAGCCGTTGGTCGTAGTCGTCGTCGTTGATGTAGTCGTTGTCGTGCTTGACCCGCATCCGGTCCGACGCGAAGTACCACCCATCATCGGCGATCGGGGTGCGACCTCCGACACCAGGATCCCCCTGGATCCACTGCCCGTCGAGGACCACCGGCACGTCGGCTTGGAACAAGTCGGCCGGGTCGCCGAAATGGACGATGTCGACCGCTGCACCACCAAAGCTCACCGAGAACGCCACGACTGGGTCGTCGCCCCGGAACCCTTCGGTGATCGAACAGCCGATGGGCGACCCCTGCAGCGTGAAGCGTTCGTCACCGAGCTCTGCGCGCCGCCCGACGGCTTCATCGGCGTTGTAGAAGAACAGCGATCCGCTCGCCAGGTTCCAGACGAGCCCGACGACCACGATCACCACGCCGATCGCGACGACGGCTGGCACAACCTTGCCACCTCGCGACCGGGCTGGGCGAGGCTCTTGGGGAGTGAGATCACCCGTCACGACGTCTCCTCGGCCGCAAGCCATCGGCGACGTTCGGGAGGCACACGACCCGCAGCTCGGCGGCCCCGTTGCATCACCCGCAGTGCATAGAGGCCGAGCGCGCCCAACGACACACCCCAGCCGACGAGCAGATAGCCGAGGTGGGTCATCGCCCACCGCCATCGCTGGAGGCACGAGCTTCGGCCCGACGCTGCGCGATCGCAACGTCGAGGTCACCGAAACGGAGCTCGCGCTCGAGCCAGCCGACTCGGAATCGGTGGATCATCGCCCACACGTAGAACAGCGACCAGACGACAACCCCGAGCAGCATGGTGAACAGGGTGAGATCCTCGAGATTGCCATCGGTGAGCGATGACTTCTGATGCAGCGTGCGGTCGAACCACCATTCGACGGAGCGGTTGACGATCGGGAGGTTGACGGCTGCGATGAGCGCGACGATCGCCGAACGCGTGGCAACGGCGGAGTCGTCGCCGCCCATCGAACGCACGGCCAGATAACCGACCATCAAGAGCAGGAGGATCAGTGTGGTGACCAGACGGACGTCGCCCCAGTCCCAGTAGGTGTTCCAGGTCGGTCGGCCCCACACCGAGCCGGTGAAGAGCGTGAGGCTGCAGAACACCACCCCGATCTCGGCCGAGCCATGGGCCACGAGATCCCACCACAGTGACCGTTTCCAGAGCCACATCACCGAACCGACCGCAGTGACCGTGAATGCGGCGTAGGTGAGGAACGCCGACGGTACGTGGACGAAGATCAGCCGTACGGCATCAGCTTGTTCGTCGTCTGCCGGCGCGCCGAAAAAGCCGAGCAGAACAAGAGCCACGAGCCCCACGATCACGGCCACGCCGAGGAGTCTCGTCGTCGTCGAACCGGTATGGGCCGGCGCTTCGCTGCGAACGGGGGTGGTCATGTCTCCTCCAAGAGCACGCCGTAGGACAATGCTCCCAGCACCAGGTTGATCACGCCGAACCCGGCGAGCATGGCGAGCCATGCCCATCCATCGACGGCCACCGATCCGAGAGCGTCGTCGAACGCTCGAGTCGCACCGATGAGCACCGGAGCCAAGACCGGGAGCAACAAGATCGGGAGCACCGTCTCGCGTGCCCGGACACCGGCCACCAACGCTCCAAGGAGAGTACCTGCCGCCGCAATCCCAACGGTCGCGACCAGACAGGTTGCGGCGACGAGCAACGGCGCGTCGATCTCTGCTCCGTAGAGCACGACGATGCCGCCGATCAACACCAGTTCGACAGCAAGCAACTGCACGGCGACGGCGACGGCCTTTCCTGCGAAGACGGCCATCGGTTCGATCCCAGCGAGGAGAAGCGCACGACGTGCTCCGTCCGTCGTCTCGATCGATGTCGAGCGCTGCACGGCCAGGGTCGTGACGAACATGATCGTGATCCAGAACAATCCGGACGTGGCTCGTTCCAGAACCGGTCGGTTCGCATCGAGAGCGAATCCGAACAGCACGAGCACGAGCCCGGCAAAGGGGACGACTTGGCTGAAGGTGACCCGCGACCTCCACTCGACGCGCAGATCCTTGCCGGCGACCAACACGATGTCGCGCCACATCACGTGGTCCGATCCTCGGTGATGATGCCGCCGGCGACCGTCACATGACGGGAGGCAAGGTCCAGCGTGCGGTCGAGTTCGTGCGAGGCGAGCAGCACGGTGGCTCCAGCCATGGCCGCCTGGCGGACCACGCCGTCGATCACATCGCGGCCCGACTGGTCGAGTCCGGCATGCGGCTCGTCGAGCAGCCACAACCGGGGCCGACGAACGACCACAGCGGCGAGCGCCGTGCGACGGCGCTGACCGGCGGAAAGGTGACGCACCGGCACGTCTCGGAGTCGATCGGCAACACCGAGCCGATCGAGCGCTCCATCGACCGCGCCGACATCGACGCGAGACGCCCGCGCCCAGAAGCGAAGGTTCTCCTCGACGCTCAGGTCGTCGTAGAGCGCGGTGTCGTGACCGAGCAGACCGACCGACCGACGAACGGCGGCGCGGTCGCCGACGAGGTCGTGGTCGAGAACGAGCGCACGGCCCGACTCGATCCGCTGAAGGCCGGCGCACACCCGAAGCAGTGTCGACTTGCCGGCCCCGTTCGGGCCCTGCAGCAGGACGACCTCACCTGCACCGACGTCGAGATCGACTCCGGCGAGGGCAGGAAACCGGCCGAGCAGGGCAACGACGCCGTCGAGGGCGATGATGGACACCGCAAAAGGCTACCGGGCCACCCCTGGGGCACGGCCTGTCAGCCTCGCTCGTCCCTGCAATATCCTCTGTGCATCGTGTCTGTTTTGCGCCCGGTGTTCCGTCGTGTGCTCGCCGTTCTCGCTGCGACGGCGACGACCAGTCTGACCACGGTCGCCTGCAGCGCCGATGACGGCAGCAACAGTTTCGACCGGGATCCGGCCGCCGCAGCCGACGCCGCACTCGATCAGGCCGCCGCAGCGTTCGATGCCTCGGTGACCGGTGATGGCACCACCAGTACGGTGGCTCGGCAGCAGCAACCGAACGACACCACGCCTCCGACGCTTCCCGGCATCGTCGTCAACGAATATCTGCTTGCCGTGAACGAGTGTTTCGATCGGGTCGAGCGCCTCAACCAGGGGGTCGCAGGCACCGTCACGACTCGGCTGCCGTGCGATCTCCCCCATCAGGCTCAGGTGTTCAGCCGTATCGCCTACCCGGCCGACCACCCGAGCTTCTATCCGGGTGACGACATCATGGAGGACTACGCCCTCGCAGCCTGCTACGTCTATTTCGAGCCGTGGGTCGACGCGCCGTACGAGACCTCGGCGCTCGACATCGGGGCCATCACCCCCAATCGCAGCAACTTCGAGGACCAGGGCTACCGCTATATCCAGTGCTATGTCGAGCGGTCCGACGGCGAGCCGTTGGTCGGTGATGCCCGAGGCAGTGGCCTGTGACCCGGTAGGCGTCCACCACCTCGCTCATGGCCCGACCTACAGTGACCTCGGTCGGCGGGCACGACTGGGAGGAATCCTCCAGTGACCTTCGCGCCCCTCATCTTGACCATTGCAGTCGCTGTTGCGATCGGCACCGCCCGTGGTGGTCGGCTCACGAGCATCGCCGACACCCGACTCCACAGCCTTCCGTTGCTGGTTGCTGCACTCATCGTCGGTTTCGGTGTGGACCGAGTCGAACTGCCGGCCTCCCACATGCTGGCGATCGGTGGACTCGTTGCCGGCTTGGTGTTCACCCTTCGCAACCTCCACCTGGCCGGCATGCCGATCGTCGGACTCGGTCTGCTCGCCAACCTTGCTCCGCTCATCGTGAACGGGGTGACGCCCGTTCGATCTGCGGCACTCGTCGAAGCCGGCATGGTGGCCGAGGCCGATCTCGACCGAGTGATCCTCACCGGTCCTCGCGAACTCACCACCACCGACGCGTCGCTCACCTGGTTGGGTGACACGATCCCGATCGCCATGTTCGATCAGGTCCTGTCGTTGGGCGATCTGCTCGTGCTGGTCGGTCTCGTCAGCATTGTGGGTGATGCCATGGTCCAGCGTCGTCGCCGTTTCCTGCCTGCAAATTGTCTCGCCAGCCTCGAAGCATTCGGATGGTACGAGACCGACGAGCGCGAGGGTTCGGTCATCGAACTGCGGACCGACCTTCGCCCGCTCTACCCCGAAGACGAAGGCGAGATCGTCCGCGTCTTCGCGAGCACGAGCGCCAGCCCCGCCCACGACTGAGGAACCGCTCCACCACCCGCAGCGGTGTCTCCGTCCCAGTACTCCGCGAACCCCGACAGGACGGCACCGGCAATCGTACGATCGCGCAACCGATCTGCGATTGCGCGCGCGGAGGGATCGCGCACCACGCCGAGCCAGATCAGATAAGCGATCTGGGGCCAGACGGGTCCGCGCCAATAGCTGGCAGGGTCGTACATCGGCTCGCCGGGGTGCACCCCTCTCGGTCCGAACCGTCCACCGTATGCATCGACATCGGCCAACGCAGCAACGGCCGCATCCCGTTGCCGCCGATCGTCGACCACCAGCAGTGCCGTCAACGCGTCGGCGGTACGAAACCTCCCTGACGTCGAAGCAGCAGGACCGCCATCGACCCAGGTCGAACGGTCACCATCCCATCGAGCAGCGACGGCGTCGGCCAGTTCGGCTGCGGACGCAAGAAGTTCGGGCCGGCCGGTGGCTGACGCGAGCTCTCGGATGTTCCATGCCGTCAGTGCCGAGAAGCTGACCGGCGCTGCACCGAAGGCCGGGTTTGCGAGCGGTTCGCCGGCGGCGCCTCGCTCGATCGTCGCCAGCAGAGCACGCTTGTGCCGGCGCCACCGATCGAGATCGAAGCCGACGCCGGGACAGTAGTGATCCCAGCGGGGCGAATCGTCGCATCCCGTTTCCCAGGGGTGCACGACCTCGATCAGCCCCGAGGCGTCGCGCTGTCGATGTTCCACCAGGTGACGCAGGCCTCGCTCCGCCCGCTCGACGGCATCGTCGTCGACCTCGACACCCGCTCGGAGCAAGTGGGCGATTGCGTGGCCGTACATCGGTGGTTGGGTGATCGACGACGCTCCTGCACGACCCCAGAACTCCTTCGCCGTGTCAGGATCGAGTTGGTAGCCCATATGGGGCACGAACCCGGTCCCGTCCTGGGTCTCCAGCAGACGCCGGAGCTCCGTGGTGGATCGGTCGCGGCGCTCGAGCGCCTGCCAGATCACAACGTGAAAGCACGAGTCCCACAGCCAGAGCCAGGGATACACCTCGGTGTTCGGTGCGGTGTATCCGTGCTCCACCCAGGCCGCATCCATGATCGACAGGGTCCGGGCTGCAACCTGCTCGGTTGTGGGGACGTCGTCTGGATCCGGCATCGTGTTCTCCATGCCCGTGTGCGCCTTCGTCTCATTTCGGTTGGGTCTCACCGATGGTGTGTCGGTTGTTGCGCAGCACTGGCAGGACGCAGTGGCCACGCTGGGGTTCGACTCGTTCACCGTCGCTGGTGAGGGGCCGGTCGACCGGACCGTAGCCGGACTCGAGATCGGCGCCGATGTTCCCCCCGCCACCGGCTCCGTGCAGGAGGCGCTCGCCGACGCCGACCTGATCGTGGTCGAGAATCTCTGCTCGATTCCTCTGAACCTCCCTGCAGCCCGTGCCGTGGCCGACGTGTGTCGAGGCCGGCCAACGGTGATGCACCACCACGACCCACCGTGGCAGCGCGCCCACTTCGCCCACATCACCGAACTCCCGGTCGACGATCCGGCATGGCGCCATGTGGTCATCAATGAACTGACCCGTCGCGAGTTTGCCGATCGGGGGCTTCGCGCCACCCGGATCTACAACGGATTCCCGCCACAAACCCCGGCTCGCAACGCACCGCATGTTCGTGCTGCACTCGACATCGCCATCGACGAGACCGTCCTCGCTCACCCGGTACGGGCGATTCCTCGCAAGGACGTCCCCACTGCCGTCGCCCTGACCGAGGCGATCGGAGGCACCTACTGGTTGTGGGGACCGGCCGAAGACGGCTACGACGACGAACTGGCAGACATCCTCGCTGCCGCACGGTGTCGAGTCATCCATGGCGCCCCCGACGTCGAACCGAGTGAGCTCTACCGGGCCGCAACCGCCGTGTTGTTCCCGTCGACCTGGGAGGGTTTCGGCAACCCCCCGGTGGAAGCGGCACTGCACGGCCTTCCCGCCGCCGTCGGCCCGTACCCCGTGGCCGACGAGCTTCGCGCCCTCGGGTTTCACTGGTTCCCGACCGACGATCACCGTCCGTTGCAGACCTATCTTGCCGATCCCGACCCTTCCCTCATCGATCACAACCGCCGGGTCGCGCTCGAACACCTCTCGCTCGATGCCATGACCGGCGCAATCGAGGCACTGTTCGTGGAGGCCGGATGGCTACCGTGAGTGCTCGATGACCGCCGACGAGACGCCGCACGTTCCCGCCGCCGACCCGGTGCTCGCCCGACGGGCAACGGCGACTCGATTTGCCCAACTCGGCCAGCGCCTCGGCTACTCCCTGTTCGGACTTGCCCTCGTCGTGTTCTTCGTCGGGCTCACCACCACGTTCACGACCGCGGTGTCGCAGATCATCATCGGTTGCATCGTCGGTGGCTCGATCGTGCTCGCCCCCGCCATCGTGGTCGGGTACGCAGTCAAAGCAGCGGCGCGCGATGACGTCGAACAGGGTCGGGAGATCGGTTGATGCCCCGCCTCCCTGCCGCTGAACGCAGGGTTGCATTGGTCGATGCAGCGATGCTCGTCTTTGCTGCCGAGGGCTACCAAGCCGCAACGATGGATGCAGTGGCGGCCGAGGCCGGGGTCACCAAGCCGGTCCTCTACCAGCACTTCCCATCCAAGCGTGAGCTGTTCCTTCATCTCCTGAGCGACGTTGCCGATCGCATGCGATTGGTCGTCGTCGATGCAGTCTCGACCGCTGCCACCCCATACGAGCAGGTGCAGTTCGGATTTCGCGCCTACTTCGCCTTCGTCTCGTCACACCCGGACGAGTTCCGGCTGCTGTTCGGCGAGGGTGTTCGCATCGACGAAACCTTCGCCCGAGAGGTCCATCAGCTCGAACGCGAGATCGCAACGGTGATCGCCGACCTCATCACCATCGAAGGAGCATCGCCTGCCGCTCGGATGACGCTTGCCCATGGGATCGTTGGACTCGCCGAGGCGACGGGGCGGTACTGGACGCTCGATGCCGATCGGCTCGATCTCGACACGATGACCGAGCTCGTCACCGAACTGGCGTGGCGTGGCCTGCGCGGTCGTCCCGAGGGCTTCAGCGACTGACGCGTCCGCCCTGTTCGGGCGGAGGGGTGATGTCGATCGGCTGGGCCGGGATCTGACCAGCAACAAGGGCGGGCAGAAACTCGCGCAAGCGGGCGGGCACGGTGGGCGACGTGTCGGCGAGCAGGTCATCGACACTCCACCATCGTGCACCCATGAATGCTGCAGCCTCGAGCGCCTCGAGACCCTTCGGGTCGTAGGTTCCGCCGTCGCACCACGCCACGTGAATCCGATCATCGGACTCGAAGTGGTAGCCGGCGAAGTCGTACTCGGTCTGCTGGACCCACACGCACGGGCCCATCTCGACATTGGGGATACCGGTCTCTTCGTGGAGTTCGCGAAGTGCAGCAGCGCCGGAGTCTTCGTTCCACCCCATGCCGCCACCGGGGATCTCCCACCAGTCGGGCTTGTACGGATCGATCGGATCCTCGGCGTGAATCAGGAAGACACGACCCTCCCGATCGAGGAGCACGACTCGAGCCGCCGGGCGGCGAAGGGTGAAGGTCACGCCCGAGGAACCTAGCGGGCGACGCGCAGCACGACCTCTTGCGCGACCGTTGCGATGTGTCGGCCGTCGCTGCTCCACAGATCTCCCTGAGCGACACCGCGGCCGCCCCGAACGCCGCTCGAACGAAAGTCGTGCAACGTCCACTCCGAGGCCGGCGTGAGGTCGTGGAACCAGACGGCGTGATCGAGTGACGCACCGAAGTACGTTCGTTCGCTCTCTGGCGCACTGAAGTCGGGGCGACCGAGGGGGTGGGCGTACATGACAGCCTCGGTAGGGAGATCATCGGATGCAAACGTGTGGGCGACCGCCTCCATCAGCGGGGACGGTGTGTAGTCGTCGCCGATCCGGACCCAAGCGCGCGCCCGCTCCTCGGGGTCCGACTTGCGGACCATCGGTGGAACGAACGAGTCCTCTGGTGCGTCAGGATCGAAGGCAACGTCGTCCGGCATCGCAATGGTGAGCGACTCGGGTTCGTCCTCGGGCCGCTGAAACGACACGGACAGGTTGAGCATCACCCCACTGGCCTGACGGGCAAGCACCCGCCGGGTCACGAACGAACGGCCATTTCGGATTCGGTCGACCTCGTACATGATCGGCTCGTCGGAGATCCCCTGCCGAATGAAGTACACGTGCATCGAGTGCGGCAGATAGGCGGCCTCGACCGTCTGTGCAGCGGCGTACAGTCCCTGGGCTGCAACCTGGCCTCCGTAGACCCGGCCCCATGGGTAGTGCATGTTCGGTGCGAGCCAGACGTCGGGGTCGGTCTCGCGCATCTCGAAGAGTTCACGAAACGATGCAACAGCTTCCATGGCCTCGGACCCTAGGCCGTGGCACCATCCACGAGTGATCACATCCATCGACCGCGCCCACCAGCTCCGCGCACTCCTCGTCGGCGACGAACCGAGTGCGTGGGAGGCTGCCGGATTCACTGTGACCGCTGGCGCCGTCCTGGTCGGGACGACCGTGGTGGTCCTCGATCCAGCGCTGACGTCCGGCATCGGTCGCGCCGATGTCAGCGGCCTCGAGGACGACATCGACGGCGTGCCGATCGGCCCAATCGAAACACCGAACACGCCGCCGCAGGAGCATCGCAATCGGGTTTGCGGATTCGATCACCTCGTCGTCATGTCCCCGGCGATCCAACGAACGAGCGACGCCCTCGTCCGAGCCGGCCTCGACCTTCGCCGATCTCGAACCTTCCCAGTTGGCGGTCACACGCGACGCCAAGACTTCTTCTGGCTTGGTGATGTGATCCTCGAGCTCGTGGGTGTCGACGGCGTCATGGACGACGGACCTGCGACAGTGTGGGGGCTCGCATTCGAGTGCGATGACCTCGACGCAGCGGTGAGCGAACTCGGGGAGGCCATCGGGCCGGCCAAGGACGCCGTGCAGCCCGGACGACGAATTGCCACCATTCGTTCCCGCGAGCTCGGCATCTCCGTACCGATCGCACTCATGTCGCGCCATGTCCGGCGTGGCGATGACTGACGCACCTGCCGCGTTATGGTGCTGTCGATGGGGCGTTTCCACCTCGTTCTGGCCGTCGTGTCGGTCACCGCACTGCTGGCCGGATGCGGCGACGACAATCAGGCTCCTGTGCTCGAGCCTGCGTCGACGAGTTCCACGTCCCCCACCTCGGCACCGTCCACCGATGCCGTCGACGATGGTGCCGGACCCGCCGACCCCACATCCGAAACCGATGAACCGATCGACGACGATGCCGGTGGCACGACCTCGACCGCTGCACCCGACGCCACGGTCACCACGACCAGCGAGCGACGCGACCCCGGCGACCCGGACTATCCGACGACGCAGCCGAGTCCGCCGGCGACCTACCCCGTCACCGGCGACTGACCGGCTGGCAGTCCTGGTCAGTCGGTGGGAGCGGGGCGATGGTGGACTCCCGACACGGCGCGAACGCGAACCTCACCGTCGGGTTGGATCTCGTCGACCACGGCGTCGACGATGAGGCTCATCGGCTCCCGATCGGTTGCCGGCCACAGTAGGCCCAGCGTTGCATGCTGACCGAGTAGCTCGACCGAGCGTCGACCGAGGCCGATCGTGATCATGATGCCGTCGATCTGCGGCGAGACGTGCGTGACGCGCGGTGGGCCATCCGGGACAGAAACGGCGGCGTAGGCGGTCGGGCCGTATCGCCGGGCGACCTCCGACAGCTCCTCGAGTGCAACCTCCATACTCATGGCAGCAACGTACCTGACCCGCCATCGAGCTGTTGGCAACCGACGACCATCGATCAGAGCCGAGCGATCACGTCACCCCGAGTACCCGAGACGACCCAGCCACCGACGCCGACGAAGTGGGCGAGGTCGTCGAGTGCTCGACGCATCCCGACGACGACGGCGGTCTCGTCGACCTGATCTTCACTGAACGCACTCAGGACTCGGAGCACGCCTTCGGTCCGGTCGGTCTTGAGGTCGCAACGGCCGACGATGCGATCGCCGAGGAGGAACGGCAGGACGTAGTACCCGTACCGACGCCTGTCGGCCGGGACATAGATCTCGATCTTGTACTCGAAGCCGAAGAGTCGTTCACCCCGCTCCCGAAACCATACGACCGGATCGAACGGAGAGACGAAGGTGCACACGTCGATCGAACGGGGTTGCACGGCACGGGGATGCAACAGTGCCGGTCGAGACCATCCCTCGACGGCAACCTCGATCAGTTCCTCGTTCTCGACCAGTTCGTCGAGACGTGCCTTGGCCGATCGCTTCGGCAGGCGGTAGTAGTCGACGAGATCGGCCGCCGCACCGATCCCGACGCTGGCCGCCGCCCGCCGCAGCAACTCGCGATGCGCTTCCTCCTCGCTGGGAGTCGCCAGTGCGAGGATCTCCGCCGGAACGATCCGGTCGAGGAGATCGAACTCCTTCACGAAGCCCGGCCGTCGGCGGATACCGACCTCGCCGATCCGGAACAGCCAGTCGAGTGCAACCGCACCTTCCGATCGACTCCCCCACCACTCACCGTGACGAGGCCGAGGGTCCTCGAGTTCTCCGGGAGCCAAGCGGCCGCGCTCACGCACTTGGGCCAGCACCTCGTCGATGTACGTCGCATTGTCGGCGGCATAGGCAACCAACTGTCCCCACGTCTGACCGCGACGCGATCGCTCCTTGTGCCAGCGCAGCAATGGCTCGGATTCGACCGGAAGCAAGCTCGCCTCATGGCTCCACGCCTCGAACCACTCGCCGTGCCCGTAGGCGATGCGGTCGAGAAGGCCGGGGTCGTAGGGGCCGAGCCGGGAGAACGGCGGCATGTACTGGGTGCGCATCACAACCGGAACCGAGTCGAGCTGCAGGAGGCCAAGCCGACCCATGACCCGCCGGAGGTGGCGGCGATCGACTGCTCCGGTGGGCTCGGGGTCGCCGAACCCTTGGGCACGGAGGGCGATTCGACGGGCTGCCGCAGCAGAGAGTGCGGGCAATCGGCGCATGCGCGGAGTACAGCACGGGTCGGCGCAGGCTGCCATCCGTACACTCACCCGATGCCGAAACGCTTCGCCGGGTGGCGGGTCCTCGCCCTGGCAACCATTGTCATGGGCCTCACCGGCCCCGGACAGACCATCGGCATCAGCGTCTTCATCGACCATTTCGCCGATTCGCTCGGTTTGACGAAGAACCAGATCTCGGCGGGGTATGCAATCGGGACCTTGTGCGGCTCGCTCACCCTGCCGACCGTCGGGCAGCTCATCGACCGCTACGGAGTGCGGCGGGCGATGGTGACGATCGCAAGCTTGTTTGCGCTCGGACTGGTGTTCATGAGTGGGGTGCAGAGCCTGGTCATGCTCACGATCGGGTTCTTCTTCATTCGGATGCTCGGTCAGGGTTCGCTGTCGCTCGTCTCGACCGTGGCCATCTCGCTGTGGTTCGACCGGCGGCGAGGGTTTGCACTCGGTATCGCAATGACGATCTCGTCGTCGATCATGGCCCTCGTCCCCGTGGCCCTGTCGTTCGCGATCGATCGGGTCGGCTGGCGGGATGCATGGGTCGTGGCGGCCGCAACCATCGCTGTGGTGGTGATCCCCATCAGCTGGTTCGGCATCATCGATCGACCGTCGACGATCGGTCAGCTCCCCGACGGTGCCCCGGTCCCGGAGGCCGACGATCACCCTGTCACCGAAGAATGGGGGGTCGAGCGCAAGGAGGCGCTGCGGAGTCGTGCCTTCTGGATTCTGGCGCTGGCGACGTCGTTGACCAGCATGTTGAGCACTGCGTTGAACTTCCACCAGATCGCGTTACTCGGCGAGAGTGGGTTCAGTGAGACCGCAGCCGCCGTCATGTTCCTGCCGCAGGTGATCGGCGCATTGGTCGGCAGCCCAGGGATGGGAATCGTGATCGACCGGGTCGGTACCCGCTACGCGCCAGCTGCGACGCTGGTCGGCCTCTCGGCAACCCTGTTGCTGGCGGGCACGGTCACGTCGACGGTTGGCGTGATCGCCTACGCCACATGGTTCGGGTTCCAGGCCGGCACGGTGCGCACCCTTGGCGCAGCGCTCATCCCCACGTGGTTCGGCACCCGCCATCTCGGTTCGATCCAGGGCGCCATGACCTTCCTGGGTGTGCTGGCGTCGGCGGCAGGCCCGATCGCGTTCTCGCTGACCGAGACCGCGAGCGGTAGCTTTCGACAATCCGCCACACTGTGGATCATGGCACCGCTGATCGCCGCCGCCTTTGCCCTCAGCAAGCGCCCCGTCCCCGGTCGCGCCCCATGACCAGAGCTGCGCTCCCACGACCACGCTTCCGCGGAGTCAGTCACCAGTTCGCCTTCGTCTCTGCGTCGACGTTGGCACCACTCATGATCGTGGCGGCGCCCGGTGGTGTCTCTCGGATCGTCACTGCGGTGTACGTGGTTGCGATCGTCGGCCTCTTCGGAATCAGCGCCCTCTATCACCGGCGCACCTGGGGTACCCGGGGGCGCACCATCATGCGGCGACTCGACCACTCGATGATCTTTGTCACCATCGCTGCGACCTATACCCCCATCGCCGTGTTCGCACTCGATCAGGGCACCGCCCGTTGGATTCTTCCGACGGTCTGGATCGGCGCCGTCGTCGGCATCGTCACTCGGCTGGTCTGGGCTGCCGCCCCTGCTCCTCTCGTCGCTGCGCCGTATCTGGCGCTCGGCTGGGTTGCTGTGGCAGCCATGCCCGCTCTCCTCGACGGACTCGGCACGGCCGGCTTCGTGCTGATCGTGAGTGGAGGCTGCCTCTACTCGTCGGGCGCAGTGTTCTATGCGTTGCGCCGTCCCAACCCGTGGCCCCACTGGTTCGGCTACCACGAGATCTTTCACCTGTTCGTGATCGGTGGCGTGGCACTCCACTATGCCGCGATTGCGTTCTACGCCATGCCCAGAGCCGCCTGACAACGGAGCATCACTCGGCCCGATGGGTGATGCTCCGTCGCCGTTTCGGCGAAGATCAGGTGCCGGTCCAGTTCGGTTCCCGCTTCTCGGCGAACGCCTTCGGACCTTCCTTGGCATCGTTGCTGCCGAACACCGCTCCCATCAATGTCGACTGCAGTTCCCACAACTCTGCCTCGTCGTAGCCCTGCGCAGCCGCCTTCACCAGCTTCTTGCTCGCAGCAA
>Ga0181559_10001658_pt1 | contig 21880 bp, 20 predicted proteins | sample 011ome_21_FD_133752 | JGI IMG/M metagenome (GOLD analysis project Ga0181559, IMG submission 133752) | Coastal salt marsh microbial communities from the Groves Creek Marsh, Skidaway Island, Georgia - 011508AT metaG (megahit assembly) | ecosystem: Environmental > Aquatic > Marine > Intertidal...
CACCGGGTCGGATAATGCGGTCTGAGTAGACGTGGGGGTGGGGCGAACAGCGCTCACCAGAAATCGCGTTCACACCCTCCACATACTCACTTCCGAGGTCGTAAAGAGTCTTTGCGACCAAACCGACCGCTTCATTCTCTTTCACCCCTGGGGTGAGGAATTCGTAGAGGTTCTCATATGCCGCATCCACCATCGAGCACGCCTGGGTGAGAAGGGCAATCTCGTCTTTGGACTTGATGGCACGGGCGTTGAGGAAGATCTGCTGGCCATCGACCACGTCGATCCCGGCCTTCTGCATCGCAAAGAGAATCGGCAACTCGATCAGGTCAACACCAACCGGCTCGCCCAACAGTCCAAACTTCTCGAGCTCCCGCTTGACCTTGGCCGCCACCTCATCGGCGATGCCGGCATCGGGGTGGAACGCACCACGCAGGGTGGAAATACCCGCGCGAGCACCGGATTCCAACCGCGGCTTTACCGCACCGTGGTGGGCGGCGTGCGGGTCGGCGTCTGCTTCGGTGGTGGTGAAATCCAGCCACGGGTTGTATAGCTTGTGGTGCTTGGCCGCCGAACCAAAGTCCCAGACGATCGGGTCAGAGTTACGAGTAATCAGAGCAAAGCGAATTGCCTTGTCAATTGCCCACGTTCCGATGTGAGTGGCGGACATGTAGCGGATGTTGGCAAAGTCGAACGCCAAGAGAGCGCCGACGTCTGACTTCTCGAGGTGCGCCCGAAGGTTCGCCAGACGTTCCGACCGCAGACGGTCATGATTAATACGTTCTTCCCAATCAACCGCATTCATTCCATACGTTGCGATAGGCACGTGGTTCTCTTCTCTCTCGATATTTCGTGACGTGGTGGATTAGACCAGGATCATTCCGCCCTCAATGGGGATGATCTGGCCGGTGATGTAGTCGGAATCTGACCCGGCGAGGAAAACTCCAGTGGGGACAATGTCCTCTGGCAGCGCGGGGCGACCCAAGATGATTTGGCTCGAGAGCTTGTCCATTTTGCCGTCTGGCTCGCCGATTGCTTCGAGTTCTTCGTCGAGCTTGATCCACAGCGGGGTGTCGACGACACCCGGCGCGAAACCGTTGACCGTAATCTTCTCTCCCGCCCAGGCGCGAGCTCCGGCCTGAGTCAGTGAGATGACAGCCGACTTGGCCGCGCTGTAGGGGGCGAAGCTGGGGAATCCGGTCCGGCCAGCAATCGATGCGGTGTTGATGATCTTTCCGCCGGAGCTTTGAGAAATGAATTGCTTAGCCGCCTCCTGCATTCCAATCAGAACGCCGAGAACGTTGATGCGCATGATGAGGTTGAAGTTATCCTCCGTGACATCGAGCAGCTTCATCGGCGAGTTCATTCCCGCATTGTTGAAGTGAGCGTCGAGTTTGCCGAACTCTTTTACCGTGGCATCAATGCCAGCCTTGACCTGGTCACGCTGTGTCACATCCATCGTGACGGCGAGGGCGCGACCGCCCGCCGCTGTGATGTCTTCGGCGAGGGAACTTGCAAGCTCCGCGTTGAGGTCAGCAATAGTGACCGCGGCACCTTCATCAGCAAATCCGCGGCACAGTGCCGCACCGATCCCTGACGCCCCACCAGTGACGATGATTACGCGTCCGTCCAACCGCCCCGCCATGGTAATCCTCCTTGATCCACTGGCTAAACACTTGAGGATAAGTTTGTTCAGTGATGATGAACTTTGTCAAGTTCACCGCGGGAGTTTTTGTGAAACTGAGGAAGAGTTTGATAAGACTGATTAATCCCAGAAAATGCCAGTTTTTTCGGTTATTCGGAGTCATCTTCCGTGAGCGAAATGACGAAATCTGAGTGTTTACTAACACCGGGTGGCAGGGTTAGAGTGTTGAGTGACGGTGCAGGCACTGCACAGTCTCATCAAATGCAAAGGAGCTGCGGATGACCATGCGCACGGTGCACCACACCGGAATCATCGTCAAAGACCTCGACAGGTCGATTTACTTTTATCACGACATCTTGGGTCTTGAATTCTCCAATGAGCCCAGCCCCTGGTTCGAAGGCGATGACCTCGCTTCCGCCGTGGGCGTTCCCGGAGCGAAGCTCCGCCAGGTATCTCTATGGGTAGGTGACAACGCCACGCTCGAACTGCTCGAGTACGCGAACCGCCCCGCCGACAACGACACCCCTATCCAGCAGAACTATCTCGGCGCGATGCACCTCGCCTTCCACGTCGATGACATTGACGCCAAGGTTGCCGAGTTGAAGGCGAAGGGTGTCGAGTTCCTCTCCGAGCCGAACACCGTCGACGAAGGCGTTCTCGCCGGTTGGAAGTGGGTCTACTTCCACGACCCCGACAAAATCCCGCTGGAGTTGGTGGAGGTTCGTTACTACCAAGAAGAAGAGCGCAAGAAGGGCATCGCCGATTACTTAGCTAACCGCCCGCCGCTCGAATCATTCGCATAAGACAACCCGCAAGAGGCCCCGAGGGTTCATACACACCCGTCGGGGCCTCTTCGTAGGAGAACCCAGATGAGTTTCAAGAAGATTGCTGTCCTTGGCACCGGGGCCAATGGCGCCAGTATTGGCGCCGACTTTGTCCAAGCGGGCTGCGACGTGACCTACATCGAACAGTGGCCCGACCACGTCGAGGCGATGAATCGCAACGGCGTGACTGTCAACATGCCAGACGAGACTGTGGTGACAAATGTTGTCGCAAAACATTTGTGCCAGGTCGCCGAACTTAGGGAGAAATTCGACCTTGTGTTCATGCTGGTCAAGGCCTACGACACCCGTTGGGCAGCAGAGCTCATCAAACCGGTGCTCGCGGAAAACGCCCTCGTCGTCGGGCTGCAAAATGGCATGACAATCGACGACCTCTCGGACGTGTTGGGACCAGAACGCGTCATGGGCGCGGTCATTGAATGTTGCTCCAACATGTTCGAACCCGGGGTGTGCAATCGCGAGACTCCCCCATCGGGCTCCTGGTTTGCCGTGGGTGGACTCACCCCATCCACTCACGCTCGCGCCGAGGACGTCGCCGCCGTGCTGCGCCACGCGGGAACCGTCGAGGTGTACGACGACATTCGTTCTGCCAAATGGATGAAACTGGTCGCGAACGCCTCAGAATTGGTGCCCTCGGCCCTGCTGGACCGCCCCCTGCACGAGGTCGTGCAAGACCCCACGATGGTCGAGTTCATGAAGAACTGTGCGAAAGAAGCACTCCAAGTGTGCCTTGCGTCGGGCAGTTCAATCGTGCCCATCTTTGGGCTGACGGAGGCACAAGCTGATCCAGATGCCTACGCGGTCGAACTATTTGATCAAGTCATTGCACATTTCACGTTCCCCAATACGCTCACAACTGTTCTTCAGGACTGGCGCAAGGGCCGACGGTCAGAAGTTCAAGAAATCAACGGACTGGTGGTCACTGAGGGAGCGCGGCTCAACATCCCAACCCCGTGTAACGCGCGAGTGCTCGAGATTGCGTTGCAAATCGAGCGTGGAGAGCTCGCGGCACGACCTGACAACACCTCACGAATTCTCGCGGCGTAACAGCGGTCAACTCCGCTCAGGTCACGCCCTGACCAGGGGGTGACCTTACGACGAGGGGGGCCAGTCGATCGTCCGACTGGCCCCCCTCGCGGTGAAATGAGTGAGTGCTATCCCGCTTTGGTGTAGTACTCGTAGTGCGGCCCTCGCCACAGCGGGTTGACGGTGAAGTCTTCCAGCCATGAGCGGTAGGGGAAGGCGAGGCCTTCCTGAGCCGCGTAAACCCACATCGGGTCTTCGTAGAGCAGCTGCTGAAGCTCCGAGTAAATCTCCTGACGCTCGTCAGGGTTTACCGTGGCTTTACCAACGTCAATCAGCTCGGCAATGCGGTCGGGGTCCTCGTAGGGATCCCGCATACCGTGCTTCTCGCCCCAGCGGAAACCAGTCCAACCACAGGTAGAAGGGCACCAGCAGCAACAGGCCAAACCAGAAGGTGGGCGTGCTCGCTCCGAGGATCGAAAAGAGTCGCGCGGCGTGGTCTGGGCCTCGATTTCGCCGAACTCCGGCGATCGTTCCCAGTGCGATTCCCGCCACAATCGCAATCAGGCCGGCTGCAATGGCGAGTTCGAGCGTGGCCGTAATTTTGTCGCCGATCACCTCGGTCACGGGGGCGACAGATACGCCCGACCAGCCCAAGTCTCCCCGGAGTAACCCTCCCAACCAGGCCGCGTACTGAACCGGGATGGGTTGATCGAGCAGGTAACGAGCTTCGAGAGCCGCCACTTCGTCGGGAGTCATATTCGGAGTCGCGTAAATACCCACCGGCGAGCCAGTGAAACGGGTGAGAGTGAAGACAATCACGCTCACGCCCAGCATGATGAACGGAAGCAAGATGAGGCGCCGAATGAGGTAGTCGCGTACTTGCATGGGGATTCTCCGTTGAAAATAATTCCGCTAAGCTTAGGGCAATCGTTTGCATCAGCCAAACAATTTTGCTGAACGTTTTTGCAAAGTTGGGTGCAAATATCCTGAAATAGCGTACATTTAGAGCGTTGAATGTCGACTACAACCGTTCGCGTAAATCGAACCAGGTGAAATCGTCGAAGAACCCACCGAGGGAGAACGCGTCATGGCCCCCAACACCGAACACAAGCAACTGTGGCACCCCATCATTGATGGCAAGCCGGTCTCTCCGGCCGACGCCACGACATTTAGTGTCCACGAGCCCCCTACCGGTAAGGAAATCGCCCAGGTCGTCAATTCCGACGCCGAGACCGTAGCGCGTGCGGTGGCGTCGTCTCGGGCTGCCTACGAATCCGTGTGGGGTGAGATGTCGCCGCGAGAGCGCGCGGGAATGATGCGCCAGGTAGCTCGCAAACTCCAAGAACACGCGGAAGAGCTCGCCGATCTCGAAGCAATGGAGGTCGGAAAGCCCAAGCGCGACGCGGGTCGCTTCGACGTGGCCTTCAGCCACACCTGTTTTGACTACTTTGCGGGCCTTGCGGACACGCTGCACGGGGACATTTTGGACCAAGGGCCTATTGAGGCCCGGATTGTCTACGAACCCTACGGAGTGGTCGCCGCCATTCTGCCGTTCAACTGGCCCCCTATTCACTTTGCGAAGAAGGGCGCCCCCGCTCTTGCGGCTGGCAACACCGTAATCATCAAACCCGGTGAGCAGGCGCCGCTGTCGGTGTTGCGGATGACCGAAATTGCTAATGAGGTGCTCCCTCCGGGCGTACTGAACGCGGTGACGGGCCTCGAATCGGGACCAGTCTTGGTGGGCAACAAAGACGTGGAGAGGGTGACGTTCACCGGCGCGACCGCCACGGGAATCAAGGTGTTGAAGACCGCGGCAGACAATGTGACGTTTGCGACCATGGAACTAGGCGGCAAGAACGCGCTGATGGTTCTGGAAGACGCCGACCTCACCGTTGCAGTCAACGTCGCGTTGGAGGGCATGTTTTACAACCAAGGCGAGGCCTGCACCTCGACGGCTCGCATTTTGGTGCACGACTCGATTCACGACGAATTCCTCGCCTTGTTCGCCCAGGCGGCAGAAAAGCTCGTTGTCGGTGACGGTCGGGACCCCCGGACGGACATCGGCGCCATGGTTGACGCGAAACAGCGTGACCGAGTGTTGTCCTACCTCCAGAGTGCGCTCGATCAGGGCGCCCGCATTGTGAGCCAAGGCGCTCTGCCGACCGATGAGAAGTTCGCGGATGGCTACTGGGTAGCACCCACCGTCCTCGCCGACGTCACACCGGAGATGACTGTGGCAAAGGAGGAAATCTTTGGACCGATCGCGTGTGTGATGCGCTTTAGCGAGATCGACGACGCCGTGCGCATCACGAACGACACGGAATATGGTCTGACGGCAGCCATCGTGACGCGCAATGAGGATCTGGCCTGGAAGCTCTCCCGCCGCCTCAAGGTAGGAATGGTGTTCGTCAACAACTACATGCGCCGGTCGTTTCTCGGGGCGCCGTTCGGCGGTGTCAAGGGAAGTGGGTTTGGTCGGGAGAATGCCATCGAGACTCTCCACGAGTTCGTCCGCTCAAAGAATGTGCGCTTCCCATCAGGGCGGGGCACCATTCCCATCTGGCCTCCGGTCGACTAAGTCTTTCGACGAGGCGTCCGGCGATGACTCCCCCAATTGGTTCCGAAGGGTTCACACCGAATCGTGTCGGGCTTGGCCTGTTTAAGGTGCCGGCAGATTTCACCCAGGAGCTCGTGGAAATGGCCCTGGAGGTGGGTTACCGCCACTTCGACTGTGCCAGCGCATACGGAAACGAAACGGAACTGGGCCGGGCGCTCTCACACAGTGGATTGCCGCGTGAGTCGTTTACGGTCACCTCGAAAGCGTGGATTGATGAGCAAGGACACGTCGAGATTGCTGACGCACTTCGGCGCTCGCTCGATCGACTGAATCTTGAGCGGGTTGATCTCTACATGATTCATTGGCCCGCCCCCGCCCAGGACTTATACGTGGAGTCGTTTGCGGCCATGGTGGGCTTGCATGACGAGGGTCTGATCGACCACGTGGCCGTGAGCAATTTTCACATCGACTATTTGGAGCGACTGCTAAACGAAGTGGGAGTCCTCCCGGAGATGAACCAGGTAGAGCGCCACCCCTATTTGCAGCAGGAGGAACTCGTGGCGTACCACCGCTCCCACGGCATCGCCACTCAAGCTTGGGCGCCGTTGGCACGGGCAGAAATTCTGAGTGACCCCACTCTGCTGGCGTTGGCCGAGCAAGAATCGATTACGGTGCCTCAACTGGTTCTTGCCTGGCACCTCTCTAGTTCGGTGAGCGTGATTCCCAAGGCGAGCTCAACGCAGCGACTGCGTGAAAACTTAGAGGCCGCGACGATCTCGCTCCAACCCGACACCATCCAGGCGTTTGCTGCTCTGGAGCGAAACCACCGGGTGGGTCCCGACCCTCGAGACAAGAACTAGGGCAGAGCCCGCTCTGTCACTGAGACGCGGCCACCACTCCGGTCTTCTCGTCGGCCATCACTTCGAAGTGATTGAGCCTGAGGGTCTTGATCCAGCGCTGCTGACCCGAGGTGAGGGCAATAAAGAACCCCAGCTCGACGAGCTCTGGTTCCGAAAACTCCGCGTTGAATTGTTCCCAATCGGCATCGGTGGCAATTTCTGAATCCCAGACGATGGCGTCGGTATAAATCAGGGCCAATTTCTCACGGTGGGTGAACTTGTCCGATGTGCGAAAGTTGATGAGGTCATCGAGCAAGGCTTCCTCGCGACGTTCCGCAAAAGAGGATCGCTGCGCACCACAGTAACCGCACTCCACCGTCTTGGTGACATAGAGGCGACACAGCTCCTTGAGTTCGTGCTCGACCACGCCTTCCACAAACGTTTTTTCCCACGCCTGCGAAAACGTCTTTAATACGTCAGGAACCCAGGAGCGAATCGCTTGGGACTCTGGCCGCGGAGTCCCGACCCGCCTCGAGCGTTCCAGCGATGCGAGCATTTCCGGGTCCGTGATGACGGAAATGTCGGGGTAGGCGATACGGCCCATGTTGTTCTCCCTCAGTGTGTCGTGGTGGTGAGAGCCCTTACACCCTCAACGTTAATCGTGCCCGTTCGAGCCCTCACCATCGGCGAGTTCCAACATTCGTCGGATTGCCGCCTCATCGGGTGTGTAGGCGCCTGCGCGGGCCCGAATATCCGCTAAGGCGCGGAGTTGATCAGCGTGAATCGATGCATCACGGAGAATTCCGAACTGCTCGGATTTGAGCAGTTCGGCATAGCGCCGCTCGCCCAATGCTGCGGCAGCGTGTGACAAGTGGGCCATAAGTTCCCCGGCAGGTAATGACTCGATCGAGTGAGACGCTTCTTCCCACATGGCCAGAAATGCCTCAACCTCCTGCGAGATGGGGCCTGACATCTGGGCCAGAACCGTCCCCAAGTAATTCGGGTGAATATCGGCTGACGTCACCCACCGGGTCAAACCGGCAGCTTCCGCGGCCACCGCTGATTCAGCGTTGAGAATACTGCCCTGGATTTCACCATCCACGATGGCTTTCAGCCGCTTCGGGGTTGCCCCCAGTGATTCAAACTGGACGTCCCCCGGGTCAACTCCCAGATGGCCGAGCATGGTGAGAAGCAGTAGCGCGAACCCCGAGGACATGACATCGACGCCCAACGTCGCACCGCGAAGATCTTCTGGCGACTGAATACCTGCGCTGGTGTAGAGCGCGAGACCGAGTCCTCGATCGATAGCACGCAGGGTGCGCACGTCGAGCTGTTGGCCCAGAGGATTCTTGTCCGTTGAGGTGTAAAGCAGGATGTTGTCGGGGCTGGTCACGACAATGTCCAATTCACCGGATCGCAGTGATTCAAATTGGGCGGGAGACGAGGCCACTCTGGAGGTTTCCCACTCGACACCAAAGCGCGTATCAAGCCCGAGGGCCCGCGCTAACGCCAAAACGGGTGATTCACTAAATTGTCCGACTCGAATCACGATTGACTACCTTCCATCCGGCCGTTCTCCCCTGGCGCGCCTGTGCCGCCAAGGCCTCAGCGAAGAAACCCTAGTCAGCGTCCTCCAGGCCCGTCGTGATGTCAGAGTTCTCTGACGTCATAGTGAGTCCGGCGCCCTTGGCTACCGTGAGGATGAGCGTGGCGAAGTCATCCTCAAGATTCCCGGCGCCAACTTCCTGGGCAACAATTTGACGCGTTGCCGAGGTAATCGGCATTGGCGCTCCCAACCGATTCGCCGCGTCGAGACCTAAATCAAAGTCCTTCTGCAACAGCGGCATCGTGAAGGTCGGAGTGAAGTCAAGGTTGACGAACGCGGGCGACTTGTAGCGGGAGAACACCGAACCCATCACGGACTGGTTGATGAACTTCATCGTCGCCTCGCGGCTTACCCCGCCCTTCTCGGTGAGCACCAAGATTTCGGCCAGGCACTGTGTCACGACACCCAAGAGAATGTTGTGGGCAATCTTGACAAGTCGAGCGGCCTCACCGTCTCCCACGTAGGTCACTCCACGACCGAAGTGCTGCAGCACAGGTTCTACCGCATCAAACGTCTCGCGGGGTCCAGAGACGGCGACCGTCAGCTTGCCGGCCTCGATCACCGAGGGGTTTCCGCTCACCGGAGTAGCGAGGAATCCAGTTCCCCGCTCTGATGCAGCCGCCCGAACCTTCTCCGACATTTCCACCGACACCGTGGAGGAGTCAGCGATCACAGTGGGAACGACGTCTCCCGTGAGAAGTCCGCCCTCGCCCAGCATCACCTGCTCGAGATCTTTGGACGCGGACACCATGCTGAACACCAGGTCACGGCCGGCGAGGTCAATGGGACGGTCGACGATGGTGGCACCCAACTTGGCGAGCGGCTCTGCTTTCGCCTTCGTGCGGTTGTACACTGCTACGTCGTATCCTGCCGCCAGAAGACGGGTGACGAGCTGCGCCCCCATACGGCCAACGCCGATCCACCCCACGGTCAACATGTTCTTCGCCATCTGGCTGGTCCTTTCACATTTGAGGTCTTTGTGCGACTGCGAGGAGTTCTCACGCATGCGGTTCGCGCAATCGATTGCACCATTGTAGAAACCTCTCGGTGCCCGCGTCAAGTTCTGTGACTGAGCGTGTCTTGGAAAAAGGTACGAACCTCAGGGTGTGTGGGCGGGTCCTGATGATTGCCGGATCACCAGGCTCACGGGCAACGTGACCACCCGCTGAGAGTTCTTTCCCTCCTGCAATCTCGTCACCAATAGACGGGCTGCTTCGGCGCCAATCTCATCGAGCGGAACTTTCACCGAGGTGAGGCCAGGCGAAAACTCCGCCGCAAAAGGCATGTCATTAAACCCGATGACTGAGACGTCCTCGGGGCATCGCAAGTCATGAGCTCGCAGGCTCCGCAACGCACCCAGAGCCAACAAGTCGGTACTCGCTTGTATCGCGGTGAAGGTGCGCGGTGACTCGAGCAGACGATCTACCGCACTCGTACCTGCATCAACACGGAGGTTCTCCACCTCGACGACCCGACACGTCATTCCCAACTCTTCGCACACCCGCACAATTTCTCGCGCACGAATTCGCGTCGTCGAGAAATTCATCGGTCCGGCCAAGTGAATAATGTCGCGGTGGCCAAGGCCGTAAAGGAACTGGGCCGCCTCGCGCATACCCGCTTCGTCGTCTCCCGTTACCAGCGGATAGGGCACGTTTCCCGCGCCACGGTTGGCCAATACGACCGGGATGCCCTGCTCGAACATTCGCGGAATAGTCTCGTGATCGTCGGCACCGGTGGCCACAATAAAGCCATCGACGCGGCGTTCAGAGAGCGACCGAAAGGCCTCTTTCTCTTCTTCCCGCGACTCGTCGGTATCAGCCAGGAGCACCGTGTACCCGTGTTTGGCGAGGTACGTTTCGATGCCACGAACCATCGGGGGAAAGATGGGGTTGGTTAGGTCGGGAATGACGACCCCGACGGTCATCGTCGATTGGACTCTGAGACTGCGAGCCGTGAGATTTCGCACATAACCCAAGCTTTCGGCGACTCGCGTAATGCGCCGAACGGTCTGCTCATTTACAACCGATTGTGTCTCGGGGTTCAGAGCTCGCGAGACTGTCGCCTTGTGCACGCCGGCAGCATTGGCGACATCTTCGAGTGTGACTTGATGTTTCACGATCTTTGCTTTCACGCTTCACCGCAGACACAGCCCCGCTGCTGCGCCACTTTTTAGTCTACCGCCCGTCCCCTCAAATGCCCGACGAACCTCTCGGTTGCGAACCGAGTGGCTCGTCCGTGGTAATTCTCCTCTCCTGCAACCGCACTGCATTCGTTTGCACCTACACTCAAGCTATGAGCACAAATGTAACGGCCGATGTTGTCGTCGCCGGCGCGGGGCACAATGCCCTCATCGCCGCCGCCTACCTCGCCCGAGCCGGAAAAAAGGTAGTGATTGTCGACGCCCGCCACATTCCCGGTGGTGGAGTCGCGACCGAAGAATACCTGCCGGGCTATTTCATGGACAGTTGTTCCACCGGACACACCATCATCCAAGACAACCCGGTAATTGCCCAGGACACCCTCGGCTTGGTCGCTCAAGAAGGCCTCCGTTACGTCGACCCTGATCCGATTGCCCGCGTGGCCATGCCCGACGGTGAACAGGTCGCGATGTACCTCGACCGCAACAAGACCTATGACGAATTCGCGCGTTTCAACCGAGCCGACGCTGACCGCTACTTTGCGATGCTGGAGGATTGGGACCGCGCTAAAGACGCCTTCGCCCAATCCAACAACAATCCCATCGGCTGGGTGACGCCGATCGATCAAGCGCTCGACAAGCTGCCTAATGGCGGAACCTGGAGGCGTCGTCGGGCCCTCAGCGCGCTCGATGTCGTGATGCACGAGTTCGACAACGAACACATTCAAGCGTTCCTGCTGTGGGAGGCGTGTCAAACGTTCGGATCAGTCGATTTACCGGGAACCGGCGTGTTGCCGTATTCAATCATGGCGGGGCGTCAAGCTCGGAGCTGGTCCATCCCGGTGGGAGGCTCGGGTCGACTCACCGAAGCTCTCGTGAACGTCATCAGCGATAACGGCGGAGAAATCTTCTGCAACCAGCAGGTGGAGTCGCTCGTCATCGAGAACGGTCGCTGCCAAGGCTTCCGCACCGAGGATGGCAGCACCTTCCTCGGTCGCGAAGGGGTGCTCTCGACCATCCACATCAAGCACCTGGTGGACATGGCTCCCCGGGAGGCGTGGGGTGAAGACTTCGTCTACGGGGTCGATACCTACGACATTGGTATTCCCCTACTCGTCATGTTCCTCGCGATGAATGAAGTGCCCACCTTTATGGGCAAAACTCCGCAGGACACGGCGGTGAGTAGCGGACTGGGCTTATGGCCCCACCAAGTGGCGCAGCAACTCCACGACATTCGCAGCCGACGACCGGTCGAAGGCTCCGCATGGACGCTCGTCGCGACACCAAGTTTGGTCGATGCATCGCGCGCACCAGAGGGCAAGCACACGGTGAAAATCCTTGTGCCCGCTTCGCACGTTGCGCCCTACGGAAAAGCCAGCTGGGATGACGCGAAAGAAATGCACGCCGATCGGATCGTCGATTACGTGCGCACCGCAGTGCCCAACATCAACGAGGACACGGTCGAGGCCCGAATGGTCAAGAGTCCCCTCGACATCGAGCGGGCCAACCAGCACATGATCAATGGGTGCGCCCACGGAGGCGACAAGTCTGCGCCATTTGCAGGCCCCCTTCGACCGGTTCCCGGTTGGGCGTCACACGCAATGCCCATACCGGGCCTCTACCAAACAGGGGGCACCACGCACCCTGGCGGCTCCATCACAGGCTTCCCCGGGCGAAACGCGGCCATGGTCATGATGAAAGACCTCGGCCTACCATTCCCCGGTTAGGCGCCTGTAGTTCTTACGCGTCGACGCGCTGCCACTTGATATCGACGGCAACGCCCGCGTCGACGAGCAAGTTCATGACAGGACAGCGCGCCTCCGTTTCCTCAATGACTGCGGCGAGCTCTTCTTCGCTGCGCGAGGTCACCACCGAGATCAATAATTTGACCGTTTGAAAATGCGGGCGCACCGACCGGTCACCCATTCGACCTCGAATATCGATGGTGAAGGCCGCCTCAAACTCAAGACGCTCGTATTCGAATTCCATCTCTTTCGACGTCCGACGAAACGTCACCGCCTCACACCCACACAGCGCTCCCAGGACGGCCTGTAGCGGCGAGGGACCCGCGCTTTCACCTCCGTGGGCGGCGGGCTCGTCGGTCACCCCAATTCCAAACTCTCCGTAGTCGATGACCGTCTTCATGGTCGCCGGCGATTGTGCCGTCAGGGTCTTGCGCCGAATAAAGTCCTCGGGAATGGGTGAGAGTACGCCTGCCATCGTTTGTTCCTTTCGCGCCGAACCTGAGATTAGAGTGCGCCCAGTTGGCGCGCCATCCAATCAGCAGTCTTGTTGCGGTGTTTCGCGGCGACATTCATGCACCCGTGGTTGCCGTCCTCCAACATCAGAAGAGTCCCGCCTGTTTCCGCTTGGAGCCTCTCCGCGCCATCTTTGGGAATGAGCCGGTCCTGAGCGCCGAAAATAATGAGCAGTGGGCAGTTGATGTCCCCCGTCCGCCCCTCCAACGTCAGAGAACGGCCATATTCCAACGCCTCATCCTGGCTACTGCAGTGCGCGCGGAAGGTGAAGGTACGCCGGGTCAGTTCGGGAAGCTGGTGCCAAATATCGCCCCACGAATAGGGACCGGCTAACGCAGCACACGCCTTGATTCGGTGTTCTCCCGACACCATCCGCGGGGCGTAATAGCCACCCAGAGACACGCCCCAGACTCCGATTGCGTCTGAATCGAGCTCAGGCTGGCTCTCGATCCAATCGACGACGGCGCGACCCACGAGTTCCCACTCCGCGATGATGGGGAGATCATATTCACTCTCCCCCTGCCCGGGGCCATCGATGGCCAGGGTGGCGAGACCTCGATCCAAGAACAGCTGTTCGGTGCTCCGCAGTTCCTCTTTCGTGGAGTCGAGCCCGCTGACCATAATCACCACGGGAGGATGGTCGACCCCCGAAGGCATCCTCAGAACAGCGGGGAGCGTGTGCTCGCCGTATGGCACCTCCACCCGACGTCCCGCGGGGTTGAGAAAAGGCAAGGCCTCATTGAGGGAATCCACGGCGAGCATGTGAGCCGCCTTCATCTGATCGGGAAAGTCCACAAATACAAACTTCGCGAAGTGGTAATACACCGCAGCTGTGGCGAGGTGATTTCCGGCAGAGAGGGTCCGGCCTTCCGCCATCGCCTCGTGGCCCAGGTCGCGGTGGAGGTGCCCCGCGTCGACCCATTCGCTGCACCAGTCGGACCAGCGCTGAATGGAGCGGGTGAGCCGATTGAAATCTGACACCGCCACACCGTTCGTGGTGAAACGCGGAGCCCAATGGGCCGTCGCTTCTTTGACCAAAGAATCTTGTTCGTCTGACGCCATCGTCAAGGCCTCTCTCGTAGGGACCAACACCCCCAAGTCTATGAGTCCTAGTCGGCCCAGAAACCCCTCTTTTCGGGCCAAAAAGAAGGTATTTTGACATCGTGGGAGGCCGCTCGCGAGGGCTCGCCCTCCTACGCTTAGAAGAGACGATGGCACTAGCGGAAAGGGTCAGTTGAGCGATGTTTCACTTCACCGATTCGGAGCTCGAACGGCGTCGATTGGATACCCTCGCCCTCGCAGCCGCACACGACTGCGAAGCCGTGTTGTGTTTTGGTGAAAACCGAAGCGGCGTCGCGGTCACCTACCTCACCGAGTGGCCCGTCACGAGGTCCGCCCTTTACGCGCTTACCCCGAGCGAACACCACCTGTGGGTTGCTTTTCACAATCATGTCCCCGCAGCATCACGCCGAGCGCGGGTTGATTCGGTCAGAGATGCCTATGGCGACTACCTCGACGACGTGTTCGCCGTGGTGGGATCTGCCCAGAGAATTGCGACCGTGGGACCTATCCCGCCCGCCGTCGCCGCTCGCGCACAACAGAATCAGTCGACCCTGGTGGCCATCGATGGCCCCCACGCGCGGATGCGCCAACTCAAATCTCAGGAGGAGATTCGAGCGCTCGAGCTCGGGGCTGAGGTGAGCGACGCGGCAGCGTTAGCGCTGATCGACGCCTGCGCTCCGGGTGTTTCAGATTGGCAACTATTAGCTGCTGCCAAGAAGGCGTATACCGAACGCGGTGGGCTCGACCACATTTGTTACATCGCCGTGACCGACATGACTCAACCCGACCGCGACGTCCCCAGCCAATTCCCTGAGGGCCGGATCATCGGTCCCACCTCCATGGTCACGTTTGAGCTCAGCGCATCAATCGTGCCCGAATACCCCGGTCAGATCCTTCGCACCGTCGTCCTGACAGAACCCGTGGACGAAGTCCTTACGTTGTCCACGGTCGCGGAGCATTGCAAGGCGACACTCAAGGCCGCGATGCGCCCAGGGGTCAACACCCAAGAGCTCATCGCGCTCTCCGGAATGATTGAACAGGCCGGACTCACCACCAACGATGACTTATTCCACGGCTTTGGCATGGGCTATCTCGAACCCATCGCCACCTCGGCGTCGCGACGCCCCAACCACTCCCCCGATCTTGTCCTCACCGAAGGCATGGCCATCGTGGTTCAACCCAATGTCACCAACGCCGAACACAGCCTGGGGGTGCAAACGGGTGAGCTCGTGGTCATCGAACAGGCTGGAGCCCGCGACCTTCACGACTTACCCACCGGTCTCATCCGAGCGGAGTCTTAAGGCACCTAACGGCCAGAGGCAGAACGCGTCTTCCCCAAGTACATGGATGCCACCTCGGGGTTGTCGGCAATTCCCGCCGCGTCTCCCGAAATACGGTCTTTACCCTGTTCCATGACGACACCGTGGGTCGCTAAGTTCATTCCCAATCGAACGTTTTGCTCCACCAACAGCACAGTGCGGCCATCGTTCGCCATAGAGCGGATGACCGCGGCAACTTTTGCCACAGACTTGGGGTCAAGTCCCAGCGAGGGTTCGTCCATGAGCACCAGGGTGGGATCTAACATGAGCGCGCGGCTGATTTCCACCATGCGCCGCTGACCACCGGAGAGGTTTCCGGCTTTATCACCACCGCGCTCTCTCACCACCGGCATCATGTCTTCCACCATCTGGAGCCGTTGCGCGAGGAGTGAGCGATCTTTACGAATGGGATACCCGCCGAGAAGCACGTTTTCCCGCACCGTCATTTCGGGGAACAACGCACTGCTTTGGGGGACTTGCGCGATACCGAGTCGCAGGATCTCTTCGGTGCCTTTGCCCACCAGCGAGGTTCCTCCGAGCACGACCTCCCCGGAACTGACCGTCAAGAGACCACTGATTACGCGCAGAACGGTACTCTTGCCCGCGCCGTTAGGCCCCACAATGCAGGTAATCGTTCCCTGGTCCAGCTGAAGCGAAAGCCCCTGTAATACGAGGCCACCGCCATAACCGGCCTCCACATTGCGCAGTTCAAGAACCTTAGTCAACGGGCACCTCCAATGATGCGTCGGGGCCGAGATAGGCCTCGATGACGAGCGGGTCGTTTCGGATTTCCTCAGGTGTTCCTGACGTCAGCACTTTTCCTCCCGCCAGGACGTGGACCTGAGAACACAGGCTCAAAACCAGCGGAATATTGTGCTCAACAATCAGGAAGGTGGTGCCCTGCTCGTTGAGGCTTCGAATCACACTCGAGAGCTTCTCAATGAGGGTCGGATTGATACCACTCGCTGGCTCGTCAAGCAGCACAATGCTGGGTCGAAGCATGAGAACCTGAGCGAGCTCAACGAGCTTCTGCTGACCGAAGCTCAGCGCCTTAGCCGGCTGCTTTTCAAACTCTTGAAGGCCCATGAAGTTGAGGATTTCGCGGGCGCGGGCGACTTCTTCACCGGAGTAACGGCCGGCCACCATCTCCCCAGGAGACGTTCTCTCCAACGGGGCGACTAAATTGTCCAACACCGTCATCGACTTGAACAGTCGAGTGATCTGGAACGTCCGGCCGAGGCCTTTGTGCGCGCGAGTCCACACTCGGTTTGAGGTGATGTCTCGACCGCCGAGGAGCACCGCCCCAGAATCCGGTGTGTAGATCCCGGTCATGCAGTTGAACAGAGTCGTCTTGCCCGACCCATTGGGCCCAATGAGACCGGTGATTGAGCCGCGCTCAATACCCAAACTCACCCCATCGACAGCTCTCACACCACCGAAGGTCTTGACGACGTCTTTCACTTCGAGGAGATACTTGCCCTCCAGGCGATCCTGAATCACCCGCGACTGAATTGCCGTCGTATCAACCCGCTCGGTCGCGGTGGCAATAGACGTCTGGTCGATGAACTTCACCGCCGTCGACTTCTCGCGTCGCGTCTTCGACCATTCGCTAATGGTCGGCAGCAAACCTGCGGGCAAGAACATGACGACTACGACCAGTACCAGCCCGAGGACGAGCACTCGCGCGGCCGCGCCGCTGGCGACGACGGTGGAGAACTCATTGGCCATACCGATGATGAATCCGCCAATGATGGGGCCCCACAGGGTTCCGCGACCACCCACGAGGGCGGCCAAAACCAGAATCACGCTCGCGAGAATGTTGAACGCTCCCAGAGGGTTCACAAATGACAGATATTGGCCATAGACCGCACCGGCCGCACCGAAGGGCACCGCGCTTAGCGCGTAGGCGGTGACTTTGTACACGGTGGTGTTGATTCCGATGGCAGCGGCTTTGCCCTCGTCGTTGCGAATCGCCACGAGGCCCGCGCCGAGGCGGGAGTTCATGACGAAGCGAGCGAGAACAATGGTCAAGCACATGATCGCGAAGAAGATGTAGAAGTAGGGGGTGGTCCCCATTTCTTTCGCCCACTGGGGCGGTTTAATGACGATTCCGTCGGCACCCCCGGTGAACGGCTTCGCCACCTGGGCAATGAGCTGAATCGTCCACAAAGCAGCAATTGTGATAATCACGAAGGCGTGTGATCGGGCGCGCAACACAATGGACCCCAACAGAATCGCCACGATGGCAGCCACAAGTCCGCCCAACGGCATGAGATACATCGGGTCGATCTCCCACTGCTTGCCGAGGATGGCTCCGGTGTACATCCCGATTCCCAGAAAGACCGTGTGGCCCAGCGATACGTACCCGGCCAATCCGCTGATGAGATTCCAGCCGGACGCCATGATCGCAAGCAGCATGCAGGCAATCAGGACGGATTCTTCATACTGACTGTCAGGAACGATGACCGGAAACAGCGCCAACAGCGCGAGGAGCGCAATCGGAATCACCGTCTTGGGAGACTTTAACTTCTCAATCATGCGACGTCCTCTCTCGTCTTAATCCCCATGATTCCCTGCGGCCGGAAGACCAGGATGAGGAGGATGGTTCCATAGAAGAAAATAGGAGCCCACTGCGGAATGTAGGTGGTCGCGAAGGCCTCCATCGTTCCCAGAAGGAGGGCAGCGATTGCCGCACCCGGGATACTGCCAAAGCCACCGAGCACGACCACACCGAGCAAACGAGCAATCCACTCGTAGTGTGTGGCGGGGAAGATTGGATACATGATGGCCAGGAGCACGCCGCCCACTCCGGCAACAGCCGCACCCAGTGCAAAGGCATAACCTGCTGCCTTCTTGGCGGAAATTCCTACCAGAGCAGCGCCGTCCGCGTTCTGGGCTGACGCTCTCAACGCTTTGCCGGCCCATGAGAATCGCAGGTAAGCCCACAGGGCGATGAGGACGAGGAACGCGACCACTCCCGAGATGAGCTGGGGGTAGGGAAGAACAACGCCCCCTAGCTTGAGAGAAGACGTGAAGTAGTCGGGAGTGACCGACTTGAACGTCGTCCCGAAGGTGACGTTCAAAATACCTTCAAGAATCAGTGCCACACCGAACATCAGCAACACGGTCATTCCGGGCCCCTGTGGCACCACCCTGACAAGAAGACCTCGGTAGATGCCCCAGCCGATTGCGCCCATGACCGCTGCCATGACGGGAATGAGTAGCAGAGGCTCCCAACCCGTTGAGACCCAAACCTGCCAGGTCAGATATGCGCTGAAGACCAAGAAGGCGCCCTGTGCGACGTTGACCACGTCGAGCACGCCAAAAATCAGAGTTACGCCCGACGCGAGCAGGGCGTAGATTCCGCCAATCAGCACCGCGTAGACCAGGACTTGAAGGATAAGCATGACCACTCCGTCTATCGCTTACGAACAAAAAATTGCTGTCGAACTCAGTGCGGATGGTGGTGGCCCTGGGGGGCCACCACCATCCCCTTTACTGCAAGAGGTCTACCTCTTGATGGTTGCCGCTATTTCCAACCCGGCTTCGGCATCACTAGGTTGTCAGTCGTCTTTGCACCAGCGGGTGCGACGAGCTCGACTGTTCCTCCCTGCCATTGCGCGAGCAGGAATTCTCCCTGCGGGCGACCGATTTCATCCCACGAGAGATCTCCCAGGATGGTAGTTACAGGGTTGGCGTGTAGCCAGTCCTTGATGGCGACGTTGTCGAGTCCACCAGTAGCCTCAACGGCCGCGGCGAGAACCTCAGCGGCCGCATAGGCGTTGGCAGCGTCTTCAGCGGGCACGCCCGGACCATTCTGGGCCTCGTAGGTTGCGAGGAACTCAGCGTTGCCCGGAGTCGGGGCCTTCTCAGACCACGACACTGCGTAGAACACGCCCTCTTCGTTTCCGAGACCCACACCATCGGTGTACTGCGAACCATTACTGGGTGCAGACGTCTGGAAGAAGATGTCGGGTGAGTAGCCGACCTGCTGCAGGGCCTTCGACAGGTTCACGCCGTCTTCAAACACTGCACCTTGAGCGACAAGGTCAGGCTGAGCGGCAGCGATAGCGCTGGCGAAGGGCTGGAGGTTGGTGGTCTCCGGCGGGTACATCTCTGAGTACACCGTCTCGACTCCCATTGCTTCCAGCTGAGCCTGCATGGACTCGATAACCGGAGCGGCGAACGGGTCGTCTTGGATTGCATAGGCAGCTGTCTTGGGCTTCTGGTCCTCAGGCAGCGACGCAATCAGTTCGACGAACGGGTTCGCCTGGTTCGGAGCGGTCGCCTGCTGAGCGAAGAAGTAGTACACAAACTCTTGCTCGAAGATCTTCGGCGAACCACCAGCCGGGGCAACGAGCACCATCTCGTTGTTCTCGGCTACGGCCGATGCCGGGTAGTTCAGAAGCGACGAGAAGGTTCCGAGGAGAAGGTCCACGTTTTCTTCGTTGATCAGGCGGTTGTAGTCCGTTACAACCTGCTCCTGGCTACTGGCGTCATCGAGAATAACCAACTCAACGGGACGGTCCAGGAGACCTCCCGCGTTGTTGATGTTCTCTGCCCACGCTTCGTAACCAAGTTTTGCCGCGCCACCAGGCTGGGCGAAGTCACCCGTGAGCGGTAGCGAGATTCCGATGCGAATCGGACTGACGTCGGCTGCTTCCTCAGTCGCGGCGGGAGCCTCAGCCTCAGCCGGAGCTGACTCTGAAGCGGCCGGGGCGCCACAGCCTGAAGTGAAGAATGCCGCAACTGCGATGGCCGCAATCGATAGCAGACTTCGCTTTCGAATAACCTCAGTGTTACTCATTTTGCACCTTTCTTTGTGGACTGTCGATTGCTGTGCTAACACTCGAACAGGTAGCCCCCACAATACGCCTACCTGGGAACTTCGTGTCAAATTGCCGCAAAAAAGTTGTAACAACTTGACTGAATTTCAACTAGGTTTTACCCCGAGTTTCTGCTAGTTTTGGGCCCTTGGTCGGGCCCGGATGCCTCACAATATCGGCGAACGAGAGATTTCCGCCGCCACTCCAGTGGAACAAAGGGGGACGCGCTATGAAGTGGTCGATGGACGGTATCGTTCGCTTTCTCCCCTACGCCGTTTTTGTCGCGACGTTCGATCGCGCAGTCGTGACGCCGATGCTGGTGGGAATGGGACAAGATTTCGGCGTGGACCTGCAAACGATTACATTGTCTGCGAGTGCCTACTACATCGCCTATGGGTTGGCGCAGCCTCTGTGGGGCATCGTCTCTGACCACATCGGCCGTATCGCTACCCTCCGTCTGTCTCTGGTTCTCGCCGGCATCTTCGACCTCGTCAGCATTCTCCCCATGAACGTCGAGTGGTTCATCGCCTCTCGAGCGGCTGCGGGCGGCTTCATGGCCGGTGTTTTTCCTGCTGCAGTAATTTTTCTCGGCGACACCATTGATGATCGGGCCAAACGACAGGTAGGAATCACCCAGCTACAGACGGGTGTGGCCCTGGGCCTGGCCTTCGGTACGGCACTGGGCGGAGTCGGTATCGCCACCGTTGGCTGGCAGGCGTTCTTCGTTGCTACAGCTATGGTGTGCTTTTTTATGGCGTGGTTTATCCGAAACTGGCCGAATCCCAAGCCGGGTGCGGAGCGTCTACCCCTCGCCGAGTCCTACCGAACGGTATTCACCAATCGGTGGGCTCTACTGCTTTTCACCCTGGTGTTTGTTGAAGCTGGTGCGCTTCTCGGAGCCTTCACATTGGTTCCGGCGGCCTTGGAGACCAGTGGCTCGTCTGCCGCGATTGCCGGGCTGGTGACAGGCGGTTACGGAGTCGCCGTTCTCTTCACATCCTTTGTCGTGCGGCGAAAGGCCGACACCGTCGGCCCACACTACTTTCTGTTTTACGGCGGACTCGCTGCGACGGCCGGGTTTGTCCTTCTCTCTGTGTTGCTCAACGAATTAACCGTCGTCGTGTCGGTGCTCGCCCAAGGAGCGGCCTGGGTGCTCATGCACACGACACTGCAAACCTGGGTGACCTCGGTAACTCCGCGTGCGCGGGCCACCGCTGTGTCCCTGTTCGCGGGATTCATGTTTCTGGGAAACGGTGCAGGAGTGTACGCCGCCAGCCACATTCTCACGGGCGCGGGAGCCCACCTCATGTTTGCGCTAGCAGCCGCAGTGACCGTCATTTTGACGACCACTGCGGTGTACACACAGCGCCGTTATTTGCGACTGGGATAAGGCAGCAAGCCGCCCGCAACTATGTCAGGCGCCAACGACCAACATCAATGGGTTTTCGATTGCCTTCTTGAATGCCACCATCCACTCAGCTGCCAGCGAACCATCGACGGCGCGGTGATCGGCAGAGAGGGTGACCGTCATGACCTGGGCAATTTCGAGCTCACCGTTTGCCACGATGGCTTTTTCCCGGGCAGCTCCCACCGCGAGAATTCCCGACTGTGGCGGGTTCAATATGGCGGAGAACTCTTCGGTGCCAAACATTCCGAGGTTGGTAACAGCAAATGACCCGCCCTCAATCTCGTCCTGCTTGATGGTGCCGGAGCGTGCCTTATCGGCAAGTTCCCGAATCATCACGTTGATTTGAGGGATCGAGAGC
>Ga0181559_10001663_pt1 | contig 21865 bp, 17 predicted proteins | sample 011ome_21_FD_133752 | JGI IMG/M metagenome (GOLD analysis project Ga0181559, IMG submission 133752) | Coastal salt marsh microbial communities from the Groves Creek Marsh, Skidaway Island, Georgia - 011508AT metaG (megahit assembly) | ecosystem: Environmental > Aquatic > Marine > Intertidal...
AATTGAGAACGTCGGTGATGGGCAAGTGAACGAAGTCGTGGTCGTTGATAACCTGACCACCCGACTCGAGTACGTACCGGATAGTTTGGAATGTGAGGAGTCCGTTGACTTCCAGACTGATGTTAATGAAGCCCAGTCGCTTCGATTGCAGTGGACGTTGCACGAACCGCTTGAAGTCGGCGAGGCTGTCACGATCCAGTTCAAGTGCCGTGTGCGTTAATTCCCTTTGGCGCGTTCAATCGCTACATCGAATCATTCGAGCCCTTGAATAGCAGTCACGCCTTGATGTGGTTGCTGTAAAACGAGAATCTCAAAATAGTCGCTTATTGAAGAGTATTGCGGTTTCTTGGTTCCCGTTGCTCTGGTGCTTCGTTTAGTAGAGATTAAACGAAGCACGCCGGCTTGTCTGACATGCCTCCGAAGGGCGTTTCTTGCCACACGAGACCCTAGGGTTCTGCGACTTCTTTTGACTGTTTTGTTCGCTGGCTCGATGCATTTTAGGAAGTGAAACTCAATGACTTTCTATGCCTAGTCATACTCGAGTGTCTGCGGTTCGTGATCTAAACAGTGTCATGTCTGGCAACCAATAGGTTTTGCTTCGTGATGTAACCTATGGGATTGCAAAAGCACGTCTCGCGTTTTTCGTGTCAACTTCTCAAGTTGTTTGACGGCGCCCAAGGAAATGGGGCTACAGCGTCTGCAAAATACGATTGTCTCTGTAACTTACGCTCCTTCCGTACTGGTTCTCTGCAGCGGTGGGACTGTGGCTGTTTTTCGCGAACCGGCTAATACAGGGATTGTCAGTGCTATGGTGACAATGTCGAGTGAGAGTCATGTCGAGTTGTGCATGGGGAGTTTTTGCGACAAATGAGTTTTCTCTAGTTCATTCTGTACTCGGGGTTTTACAATGTTTTGTGTTCACTGCTTGAATCATCGAGCTTAATTGGCTTTTGGGATGCTACTGGATGAAGTGTGTGGAAATCTTAAAACGGTTTTGTCGGTTGCCTTACAACCTGATTCTCGCTTCGACTCTCATCCTGTTTTTTTGTGGTTGTCGACCTGAGTACCGTGAGGATCTTGACTACTCACATCGTGTGTTGCAAACCTGGGAAATCGATGAAATTGATGATGGAGTGGTGGTTCAGTTTGAGGAGGTGTTCTGGGAGCCAGACGATACCATTTCACTCAGAGAGCTGATTGCGGAGGAACTCATTGTTGAGGGACGAGATGTTTTAGAGATTGGTACAGGGACTGGGCTATTGTCCGTACTCTCTCTTCGCTATGAAGCAAACAGAGTTGTTGCGACCGACATCAACCCCGCAGCAGTGGCCAATGCTAAGTACAATGCAGCGATGCTTGCTCCGGACGGTAAAATCGATGTCCGGCAAGTCTCGCCTGACTCTCCCGAAGCGTTTAGCGTGGTAGGCGATACCGAGAAGTTTGATTTGATTATTTCAAATCCACCTTGGGAACTCGGTGAGATTTCAAAGCCGATCGATCATGCCTTCTATGACCCAAATTTTGGCTTGATGGAATCACTGCTCGATGGATTGCCTAAGCACTTGAATCCTGGTGGTCGGTGTCTATTAGCTTATGGGCATCGTCCCGCCATAGAACGTTTGGAAGAGGAGTGCAAGAAAAGAAACTATGCTTTCAAGATCCTCGATAATCGAAATTTGGGAAATTTAGAACGCGATTTTTTGCCGGGGATGCTTGTTGAGGTCAAGGTTCCGACAAGTCAAATGAACTAAGTGGACGAGTTTGAGGTGGTTTTGTAATGATTCAGCACCCGAGTGTGTCTTGCGGCAGCCTGCGTTGCTACTGCACCGATTGCTGATCGGTTGCCAATAGGTAAATGTTTTCGCGTGTTCTCAGTTTTTCCTGAGCGATTGAATCGTCGTTGCGTGTCGTTATGTGATGCGTTGACTTTTTCATTCCATTGTTCTTTGTTTGACTTGGGATGCCTGTCGTTGCATGTATTGGTCGGTTTTTTTCTTGGACTGCCATGCTTTTTTGAGCAGCCAGACGTTTCCCAGTTGCAAGAATCATCCCGCATGCTGGCGATTATTGACTGCTAGATGATTGGCAGTCGTCTTGGGTACGATTGAGATTGAGAAAGGAATCTTTTGAAGATAAGTAGTCCAAAATGGCCACCCGCGTTTCTGCGTTCAGGTTTTTTAATTCATGATCGTTGTGCGGATCTATCTGCTGATGGATCACGCGATCAAGCCAATCATTCTCAGTTTCATTTGCAAAAGTTTCCTCTAGTTTCTCGCCAAGGTCATTGAGAAATCTACTGACGAAGTGGTCCGAGTTAGGGTGATCTGCTTTGGTTCGCATCGAGCGAAGAGTTTGTTCCTGACTAGCAAGGGTTTTTGCTAGTTTTTCTGCCACCATGTCGTTTTTTCGATAAAGCGCGATGACGAAGGTTTGTGTTTTCAAACTCTTGGAACTCGATCGCCAAGTTGCCGTTCGTATGTCGAATTTTCTTCGGGTGCCTAATGCAATCACCGTGAGATCAAGAAGTCCGCATCGCCAGCCCTCATTGACAAGGAGTGTGAATTCAAAAGTTTTTTCGCCATCAAGAATTTGATCTGAGGTTCTTGCGAGTTTGAAATGGACACCACTTCCTCGGTCGATGGAGCCAGAGGCAATTTTTGCTTGTTGGATAGCCTTTGCTTGGTACTGACGCGAGTGTAATTCCTTGGTTGACTGATCGCTGGTGCTGTGGAGGTTTATCAACTTTGCGTAATCGACAGATAAGCCTAATCCCAAGGAACTCGTACTCTCTTCGCTAGTCTTGGTTTCGATTGAACCCACCGTCTCACAGCCCATTTCTGTCTTAGGTGAATAGTCAATGATTTTGGTCCAAGGATCACGAGGTTTCACCGCAAGTCGCCAGTGACGAGATTGCGATTCTTGATCTGGGTGAATCACCGCTGATAGCTGAACCTTTACCGTTAATTCGTTCGGTCGTCCCGGGATTGCATCTGCCGCTAACACACTCGGTAAATCAAATTGGATACGCTCATTTTGCTCATCAAAGTAGTTTGATTTTGCGAGACTTCGCTGCATAGATAACGCGTTGCAAGCGAATGCCAACGTTAGTAGCAAAAAGGGACTGATTCGAGATGGATTGACTGATTCGAGTGTGTTTGTCAACCGACGGTAGCTAACCGAGGTTGTTTGGATTGCAGGGATTCTGAAGCAGGATTTTAAAGGTCTGCATGCATCGGTTGATTGAGAATCATCTGAGACTAAAAACAACTTGATTCGATTGGTGTTCAAGACTTGGCCCTTTTCGTTCACGAAAGTAGGTTTGAAGGGTGGCGACGAACTGGTGCTAAATCAATTCTTTATCGCTACGTTAGATCCTCTAACGCCAAATCAGCAGGATTCGAGAATCCTTTTCTTTCGTGAAAAGGGGCAGCTACTAGGAAAGTTTTTCGCGATTTTCATTGACGAATCGCTGACCAAACAATCGCTTGTCAAACAATCGCCAAATAAATGAAGGCAATGCACGGCAATCGCATGATTTGGCTGGTTGCTTGATGAGACACCTCATCGATTTGACCCGTCTTCGATTCCTTGATCACCTGAAGGTATGTCGCTAACGCGAGCGGTTTCGATTCATGGCTTGGTGCCGCGAGAAGGAATCCTAGAGTGAGTAGTTCATTGGTCAAGTGTTTCTCGCCATCGCAGATGAAGTTGTCAACCTGCCAGTTGATAACGACTGATTTGGTTATCAATAGCTGGGTTGTCGATTTACTTTGATGAGGCGTGTGGGTGCCACGAACCGTACATACTCTTGATGCTAGCTATGCATTCTTGGAAGTGGTGACCCTTGGCCAATGATTTCGGTTTCCTTCTCCGACAGTTGGGTAAGTCGCAATTTCACTTCTACTCGAGATTGGAAATCTTCGGCCAGTTGAACGTAGGTGGTGTGATGTCTCGCTTCGCTCTCGAAAAGACCTGCGTAGAACGATGCCAGTTTGGGATCACGGCTGGAAATGTGTTCCGATAGCAAGCGAAATCTTTCACAACTCCTCGCTTCGATCAAAGAGGCAACGAGTAGGCGATCGACTGCGCGGTGTGGTTCTTCGGAGCGGATGAGCTGAGTGAGTTTCTTACCGTAGGGACCCGAGGGGATTCGGCGAAATCGAATCTTTCTTTCGTCAAGAATCTCGAGAACCATTTCGAAATGCTCGAGTTCTTCCTCGACAATCCGTTTCATTTCGCGACAAAGTCGACGATTCTCCGTGTAGGCATTCATCAGATTCATCGCCGTTGATGCCGCTTTGCGTTCACAGTGAGCATGGTCGATCAGGAGTTCATCAAGGTGTTGATCGACATGTTGCAGCCAACGTTGCGTTGATTCGGACTGAAGACTTAGCATGATTTTTTGTTTGATGAGGAGGGTCCAAGCCGACGGATGAGCGACTCGATGCGTCACCGAGTGGAGGTGCGTTCGATGGGGGTCGCCGCCAGATCTCTAATCCAAGGTTTATGAATCGGTTGGACTTCTGGATGGAGTCGTTGGCGAGTCTGGAGTGGTGAACGATTTTGAAAATCGGATTGACGGAATACGTCTTGTGTGAACTGGATGGAACTACTGGGCAAACAGTGCTTTCGCAAAGGTTGACGCGTCGAATTCCGCAATATCTTCGATCCCTTCTCCTAAACCGACAAATTTCACCGGTAGTTTGAATTGATCGCGGATCGGTAAGATGACTCCACCTTTTGCCGATCCATCAAGCTTTGCGAGAATGATGCCGGTGCAATTTGCTGCATCGCTGAAACCACGTGCCTGACTGATCGCGTTTTGACCGGCAGTCGAGTCCAAAACGAGAATCACTTCGTGCGGTGCGTCTTCAATTTTCTTTCCGACTACCCGACGAATCTTTTCGAGTTGTTGCATGAGATTCGTTTGCGTCTGTAAACGACCAGCGGTGTCGATGATTGCAACATCTGCATTGATCTCCACTGCTTTTTCGACGGTCTGATACGCAACACTGGCCGGATCCGCTTCCGGCTTGCCGGTGACGATTTCACAACCGATTCGGCCAGCCCAAATGGTGAGTTGTTCAACGGCGGCCGCGCGGAACGTATCGCCTGCTCCGAGCACGACTCGCTTACCGGATCGATGAAGGTGATTGGCCAGCTTTCCGATCGATGTCGTTTTGCCGCTGCCGTTGACTCCAACCACCAAAATCACGGTTGGCCCATCGGATGCATAGCGAATCGCGGTAGATTCCTGCTCGAGCATACTACGCGTCTGCTCGGTAATCGTTGCCAGCACCTCCTCCATTTGAACGACTCTCGATTTGAGCCGCATTTCGACATCATCACGAATTGCTTCGGCGCACCCCACACCCATGTCGGTTCGAATGAGTCTCGCGAAAAGTTCACCGAGGAATTCGTCGTCAACCAGCCTTCCATCGCTTTTGAATAGGTCGCGGATGTCCGTACTCAGTGCCTGCCGCGTCTTGCTTAGTGCTCCACGCATTTTGGCGAACAATCCGCCAGATTTGGCTGGTGTGGTTTCACCTTCAGGCGGTTTTATCGTCGATTGCTCTTGGATCAACGCTTGGGCAGCATCCGTTACCTGATTCTCTGACGGGTCCGATGAAGTGGGGTGCTGTGAAGACTCATTTTTTTGTTCGCTGGGTTGCGGTAGGTCTTCTTTCTTTTTGGATCGCCAAAACGCCATGGTGCAAGCTGTATTTCCGAAGGATTCAAGTAATGACTACAGCGATTCTTACCTATCCCCCCAAACACGAACAGGTGCAGAGGGCCGGCAACCTCGTGAAATCACTTCTTTTAAGAAAGATGTTTTTCGTTCCACGTTCACTCGACCATTTTCAGCGAGCCTAGTGATGGCTAGCAGGGGGAATCTTCACTTTTTCTCGTTGTTTTTCGATTAGAAAGATCGTTTTCGCCCCACTGACGACTAGTTTTCCTCTTTTGGGTAGGCCGCAAATTTTACCAATTTTCCATAACCGGACACCGTGGGAATTAAGAAATTTAAGTCCGAACGATGCCGATCAAACTGACTGATCCAAAAAGATTTGTTGTGTGTTAGGCATCATCGTTTCACTGTTCTAAAAGGACGAAGGGATGAATAGAGACACCCGACTGATTGAACTAGGACATTCCGATTCAGAAAACTCAAAGGGATTCTTTGGGTTCCGTTAGTCAACGAGGATTAACGGGGAACACGTGTGTGCTCTGCCCAGTTGAGCACTGCCACCCGAAATGGAAATAGGGGAGTTAATAACTGAGATGAAGTTAAGCAAATTAGCACTACTTGCTGCTATCGCTTGCGGCACTTACGCCGGAAACGTTACTACAGCACAGGCTATCGAGGTCCAGCAAGTTGCTTGCGACTGCGATGAGCCAATCTGCGGCTGCGAGCCAGTTGCAGAAGAAGGCAGCTGCGATGCAGGCTGCGATTCATCATGCGATGGAATGGGCTGCGGACTTGGCCTTCTTGATCGTATGGGCGGAGATCTAGATGATCCGTTCACCCTTTTCGGTTCAGTCGGGCCTTACTCGGTCGGCGGTTGGTTGCAACTCGGCTATCACAGCAACTCTGACAGCAATCGTTTCAACAACTATGCTGATCATTTGCAACTCCAGCAAGCTTGGATCTACGCTGAGCGTGCGATCGATGCTTCCAACGGTTGGGATATCGGTGGACGGATTGATTACGTTTACGGAACCGACGGACCTGATACTCAGGCATTCGGAACAGGCAACCGAGGTTGGGATAACAAATGGGATCACGGATCCCAGTATGGTCACGCCTTGCCGCAAGCCTACTTCGAAGTTGGTTACGGCGATCTTTCGGTGAAACTCGGTCACTTCTACACCAATATTGGTTACGAAGTGGTTGGTGCTCCTGACAACTTCTTCTACAGCCACGCGTACACCATGTACAACAGCGAGCCGTTCACCCACACCGGTGTTTTGGCAACCTTAGAAGCTAGCGAAGACGTTACCTTCATGGGTGGATACACCATGGGTTGGGACAGCGGATTTGACGACAACGGTGACTCATGGCTCGGTGGTGTGTCGCTTGGTCTAACTGATCGCTTGAGTGTGACTTACGCTTCGGTTGCAGGTCGCTTCAGCGAGCCATGGGCCGGTAAAGGAGAGAAGGGTTACATGCAGTCAGTCGTTGCTGACTATGCTGTTTCTGACAAGACCAACTACGTTTTCCAGACTGACTGGTTGAACACTACTGATCTTGCTGGCAACGATGCTCGTAACACCTACGGCATTAACCAGTACTTGATTCATCAGTACAACGATCGTATCGGTGCTGGTCTTCGTTATGAGTGGTGGGCTGCAAAAAGCGGTCAAGAAGCTCGTGCTCACATTCACGATCTGACCTTGGGCGTGAACTATCGTCAGAATGCTAACTTGTTGTTCCGTCCAGAAGTTCGTTGGGACTGGGCAGCAACTGGCGAAGAGGAAACCACTTTCGGTATCGATGCAATCTTGACCTTCTAGGTCTATCCCGAAACATTGTGCACGGGGGATTGCTGAGCGATTCTCCCCGACGTTCTCAATCGCCAACTGCACAATCTTCGATCTAACAGGCTCAGGTGCCCTTGTCGGCATCTGAGCCTTTTTTTTTAATCCGGTAGCACGATGCATCAGTCGTCCTGATTCACCATCGATTCTGAAACCGGTAGTTTGGGTAACGTTTATTCGTTAGTCTTCAAACGGCTACTTGATTCAGAAACGTCGTGTGCGATCGTTGATCCTGTTCATTGCAGCCAACGATTCCACGGTGATTGCAGCAACCGATGCAATCTGTCAGCGCGTGGCTCGCGCGTTTGATCACGTTCAATTGAAAACAACAATCCACGGCGAGAACGATTCTCTTTCTGCACCAATTGCGACGTTCTGATGTTGCTTATAATCAATCTTATGACTAGCGGCCATCCCCGATCGCAAGCGTCTTCAACGCGACGCACCGAACCTATCACTTCATTGTGGCCGCATGAAGAAGATCCTCACGTCACTCTTTTCGCTCAATCAAAACTGTCGATTCTGAGAGTGCGTTGAGAGTTCAAGAAGTAAGCACTTCATGACGCTAGCCAAGTTGGTCTCTCGTGGGCAAGCTACCGGTTGACGCAGTTCAAGTGACTGGCGTACTCAGGGCAGACCTTGAGTGTCATCGTCACTCAGATTCTTGGGATGAAAGTCTTGTGGTGAGGGTGAGCGAGAATATCTGAAAAGTTGAGCATCTCGATACTCTGTTCCAACAGTCGCAAATTGGGTTGTCTGATCGCAGTTCAATCGTTAATCCAGAGATTGGGGCGGGATTACTGTGTGTCTAGGGTGTCGCATGCACCGATTCTGATTACTTCATGCTCCAGAAGATCACCTTGGCGGGGCGAGCGATGCATCGCGTTGCTTGATGCACGGGTCTGACGCGAATCGCATGTTGGCCAGACCGAGGATCTTGCCAGTGATGTTCTCTCGATGGCGTGCTCCACCTTTAAAGTCCGAGCAACCTCACCGAGGTTCGTTCCTTGGTTCAAATTCAGGATCGAGTTCAGAGCGGACTGCCAGAGATAAGGATTTCCGACACGAATACCACGGCTAACCAATTGTATTATCTGCAACGCTTCGGAAGACAGTCTCGTCGCATCTTGACCGACTGAAAAGGTCGATCTACTCCTCAATGGGATGCTGCATAAATTGGCAGACAATGAGTGGGGAGAGCATGGTTGCTCGGTTTTTGGGCTTTGACCGCCTGTGACGTTGAACACTTTCCATCGCATTCTCGGAAAAATGTTTGCCTAACTCCAGGAATAGCAATCACTTGGTGCTTTTGATTTTTAGATAGCGTTTTGCTGGCATGCCGTTTGCTGCCGGATTGATGGATAACACCGGTGTCTAACCAATGGTCTGCACCAATGCTCAGACTCCGTGCGAGAAGCCTCATGCGACTGCTGGTCGCTCGGACGAAAAGTACAAGACGCTCGTACAATCGATCTACCTAACCTACCTACCGATGCTCCGCCATTTTCACAGGATGCTGAGATGGCGGAGCGCCCGGTAGTGTTTTGTTTTGGGTCGAGCTTCGTTCTGTTTCGTAAAAAATTTCACGGGTCGCGGATCCTAGAAACGAACAACATTTTACGACGGGTATTGATCGCCATTGAAGTTAATGATTCTCTGAATGTTTCGTAGTGCAAGTCGATTGGGGTTTGGAACATCGAGGCTCCCACAAGATACGAAGGTTGCCTATATCTCGAGACGGATGGCAGGCATCGCTCACCCCAGATTTTCCCTCGCTTAGTATTGATGCGGATCTCAAAGGGCTTTCGATTTGAGTCTTGGACGGACTGCCTGTTTTTGTTGACGGTCCCCGTCCATTTTCGCGTTTTGTGATTCCATGCTTGGCGATTCATCTTTGCCGATTTCAACAATATCCGAACATTTCATACACTTTGTTAGCGTGATGCGAAGAGTGACGATGGATATTGGCAGCAAGGTGCTCGCCGATGTTCCACCATTTGAAGATCGTTGGCTAAGGCATCAGAGGGTGGTTGTTTGCGTGGACAGGGAGTAAGCTATCTTGATGAGAATCGACGGTTTTTTTTGAACTTCCTACGTTTCAAAATTTATGCGGTCTCTCTGGAGACCGCCGTTGATTTTATTGAAGACCACATTGTTCCGCCGAGCGTGACATGATCTGAAGATCGCATTCATTTGATCGCGAGTTAGTCATTGGCGCCCCGAGTGCCAAAAGAGATTAGACTCGACAGATACATCAGTGGGTCAGTTTTGATTGAAACAGAATCGAACCGAAATCTATTTGCCGTCAGGAAACTCGTGAAATTAATCATCGCGATCATTCAGCCAGGGAAGTTAGAGGCAGTGAAAGAAGCACTTACCGAAGTCGAAGTGTTTCGCCTGACCGTGGTCGATTGCCAAGGGTTTGGGAGACAGAAGGGGCATCCCGGGCTTTATCGGGGGCTAGAAATCGGTGTCAACTTGCTTCGAAAAGTGCAGCTACAAATTGCCGTGAACGAAGAGTTTGTTCAGCCGACGATTGACGCAATTGTCAAAGGGGGCCGAAGCGGGGCAGAAGGTGAAATTGGCGATGGCAAGATCTTTGTTTTGCCCATGGATGATTGTGTCCGAATTCGAACGGGTGAGACGGGCGCCGAGGCGATTTAGCTGTTTGTCGTATTATTTGAAACGCTGAATCCAGATTGGTTGCGGAGTCGATTGCGACATCCTGACGTAGAAGATGTTTGAGCCATCTCACGGCTTGATGATACAAAAAAACCGCTGCAACTCTTGGAGTTGCAGCGGTTTTTGCTGAGTGGTCAATGCTAAACCGGTTTTTCACCCACTGACTCAATCGAGCCCATCGCGATTAGCGTATGCGAACGGGCGCGACATTCAGGATCGGTCGTGGAACTTGAAGTTCCGCAACCCACTGTCTTTGTGCAGGGCTTTTCGATGCCGCTTGGGCGGTATCGCAGCCTGCATCACAATCGGAACCCTTGTTGACCGACCATGAGTACTCAGTTCCGGGTTCGGTATACTTCTTTTTGCTTAAGACCTTGACGGTTTTTGTGAAAGCGCCATTGTTAACGCCGTTGCTGCACCCACTGCCATCACATCCGTCGCCATCGCAAATCGACGCGTCACATCCATCGCATGATGATTGAGAGCAACCGAATAGCCCTAGGCCGAAACAACCTTTGCCCGTTTGCCAAGGAAAGACAACTTTAGGGATGCAAATCGTCTTGCATTCGACTTCGAAGCACGATTTTTCAACAGCAACTTCCTTTGTCGAAAGCTCGCATCGGCAGTCTTTTGGATTGATGCAACCCAATCCTCCAGCCGTGACGGTTTGACCACCGCTGAAGGCGTAGATCCCGATTGCCACGATCATCGCCGATGATAAGAAACTAGTGCGAATCATCTGAAACCTTTATTGGATAATGGAAGGAAGGATGGCGAGAAACAGAGGACTCTGTTATCTCGCCAAAAGGTTTTAGTAGAAAAAAAGTGTTGACCTAGAAATCGATCATCCAGCGAGCGCCAAAGATGTCGTATTCACCAGATTCAATTCCATTGTCTGTCCCACGCTCGGACACTTCGCCAGCGATGTAGTTGAACTGCATCCGTGCGTTTGGATTCCAGTACCAATTGAGACCGAAAGTGAACGAATCTCCAACTCCACCCAAAATATCACCATCTGTGTAGTCAGCGTGTGACCATCGAGCAGCCAATTGCCATGCACCCCATCCGGCGGAGGTTCCGCCATTGCAGCGGTCAACCAGCCAGAAGTTTTGGAATGGTTTGATTCGAGCAAGCGTTCCCGACTCGCGGTCCCAAGGCATGTGTTCGCCGGTTAGGAAGTAAGAGACATAGACATAAGCACCATCGAAAGCCACATCTTGGTAAAGATCTTGGCGATCAACCCAAGTTTTTTGGTACTCACCGACCACTTGAACACGACCCACATTAATCACGCCTTCGAGGCCGAGCAGGTTGAAATAATCTGCGCCGGCAATTCGTCCCGTGTCCAACCATCGGCTTTCCGATCGAGCCTCGGGCCGAGTGCGGAATCGAGCTTCATTGGTGTTATTAGCGTTGTCAGTTGAGTCGGCATGTGAACCAGAAATGGCCCAGTGAGCATAGCCGCGTCCACCGCTCACCTCGTCGTACCAAATGGTGTTAGCAAGACGACCGGTGACTTCAAGTTGCAGGTGGTCGTCCACATAGTTTCCGAGTCCCTGGACGTTTCGTTGGTTGTAGACTCCGTATCGCCAGTTCCATTTCTGGTCATCGGATACGCCATAGGAAGCTAGACCGAGACGTCGAGCGTCTTGGTTATGGGCTTCGATGACAAATGGACGCTCAAGAAAAACGTTGTACCGCGAGCTGTTCAGGTGATCCAAACCGTAGGGACGCTTCTGGTTACCGAGCAAGACAGTTTGAAGAATTGGGAGGTCCGTCCAGCCCAGGTAGGCATCTCGAAATTCGACATCATTACCACCGGCGAATTCCATCTCAATCTTGTAGAGCATGTTATCCGCGACATTACCTTTGACGCCCAAACGAAGGCGACGAAATCCGAGACGATTCTCGGGATCCCCACCATTGAAATCGGCTATCGTTTCGTCGTTGGCATCAAACCCCCAAGCATCAAAGTGGACGCGTCCGCTCACTTTCATGGTGGACTTGCTGGACCCGCTTTTGACGATGGATTTGTCACCAGCTTTCTCGGTAACGTCATCGATCGATGCTTCCATCTCCGCTAGTTTTGCGTTGATCGCTTCCAGACGCTCTTGAACCGATGGTTCGTTCGGGGTGTTCGCCGTTACCTGAAGGATTGAATTGTCTAGATCACCTACTTCCGTCTCGAGGTCGGTGAGTTGCAGTATCTCAATCGTTGAGAATTCGTCGGCGAAGGTGTTCGTTAGCCCACCTGTGATCGAAATGACAGCGGTCCCTGCCGCTGTCATCATAGCCCGACGGGCTAGCTGACTTAGCTTCATTAGAAAACTTCCATGCAGGAGGAGATTGAATCTCTTCCACTACTTCATGCAGTGGATTGGGTTTAAAAATCATGACGGTTGTACGCATGACTTCCCACCTTGATCGTGGGAGACGCGATTCGATGATGCGGACTGACCATTGTTAATTTTTGGTCAGCAATGCCAGCAGGAACAACCCGTTTTCGCGTCTTTTTGTGAATCGTCAGCTTTTGATCCGCTGAAATATTAAGAAAACAAGAAGATGGGGTTTGGTTCAAGAATGGTTGGGGCTAGCCGCTATGAATCAGACAACTCGATCAGACACTAGCGTTCATCCAATCGTTGCGATCATGTTGATCGTTATATTTTACGATCGCCTAAATGTCTTTTACCGATCAACATGACACTTGTAGGATCCGGTCTAATTTTTTCGTGCGCGGCGTTTGGCGTCCAGTAATCGCTCCGTGTAGGTTTCTCCACTTGGTGATTCGGCCTCTTGTTGACTGCCATCACTTGATATCGGTGGCTGCTGCTTTATTCGACTGTCCTCCGTGGAAGGATGTTTGGCTAAGAGGCTATTTTTGTTTGTCGCCTCACTCGCTTCGGAGTCAAACCGCATGTCTCCACGAGCACTCATGGTTTTAGAGAGTTCGCGTTTTTTCTGATTCAACGTGGTTAAACGCTCCTGTGCAGGATCCGTTTCACCAATGACTGCCGAATTCTTTGCCAGTGTTTTGAGCCAGTCGAGTCGAAGAGTGACTCGTCTCACAAACACATCGCAGAGTAAAATGCAGGTTGCGATCAGGGTGAACCAAGGCCATGCGTCTTGGATGCTGCGTGCCGAAGCGAGTCCGCTGCGAAACGGATTTGCAGCCTCTAAATTTTCAGCTGGCTTGGATTCTAGCGGCGGGAATACCTGACCTGCAGTTCCTTCGGCGGGAACTTGATTGGCAAGCGAGTCGATGAAAGACATGTTGGCCTCTCGCATTCGATACTCCGCACTATATGGCACTGAGATACCGGTGCTGAGTGGAGCGTTATCCTGGTCAGGGATGACGTTGACAAAATAACTGCCTGTATGATCAGCAGGGAACGACCCGACGTAGCGTCCTGGAGCCGCTTGCTGGAGCCGAAGAGGAATTGGATTCAGTTTTGGATCAATTGCCGTTGCTTGCATGTCCAAGAAATTGAGGTAGGTGTCATCTTTAGAGAGCGCGTTGACCACTACCTGGACTCGGCCATCGCGGTAGCTCGAGGAGATACTGAATTGGCTTTTATCTCCGGTGGGACGCATCAGCCAGCGAACCAACTGGCTGTATAGTTTTTCGTATCCTGACCACTGGGTCCAGTTAGAAGCCCACCTAGCTCCGGCATCCGTGGTGATGACCGCGGTACGTCCCAGTCCATAGGTCCACGCTGCGGCGATCGTAGCGTTTTCAGGCGACTCAGGTTTCGGTGATTGGATTAGCACCTGAGCAAGCGGGCTTTCCTTGACTTGAGTCAGGACAAAACCGGTGACGGGCGGCAGCACCTTGTCGATTCCCTGCATGGACGCATGTGGAAAGACAATTTGTGGAATCGCACCTCCTTCGGGCTCGTATACCAGTGGCTTGGATACCCGCCTCGCTTCGCGCTGGAAAATCTTTGGTAACGCTCGTCCGTCGGAGACCGAGTAGTACTTGCCTCCCGTCTCTTCGGCGATCTCGCGTAACCGCTTGCTTTCTGTCAGACCATGTGACGCGACGGCAACGGTGCTGATCGTGATTTGGTTATCAATAAAGGCTTTGATCGTCGCTGGACTCGGCGCACTTGGGTCGCCATCGCTGATAATGATGCAGTGTTTCACCGATGCAGGGGTGCGAGCCAAACCTGCGGCCGCCATTTTCATCGCAGGATCAAACTGGGGCATGTCACCCGGTGTCATCTTGCCGATACGGGAAAGCATGGCGTTGCGGTTCTCGCCAATTTCAAGCATCCCAGCATTCTCTTCGTTTCCGCCCCACAGCCACGCATCGCCACCCATTGTCCAGTGAAGGACACCGCCGTAATCACCGGGGCCGAGTTGCTCGATGGCTGACTTGGCAATCACTTTCTGCCAATGATTTCCCTGAGGCATTTCACTCGCATGCATGATTAAGGCCAGAGCACCGACTGCCCGAACCTTGGAGTTCTTGATTTGAAAATCGACTGGCATCGCTTTTTCTAATTCAGTCCCCGTCCATCCACCCGCACCAAAGGCCTCTGGCCCCCCGATCATCAATAGTCCAGCGCCGAGGCGTTGCGTATTACTGACCAGCATTTCAATCTGTTGATCCGAGAAGGAGGTGATCGAGTCACTTTGTTCTCCGGAGACTCGAGGAACACCCGCCAAGATCACCGCATCGTAGGCTTGTAATTCCGCCAGCGATCCAAAGAGTTGATCGCTTGTTTGGTTAACGACTTCGATGTCCGATTTACGGAGAGATTGAATCAGCAAGTCAAAGTCGCCCACGCGTTTGGAGTCTTCAATCAACAGGACGCGTCCACTACCGCGGACAAATGTATAGGCGGTGGCAGAATTGTTCTTGCGAATCGAATCGTCACGCGCGGAATCGGGGACGAATTCCGCTTCGTACACGTAGGCTGCTGGTTGATCGATTTGATGCTGGATTGGGATGACATTTTTTCCAGGGGCAAGCACGATATCCTCTTCCAACAAAAGCGACTCATTGCCGAGCAGGCTCTGTTGAAAGCGTATTTTTCCCGAGATCGGTGCGGGCGACTCTGCATCGCTGTAGTGACTGATCACCACCCTTGCTTCGAAGGGCTGCCCTTTGCGAATGTCGCTTGGTAGATCAATTTTTTCCAAAAGAACTTCGCTTGTGCTTCCCAGCATCACAGGAACCACATCAATCCCGATGCCCGACCTTGCGAGTTTAGCGGCCACCTTTGATGCTCTGCCGAGGTTTTCATTACCATCGGTGATGATCACCAGACGCCGCGAGGTATCCTCTGGCATTGCTGCCTGCGCCAGATTGAGGGCCGATTCGAGATTGGTGGCATCGGTTGGGCCGTCCAAGCTTTCCAGCTTCCGAATCTCGGGAATGTCATCATCGAACGGCGGAATCTCGATTGACGCGTTCCGTCCAAAAACAATGATTCCTGTGCGATCACCCCGTTCGCGATTGCGATGCTCCTGTACCGATCGAATTGCGTAGTCCAGCATCATCTGACGCTTGGCGATCGGAATACTCTCGGATTGATCAAGCAGGTACATCACCGTTAGGCGATCATTACTCCAGACCCACTGAACACCCGCGAGCGCTAAAACAATGAGGATCCACAGTAAACTTCTCAAAGAGATCGCAATCCATCTACGAACCGGACCCAATGCCCGCAGCGGCTGGTATCCGATCCACCACAAAATGGGTAGACCCGCTAATAGCAGCAGGTAGATGGGTTGTTCAAATCCAAGCCGCAATCCAAGCATTGTTGACGACCGGTTCAGGAAAGAGGCGATTCGGTGTGATGGGCAAGTACGGTGTGATGCGAAGATACAGCGAGATGGGGAGGTGTGGTGTTTTTAAACGATGGTTTCCGATGACATGGAATCCAACGGTGTAGCACGTTGTCGATAGGCTACCAGCCCGATCAGGGCAGCACCAATCAAGCCAAAGAAAAATACACTGAGACTCAATGCCGCAGCCGGTAACCCCAGCGTGTCTTGATTTTCTTGTGGGGCAACCACGATTCCAATCACGCTTACAAAGTTGTTCACAAAATGGCCAATCATCGCTGGGAACAAGGAGCCACTTCTCCAAGTAACCCAGCCAAGAAACAGTCCAAGCGGGAAAACTGCGAGAACGTGAACCAAATCAATGTGGAACGCGGCGAATAAAAAAGATGCAATAAAAATACCCCGATCAGGTCGAAACGATCGGGTCAGTCGTTGTTGAATGTATCCCCGGAATAAAAGTTCTTCGCAGAAGGCTGGTGTCGCTCCAATCATCAGGGCAAGCGGGATGAAAAATCCTGTCGTTCCGTGTTCCCGGAAAACATGATTCATCTCTTTGAGCGTTTCACTTTCTTCGACAAATAGACTCAGGAATAATCCCGAAAGAATGCCAACCAGCGGTGATGCAGCACCCACCGCTAGCCAACTCCAAATCGGCCATTTGCCACGAACCAAACCGAGTCGCTCTCGGAAAGAAACCGGGGAAAGCCAAGCGGCGATCAAGCAAGGTAAGACTAGTGCCAATTGAGGAATGACAAGAGAAAGGAAAAGGCCAAGCCGCGAGCTTAGAACTTCGCCCATCGCGGATTCAAGATCCGACGGCTCCTTGAGCATTTCGAGGGATAAATTACCTCTCACCGCCAATACCGCAACCACCGCCATGATTCCGCTCATGGTCAGAAACGATGCGAGTGAAATACCCACCATTACTACTGGAGACCACCAGCGACGATCGTTTTCTGAGAACGAGCTTGCTTGCAGAGCGGATCCGTACAGAACAGCATCTTTGTCCCCATCAACCACCGCGGCAGCGATCCCCGCCGTAACCAGCTCCGCTACCACGGGTGCTTCGTCGTTCAGTCTCGACCGATCACTATTTTGTGGGACTTGTAAATCAACCTCGGAGGGTGTCGGCGACGGATCGGCATTGTTTGAAAGCCGATTAGGCTCGTTGGATGCATCCGACATGGAGTCGCTTCAGATGGTGTGGGAATGAAATGGCAGCGATATGCGACGATAGTTTACTAAATTCTCGGCGAGTCGACGTCCCTTGGCTTCAACTCAAGCCAAGGTTCTCAGGCTGCCCGAACATGACATTCAGATTTTGGATGGCCGCTCCACTTGCACCTTTTGCGAGGTTATCGATGGCGCAGACCAATACTCGTCGCGAACCTGCGTTTCTCGCGGTCATTTGGACATGATTGGTTCCAGAGACAAATTTAGTAGCCGGAAGGTGTTGCACGGGATGCACGAATGCTGATCCTGAGTAACGTTGTTTCCAGCATTGCATCAGTTCTTCCGCATCATGCTCGGATCGAACGTAGATCGTTGAAAGAATTCCACGATCCATTGGCGTCAGGTGTGGGGTGAAGATGCTTTCGATCGGCTTCCCACCAATTCGCTGCACGAGATCATCAATCTCGGGTTGGTGACGATGGGATCCAACTGCGTAGGCTGCGATCGATTCATTCGTTTCGCAGTAAAGCGTTGCCACTTTCGCGGTTCTTCCCGCGCCACTTACACCACTCTTGCTATCGACGATAATGTCATCAGGCTCAATCAAAGATGCTTCGAGAAGAGGCGCCAGGGGGAGGATCGCCGACGTCGGGTAGCAACCAGGGTTGGCAACCACATCGGCGCTGCGAATTTCTTCTGCAAAAAACTCTGGCATTCCATAGACCACTGAGCCAACACGCTGAGGCCACGGATGTTTCACCCCATACCACTTTTCATATGTCTCAAGACTCGAGAGGCGGAAGTCGGCACTGAAATCAATGACTCGCGTCCCGCCCTCCACTAACTGCTTGACCGTTTCGGCAGACGCTCCATGAGGCAGGCAGCACAGCACCACGTCGCATTTCGCACACAGTTTCGAGATGTCTAATTCAGTAATTTCAAGGTCGAGTCGACCAGTGAGTGATGGATGAATTTCTGCAAGTGGCTTGCCGGCATCATTTCGACTTGTCGCAACGACAACCTCAGCGCAGGGATGATCGAGCAGTAATCGGGCCGTCTCTAGTGCGGTGTAGCCGGTGGCGCCAACAATTCCGACACGTATTGAATTCATCTTCGATTTTCTAAAGTGGGTTGGTTTTGGACGCAAAGTCACGCACTTGATTCGAGTGGTGTCTAGGAATTTGTTAAAGGTCAACGAACGGCGGCACTCTGCCAGTCACTGGTCTCTTGGGGGAAGAAAGAGTGAACTCGCTGCATCGCCTTTGATCCACCGTTTCTTTCAACCCACTAGTTTAGCGAATCTGCTTGAAACTGCTGATACCCAGTCGATTTTCTCTGTTCACTGTTTCAGTCCAAAAATGAAAATGAGGATCGACCATCGTGATGCATACCGTGCATACGCTGGATCCAATGCTATCAATTAGCGTTTGCTGAGGGGTTGCCGCGAGGGATCGATTTTTCAAATGATGGCGGGGGGGTCGGTGCGTTAGGTCGCGAAGCAGAACGCGAAAAAGGATTCAAAGCTTCGGTTTTTGAAGCTGAGAGCGATTTGTAGTCGAACCGATCTTGTTGTTATTGGGCTTTCTCAATAGCTTTTCACGGAATGAAAGCAACGTGCGAATTTTGACTGATTGCAATTTCAGACGAACACTTTGGCAATGAGGTCGTTCTGAGTTGAATCGAGCGCAAGAGATGATTCTGACGAGATTCAACCAATGTCGAGAGAACACCGAATGAGTTTTTGGTCATGATGATCATCGGTAAAAAAATAGGGCAACTCGGTAATCGGTTGTTTTTGTACGCGCATTTGCTGGCCGCAGCCGAAGAGTACGGCGTTGAGCTTAGAAATCCAGCTTTCTCGGAGTACGCATCGCTTTTCCCTAGCACCTCCAGCGATCTTTGGTGTCGCTATCCCGTCCGTTCATTCTCAGCAGGTGCTCCGCCAAAATGGAGCCGTAACCTACTGAGTCGGTCGGTTGATCTGGGTGGTAAGCTGCTGAGCGGTTTTGGTAGCGATTTTGGTCACGTCAAAGTGATTCGATTGCGAGCGGGTGAGCAGTATGATTTGGGTTCCGAGGAATTCGCTTCACTGATTTGGAGTCAGCATGTTCTGCTACAGGGATGGTTGTTCCGCAGTGAACCTCTTTTAGCCAAACATGCCGATAAGATTCGCGCTCATTTCTCGATTGACGCTGTGACTCAGAGTCGTGTGGACGCCAGAATCAATCGACTTAGACAGAGTGCTGACGTGGTGGTGGGAATCCACATACGCCACGGAGATTACGCGACTTACCTCAATGGGAAGTATTTTTATCCCACCAGCCATTATGCAAGTGTGATGCGACAAATTGCGGAGCAGCTGTCGCCGAGAAAAGTTGGCTTCTTAGTTTGTGGTAACGGTGAATTACGCGCGAATGATTTCAACGGATTGTGCGTGTCCTGTGATCGCGGGGGGCTATTAGAGGATCTTTATGCTTTCGCAGATGCGGATTTACTTTTTGGGCCTCCAAGTACGTTCACAGGTTGGGCATCGTTTTTTGGTAAAGTGCCAATTGATTGGTTAGAATCGGAAGATCATTTACCGAATGCCAGTGGTTTGCTTTTGGGGCAAAGCAAACAGGCCGCGTAGCGAAATGGATGAGAATCACCAACGGGAACGTCTCAGCACTTTGATGAAGGAATCTTCAGTGTCTGAAAAACGAAACAATCATCAAGCCAAGACGGTGCTGGTCGGAGCCGGTGTCGTGGGCAGAGCGATTGCACGCTGTCACCTTGAGGCCGGCATTCCTTTTGTGCTCATCGACCAAGACGCAAGTCAGTTGCGGTCGGCGGTGCATGAACTCAAGTCTGTGAATCACCCATTCGAGTCGTTGGAAATCATGGATGAGGACGCGGTCGTGCATGATACAGGGCGATCGTGTCTCGGGGAAAACAAAACACAGCTTGCTGAAAATCAACGTGATAAAACCCAAGAAATCGGCTCGATCGATGGTGTTTCTCTGCAACTGAAGCATCGCTTGGATGGTTCAGGACTGATTCGGTCATCGGTTGCTGGGGATCAAGTTGGTGTTGCTGATTTCAAGAAGCTAGGAGCGTGGGCTGAATTTTCGTCTCCAGAACCCAACGCGTGTAACTTCGATTCAACAATTGTGATTGAGTCAATTTCCGAAAGCTTGGATGTGAAGCGAGCTTTCTTTCGGCAATCGCAACGACTTTTTGGTGGTCAAGCCGTTTACTGCAGCAATACATCCAATCTTCAGATACAGCAAATCGCAGATGGACTGGATTATCCCGAGAGAGTATGCGGGATGCACTTTTTTATGCCGGTTCATGAACGCCAAGCTGTGGAGATAGCAAGCGGTATCAGTAGCGACCGAGAAACCATTTATCGGGCAGTTTCACAAGTCATGCGATTGAAGAAACAACCGATTCAGGTCGAAGATGCCCCTGGTTTTATTGTCAACCGATTGCTCGCTCCGTATCTGAACGAATCGTTGTTGCTGCTCTGTCGCGGTGTCTCCCCTCGCGTGATTGAGCGAGCTGCTAAACGATACGGAATGCCGCTATCACCATTGGAATTGATCGATTGGATCGGAACACGGACCGCATTCGACTCCGGCCGCGTCTTCTGGCGAGCATTTCCCAAGCGGCTCTGCCCTGCCCCGCTGTTACCTGCTTTGGTCAAGAATGATCGAGGCGGTCGCTTCTCGGGCGGTGGAATCTATGACTACACGAATGGTCGTCGGTCCATGGATGTATCGAGCAAAGTATCGCATTTGGTCAAGCGATATCAGACAAGCATCCAGCAGTTAGATGAACAGCAAGTCTTGATGCTGCTCGCGGTACCGATGTGGATCGAAGCGGTACTGGCTCGACTAGACGGCGTGATTCGATCAACTTCCGAGTTGGATCTCGCCATGCGTGGTGGTTTAGGCTTTGATGCCAAGCAATCATGGTCAGGTTTCTTTGACCGCATCGGATCCACTGCGATTGCTCAAGCGATTCAGCAATGGTCTTCGCTTACACCATCGATGGATGCGCCAAGTTTTGTCGTGAATCGGCTCCGCGCCATGTCACCGAGCGAGGTGATCGATCTTGGTCGACAGCGTCCTGCTCACGTCGCCTAGTCCATTGGGCTTTGATTCGTTCGATGCGACTTTCAAGATCCAGTCTATCGGGTACAAAAAAAAGGTTTGGCTGCCGACGGGGAAGCCAAACCTAGTTGGATTGCAAGCCGTATTTTGTCTCGCGTTTACTCGACTGCTGGTTCGCCCACTGAGTTGTCACTTTGTCCTTCGGATTCACTCGAAGATTTCGGATCGGCGTTATCACGGAATGCGACAAAGAAAATAATCGAGACAACCACCGCAAATCCTGCTGGCATCATCCAGAATTGACCAGCACCTTCGAGCCATCCTTCCTTGGTTGGATTCAGTGCAATTTTGTCGCCCCAAGCACCCGCAACGTAGTTCCCTACTAGCATGCCTGCCCCGTAGGTGAGTAGTCCGACTAAAGCTTGGGCACTGGTTCGCATCTCTTTTGGTGCCACGCGATCGGTGTAGAGTTGCCCGGTGACAAAGAAAAAGTCGTAGCAAATTCCATGCATCGCAATGCCAAGCACGACCATCGCTGCGCTGGAGGGCATCAGTCCAAATAATGCGTAACGCAGAGCCCA
>Ga0181559_10001669_pt1 | contig 21834 bp, 11 predicted proteins | sample 011ome_21_FD_133752 | JGI IMG/M metagenome (GOLD analysis project Ga0181559, IMG submission 133752) | Coastal salt marsh microbial communities from the Groves Creek Marsh, Skidaway Island, Georgia - 011508AT metaG (megahit assembly) | ecosystem: Environmental > Aquatic > Marine > Intertidal...
CTTTCGCTTGCGCGCGCGCGTCTGGACGCCGCGCGCCGGATCGACGACCATCGCGTGTCGTGCCGCGTGCACCGGGCGCGTCGTTTTGCGTGCCCCGCGCGCGTCGTTGTTTCTCAGATTCGAAATCGACTTTTTTTTTCATGCTTTTACAGACGGAGGACAGTCTATGACGTCTGAATTACCGGCACAATAATAGTTACGCGCGCGCGCGCGCGTTGCCGGCGCCATGGCCTCGGGGGACCCCCCTTCGGCCCTGGCGCGGCTCGCGGAAAAGGCGGCGCGCGCGTTCGAGGCGGGAGACTACGCCGAGGCGCGGCGGTGCGTGGGTGACCTGGAGCTCGAGGCCCGTGTCGGGGGGAATTCGTTGCACTCCCGAGACGCTGCACGCTTGGCGCAGAACGTCGCCGTCCTGGACCTCTTGGACACCGAGCGCGAAGGCAGGCTCGACGCGGCCGGGTTTCGAGACACCCTGCGCCGCGCCTTGTCGGCGTTCGAAGCGTCGAGTGCCTCGGACGCCGAACCCGCCGACCCCGAAGCGGACGCGCGAGAGTCGCGCGTACTTCGCACGAATTTCGCCTGGGCGCTGACGCGTTGCGGGGACGACGCTTCGCCGTATTCGCGTCCGACGCGCCTCGAAGTCGTCTCCGTTTTGGAAGGTGTCTTCGACGAGACAGTCGCCACGGACGACGGGTGCTGTTCGACCGACACGCTTCACGAGACGATCCACGTCGCGTCGATGCTCACGCGCGCGCTCGCGGTTTCGAAGTCGCGCGAAGACGCCGAGAAGGCTCTGCGAATCCTGAGCGTCGCGGAAGCGATGGCGAAGCCTTTCGGCGACGCGGACGATGCGCTCGCGTGGACGCTCCGCGAACGCGCGCGCGCTTCGATGGCGCTCGGGGACTTGGTGACCGCCAAGGAAGCCCTCGTGAGGGCGGGTCAAACGAGTTGTCAAAAGAAGAAATCCCGGGACGAGCTCGGGTCGCTTCGCGCGCGGCTCGCGTACCTCGAGGGCGACGGCGCGGCGGCGCTTCGAGCTTTCGGCGAAAGAAAAGCGGATACGAAAAGAACCGCCTCGCGCGACGACGCGCGAACGCTTAACCTGGCCTCCGTCTTTGAACTCTCGGGGGCTTCCGCGACCGCTTCGCTTCTGCTCGACTCGATGTGCTCGCGGCAGCCGAGGGACGCCGACGCCGACGCGGTCACCGAAGCGCGAACCGACGAGAGCGACGCGAACGACGCGGTTTCGCTCGCGAAAAAACAAAAAAAACAAAAAAAACAAAAAACCGCGGCGTACCGAGCCGGCGTGACGCTCCTTCGCGCGAAAAAGCCAGCCGCCGCGGCGCTGCGCGTCCTGGCCGGCGGAGACGCGGTGGGCGCGCCGGAAACGTTCGTGCGGCTGGCGGAGTGCGCCTGTGCCCACGCGGTGCGCGGAGGGGAAGCCTGCGAAGAAGAGCGCGAAGCCGCCGCCGCGTTCGTCGCCGCGAGCGACGGCGTACCCCTCACCTTCTCCGGCGCGCAGACGTACCTCGATTCCGCCATTTCCGCCATCGCGGAAACGCGTCGCGACGACGAAGACGAGGCGTCGTCGCGTTTTCGTCAACCGCGTCTGCGCGCGCACGCGCACGCGCAGCGCGCCTACGTGTGTCTGGCTCTGGGGAAGAGACTGGACGCGCTCGCATCCGCGAATGAGACGCTCGCGCTCGTGGACGCCGCGGCGAAGAACGCGAAAGGACGACGCCGAAAGGAAGACGCGAAAGGAAGCGCCGTCGAGGAAGACGGGTTCGAGGGCGGCGAGCTCGAGGCGTACGCGCGTTTGGCCAAGACGTACGCCGCGGAGGCGTTGACGTCGCTGGGGCGACACGAAGAGGCGGCGAAGGTCACGCAGTCGAAAGCGTCGTAGCCTATTACATGTAGACTAGCTACTTTACTAGATACCGTTCGTTCACGCGTCGAAGTGCCTGTCGTACACCGCGGTGAACTGGAACTCCGCGGCGACCGTCCTCCCCGCGAACCACCGGCCGTGCAGCGCGTCCTTCGCCTTCGACGCCCCGGCGACGTCGGCGAACTTGAGGTACACGAACCCCTCGGACTCGCGGTCCACGAACGCGTGCGTCACCTCGCCGAACTGCGCGCACTCCTCCCGCACGTCCTCCGCGATGTCCAGCCACCACTCGTCCTCGGTCTCCTCCTCCGCGCGGAACATGTTCTTGAGCAGCACGCACTCCGTGGGGATGGGCGACGCCGGCCCCAGCACGCCCTGCTGCGCCTCCGCCGCGCGCCGCTGCAGCTCCGCCGCCGCCTCGGCGGCGGCGACGCGCGCCGCCGCCATCTGGTCGGCGGACGCGGGCAGGCCCGTGACGGGATCGATGCCGAGCGGCGCCGCGGCGGCGGGGTCCTGCCCCGCGAGCTTCGCCATGAGCGCCGCGCGGCTGCGCGAGTCCATCTTCACGCCGAGCGCGGAGTCGCTGATCAGGTCCGGACCCGATCGCGCGTCCGCCGGGTCGGGAACGTCCGGCGCCGCCGCCATGGAAACAGCCATGGCGCGCCCGACGAGCTCGAGGCCGTTGAGCTGCGCGAGCGCCAGCACCGCGTGCTGCGCGTTCCCGTACCGCACCGTCGCGGAGACGCATTCGGCGTCCGGGGTGGGCCTCGGGGCCACGGAGACGCGCTCGAGCGCCCCGAAGGGCTCGAAGACCGCGCGCAAGTCCTCCTCGCCGACGTCGCAGTGCACGTTGTCCACGTTGAGCTCGCACGACCGCGGCGGCGGCGGGGGCAACGGCGCGCCGCCGGCAAGAGGCGGAGGCAGAGGGATGTGGGTCCGTGCGGGGTCCGCGTGAGGAACGGAAGTCGCAGCACCACCCATCCCCATGGTGTCGTTCGTCGCCTTCGCCTGTCCCGTCGTCGCGCCTTTTTCGCCGGCGAGAAGGCCGAGGCCGTCGGCGCTCGCCCCTGTTTCCTCGGCTCGTTTTTTCTTCGCCGCCCTTTCCATCTTCCACGCCGCGTTTTTCTCCGCCTCGCTCGCCTTGACCATGACCACCTGGTTCCGCAGGATCTTGCCCGTGCACGCCAGCGCGGGCTCCACGGCGCTCTCCTCCGCGAACTCGACGTATGCCATGCCCTTGCTCGTGGGCGTGTTCCGGTCGTAGATGATGCGCACGTCGTTCACCGTCCCCGCCGCGGAGAAGAATTGGAAGATCTCCCGCTCATCCGCCTTCGTGGACAAGTTGTAGGCGAACACCGTGCGCGCGTCCCGCTCGAGCGTCTCCAGCTCGCGACGCTTGCGTTCCATCTCGCGCTCCTCCCGTCGGCGTTCCCGCATCGCCTCGCGATCGGCGCGCTCGGCGCTGGTCTCGCGGCGGTCGCGCCGCCGCGGCGACCGGGACCGCGATCGGGACGACCGGCGGTCGCGCCGGTCCCTCCGTCTGCCTCCCCGGGGTCCGTCCCCGCGGTCCCTGGACCGCGACCGGTCGCGGTCCCGTCGGTCGCGGCGGTCACGCGACCCGTCCCTCCGGTCGCGAAGAGGGGGAGATCGCTCGTCCCGGTCGCGTTTCATCCCGCGGTCGTCCGCGGGCGGCGGGTCGACGCGTCCGGCCGAAGACATCTTCCAGACGATGCTTCGAGCTTCGATAGATCACCGACTACCGCGACTCGACGCAGCCGCTCCCCGACCTTCCCTCTCGAGATGTGCGTGAGAGCCGACCAGCCGCACCGATCGTGTTTCCGCGGTCGTGCGTGCCGCGATGACGCCTCGCGCGACGGATTGTGGGGCGTCGTTTCGTGGTGAGATGGCCGGATGCGCGATGATTTTCGGCCCGCCGCCGCGAAACGTGTTCGGGCGCGAAACTGCCGATTCGGTGCCGCCATCGGTCATTTTCGGGAGCGCGATGTCCGCGCCCGCGGACGCTCTGAACCCCGCGGCCGGCGAGTCGCACGCGGACCACGCGCACTTGGACGGTAAGTGCACGTCCTGGGTGGACGAGGCGTTGGATGCCGCCGGCCCGGAGTACGCGGACGCGCCTCGTCCGGGATCGTGCTGCGAGAAGGATGCGAAAGCCTCGGCCGAGGCGCGACGCATACGCCGCATCGTGAGCGCGGCGGACCCCGTGCGCAAAGCCACCGCGCTGCGCACGACGAGCGACCCGAGAAACGCGTTATCGGGCGGGCTCGACGGCGGCGCGATCGACGAGGAGAGCGACGATCTGCTCACGGATTCCGACGAAGAAGCCGACGACACCGAGGACGCGCGGTTCTTCTCCACGAAGGACCCCGCGTTGCTCGAGATCCAAGCCAAGCGCCTGGCGGAGATGAAGCTCGCCGCCGAAAAGGCGAGGGCCGAGCGCGCCAACGCCGCCGCGAACGCGTCGTACGTCGCCGTCGACGAGGCGGACATCCCCAATCACCTGCGCGATGGTCCGACGCGCGTGGTGCTCCACTTCCCGTCGGAGGGCACCGACGCCAGCGCGCGCGTCGACGAAGTGTTCGACCGGCTGGCGCCGGCGTTTCCCAAAACCCGATTCGCGCGCGTGCGGTGTCCCTCGGGGACGTCCCCCACCGTCTCGGCGGTGACCGGCGGCGCGACCGCCTACCCCCCCGCGATCCTGTGTTTTCGGAAGCGGAAGCTCGGCCGCTGGACCCTGGGGTACGAGGCGTTCGGCGGCATCGAGCGCTTCGACGAGGAGCGGGTCGTCAGGTGGCTCGCCGCCGTCGCCGACGCGCTCCCGGGGCACCCGGACGCGCCGCCGCGCCGCGGATCCGCGGGCGGCGTGCTCGGCGTCTCCGGGACCAGGGGCGGGTACGACGACGAGAGCGACGAGGAGGAAGGGTTGCGGCGGCGGAGAGACGGACACGAAGAGACAGACGAAGAGCGCGACGAAGAGCTTTGCGGCGACGCGGACGAAGGCGAGGAGTGGAGCTACAACGGGGTGGGCGCGCCGTGCGCGCAGTGCGGTAGACGATTCCCGCACAAACACTTCCGCGCGTTGCGGCGGGGCGGCGCGCGCGCCGGGGGGGGGTTCGGAAACGACCAGGAGAGCGACGACGAGGACGAACAGTAGTGACGATAGGCGTTTCGTTGTCGTGTTGTTTATGATACCCGTATGTAGACCGGTACTGAAAGTATCACAGATATCAGATGAAGACGTCCGGTCGTTCGTTTATTAATAATGAACGCGTTCCGTACCGCGGTATCGATAGCGTCGACTACGTGTACGTCACATAATAAACTAGCTAGCTACTCGTGAAGCACCTTCAGCACGCTCCCTTTGAGTCCGTTGGCGTAGGACGCGGCGTCCATCGCTTTCTTCCCCGGCGGCTGCACTTCGGTCACCTCCAGCCACGTCCCGCCCGCGCACGGCACGCGCATGGCCTTCTTCGTGAGCGTCACGGCTCCGGAGTACGCGCCGGCCTCGGCATCCATGGGATCGTCGCCGTTCTCGAACACGCGCGCGGTGATGATCTTCAGCGTCACCTCGCGCCACGCGTCCTCCGCTTCGTCCTCTTTCTTCACCGCGAACGCGCCCTTCGTTCCCGGCCAGCCCGCGAACCCGCGCACCTTGTCCCGCAGCGCCGTCGCGGTTTCGTTCGCGAAGTCCAGGACGCCCTCCTCCGGCGACACCTTGGGCGCGTGCGTGGGCTCGCCGAACGCCGCCTGCGGCGTCGCGTCGCGCGCCGCCTCGCCGGTCCACACCGAGGGCAGCGCCTCCAGAAGCGCCGCGGCGCCCGTCGCGAAGAGCTCCCGCAACAAGTCGACGTGCGTCTCCGAGCCGTCCAGCGACCGCTCGACGCGGCGCACCACCGGCCCGGCGTCCATCTCGAGCACGGTGTACGCGACGGTGACGCCCGTGACCGGCACGCCGCGCTCGAGCGCGCGCTGCACGGGCGCGGCGCCCCGGAACTGGGGCAACAGGCTGGGGTGGATGTTGAGCGTGCCCAGCCGGGGGATGGCGAGAAACGCGCTCGGAAGGAAGTTTCCGTACGCCGCCGTCACGGCGAGGTCGGGCTCCAATCGTTCCAGCGCCTCCAGGAACGCCGGCTCGTTCGCCTTCACGGGGCACAGCACGCGCTCCTCGGGGACGCCGCGCCGCAGCGCGCACTCCGCCACCGGGGAGGGGGGGGGAGGGCCGGACTTGCTCCGGCCGCGGCCGCGCGGGCGCCCGGGCTGGCTCACCACCGCGTGCACTTCCCACGCGCAGTCGGGCTCGTCCGCGGCGTCCAGAAGAGCGTCCAGCGCCGATGCCGCGACGTCGGGGGTCCCGAGGAACACCACCCTGTGCTTTCTCTGGCCGCCGGCGGAGGTGGGCGACGCGCCGTCCGCGGCGACCGCGAACCGACGCGTCGAGGGGGCGACGCGGGGACGGGCGCGATGCGGCGAGATCGGGACGCCACTGGAAAAAGTGGCGGAGGATCCTCCACCGACCGCCGATCTGGCAGCCGCGAGGCACCCGCGGAGCGGCGCGCGCCGCGTCGCCGCGACGGCGAACGAGGTCATCGCCATCGCGCGGATCGGCTCGGGGCTTCGCGCCTCGGGTCGCGCCTCGAGGCAGTGCGGAGGGAGTGCGAGCAAAGTGCGGGGCAACCGAAAACCTTTCATTCAGGTTCTCGACAGGTCTGTCGTGTGAAAAGTCTCCAGGAAAAGTTTCTTCGCCAGTCTTCTTCATCGTACAGGGCACAGCGCCTGCCCCGTGTCGGAGGGCCCCTCTCGACAGCGCGTGCTCGATCGCGATGGCGTCCCCCGCGTCGCCGACGCGAACGGCCCCCGTCCCCCCGAAACCCCCGTCCGGTCCGGACATGGGTCTCGGCATGGGCCGCGCCATGGCCGCGATGGCGCTTTTCGAAAAGGCCAAGAAAGCCTACCTCGCGCTCGACGAGGTCGGGCCCGAGGGGTCGCCCGAGCGCGTTGCCGCGAAGGAAGCGCTTCACGTGTCCACCGCGCAGGAATGCCTCGAGCTGGCGAAACAGAACGGCGGCATTTACAACAAGGCGGCGCAGTTTGTCGCTTCGTTGCAAGGTGGAGCGGGCGACGCGGGCATCCCGAAGGCGTACATCGAGGCGCTGGCGGTCCTCACCGACAAAGCCCCGTTTCGCCCGTTCGAAGACATGGACACGTGCTTCGCGGAGGAGTTCGGCATGAGCGCGAAGGAGGCGTTCGCCGAGATCGACGAGACCCCGATCGCGGCGGCGTCGCTCGCGCAGGTGCACCGAGCGGTCACGAAGGACGGCCGGACGGTCGCGGTGAAGCTGCAGTACCCGTGGCTGAAGCACCACCTGAGCTCGGACTTCGCCGTCTTCTCGATGTTCGGCCAGCAGATCAAGCCCGGCGGGTTCGACCTGTCGTGGCTCGTCCGCGACTTCCAGGTGTCGCTCACCGCTGAGCTGGACTTCACCGGCGAGGCGGACAACACCGAGCGCTGCGCCTTCGAGTTGAGGGGGCGCCCGGACGCGCACGTCCCCGACGTCGTCCGCGAGTTCACGTCCAAGCGCGTCCTGACCACGGCGTTCGTCGGCGACATGACCCGCTGCAACGACGTGGCGGCTTTGAAAAACGCGGGGTTCGACCCGAAACGAGTCGGCGCGGCGCTCGCCAGCGTCTTTTCGGAGATGGTGTTCGTGCACGGCCACGTGCACGGCGACCCGCACGCGGGGAACGTGTACGTCCGCGAACGCCCGCGGAATACGGAGGCGCGTTTCGGCGTCGACGCGTCGCGAGAGAAGGAACCGCAGATCGTGCTCCTGGACCACGGTCTGTACCACGATCTGTCCGACACCGTTCGAGCCGACTTTTGTGCGCTCGTCAACGCGTGCGTGCGTCGCGACGCGCGAGGGACGCGAAAGCAGAGCATCAGGTTCGCGGGGAAGGAACTGTACCGGTTTTTCCCGCTGATCCTTTCGCCCTGGTTCGTGTTCGGGTCGCCGGATCTGCGGGCGGCGGATCTCAAAGCCGCCGCGCGGGGCGCGTTGCCTCCGGGCGTGAAGCTGGCGGACATCGGCGCGTTCCTGGTCAGCCTGCACGACGAGGGGGGGACGAACATGCTCGGCGTGCTGCACTCGCTCGGGTACACGAAGGGCATCTTGAACGAGTTGCGGTTCCCGGAGTCGCTGCGCTTGCGCGCCTTCGCGCGCTACGCCGCCCTCGGGGCGCGCGCGAGGATGACGCGAGACGGCGCGGGGTCACCGTTGCGGTCAGTGCAAAAAGTCACGAGTGGATTCGCGATTTTCTTGGCGGCGGTGAGGGTGGAAGTCCTGGCGTGGTTCGTGTTCGTGTTGGCGCCGCTCGCGCCGATTCTGTTCTCGTTGCCCGGGTCTTCGGTGTGGACCGCGTCCGCCGCGGTTTCCGGACCGGTGTACGCGCTGGCGACGGCGAGTTTCCTCTTCGCGCGCGCCACGGAACACCCCGAACTCGCCATGTGACTGACAAGCGCTAGCTACAGTAGCGAGCGTAGTCTACGTAGTTTTTCGTTGTTATGTATGATATCTTGTCATCTCACGCGAAAGAGCTCTCTTACCGACGCGTAAAAATATCATTCGGCGCCTCTCGCCACCGCGCACACCTCCCTGTGCCGCTTGAGGTCCACCTTGTACCCGAACTTTTTGCCGCACCCGGGCCCGCCGTCCTCGCCGCACGCGAAGCGCTTCTCGCCCGTGTGCACGCGCGCGTGGGTCACGAGCGTGTACTCGTCCTTGAAGCGCTTGCCGCACCCAGGTACGTCGCAGGCGAAGGGGCGGTCGTCCGAGTGGCTCCGCTCGTGGACCCTCAGCGCGTACTGCGAGGGGAAGTTGCGGCCGCACCCGGGGTGCGCGCACGAGTGCCTCTTCTCGTGCGTCCGCTTGTGCCGGGACAGAGACGCGCGGTTGGCAAACGCGCGCGCGCACCCGGGGAACGGGCACCGATGCGGCGCCGTCCCCGCGTGCTCGTGCATGTGGTCCTGGAGCTGGTGCGGCAAGGAGAACACGCGGTTGCACGCAACGCACGTGTGCCCTCCGGACGCCGCGGGCGCGGTCGACGCGGCGGCGTCCGCCGCCGCCGCGCCCGCCGCCGCCGCCGCCGCCGCGCCCGCCGCCGCGCCCGCCGCCGCGCCCGCGCGGACGCGTCGGCGCTGGGCGCGGCCCTGCTTGTGTGCGCGCCGCCGCCTCGAGATGAGGTACTTCACCTGCGCGAGCACCGTCTCCACGTCGCCCACGCTCAGGTCCAGCCAGGGCTTCGCGCAGAGCGCCGCGGCGGCGCGCAGCTCGTCGTCCGCCGCGAGCGGTCCGTCCCGGAGCCCGCGCCCTCGCGGCGACCCCGAGCCCGCGCGCGTCGCGCGGGGACTCGCGGCGCGCGTCCCCGCGCCAAACGCCTCGCGCGGGGGCGAAGACGCGTCGGTCGAGCCTGGCGCCGACGAGCCTCCCGCGCGTTCCGAAACCGGGTGGCGCCATGGGTCCTCGAAGGCGCGCGGGTTCAAAGGCGCGCCGCGCGAGGAGATCGGAGGCATCATCGCGTCGTGGGCGCCGAGACCCGGGGCGCCGCTCGCGCCCGTCGCCGCGCCGGCGCCCGCGCCCGGGACGCGCGCCTGCGGTGCGAACTGCGCCTGCGGAAAAACGGGTGTCTCGTCGAAGCCGTACGCCGCCAGCGCGCCCGCCGCGCCGGAGGCGGGGGCGCCGAGCGCCGCGCGCGGCGACGTCCGCGTATGGGCGTTCAGTTGCGGCTGCGGCGGGGGCGGCGGCATGAGCGTCGCGAGCGTCGCGCGCGACTCGCGCGCGACCGTCGCGTGCGGGAGCGTCGCGAACGCGCCCGGCGGCGGCGCGAACGAAGGCGGCGGCGGCGGCTGCGGGTCGTCGCCGTACGCGGCGAGCGCATCCGCGGCGCTCCGCTCGGGCTCGGCGGATGCGACGCCCGCGGCGAGACGACGCGACGTCTGGAGGTCGGCGCCGGAGGGACGTTCGGTCCCGCCTTCGGTTCCGCGTCCCACGAGACGGTCATCGGCGTCCTCGTCGTTGTCGTCCTCGTCGTTGTCGTCCTCGTCGAGATCGTCCTCGTCGGCGTCGTCGGAAGCGCTCGAGGTGAGGTCGTCGTCCGAGTCCTCGAGGCGTTCGCCCTCGAACGCGAATCCAGACGCGCCGGCGGCGCCGTCCGCGGCGGCGTCCGCGGCGGCGGCCGCGTCCCCCCCTGTTTCTTTCCCGTCACCCGGGGGCGCCCTTCCCCCCGTCCCTGGATGTGCCTCCAGCATCGCGAGGAGTCGCTTGAAGTCGCCGGTGAGGTGCGGGATGTCCCCGACGCGAACCTCCTCGGCGCGTACCGTCTTCCAGCGCGAGAAGCCCCGCTTCTTTTCACGCGCGCGCGCGCCCGTCGGGTCGAGGATGCCCCCCAGCTCCAGGGAGTCCCCGTTCGCCTCGAGCTTGACGAAGTTGCGCACGAGCGCGAGCTTGTTGCGCAGGGACCGCCAACGCGTCTTGCACTCGCTGAGCCACGCGCCGTAGTCCGAGGCGCGCAGCGACGCCGCGCGGGCGAACGCGACCGAATCGTCGTGCGTCTCAGCCACGACGCGCGGGCGTTTCCGAGAAGACACGAGCGCGGCGTGGCCCTCGTCCCGGCCGCGCGTGCCGGCGCCCTCTACGCGGGGCTGCTGCAGGGGCGCCGCCATCCTCGCGACCCGCGAGGTCGAGCCGGACGCGCGCGGGATGCCCTGCGGCGCCGCGCGCCACGAAGTGACGACACGAGATTTGAACGAGTGATGTCTGCGACAGGACGGAAACTTGCGGGACTGTTTCTTTTCAAAGACTCGGAAAATTTAGCCATCGATACCTCGCGCTCTACTCTCCGCCCGCCATGACCGCGCCGCCTTCCTCCGAGGGGAGGAACGGGTTCGCGATCTCCTCCATCCCGTCCAGGCCCGATACCACCATCACGGACGTTCCCCTGCACACGATCAAACCCAGGTTCCTCGTCTCGTCCGTGATCTTCAGCGGATCGTTCACGTCGCGGAGGGATTCCACGCACTCATCAAGCACCAGGTTCAGGAGCTGGTCGAACCCCTTCAGCGTGCCGGTCACCTCGCGCCCACCCGAGAGTTTCACACGCACGCCCTTGTCGATGAACTTGCCCAGGTCGAGCACGGTCTCCTTCTTGCCGCTCATCGCGTTCGGTCCCGCGAGTTTCGTGCGCGCGCGCGGGATGGAATGCGCCCGGTGTCTTTTGGACAGCCACCTTTCGCCAAAACCTCGGCGTGCTTCACGCGCCAACAGTCGTTTTTTTCCAGGCAGCCAAAATAACCGTTCAAACCGCTCGCGTCGAAGCGCGCGCGCGCGGTCAGACCGCGACGCGTCGGAAGCACGCGACGCGCACGGGTGGCGATGCCGTCCCCTCAAGGGTCTCCCCGGCGCGGTCGCCCGAGTTCGGCGGCGGGGACGCCGCCTCGGAGCCCCTCAGGACGCGAGCCGAGGACCGGGTCCGCGGAAACGTCGGATGGCACAAACGCATCGCGAGGCGCGTCGTCGTCGCGGCCGAGGGTGGATACGCGCTCGCCCGCGACGCGCGCGACGCTCGCGGCGACGCCCGTGGCGGACCTTGTCGCGTCGCCGCTCGCGCCCCTGGCGTTCGACCTGAAGAGGCTCGCGTCGCAGGCGCCCGCGCGCGCCAAGGACGGCGCCATCGTCGCGCTCTCCGCGCAGCTGGATGCCATGCGCGCGCGTCTTCGCGAGGCGGAGCAAGCCGCGGGGTCGCCCGCGCCCGTCTCCTCCACGCCCCCGAGCGCGGACATCGACGATGCCGCGCGCGCGCACAGGCCCACCCCGCCCGCGTCGCCCCAGCCTCGGGGAGGCGCTCGGCCGGCGACCCCGCCGAGAGGCGCCGCTCGAGACTCGGCGAGACAAATCGAGACAAATCGAGGCTCGGCGTCGCGCGGCGTCGTCGTCGCCGAACCCGGTCCCGGTTCCGGCGCGCCTCTCTCTTGGCCCGACCGCGCGCACGGCGTGGCGCTTCTGCGCCTCGAGTCCGAGGCGCGGGAGTGGCGCGAGCGCCTGGAGACGGCGGAGCGCCGCGAGCGCGACGCGCGCGAGGAGACGTCTCGCCGCGTCGCGCGCGCGCGCGCGGAGGCGCTCGCGTCGTGCGCGATTGACGCGCGGCAGCTGGAAGTGCTGAAGTACCGCTCGCTGGCGCGGGGCACGACGAAACTGCTCGAGCGACGCGCGAGGCGGGCCATGGCGGCGTTCCGTCTGTGCGTCAGGGCGGCGTCGCGCGAGCGCCGCGTCGAACGCGAGCTCGTGCCGAAGTGGAACCGGGTGATCCGAAAGCGATTGGCCTTTAAACGCTTCGCCGGCGCCGTCGAGTCGCGCCGCCGGGCGCGCGTCGCGGGCGAGCGCGTCGCGCTGGCCGCCATCCTGCGGTTCGCCAGGCGGGTCACACGCGCGTGGTTCGCGGAGACGAGCGCGCGCGGCGCGCTCAGGCGGCGCGCGGCGCGCGCGAAGGCGACGTTCGCGGCGCGGAGGGCGCGGCGGCGCGTCGGCGAAACCTTCGACGCGTGGGCGTCGGCGTCGCTGCGTCGCGCGACGGCGCGACGCCGAGCCTCGATTTTGTACGCCCGGAACGAGCGGAGGAGACACTTCGCGATGCCTTTCGCGGCGTGGCGCCACGAGACGACCCGCGAGTCGGAGGCGGAGGCGCACGCCGCCGACCTCATCGCGCGCGCGACCAGTACGCGCGTGTACCGGTTCGCGGGGAGGCGCGTGCGGCGACGGAAAATAATCATCCTCGGGGCGTGGCGAGCGGTTGCGCGCGAACGTCTGCGGCTTCGCGTCGCGGTCGCGCGCGCGCGGGGGCGGTGGCAAGCTGCGCGCGGCGCGCAGCTCGTGCGCGCGTGGCACGTCGCGAAACGCGCCTCGAAACAAGCCAAGCGCACCTTATTCAGTCGCGCGTTCGGCGCCTGGGAAGCGTCGGCGCGCGCGCGGAGGTTCGCCGAGACGCTGGCGGCGCGCGGCGCGCGAAACAGAGCGCGCCGCGCGTTCAGCGCCGCGTTCGTGGCGTGGGCGCGTCTCGCGGCGCCTCGCAAAGTCGCAAACGCGGAGGCGCGCGTTGTCGCCGCGGAAGCGAAAGCCGCGGAGGCGCGAAGCCTCGCGGACCGCGCGGACCGCGCCGCCGCGTCGGACCGCGAGGCGTTGGCGTCCGCCGCCGCGCGGACGGAGTCGCTCGCCGGTTCCCTGGCGTCGGCGGAGCGCCGCGCGGGCGCGCTCGCGCCCACCGGCGGGGGGCTCCTGGAGACCCCGCTCGGGTGGCGCGGTGTACAGGCGGCCAACGCCGAGATGGGCGTCGCCGAGATGGGCACATCAGCGCACCTCGGCGGGGCGAAGCAGACGCGCGGCGGCGCGGCGGCGGTGACCCCGGCGGTGAACCCGCCGCTGGACTCGTGCCCCCCCGTGTTCATCCCCGACCGCGACCCGTACGCGCTGGACGCCACCGAGGACGGCGCCCCCTCCACCAGCGGCGTCGCCGTGACGCTCCTTCCAGGCGGAAAGACCGTGACCTTCGCCGCGCTCGCCGTGTCCACGCCGAGCGAGACGTCGCGTTGGGACCTCGACCCGGCGGCGAAGTGGCTCGCCGCGGGGGCGGAGACGGTTGCGGGCGCGGCGCCCCCGGCGCGCGAGAGCCCCGCGGTGTGCGCGCTCCCGGCGGCGACCGCGGCGGTGGCCGCCGCGGCCGCCGGCGCGGACCCCGCCGGCGTCGTCGGCGGCGTCTTCGTGTACGGCGGCTTCGACGGGTCCGCCGAGATGAGCGACGCTTACGTGTTGCTCCGCCGGGTATTTAGTCAGCAAAAAGACGCCGCCGACGCGGGCGTCTCGCCTCCGCTTCCCGCCTGGGAGTGGATCCGCGTGGCGCGCGACGCCAGCTCCCCCTCCCCCCCCGCGCGGTCGCACGCGTGCGCGTTCGCGACGCCGCCGCCCTTCGCCGGCTCCGAGGCGGCGCGGGACGCCTACGAGACGGGCGCGAGCGTGCGCACGGACGTGTACGTGCTCGGCGGGTACGCGGGTCGAGTCGAGTCGTCACTCGACGACTCGACTCAAACGAAAACGAAAACGTTTCGAAACGACGCCGGGGCGTTGCGTAACGACCTGTGGCGTCTGGACACGTCGACGTTCTGCTGGTCGTGCCCCGAAACGATCGGGGACGTCCCGGGCCCGCGCAGGGACGCGGCCGTCGCCGTGACGCCCGTCTCGCGCTCAGGGCTGGGGCGCGTCTTCCTGCACGGCGGCGCCGCGGCGGACGGCGAGCCTCTGGCGGATTTCTACGCCCTGGACCTCGGGTCGCTGGCGTGGACGCGGCTGCCTCCCGGGGACCAGGTCCTGGCCTCGGACCCGTACGAGGCCGCGAGGCGGGACCCGGAGGACTTCGCGCTCGAGCCCGAGTTCGTCGTGGCGCTGGAGATGGCGGACGCGCTCGAGGAGAGGAAGCAGCAGGAGAGGAAGAAGCAAAAAAGAGCAAAAAACAAAGGTAAAAACGACGCCGAGGCGCCATCGGCATCGGCGGCGCGCGCCGCCGACGCCGACGCCGATGAGCGCCTTCCGCCGCGGCGCGCGCGCACGTCTTACCCGAGCGCGCGTTCGCGCCACGCCGCCTCGGTGGTGGGCTCGACGCTGGTCGTGCACGGCGGGCGCGCGCCCGCGCCGGGCGGCGGCGCGGACCGCTCGAGACCGTTCGAGTTCGACCCGGCGGTGTACACGCTGTGCCTGGAAACCATGTCGTGGCGCTCGCCGCGCGTCGCCGCCGACGCGGAGCACCCCGCGCCGCCCGCCGACCGCTGCGTCGGCCACGGGCTGTTCGCGCACCCGGGCGGGCTGGTGCTGGTCGGGGGCGGCGCCGCCGGCGGCGGCGTGCTCGCGACGCCGCCGCCCGTGTTCCTGCTGGAGCTGCCCGCGCAGCGCGCCGGCCGCGAGATGCGCGCGCGGGCCGAGGCGGGCGCCGCGCGCGACGCCGAGCTGGAGCGCGAGCTCCGCGCGTCGCGGGCGGCGGCGGCGGCGGCGGCGGCGGCGCTGGCGGAGACGCGCGCCGCCGCGGTTTCGCTGAAGCGCGACGGCGACGTTTTGGCTGCCGCGGAGCGAAGCGGGCGCGACGCGCAGGCGACGCTGGCGAAGAAGCTGCGTGACTCGAGGGCGAAGATCGCCGAGGCGGAACGGCTGGTCACGCGGGCGAGAACGGAGGCTTCTTTGTTCCGCGACCGCGTCGACGTCGCGTACGCGAGGGCGACGGCGGCGCGGCGCGAATGCGAAGACGCCAAAGCCGAGTCTTCCGAGCGCGCGCGCGAGGCGGCGGCGGCGGAGGCGCGCGCCGCCGACGCGGTGCGCGCGGCTGGCGAGCGCGAGGCGCAGGCGCTGGCGTTCATGCAGGCCAGGGACGCGCAGGACGCGGTACAAACCTCGGAAGCCGTCGCGACGCTGCGCGCCGAGCTCGCGATGGCGAGAGCGGCGGCGGAGCGCGCCGAGTCGGCTAAGGCGGACGCCGTCGCCGAGCTCCGCGACGCCGTCGCGCGCGCGGGCGCCGGTCGGGAGGCGCTCGCGCAGGCGGAGGACCGCGCGCGGCTCGCCGAGGCGAGCCGCGCGAATGCTCTCGAGGACGCGGCGGCGGCCCGGCGGGCGGCGCGGCGCGAGATGGAGGCGCTGGAGGAGGAGGTGGCGCGCGCCGCCGCCGGCCGATGGGCCGCGGACGTCGACGGCGGAGAGCGCGATCGAGAGCGCGATGACGAGACCGCGGACGAAGCGTCGAGCGAAGGCGCGTCGAGCGACTCGAGCGCCGTGGACGAGGAGGATTTGCCCTCGCGACTGGTCGGAATGCTCGACGTCGAGAGACCGGCGTGGTAGTCGAGACACGCCGCTTGTTTTTCACGACCTGTCGCCTGTCGCCTGTAAACGTGAAAAATCACGCGCGTCGCTGTGAAAGTCGCGTCGACTTGGCTGTTTCGCGCATCGCCGGCGGCCGCGAAAAGGCGATCACACGTGTGATCGCTGTCAGCCGCTGATTCGCTCTCCGCGATCGGTCTCGGCGCGGTCAAAACACAGCACGCCGCGGCGCGTGACCGCGAATCGCGACCGCGTGTGGTCGGCGACCCGCCGCTCCTCGACCGTCGACCGAACTCGTCCGCCTCGACCGCGCTTCCCCCCGACCGAGTCGGCCACGCCCGGGACGCCCCGCCGTCCGAGCTCGAGAGAAACAAACAAGATGCCGCACTTCCGCGTTTCGTACGTGGTGTCCGCGCCGGACGAGGCCGGCGCGAGGGAGATCGTGGACGCGCTGTGCCTGGAGCAGACCGTCGAGCTCCCCCTTGCGCTCGTGCCTCCCGGCACGTGGATCAACGAGCACGTCGTCGCCAAGTGCGAGAGCCTGCGCCGGCGCGTCGCGCAGCCCTCGAAGCCCGCCGCGGGGGACGTGCGGTGGGACGCGGTCGTGCGCTACAACGACGACACCTCCGGGGGCGAGCTCCCGCAGCTCCTGAACGTCATCTTCGGCAACACCTCCATCAAGGAGAACGTGATGGTGGACGACGTCACGCTCTCGCCCACGCTGCTGGGCAAGTTCTTGGGTCCCCGGTTCGGCACGAGCGGGCTCCGGGACGCGCTCGGGGTTCCCCGCGGCGCGATGCTCATGACGGCGCTCAAGCCGATGGGCACCTCCGTGGAGAAGCTGGCGCGGATGGCGTACGACTTCGCCAAGGGGGGCATCGACATCATCAAAGACGACCACGGGCTGGCGAACCAGCGGTACGCGCCGTACGAGGAGCGCGTGCGCGCGTGCTGCGCCGCGGTGAAAAGAGCCAACGCCGAAACCGGGCGCGCGTGCGTGTACGCGCCGTGCCTAAACGCGCCCGCGCACCTGGTGGTGAGCCGCGCGAAGTTCGCCAAGGCGGCGGGCGCGGGCGCCGTGCTGATGATCCCGGGGATCACCGGGCTGGATTCCGCGCGTTCGCTCGCGGAGGACCCGGACTTCGCGTTGCCGATCATCTGCCACCCCGCCATCCTCGGCGCGATGCTCGGCGGCGGGTCGAGCGAGGAGTGCCGCGGGTTCTCGCACAAGGCGCTGCTGGGGGTCCTGCCGCGCCTGGCGGGGTGCGACGCGACCATCTTCCCCTCGTTCGGGGGGCGGTTCGGGTTCTCGGAGCGGGAGTGCCTGGACATCCTGGAGGGCTCGCGGAGGCGCATGGGCTCCATGCCGGCGATCCTGCCGTGCCCGGGCGGGGGCATGACCATGGAGAAGGTGGCGGCGATGCGCGAGAGCTACGGCGAGGACGTGTGCTTTCTGATCGGCGGGTCGCTCATCGGGCACAGCGAGGATCTGGTGGCGAACGCGAAGCACTTCATGAAGATCGCGGGGAGGGAAGACCTGTACGGGCCGCTGGAACACGGGAAGACGGACCGTTCGAGCCACGCCGCGTCGGCGCCGCCGACGGCGGCGGCGCGCTGGGCCGAGCCGGGTTCCGGCGGCGAGCTCGACCGGCTCAAAAAGCAGATGGCCACGATGGAGGCGAACCTGTCGAAGGTGACGGACATGTACCTGGCCTCGGAGAAGGCGAGGGCGGAGGCGGCAAAGCACGCCGCGAGCCACGGCGGCGTGGGAGTCGCCGCGCGGGAGCACGCGCCGGCGCCCGGCTCGACGCTCGCTCCCGGCGTGAAGGCTCCCCCCACGCCCGTCGAGGGCAACTACAGCAAGGTTTTTAACCGGCCCGAGAACAGACCCGATGACTGGAGTTGGGAGCGCATCCCCCAGGAGATGTACAAGCAGGACGGGGGGTCGTTCAAGGGGTGCTCGCGCTTTGAGCTCTTAGGGAAGCGCGGCGAGAGCACGGTGTTCCACGTGCGGTACTTCGAGGTTGAGCCCGGCGGGTGGACCACGCTCGAGCACCACAGGCACGAGCACGCGGTGATCGGTTTGCGCGGCGAGGGCGTGATTCAGCTCGGGCCGCACGTGTACCCGGTGCGCGTGGGCGACTGCGCGTACACCGCGCCGGGGGACACGCACCAGCTGCGCAACGAGCCGGACGCCAAAGAACCCTTCGGGTTCGTGTGCGTGGTGGCCGCCGACCGCGACCGCCCGGTGGAGGTGGACCCAGGCGAATTCCTCAAGAGCGCCGCCGCGAAGCACGCGCTGCAGCACGGCATGCGCGACGCGATAGAGGCGCAGGCCAAGCACAGGGCGGAGCACGCGAAGGCGGCCGGCGCAGCGGGCGCCGTCGCCGAGGGGAGCGCCTGCGAGTGGAAGCCCGGGGCGAAGAAGAAGCAGGCGGCGGCGGCGGTGGAGAGCGGGAGCGCGTGCGAGTGGACTCCGGGCAAGAAACGCGGATAGGAAAGGTTCGCGGAGGACGTAGTCTAGTAGTCTGCGCGCGTAGTACACCTATCTATGATACTACGTCCCCTCCGAGCGTCGTCGAATATACGCCCTGCGTTCGCGCGCGTGACCGTCGCCGCGCGAAGAAAGCGCGTCTCGTCATCGACCGGTGAGCGAAAGCGCGACTGCGCGGAATCCCTCGGCGATTTCGCGCGTCGCCGCCTCCGGAACGTCGTGGTGCGTCACGACGCGTAGGGAGTCGCCCACCCACGGGATGGCCACGATTTTGAACGCTCGCAGCGCCTGCACGACATCCTTCACGTTCAGCTCGGGAAACGCACCCACGTTCAGGTCCACGAAGAAGATGTTGGTCTCCGGCTCGATCCGCACGTCGTAGTGTTCGAGTTGGCGAATCGCGCGCGCGAGCGACGCCGCCGTCGCGTGGTCGCGCGCGATGTTCGGCCCGATCTCCTCGTACGCGGCGAGCGCGGCTGCGGCGAGGGTCCCCGCCTGCCGCATACCCCCTCCGCACGCCTTTCGCAGCCGCCTGCACTTGGAAATGAACGCCTCGGCGCCGACGATCACCGACCCGACGGGCGCGCCGAGGCCCTTGGAGAGGCACACCGAAACCGAGTCGGCGGCGGCGACGCAGCGCGCCGGCGGAACCCCGAGCTTGGCGGCGGCGTTCCATATTCTCGCGCCGTCGACGTGGAGCGCGATGGAGTGCTTCGCGCACAGCGCGCCCACCTGGTCCACGTACGCCAGGGGAAGCACCTTACCGCCTTTCTTGTTGTGCGTGTTCTCCAGGCACACCACGGTCGTGCGCGGGAAGTGCTGGTCGTCCGCGCGGATGGCACCTTCGATCGCCTTCACGTCGATCGTTCCGTCCGCGTCGGTTGTGAGTTGCCTGGGGTGCGCGCCCATGAGCGTCGCGAGCCCGCCCTGCTCGTACTGCACGACGTGCGATAGGTCGCCGCAGATGTACTCCGAGCCGCGGACCTCGCAGTGCACACCCACGGCCACGAGGTTCCCCATCGTTCCGCTCGGCACGAAGACCGCCGCCTCCTTTCCGAAGACCCGCGCCATCGTCTCCTCCAGCCTCTGCACGGTGGGGTCGTCGCCGAAGACGTCGTCCCCCACCTCCGCGCGAGCCATTGCGTCGCGCATCTTCTGCGTCGGCCGGGTCACCGTGTCGCTCCGCAGGTCCCACATCGCGCGTCGAAGTCGGAAGAGGGGCGGCGTCGAGAGTTATGACGAAAGCGCTCGAGAAACGCGCGCCGAAGTCTCCGAAAGCTCGGAGATCGATCGATCTCGTTGAACGGCGCGATCCTCGACGGCAGACAGACGCTGGGTGCCGTTCGCGTGCCGAATCCGGCACTTTTCTCGAGCGTGACACACGCACGATATGATCAATCGAATCGCCTCCCCCCACCCACTTCCACGCGTGTGTGCGCACGTGCGTGGAACGTTCGGCGGGATGGTCGCGACGGCCTCGAGGCACGTGGGGCGGACGCCCGCGGCGCGGAGGCACCGCAGCGTCGCGCGCCTGGGCGTGTTCGCGTGCGCGTTTCTCGTGGCGGTTGTGTGCTTCGGGGCTTCTTCGGGCGCGCTCGGGTCGGACGTCGACGCGGGTTCGGGGCGCCCGGGATCACTCCTCGCCGCGTCGGGCCGTGCCTTGCTCCAGTCCGACGGCGACGGCTCCCTGTATCCCCCCGAGGCGTTCACCGAATCGCAGCTGAAGCGCGGCGCCGTCTTCCTGCACGCGTTCGGCGTGCTGTACACCTTCGTCGCCATCGCCATCGTGTGCGACGACTTCTTCGTCCCCGCGCTGGAGGTGCTCGTCGAGCGGTACGGCATCGACGACGACGTCGCGGGCGCGACGTTCATGGCCGCGGGCGGCTCCGCGCCGGAGCTCTTTACCGCGCTCATCGGCGTGTTCATCGCCAAGTCCAACGTCGGGTTCGGCACGATCATCGGCTCCGCGGTGTTCAACGTGCTCTTCGTCATCGGCGCGTGCGCGTTTTTCTCGCGCGAGACGCTGAGCCTGACGTGGTGGCCGCTCGCGCGCGACTGCGCGTTCTACGTCCTCGACCTCATCGTTTTGTTCGTGTTCTTCCTGGACCAGAAGATCGAGCTGTACGAGAGCCTCGTGCTGCTCGCGCTGTACGTGTGCTACGTGTTCTTCATGAAGCACAACCAGCGCGCCGAGCGCTGGCTCAAGACGCGCGTGCTGCGCGTGAAGCAGAGCGACTTCGACCGCGAGAAGGTCCAGGACGCCGCGCGCAAGGCGATGGACCGCGAGGCGGCCGAGGCGCACGCCGAGGCGGAGCGCCTGGAGAAAGGCGCGAAGTCGGGGAGAGACCGTAAAAACGCGAGCGACCGTAAAAACGCGGACAGCGACTCCGTCGGGAACTCGTCCCAAGCCTCGGGGCGGAGCAGTCTGCGCGCGGCGCCGGCGCGGCAACTCTCGCGCAAGCTCCGCGGGAACTCGGTGCGTGGCGCGCTGTCGCTGCTTGACGCGGACGGGCGCCCGCAGAGCCCCGGGTCTGTGGCGACGGAGCCCGCAGTGGGGCCGGGGCACCCCGCGCTGATCGGCGCGGTGAGCGCCGGTTCGAAGCCGCACGGGAACAAAGTGTCGGCGCAACCGGCGCCGGCGCCGTTCGATTTCGGCGTGGACAAGAGCGAGCTGCGCAAAGCCGCGGCGGAGCGCGCTCGGGCGGCGATGGACGCCGTGTCGGCGGCGGAGGACGAGGACGACGAGGGCATCGATTTGTCGTGGCCCGAAGACCGAGGAGGGCAGGTGTACTACGTGATCGCGTGTCCGCTGATGTTCCTGCTGGCGTACACCATCCCGAACTGCAAGAAGCGACCGACGCTGTGGCCCGTCGTGTTTCTCGAGTCCATCCTGTACATCGGGGCGTTCTCCTACCTCATGGTGTGGTGGGCGACGTCGGTGGGCGCGGCGGCGGGCATCTCCGACGTGGTCATGGGGTACACGTTCCTCGCCGCGGGAACCTCCGTTCCGGACCTGATGTCCTCCGTGATCGTCGCGCGGCAGGGCCTGGGGGACATGGCGGTGAGCTCGAGCATCGGCTCGAACATCTTCGACATCACGTTCGGGCTGCCGTTACCTTGGCTCATCTGGTCGTTGGCAAACGGGTTCGAGACGTTCCCGGTGAATTCGGATTCGCTCGGGTTCTCGCTGATGCTGCTCATCATCATGCTCGTCGCCGTCGTGAGCATCATCGCGCAGCAGGGGTGGATGATGACCAAGACCCTAGGGGCGATGATGGTGGCGCTGTACGGCGTGTTCCTGGTGCTCGTCCTGCTCAACGCCGGCGGGCACGTCGCCGGGTTCTGACTCATTCTTTGTGTCCGAGTAGACATTAGACAACCGAAAATATAGACTTTTCATTACCGAAGAAGCCATAGTACCCCGTCTTTCGCGACCACCGCGGAGCGCAGAGGCGCGACGCACCGCGCGACGCGTCGCGTCGGCGGGCACGCGGCGGTCCACCGCGGACGCCGCATCTCGCGAATGCCGAAACCGGGCGGCA
>Ga0181559_10001677_pt1 | contig 21759 bp, 20 predicted proteins | sample 011ome_21_FD_133752 | JGI IMG/M metagenome (GOLD analysis project Ga0181559, IMG submission 133752) | Coastal salt marsh microbial communities from the Groves Creek Marsh, Skidaway Island, Georgia - 011508AT metaG (megahit assembly) | ecosystem: Environmental > Aquatic > Marine > Intertidal...
GCCGTCGTGGCGACCAGTGGGATTCCCTTGTAGGCAGGACCAAACAGCATGTCGGCGGACACCGAGGCGTCGATCAATGCCGCGGCGTAGCAGCGTCCCAGACGGGCTAGGGCAGCCCCTGTTGAAAATTTGCCGGCGTTAAAAAAATAGGGGCTGATGCGACCCGATTTGAGCTCAAACTCGCCAAACTGCAAGACATCGCACTCCAGCGCCAGCTCAATAAACTGCTGACGGTATCCCTTCGGGTCTGTATTCACTCCTCACTCCATGGGAACTATTGGGGTCGCAAGTGCGACCAACGGTACCGAATAACCGACTAGCCGCGGTCTGCTTATTGGCTTTACACGTATCATAGGCGATCGTCACAATCAGGACTAGCAATGAGGGTCATCAGCCTCGTCACAGAAGGTTTTGAGACAGCGGCTGCGGCGGGCTGTCTCGAGTGGCTGTTCGCACAGGACGCAGACATTATCTGCCTCCAAGATACGCAATGTGCAGAGCACACACTCAAAGACAATCGTTTTTTCCCAGAGGGCTATCACCCCTACTTTCTCGATCATTACGACGACCCTCAACGCCATGGTGTCGCCATTTACTGCCGCACTCTGCCAAAGGCCATCATCTGGGGTCTGGGGTTCGCCGACTTTGACTCCCAGGGCCTCTATATTCAGGCTGACTATGATGAATTCAGTGTTGGCTCCGTGCTGGTGCCCAGTGGCACGGCAGGCGTTGATGCGATGGAGACCAAGCTGAGCTTCTTGTCACAGTTAAGTGGTCATTTGGCAAAAGTGCGCCATAAACGCAGGGGCTATATTCTCTGCGGGGGCTGGGAATTGATGTCACACCATGCTGATGCCGAAGACGCGGGCAACAGCGCGTCGCTGCCAGGGTTATCCGCCACGGAGCGTGGCTGGCTGTTGGACCTTTATGATTCTGGGTACACAGACGCGTTTAGAGTGATGGACAGAGAGCCTGGTGCCTACACCTGGTGGCCTGACGGCGATGAGGCGGGGGGCCTCAGAACGGATACACACATCATTTCCGACTTGTTTATCGATCGTGTCAGCGCGGCCAAAATTTACGACGCGGAGGCCTTTTCCCGTCACGCCCCAGTAGTCATTGATTACAACATCTCGCTCTAGCCCTGACTGAGCGCAAGGCGCTGAGCCGCGGTGATGTCAGATCCTGCCGCCGCCGCCAGGTCCATCAGACGATCCAGCTCTTCTCGGGTAAAAGTCGCACCCTCTGCGGTGCCCTGAACCTCAACCAAGCCGCCGGTCTCCGTCAGCACCACGTTCATGTCGCTGTCAGCCTGCGAATCCTCGGCATAATCGAGGTCCACCACCGGCGAACCACTCCAGACGCCCACCGAGACCGCGCAAATCATGTGCCTGAGCGGATCTGCGTCTAACTCCCCCGCGCGCTGTAAAACGTTCAAGGCATCTACTACGGCCACACAGGCGCCTGATATGGCCGCAGTCCGCGTGCCACCGTCGGCCTGAATCACATCGCAATCCACCGTCAGCGTGCGCTCGCCGAGCAACCGAAGATCCAACGCCGCGCGCAATGATCGACCGATAAGCCGCTGAATCTCTACAGTCCGCCCGCTCTGTTTCCCGCGGGCAGCCTCTCGGTCCATTCTCGAGCCGGTCGAGCGCGGCAACATCCCATACTCGGCTGTCAGCCACCCCTCCCCCTTGCCCCGTAAAAACCCAGGAACCCCGGCGCTGCAACTCGCCGTGCAAATCACTCTGGTATTGCCAAAAGAGACAAGCACCGAGCCTTCAGCGTGACAGGTAAAACTTCGCTCAAATTGAATAGGCCGCATTTCGTCTGCAGCGCGGCCACTCGGCCGAGCAACGGGCTCGCTCATCTTCTTTCTCCAGGGGACACCACGTCTCCCGCACCTTGCTGCTGTTACACTACAACGCTCTGAATCGCAGGACATTGCCGTGACTCAAAGTATGACGGGCTTTGCTCGGGGGAGTGTAACAACGGGGACACAGTCGGTCACCGTAGAATGTCGCTCGGTCAACAACCGCTTCCTCGATATCCAGTTCCGCATGCCCGAAGCACTGAGAGAATGCGAAACCGCACTCCGCGAGCAGGTGGGTAACGCTTTTTCACGCGGCAAGCTGGAGCTGACGATACGGACTCATGATAAAGCTGGGCACGCCGCTGCGGCGCTGGACCAAGAGCGCCTTCGCACGCTCAAATCAACTTTGATCGAGATTTCGGATGCTTTCCCCGAATCCACAATGCCTGATCAGCTTTCAATCATGCTGGCACCCGGCGTCATGACTGAGGAGACCACTGACCTAGAAACATTCCAGCGTGCCGCCGCTGAGGCACTTGATTTCTGTTTAGCGGAATTACGCGTGCAACGCTTAGCGGAAGGTGAAAAATTAGCGCTCATGGTGATGGAGCGCTGCACCGCCATCCGCACCCAGCTGGATGAACTCAAAGTACAGCTTCCCGCTTTGCAAACGGCGCATCGGCAAAAACTGTTGAGCCGACTGGAAACATTGGATATAGAAGCAGATCCAAAGCGACTGGAGGAGGAGATCGTCTACATCCTCCAACGTGCTGATGTTGAGGAAGAGATGGATCGGCTCGGTGCCCACCTTGATGCTATTGAGACTGCCTTGCGCGGTGACGCTCCCTGTGGCCGACGACTCGACTTCTTGATGCAGGAACTCAATCGAGAGGCCAATACCCTCAGCGCCAAATCCACCGCGCTCAGCACGACCAACACGTCGGTGGAGTTCAAGGTGCTTATCGAGCAAATGCGGGAACAAATACAGAATATTGAGTGAATGACTGCCGTGGATATCAAGCCTTCAAGAGGACAATTGCTGATTATTTCTGCGCCCAGCGGTGCTGGCAAGACGTCGCTGATCAAAGCCCTTATCGACGCTGACGATCGCATTGAGGTGTCGGTATCCCACACCACCCGCCCGCAACGACCCGGCGAGAAAGAGGGGGTCAACTATTTTTTCGTGTCCGATTCAGCGTTTATGGCGCTGCGTGATCAGGGTGCGTTTTTTGAGTGGGCCGAGGTGTTTGGCCACTTTTATGGCACAGGTATCGCCCAACTAGAGGCGCGTCTTGCCCAAGGCGCTGATGTGATCGTGGAAATTGACTGGCAAGGTGCCCAACAGGTTCGCAAGCTGATGCCTGACAGCGCATGGGCCTTTATATTGCCCCCCTCAATCGATTCGCTCAAAGCACGACTCCAGTCGCGAGGGCAGGATAACGAGGACACCATCGGCGTGCGCATGGCGGCAGCGCAGGCCGAGATGTCCCATTGGGAAGAAGCGGACTATCTGATTATCAATGAAGATTTTGATGTGGCGCTGTCGGCGCTACAAGCTGTGGTGTCGTCTTTACGGCTTCGCACCAGCCAACAGCGCGTGACGCTGGGCGCATTAATCGACGAGCTGCTCGCCCCCTAATCCCCCATTTGCAACCGGAACTGGCAAATTTACGCAGAGAAGGCGTTGATGCCGCGGATCCTGCGTTATACTGCGCGGCCGCGAAAAAAAGCGGCGTTTATCAGGAGAACACAGCGTTATGGCCAGAGTTACCGTTGAAGATTGTTTGGACAATGTCGATAACCGCTTCGAATTAGTCATGTTGGCATCCAAACGCGCCCGTCAAATCGCCATCGGTGGTCGTGATCCTCTGGTTGAGGACGCCTCCGACAAAGCGACCGTCATTGCTCTGCGAGAGATCGCCGAGGGGTTAATTACACCCGAGGTGCTGGCACGGGAAAGCGAAATCGAAGCAGAGGAAGAATTAGCCGCCAGCTTCGAAACGCCCATTCTGTAATACCAGGGTTCACTGGCGGTGGTAGCAACAACGCTCCAGACCCTCAGTAACTCCCTTTCTGGTTTCACGCCTCGCGCTGCCTCACGGGCCCAAGACGGTGCAGGCGGTGGCACCCCCTTCGCCAATAGCTCACTGGCGGCGTTCGAGCAGCTCATAGCAGACTATCTCCCGTTGGAGCAGTCCCAGCGGGTGCGCCGTGCCTACTATTATTCTGAGCAGGCGCATTACGGCCAGACCCGCCGCAGCGGGGAGCCCTACGTCACACACCCACTTGCGGTGGCCAGCATTCTGGCCCGAATGCACATGGACCCACAAAGCCTGATGGCCGCCCTTCTGCATGACGTCATCGAGGATACCGGGGTCAGCAAAGATGACATTGGCGCGCAATTTGGGGACGAAGTCGCCGAGTTGGTAGATGGCGTCAGCAAGCTCACCCATGTTGAATTTGATTCCGTTGAATTACGACAAGCGGAAAACTTTCAAAAAATGACGCTGGCCATGGCAAAGGATATCCGCGTTATTCTGGTCAAGCTGGCGGATCGCCTGCACAACATGCGCACACTCGGTGTCCTGACTCGCGAAAAAATCAAGCGCATTGCCAGCGAGACACTGGATATCTACGCACCGATCGCTATGCGCCTTGGTATGAACGAAGTGCGGATGGAGTTTGAAGACCTCGGGCTCAAGGCGCTCTACCCGATGCGCGCACGACGTCTGGAAGCGGCCCGACGCGCGGCGCGCGGCAACCGGACACACCTGATTGATCAGATTAGAAGCCAGCTGAGCCAGACGCTCAACCGAGAGGGCTTGAACGTAACTGTCATAGGACGCGAAAAGCACCTCTTCAGTATCTACAAAAAAATGAAGGCAAAACGTAAGAGCTTTTCCGAAGTCATGGATATTTTCGCCTTCCGGCTTCTGGTGGACTCGGTAGACGACTGCTATCGCGCGCTGGGCATGGTGCACAGCCTTTACAAACCCGTTCCCGGGGAGTTCAAGGACTACATCGCAATCCCCAAAGCCAACGGATATCAGTCTTTACATACCGTGCTAAAAGGCATGCACGGCGTCCCCATAGAAATTCAGATCCGCACCCATGAAATGGAGGATATGGCAAACAACGGTATTGCCGCACACTGGCTTTACAAAAGCGAAGAAACCGGGGCCAGCATTTCCCACACGCGCGCACGCGAATGGGTGAAAGGGCTGCTAGAAATGCAACAACGGGCTGGCGATTCTCTCGAGTTTATTGAAAACGTGAAAATCGACCTGTTTCCAGATGAAGTTTACGTTTTCACTCCGCGCGGGGATATTCTCGAGCTGCCCAAAGGTGCGTGCGCTCTGGATTTCGCCTACGCGGTGCACAGCGATATCGGCAACCACTGTGTTGCCGCACGCGTCGCCAAACAGCTGGTTCCCCTCTCTGAGCCCCTGGAGAGCGGTGTGACCGTGGAAATTGTGACCTCTCCCTCGGGAAGACCGAGCCCCTCCTGGCTTAACTGGGTCGTCACCGCCAGAGCGCGAACCCACATCCGCCATTTCCTCAAAGATCAACGTCGTGAGGACTCTTTGGCGCTGGGCAGAAACCTGCTGGATCGGGCGCTGATGACAAAGCAATCACGTCTCAGTGCAATTGATGAAGACGCTTTACAGGCGGCTCTCGCTGCCATGGGAAAGCCAAATTTGGAATCACTCTTGATCGATGTTGCGCTGGGAAATACCTTGCCGAACATCGCCGTAGCCCACCTAACGAGCGAACAGGGAGACTCCGCTGTCGCGGGGGAAGTTGCCACGCTCGGTATTAGGGGTACCGAGGGGGTCAGCGTCACTTACGCTAAATGCTGTTGCCCGCTGCCGGGAGATGCCATTCAAGGATATCTCGGGCAGGAAAAAGGCTTGGTAGTGCATCGGGACAATTGTCGCAACCTTGCCGAGCTGCGGGAGCAACCGGATCGTCTTATCTCTCTCCATTGGGACGAGGATATAGAGCGCTCATACCCTACGGCGCTGCGGGTCCAGGTCGAAAACCGGCGTGGAATGATCGCGGTATTGGCAACGCGACTCAGCACTATCGGGCTCAATATCGACAGGATTGCGACGCAAAATAAAGATGTGGAGTTCACCTTTGTCGATCTGGAACTTCACGTAACGAGTCGTACCCACCTTGCTCGAGTGATGAGGCGCCTGCGAACCGTCGACGGAGTGCTCAAAGTCGTGCGCAGCGCGCGTCGATAAAACGTCGGGCTAACTCAACGCATTAAAAATTAGCCGATGACAATATTGCGGGGTCGCCAAGACACGTATTCAATAGGGGTCCTAATCTAGCTTGCCGGGAGTCCGCCGTGTCCAACCGAGCCGTCATCACCACCCAATCTGCTCCGAAAGCCATTGGCCCCTACTCACAGGGAATTAAGGTCGGCAACACGGTTTGGATCTCTGGCCAAATACCGCTTATCCCCGACACCATGGAAATGGTCGAAGGAGATATCGCGGCCGAGGCAACCCAAGTCTTCAGTAATCTCCGTGCTGTTGCAGAGGCGGCAGGCGGTGAGCTGGATGATGCCGTCAAGATCAATATCTCTCTCACCGATCTCGGCGACTTCGACGCGGTCAATGCCGTCATGGCCGCGCATTTGTCAGAACCCTTTCCGGCGCGTGCCTGCGTTCAGGTTGCCGCTCTGCCTAAGGGCGCACGCATCGAGATCGAGGCCATCCTGGCGCTATAGCGCCGTCGATACACCAGCGCTCAGTTCGCTGACTGCCGGGCTGACACAACCTGAGCATAACCCTCGCGCCAGGTCGGATATTTGAACTCAAATCCCAGTTTTTTCAGTAGCCCACCCTGGCATCGCCGATTGGCTCTGGGACGCCCGCTGAATGCCTCCTCAGTCAGCGCGACCCCCCATTGTTGCGCCAACCAACGCTCAACCTCGTGAGTTGGCGTTGTATCGTTATCGCAAGCCAAAATCGTCGGTGGTACGCGATCGCCTTGCGCTTCTCGACGTAAACAGTGGACAATCAATGCTGATAAGTCGTCGCGATGAATGCGGTTGCCGTGCGCGGCACCCGAGGCGCTGCCCCGGCCGGAAAGGACCTTTCTCACCAGCATACCGTCGGGGTTACCGTAAACGCCTGCGGGCCGAATAATGGTCGCTGTCGCCGAACGCCGCACACAGGCCTCGGCGCTAACCATTGCCGCGGCCTGAGGCTCCTGTGTATTCAGCGCCGAACACTCGTCTACCCAGCCGCCCGCCGATTCACGATACACCCGAGTAGAAGATACCCAAAAGGCCCGCCGGCAATGCTTAAGCCATGGTTGGGCAGCCAGATGCTGGGCTGCGGACAAAAACCCCTGTTGATAACCGCGCGGGTCGTAAGATTGTGGCGTGGGAGTCACCAAAACGTAGTCCGGTTGGCACGCCGCCAGGGTCGCAAACGTCTCTGGTCGGTTCATATCGACCTTAAGACGAACGAACGCCTCTGGGAGCTTCTCCGGCGCTCGCCGCGCCGCCGTCACACGCCAGCCCGCCTCGAGGAGCGCGAGTCCCACCCGTGTTCCAATATCGCCACACCCCAGAATCAGTAACCTCATGGCTTCACGCTCGCCCTGAAGAATCGCTAAGATGCCAGCCTAGCACGGCATTCCGTGGCACCGGAAAATCTGTGGGCGAAACCATCTTAGACAACTCCGTAACCGTCCTTCGCGGTGTGGGAGAAAAATTAAAGCTGAAGCTGTCAGAGATCGGGATTCACTCTCTGGAAGATCTGCTTTTTCATTTTCCCCTTCGCTATCAGGACCGCACTCGAATCACCCCTATCGGCGGCGCGCCCGATCAACGCGATGTCGTCGTTGAAGGGGCGGTGATCGCAGCCGCCGTGACGATGGGCCGACGCCGCACGCTGCTGGTTAAAGTGGAAGATGCTACCGGTGTATTAACGATCCGTTTTTTCCACTTTCGGCAATCGCAGGTAGCACAATTTCGACAGGGGCTGCCCATACAGCTGTATGGGACTGCGAGAAGGATCGCCGGCCAGCTGGAAATGATTCATCCCGAATATCGTCTGGGTGCTGCTGCGACCCTGGTGGAGGATGCGTTGACACCGGTTTATCCCACCGTCAGCGGCCTCGGCCAGCGGACCTGGAGAAACCTGTGCCAGCAGGCCCTGAAGATGCTGCACAACGCACCCCCAGCGGATTTGCTGGCGGGAATTATCGACGACGACATCACCCTGCACGAGGCCATTGCGTTTCTTCACAACCCTCCGCATACCGCGGCACTGAGCGAAATTCAGCAAGGACTTCATCCTGCACAATTGCGGCTGGCACGTGAGGAGCTCATCGCCCACCAGCTCACCGTTCAAGGGGTGCGCGACCGCGAGCGGCGACATTCAGCCCCCCGCATTACCGGCTATTCTCCTTTATCGGGGCAATTTCTGAAAAACCTGCCATTTTCGCCAACGTCGGCGCAAGAGCGCGTCGCCGAGGAGCTGGTCGTGGATATGGCGCAAAGTACGCCAATGCTTCGGCTGGTGCAGGGTGATGTTGGATCGGGCAAGACGCTGGTGGCAGCAAGGGCGATCCTTGATGCGGTCGCAGCGGGGTATCAGGTCGCTTTTATGGCGCCCACCGAACTGCTTGCCGAGCAGCACTTTCAAACCCTCGACGCTTGGTTCAGCCCGCTTGAGCTCTCCGTAAGCTGGTTGAGCGGCCGTATTAAAGGCAAAGCGCGAGCCACGATACTGGAGCAGCTCGCGTCCGGCACTGTCACCATTCTGGTGGGTACCCACGCCTTGTTTCAGGATGAGGTGGTATTTCGTCGTCTGGGTTTGATTGTGGTGGACGAACAGCACCGATTTGGGGTTCACCAGCGGCTCCATCTCGCGGCCAAGGGGGTTGATGGTGGCCACCCTCATCAGCTGGCACTGACTGCCACGCCGATTCCACGTTCTCTGGCGATGGTGGCCTATGGTGATCTGGATTGTTCGGTGATTGACGAGCTGCCACCGGGCCGAACGCCGGTTACCACGACCCTGATCGAAAATGATCGAAGGGAGGCCGTTGTTCGCAGGGTTGGTGCGGCCTGTGTGGATGGCAGACAGGCTTACTGGGTCTGCACCGCCATCGAGGAGAGCGACGTTTTAGATCTTGAAGCGGCTGAGGCGACAAAGGACTACCTCGCCGAGTCACTCCCGGATGTTCGCATTGGTATGGTCCACGGGCGCATGAAGGCGGACGAAAAAGCCGCGGTGATGGCGGACTTTAAGTCCGGTGCTATTCAACTGTTAGTCGCAACTACCGTCATTGAGGTCGGGGTAGATGTGCCCAAAGCCAGTCTCATGATTATTGATAATGCCGAGCGACTTGGTTTGGCGCAGTTGCATCAGCTGCGTGGCCGGGTCGGTCGCGGCGCCGATGAGAGCCATTGCTTACTGCTGTATCGACAGCCACTGTCTGAGACGGCCCGGGAGCGACTGCAAGTCATGCAGCAAACCCATGATGGTTTCGTGATTGCCGAAGCCGATCTGCGCATTCGCGGGCCGGGGGAGTTATTGGGGACGAGACAAACCGGGTTGGCACAGTTTCGGGTCGCATGCTTGCCAGAGCACGAGCCGCTTTTAACCGAAGCACAAGCCATCGCCAGCCGGCTCTACACCCAGGACGCGCCAAGAGCAAAAGCCTTGATCGCGCGTTGGGCGGGTCCGCGCGCTGACTTTGCGCGGGTGTAACTCGCCACTGTCGCATCAGTCCGCTGTGCCCGCTAGACTGTGCGCGTCCTGATGACCGCGCCGCTGCAATAATGGAATCGATACCCCCCTTTGCTGAACCCAACAAAACCACCCGCAAATGGCGCGGCGCCATTGAGATTACACGGTTCGATAAGCCCATCGGCACGCTGCTGCTACTTGCGCCCACGCTTTGGGGGGTCATTCTGGCCAATCAGGGCCGCCCGTCTTTCACTTTGCTCAGCATTTTTGTAGCGGGCGCTGTTGTTATGCGCGCCGCCGGATGTATTGCCAATGATCTCGCCGACCGCAATCTTGACGGCCACGTGGAACGCACACGCCTGCGACCACTGGTGACCGGCGCCCTGTCTGTCGCAGAAGCCCTCAGCCTGCTGGTGATCCTGTTGGCGATAGCGCTCCTACTGGTGTCGCTCACCAACCCGCTGACCATAACCCTGTCGGTGGTTGGCGCCTGTCTTGCGATGGTGTACCCGTTTATGAAGCGGATTACCCACTGGCCACAAATTGTGCTGGGCCTTGCGTTTTCGTGGAGCATCCCGATGGCGTTTGCTGCGAGTCAGTCAGCGCTGCCCCACGCGCTCTGGTGGCTGTTTTTGGCCAACGTGCTGTGGACGCTCATTTATGACACGCAATACGCAATGGTTGATCGCGAGGACGATTTGGCGATTGGCATCAAATCGACCGCCATCTTATTCGGCAAAATGGATGTCCGGATCATTGCCGCACTCCAATGCCTATGCCTTTTCGCCTTCTGGCGTTGCGGTATCGCGTTTGAGCTGGGGCGGCTTTACAACCTCGCCATCGTCGGTGTCGCCGCGATGTTTGGCTGGCATTTATGGCTCATACGGACTCGAGATACCGTGCGTTGCTTTATCGCTTTCAACCAGAGCAAGTGGATTGGGCTGATTGTGCTAACTGGACTGTGCGCGCATTTTTGGTTCGGTGAGACTGCGGCGCTCTGACCACATTGAAGCCCCTCAGCGCCACAACTTACCGTTCACTGGAAGATATCGGATCCGATACCTGGGGCGCCTATTTTGATCAGAGAGAGCCCTTTCTGAGCTGGCCTTTCCTTCTCGGACTGGAGTCATCGGGTTGCACCACTGCCCACAGCGGCTGGCAGCCCGCACACATCGGTTTCGCGCAAGATGATGCGCTGCTGGGACTGGTCCCCGCTTATCTCAAGACGCATAGCTACGGAGAGTACGTGTTTGACTGGTCCTGGGCGGATGCCTGGCAGCGGATGGGGCTCAGCTACTATCCCAAACTGGTCACCGCAGTTCCTTTTACACCCGCGACAGGCCAGCGCTTTGGCCGAGAGCATCACGATGACGAGAATTTTGAACTCATGGCTTTGGGGGTCCAAGCGCTCTGTGAACAACTCGACGTATCCAGCTGGCACGTGCTGTTTATCGGGGCGGAGGAGTCAGATCGACTATCCCGGTGCGGAATGCCCCAGAGGCTGACCACGCAGTTTCATTGGTTCAACCGAGAATACCGCGATTTTCAAGATTTTCTTGATCGCTTCAGCAGCCGCAAGCGCAAGAACTTGAGGAGAGAGCGCGAGCAGGTCAAGCGGCAGGGCCTGACGCTTAAAACGCTCAAAGGAGAGGCGATTTCTCAAGAGGACTGGCGGTTCTTCCACCGCTGTTATCAAACGACGTATGCCAAGCGATCCGGGCATGGTGGCTACCTCACCGAACAGTTTTTTACCGACACTTGTCCGGCACTGGGCCAGAGCCCCGTTATGGTCATTGCCGAGCTCAATGAGCGACGCGTGGCTGCCGCATTATTTTTTGAAGGAGGAGATACCCTGTACGGGCGCTACTGGGGTTGCCTGGCAGAATATGATTACCTCCACTTCGAGGCCTGTTACTACTGTGGCATTGAATACTGCATCGAGGCAGGCCTTTCTCGGTTCGACCCGGGCGCTCAGGGGGAGCATAAGATTCAGCGCGGCTTTGAGCCGATTCTGACTTATTCCAATCACTGGATTGTCGATGAGCGGCTACGAGAGGCGGTGGCGCAATTTTCCGCGCAGGAAAGAGAACACGTGCAGGCGTATCAGCGCGAGGCCTCAACCCTGCTGCCTTTCAAGCACGGCGAGAATTAAGCCGCCTGAGGCGCTCCGTCCCGCAGAAAGACCCAATTCACATCATCTGAGTCCTTCGCACTGAAATAGTAACCATCGCCCTTGAAGTCCTTTAATCCCTCGGGCGCATTCAAGCCCTCCTGGACAATGTATCGCGCCATGACTCCCCGGGCTTTCTTGGCAAAAAAGGAAATCATTTTGTACTGGCCATTCTTCAGATCTCGGAATTGTGGCGTGATGATTTCGGCGCCGAGCGAGGCGTTTTTCACCGCTTTGAAATACTCATTGGAGGCCAGATTGATCAGGACCGGACTGCCACTGGCCTTGAGATGCTTGGCCAAGACCTCGGAAATCCGGGTACCCCAGAATTCATACAAATTTTTCCCGCCACTATTGGCGAAAGGAAGGCCCATTTCGAGGCGATACGGCTGCATCAGGTCCAACGGCCGCAGTAACCCATAGAGGCCCGATAAAATGCGCAGATGCTTCTGGGCAAAAGCCAGTTCAGCGGCGCTAAGCGATTCGGCGGCCAACCCCGTGTAGACATCCCCCTTGAACGCCAATACCGCTTGCTTGGCGTTTTGCAATGAGAAATTGGGCTGCCAGTTCATAAAGCGCTCATGATTCAGGGCCGCGATCTTTGCCGAAACGCCCATCAGCGCCTGAATATCATGAGGGTCCATTTTTTGTGCATCACCGACCAGCGTTGCCGCCTCATCAATGAAAAGGGGCTGCGTTGACTTGCGCGTGGTCGGCTGGGTTTCGTAATCCAGCGTCTTGGCGGGTGACAGTACGGAGAGCACGGGGTCGCCTCTTATGCAATCTCAAGACACAGAATGATAACCTTGCACGCCACTGATAAAAACCACGGTATCCGGATCATGAGTCTCACCGCCCTCTCGGGAAAAATTGATGGACTAATGATCCGTTTAGAGCGCGTCACCCTGTGGTGTGTACCGGTGATGGCGCTACTGGTTTTCTGTATTGTGCTGCTACGTTATGGTTTCAATACGGGCGCAATCGCCGCCCAGGAGTCGGTTCAATATCTCCACGCGACAGTATTTATGCTGGGTGCAGCCATCGCCTTGAGCGCAGACCAACACGTCCGCGTCGATATTTTTTATCGAAGTTTCTCATCTAGGCAACGCGCTTGGGTTAACACACTGGGCCACATTGTCTTTACGCTCCCCCTATGTGCGCTGATTGGATGGGGCTCTCTCGACTATGTCGTTGACAGCTGGAGTGCACAGGAAGCCTCTCCCGAGCCGGGTGGTCTCCCTTTGGTCTTTGTGCTGAAAACGCTCATTCCCGCCATGGCGATCTTGCTGGCACTGCAAGCAACGGCGCAGGTGATCCGCGGCATCAGCATTTTGCAGCAACAGGAGCCTGTTTGATGGAGGGGCAGCTCGCGTTGGCGATGTTTGTGGCGGTGTGCTTCGCGCTGTTGGCGGGTTTCCCTGTTGCGCTGACGCTGGGTGGAACGGCCTTGGGATTTGCGTCGCTGGGCATTCTGCTGGGCCACTTTGATCCCGATTACCTAACTGCCCTGACCGCCCGCATTTTCGGCACCATGGGCAATGAAACCTTGGTCGCCGTGCCCCTTTTCATCATGATGGGGGTGACCCTAGAGCGGGCGAAAATCGCCGAGGATTTGCTCTCCCATATGGCCGGGCTGTTTGGTCCGCGCCCGGGGGGGTTGGGCGTGGCTGTCGTGGTCGTGGGGGCGCTTCTTGCGGCCAGCACCGGCATCGTCGGCGCCACGGTCATTACAATGGGCGTGCTGGCGCTGCCGACCATGCTACGGGCGGGTTACCACCCCCAGCTCGCTACCGGCACGATCTGTGCCACGGGAACACTGGGGCAAATTATCCCCCCCTCCATCGCCTTGGTTCTATTGGGCGACATCATGTCGGCAGCCTATCAGCAAGCGCAGCTGAGAATGAACATCATCAACACCCAGACGGTCTCGGTGGGTGATCTGTTCGTGGGGGCTATGGTGCCGGGCTTTTTGCTTGTGGTGTTCTACCTCTTCTATCTTTTGATCCGAGCTGCCCTGCAGCCAACCAGCGCGCCGGCGGCGGCAGTGGACCACACCGAATTTCGTGCTGCTATGACGGCAGTGCTGCCCCCGGTGGGACTGATCGCGTTGGTGTTGGGTTCAATTTTGGTAGGCGCCGCCACACCTACCGAAGCCGCTGGCGTCGGCGCCGTCGGCGCAATGACACTCGCCTTGAGCCGAGGCGCACTGACGCCTACCAGTTTGCGCGATATCTCCCGATCAACCCTTTACACCACCAGCATGGTTTTCCTGATTTTGATCGGCGCTGCGGTATTTTCGCTCGTGTTCCGCGGCTTTGGCGGGGACCTTCTTATCGAGTCATTTTTTGAGGAATTGGGTGGAGGTCCGCATGCTGCTTTATTGGTGGTGATGTTGGTCATGTTCTTGCTCGGCTTCATTCTTGACTTTATTGAGATCACTTTCGTCGTAGTCCCTGTGGTGGGCCCCATTCTGCTGTCGATGGGCTTTGATCCAATCTGGCTGGGCGTGATGATTGCTGTCAACCTCCAAACCTCCTTCCTCACACCACCCTTTGGGTTCGCTTTGTTCTATCTCCGTGGCGTTGCGCCCGACACGGTCAGTACCCGAGATATTTACACCGGGGTTTTGCCATTTGTCGTCATGCAATTACTGCTGCTGCTGGTCATGTGGTGGTGGCCCAATTTGGTGCTTTGGTTGCCCGGCGTATTGGGGCGATAATGCATTGGTATATTGCCAAGAACCCGCGGGTTGCTGGTGCGTCACCCGCGCACCGCCCCGGATCGTCAACTCAACCATAAGGCCTACCATGTCAGTCGAAGAGCTCGATGCCAATCCCTTGCCCTACGGTGAATTGGCCTTACAAACGATCGCCATGCCAAAAGATACCAATGCCAATGGAGATATCTTTGGCGGTTGGTTGCTGTCGCAAATGGATCTGGCCGGCAGCATCACGGCCTCTGAGCTCGCGGGCGGAAGAGTCGCGACAGTGGCGATCGAGGGGATGTCATTTTTAACCCCCGTGCACGTCGGCGCCGTCGTCAGCTGCTACTGCGACGTGCTCGAGACAGGTCGCAGCTCGGTGCGCGTTCTGGTTGAGGTATGGATCAACGCCCGACATGACGGCGAGCCCATCAAGGTGACCGAGGGCGAGTTTATCTATGTGGCTATCGACGAAAACAAACTGACAAGGCCTATTCCGCAGTAAGCTCAACCGGCGGCAACAAGCGATCACGCCCATTCAGATAGGCGCGCTCGGAAATCTCGTGGTAGTTGCGCACCTTTTCCGCGAAGACAAAATAGGATGCTGCAATTTTCTTGGCCATTGGATCTGCGTCTACCAGCGCCTGAATCGCTATCTGGCTCTGCTCATAGAGGGCATCCATGACGTCATCCGGCAAAGGCAGTACCTCGGTGTCAAAGTCCCGGAGTAGAATTTGCAATGACTCGCTGTTGTTGGCGGTGAAATCATCCAACATGTCGGTATTGGTCGCGCGAGCCGCGATGCGAACAATGGCTTGCAAGTCCTCGGGCAGTGCTGCAAGCGCATCGGCATTAACAATAGTCTCCAACATGGCGCCCGGCTCGTGCCATCCCGGGTAATAATAATATTCACCGACTTCCATGAGCCCTAGCGTGCGATCGTTGTAGGGCCCAACCCATTCCACCGCATCAATCACACCGGTTTGCATCGAGGTGTAGACCTCTCCACCGGCAATACGGACGGCGGAGCCCCCGGCGGCATCAAAAACCTCGCCCGCCAGGCCGGGAATGCGCATTTTTAACCCCACAAGGTCCTCTCGGCTATTAAGCCGCGTGTTGAACCAGCCCGCCATTTGCACACCGGTGCTCCCCCCCGCGAAGGGGATCACGCCAAAGGCGCGTAAAGTTCGCGCCACAATGCCAACCCCCCGCCATAATGGAGCCAGCCATTGGCCTCCTGAGCTGTCATACCAAAGGGCACCGCCGTATAGAAAACCGCGGCCGGTATTTTGCCTTTCCAGTAATAAGAAGCGCCGTGCCCCGCTTCGGCGACACCTCGGGAAACGGCATCAAAAACCTCGAAAGCGGGCACGATTTCTCCGGCGCCAAAGACTTTGATGCGAAGCCGTCCCCCTGAAGCCTCATTGACTCGACGCGCAAAATTTTCGGGCGCCGCACCGAGCCCGGGTAACCCCTTTGGCCATGTGGTCACCAACTTCCATTCAATCACATCCGCAGAGGACTGCATCCCGGACACTGGATTTTGCGAAGCTTCAGCGGGCGACGAATCAACTCGATCGAGGGTCCAAAGCGCCACCACGGCGACCAACGCACTGGCCAATGCCACAACCACCACCGGCAATATCTGTTTTTCGCGCATGGCGCTACCTCATAGCACTGTCAGGTTGGCGTATTGAAGCACAAGCCACTTGCTACCTTCACTGAAGCTCACCTCGACCCGAGCGTTGCTCCCTTGCCCCTCGAATTGGGTAATCACTCCCTCTCCAAAAACCTGATGCAATACGCGTCTGCCCAGATCAATGCCCTCTGGGGGCGGGTCGGCCAGAGCGGCACGGGATAGCGACCCCAGAGGTCTCGCCACGGTGCCGTTCAGGCGCACCTCTTCGATCAACTCACCAGGAATTTCTCGGATAAATCGCGAGGGCGTGTTGTACATGTCTCCGCCATGAAGCCGGCGATTTTCAGCATAGGTCACCACCAACTTTTTCATGGCGCGGGTGATGCCGACATAAGCCAGACGCCGTTCCTCCTCAAGCCGACCGGGCTCCTCGAGGGACATCTGGTGAGGAAAGAGGTTTTCCTCCATGCCCGCAATAAACACCAGTGGAAACTCAAGCCCCTTGGCCGAATGCAGGGTCATCATTTGAATGCTGTCTTCGTAAGGATCTGCCTGGCCCTCTCCGGCGTCCAGTGCGGCACTGTCCAGAAAGGCCTGCAGTGGCGAAATCGTTTCATCCTCGGGTTCAAACAACCGGGTAGCGGTAACCAGTTCCTGCAGGTTCTCTACACGCGCTTGACCCCGCTCTCCCTTCTCGGCGCGGTGATAGTCGAGTAGCCCAGATATCGCGATGACATGTTCGGTTAATTCATTCAGGGGCAGTGTTTCGGCCACGCGGTCAAAATCGTCGATCAACGCCTGAAATTTGGTCAGGGCGGTAAGGGCTCTGGCGGGGAGCAGATCCCGCTCCACGGCCAGACAGCTCGCTCGCCACAGGGAGACCTGTTCTGAACGGGCGACTTCCCGGAGTTTTTCTACTGTCTTGCTGCCAATGCCCCGCGGCGGGGTGTTCAGAACCCGCTCCAAAGCGGGGTCATCATCCCGGGTTTGCGCCAAACGCAGATAAGCCAGCGCGTTGCGAATCTCCAGTCGCTCATAAAATCGCTGGCCGCCGTATATCCGGTAGGGAATGCCCTCCCGAAGCAAAGATTCCTCAAGGACGCGGGATTGCGCATTGGACCGATAAAGGATGGCAATAGATCGTCGGGGCTCGCCGTCCGCAAACCACTTTTCCGCCTGCTCCACGATGTAGCGCGCCTCGTCCTGCTCGTTGAATCCTGCGTACAGCGTGATCGGCTCACCACGATCACCGTCGGTCCACAGATTCTTCCCCAGACGGCCCGCGTTGCGGGCGATCAGCCCATTGGCTGCGTCGAGAATCGTGGCCGTCGAGCGATAATTTTGCTCCAGCCGCACTGTCGCAGTGTCCTTAAAATCCTCAGCAAACCGCTGGATATTTTCGACTCGCGCACCGCGCCAACCGTAAATGGATTGATCGTCGTCGCCCACGGCCACTACCGGGATAGTCTGCCCTGCCAAAACGCGCAGCCAGGCATACTGAATCGTATTGGTGTCCTGAAACTCGTCGACCAGAATCGTCTTAAATCGCTGCTGATAGTGCGCCAGAGTCTCCGGCGACTTCAGCCAGAGTTCGTGGGCGCGGAGTAAAAGCTCCGCGAAATCCACCAAACCGCCTCGTTCACAGGTCTCTTCGTAAGCTGCGTATATACGCAGCATGGTTTTCGCATACAGGTCACCTTCCGGCGCCTCTACATGGCGCGCACGCAGCCCCTCATCCTTCTGCCCATTGATAAACCACTGGGCTTGCTTGGGTGGCCACCGGGCTTCGTCGAGATCCAACTCGCGACAAATACGTTTCACCACGCGCAACTGGTCATCGCTATCCAAAATTTGAAACTGCTGGGGCAAGCCAGCTTCCTGCCAATGAGACTTGAGCAGCCGATGTGCGAGGCCGTGAAAGGTTCCCACCCAAAGGCCGTGGGTGGGCATTTGCAACATGTCTTCGATCCGACCCCGCATCTCCCTCGCCGCTTTGTTGGTAAAGGTCACGGCCAACACAGAGTGGGCAGAAAATCCCTCTGCGCGGATCAGCCAGGCGATGCGATGCACTAAAACACGAGTCTTGCCAGAACCGGCACCTGCCAGCACCAGCAAATTGCCCCTAGAAGACGTCACGGCCTCCCGCTGAGCGGAGTTAAGCGGATTCAAAATATCGGAGACATCCATACCTTCAGTGTACCGGAATGCGCCTTATCGCCAGAGAAATTACTGCCCCAGCACAGTGGATAACCGGTTTATTCACGCCGCTATCGTTGGTATAAACGTCTCACAGAGGTCACAGCACTATTGGGGCGGGTGAGGATCCATTGACAGGAATCTCCACTCGAGAGACGTTGCTTTAACCATCGCTTCAAACAAGGAATCCATATGAAAATCCAAACTGCCCTGTTAACACTGAGTCTCACAGCTCTCCCTGTAAGCGCTGCCATCGCCTGTGATGCACCCGCTACCCCCGCGGTACCTGACGGCGAAGGTGCCACACTGGAAGAAATGATCGCCGCACAAACCGAAGTCAAAACTTTTCAGGCATCCAATGCGGAGTATTTGGCCTGTGTAGATGAACAAATGACGGCGGAGCAGAATTTGGTCGACGAGGGCGACGAGGGCGCCCAAAAGCGTTACGCACTCGCAGCAGCCGACTATAACGCCGCGGTATCACGCGAAGAGCAGGTCGCCGCTGACTTTAATACCGCCATCCGCGCCTACAAGGCAGCCAACCCCGACTAAACTCAGGGCGTACCGCTTATCTTTATTGGCGGTGCCGCTGTTACTCCACAGTGACGCTTTTAGCCAAGTTTCGGGGCTTATCAACGTCCGTGCCCTTGGCAACGGCTACGTGATAGGAGAGCAACTGTAGTGCTATCGTGTAGGCAATAGGGCCCACCAGCGGGCTACAAGCGGGCAATGCCAGTACTTCGCAGCCGGGCCCCGATTCATAACCCGCATTTTCGCTGGCGAAGACAAACAGCTGGCCACCGCGGGCGCGCACTTCCTCAAGATTGGAGCGCAACTTCTCCATGAGGCGGTCATCTGGCGCGACTGCGACAACCGGCATATCCTCATCTACCAGCGCCAGAGGGCCATGTTTGAGCTCTCCAGCGGGGTATGCCTCGGCGTGAATGTAAGAAATTTCCTTGAGCTTCAATGCGCCCTCCAGAGCAATCGGATAATAAATACCGCGACCCAGAAACAGGGCGTGGTGTTTATTGGTGAATCGCTCAGACAACGCCTTGATAAGACTATCCTGTTCCAGCACCCGGGCAGCAGTGCGCTCAATTTCCTGAAGCGCCGTGGCCATCTCGGTCTCTGCCAACTCCGTTGACGAATGATGTCGCGCAAGACACACAGTGAGGCTCAGCAGAGCCACTAATTGCGTCGTAAATGCCTTGGTTGATGCAACACCGATTTCGGCGCCAGCCTGAGTCAGATAAACCAGCTCACACTCACGCACCATGGCGCTGTGGTCCACGTTACAAATGGCAAGCCGGGCCAAAACCCGACTGGCATCCACATGCTGCAATGCGGCCAGGGTATCCGCCGTCTCCCCAGATTGGGAAATGCCTACCACCAGTGTGCCTGGGAGCGCCACGGAGTCTCGGTATCGGTATTCGGAGGCGACCTCCACCTGACAAGGCAAGCCTGCGATTGACTCGATCCAGTGGCGCGCCACAAGCCCTGCGTGGTAACTGGTGCCACAGGCCAGAATTTGCACCGCCGCAACACGAGAAAACAGATCCGCCGCGCCCGACCCAAACAGCGCATCGTGGGGCAAGCCCGAACCAACCGTGTCTCGAAGACGCGCAGGTTGCTCGTAGATCTCTTTGAGCATGTAGTGCTCGCGCTCACCCAAGTCATCCTCTTCCTTCTGCAATGCCAGGCGGGTGAGGGCGCGGTCTGCTTGTTGGCCAGCAGCGTCGAAGATGCTGAAACTATCCGCTGTTAGCTCGGCGATGTCCCCGTCTTCCAAATAGACAAAGGTGTCGGTTACGGACTTCAGCGCGAGGGTGTCGGAGCCCGCAAAATGTTCGCCAATCCCTACGCCCACAACCAGTGGACTGCCCTGTCGCGCCACGATGACCCTATCCGGTGCCAGCCGATCAATAATGGCCAGAGCGTAAGCGCCTTTCAGTTGTTGGACAGATTTCGTGACTGCCCCAAGTAAATCATTCCCTTGCTCTAGCGCCCGGGCAATGAGATGCGCCGCCACTTCCGTGTCGGTTTCGGAGAGAAACTCGCACCCTGCCGCCTCGAGGGATTCCCGCAACTCAGCATGATTTTCTATGATGCCATTGTGAACAACAGCGACACGCTCAGCGGCAATATGGGGATGCGCATTTGCCACCGAAGGCTCACCGTGGGTGGCCCAGCGGGTGTGTGCAATGCCTACGCCGCCCTGAATAGGCGCTTCATGTTGGGCCGCCTGCAACGCGGCAACACGGCCTTGGCGTTTGTGGCTCTGTAGGTTTCCGCTGCGGTCAATCAGCGCCAGGCCCGCGGAGTCATAACCGCGATATTCGAGCCGCCTGAGGCCCTCCAACAGAATCTCCGTGCAATCCCTGCGCGCTGTCACCGCGACAATGCCACACATTAATCAGCGTCCTCGGGTTTGGCCGGCCGACGCCAGCCATCCACATTGCGCTGCCTGCCCCTGGCAACCGCCAATTGCTCTGACTTGACGTCATCAGTAATGGTGGAGCCTGCAGCGATAAAGCCACCGGACTCAATAGTGACCGGCGCGACCAGCGTGCTGTTCGACCCCACAAATACCGACTCGCCCAGAACGGTACGAAATTTATTCGCGCCATCGTAATTACAAGTGATCGTGCCCGCGCCAACGTTGCTCTTCGTCCCCACGTCCGCGTCGCCCAGGTAAGCAAGGTGGCTCGCTTTAGCGCCAGGACCCAGGTGAGTGTTTTTGATTTCGACAAAATTGCCCACCTTCGCCTGCTCATCAATCACGGTGCCGGGTCGAATACGGGCGAAGGGCCCCACGCTCGCGCCGGCTCTAATCTCAGCGCCCTCGATATGGGTAAAAGGATGTATCTGCGCGCCCTCTCCAATGTGGCTATTCAAGATCATGCAGTTCGCGCCAATGGAGACGCCGTTAGCGAGGGAGACCGTTCCCTCAAAAACCGTGTTCACGTCGATTCGGACATCGCGGCCACAGTGCAAAACGCCGCGAATATCGAGGCGGGAACGATCGACAACCAACACACCCTGAGACATCAGCTTATCCGCCAATGCGCTTTGATGCAGGCGCTCGAGCACCTCGAGTTGCTGCGGTGTGTTGACACCCAGGCAATTGAGCGGCTGATCTGACGGCACCACGGTTACCGTTGCGCCCTCTTCCGCAGCGAGTTTCAGGACGTCCGGCAGGTAATACTCGCCTTGCGCATTTTCGTTGGTGACTCTCCCCAGGTAGTGACGAAAGACTGCGGCAGGAGCGGCCATAATCCCGGTGTTAACTTCGCAGATTTGTTTTTGCACTGGGGTAGCATCCCGCTCCTCTACCACCGCCTGAAAGCTGCCTGCGTCGTCGCGCAGTACCCGCCCATAACCCGCCGGTTCTGCAAGATGCGAAGACAGCACGGCCAGCCCCGAGAGCGCGGCCGAAATCACTGGGCCCAGCGACTTTGCCTGTATCAGGGGGACATCGCCAAACAGCACCAGAACGGTACTGTCCGCTTCACA